>Ga0210248_101457_pt1 | contig 17853 bp, 13 predicted proteins | sample ChrtobMetP3_32mM_FD_155493 | JGI IMG/M metagenome (GOLD analysis project Ga0210248, IMG submission 155493) | Chrysochromulina tobin associated microbial communities from unialgal haptophyte culture, Seattle, Washington, United States - P3_32mM | ecosystem: Host-associated > Algae > Haptophytes >...
GGCGAGGGGGAATGGAGGGGCGGGGGGGTGAGGGGGGCGCCGCTTGCCTCGCGCGCTTCCTTGAGGATGGTGGCCGAGAAGCCGGCCGAGCTGCCCGATGAGTGGTTTCGGCGGTGGCTCTTCCCTTTTTGGGAGAGCAGCCCTGTGGGGAGGTCGTGATGCGTCTTGCCACGTGAAAGGCGGGCAGTTCCCTTGAGGAGAGTCATCGAGCCCTCGTCCTCGTCCGGCTCGTCCACAACCTCGGGGGTGGCCGCGCCGGCCGCACCGGCCACACCGGCAGGAGGATTCCCGGATGACGCCGTCGTTGGCTGGTCTCCACTGGACGGCTGTCGGCGGTGAGAGGCGACGGCTTCGTCACTGGGCCGCCTGTGCTCCGCCTCCCTGCCGCCCAGTGACGACACCTCTCTGCCGCGAGGGGTGGTCGGGTTCGAACGCGAGGTGCGCGCGCCACCTGCGACGGCAAAGTCGGGCGGCGGCAGGCCCGGCATCGTGCCTCCGACGGGGCCCCGTGGTGGCGAGGAAGGCCAACCCCCCGCTGAGCCGCCCGGTAAGCTTACCGGTACAGCGAGTGGAATCACGGGCGGTCGGTTCAAGGCGAGGCGAGGCACGCCGACGCCCCCGGCTGGCACGCCTCCAGGCAACACGCCACTGGCCGCGCCGGCGGGGCTCGTCGGCTGTCCACCCGTCAGCTGTCCACCACACGACCAACAAAAGCGGGCACCTGCAACGATCGGCGCGTTGCAGTGGGGGCACGCACACCCGACGGGCAAAGTCGCGGGCGACATCGGGCTGGTGCCAGGCGGTGGCGCGGGCACCGCCGTCGGCTGCTGCGGAGCCGCCGCCGACTCGGGCAGCGGCCAGGGCAACGACGACGAGAACACGTCGTCGTCACTCGTGGCGCCGCTGCCGCCGCCGCCGCCGCCGCCGTCGCTGCCCACCGCCGTCGCTGGCCACGACGTGGGCGCGAATGCGGGCGTGGCGGCCGAGAGGCGGAGCGGCGGCACTTGCGGTGGAGAGCCTGGCGGCCGCAACGGCACCACCACCCGGCATGGCGACGAGGGCTTGTTGCATCGGCCTGCCGTGAAGCTCCCCGACCGCAAGGTCCGCAGAAGACTGTCCAGGTTGCCGTGCAGCTCGGCGCCGTTCGCTCGCGCAGCGGCCACCGCCGTGGCGGCCGTTGCCCCCTGCCCCAGTGCTTCAACAATCGCCTCCGGCGCCGGCGCCGCTGCTGCCGGTTGCCGCTGCTCCCCAGCGACATCTACCTCCTCGCCGTCGGCGTCTTCCTCGGCGTCGCCGTCGCTCGTGGGGAGCGCCGCATGGAGGCCACGCGCGAAGTCGAGCGGCGGGGTACCGAAGTTGTCAGCGTCGGCGGAATCCGGCTCTGGCATCGCGCGATAGGGCGCCGCGAACCTTGACACGCTTGCGGCCGTCAAGAGACTGTCAAGAGAGGAATCGCGTACCGGTAGCACAAAAATGAAAGCCACAGGGACTTTATATTTTCTGACATTCTTTCGAGGAGGGACCGTTTGATGCGTGGGCGAACTTGGCCATTCGTTCACTTCAACTTCACAGTGGCTCGGCACAGGGCCCTCGCCGAATAATGGCTCGGGTTCGCGCCGCACGCCTCGCACAGCCTGCTCGCACTGCCTGCCCGTCGTCGCCTGAGCCTCTGACCCACTCTGCACACCTGCCCACTCCGCAGTACGACCGAGCGATCACTGTCTTCTCGCCCGATGGGCACCTCTTCCAAGTGGAGGTGCGATGCCGCCAGCGCAACGTGCCGGCCCCTCAGCATTGGTTGACCCGCTGTGCCCGTGCATTCGTGCGCACAGTACGCCATGGAGGCCGTGCGCAAGGGCACGACGGCGGTCGGCGTGCGCAGCCCGGACCACATTGTCTTTGCGGTCGAGCGCAAGTCGACGGCCAAGCTGCAGGACCCGCGCACGGTGCGCAAGATCCACAAGCTGGACGAGAACATCGTGCTCTCGTTTGCGGGCCTGACGGCCGACGCGCGCGTGCTCATCAACCGCGCGCGCATCGAGTGCCAGAGCTATCGGCTCACGTTTGAGGATGCGCCGACCGTCGAGCACATCGCCGAGTACGTCTCCGGCATCCAGCAGCGGTACACGCAGAGCGGCGGCGTGCGGCCGTTTGGTATCTCGACGCTCATCATGGGCTTCGACGCGGACGGCGAGCCACGCCTCTACCAGACCGAGCCCTCGGGCAACCACACCGCCTGGAAGGCGGTCGCGACCGGCCGAAACCAGAAGACCGTCAAGGAGTTCCTTGAGAAGAATTACAATGAGGAGACGGCGGTGGATGGCGTGAAGCTGGCGTGTCGCGCGCTGCTCGAGGTCGTCGAGGCGGGCGGCAAGAACATTGAGGTCGCCGTGCTCCGCAAGGGGCAGCCGTTGCGTATGCTGCCCGACGAGGAGGTCGAGGCGCTGTGCGAAGCCCTCGAGGCTGAGAAGAAGGCGGCGGAGGCGGCCGCCAAGGGCGGCAAAGACTAGCGGCGCACGTGCGAGCGAACGCCGGGACGGGCGCGCTCGCAGCAGGACAAGCGCGCTGGCGCCCCACACCCAGAGCGCGGGGTCTTTTACGTCGCGGATCCACACGCACCTTGGTCCGCCCTCGCCCCGCTCGGCCGCGGCCGCCCGGCGCCAATTCTGCAGCGTGTGTGCACAGTCGACCCGGAGTCCGTGAGGGGGTCCCGGTCATCAATGTAATTTTCACAGCTGCGGACCGCGTGTTCACGCTGTGGACCATTTTCGACGTCACATGGTACAAGTCAACCATTTCGACTTCGTGCGCGTGCAGTCGCGGACTGCTCCGCGAGCGCGGCTACGGCGGGCGGGCGGAGCACATGACGCTCCTCGATGGTTCGGGCTCCGATGGTGACGTGGAGTGCCGCGCGCTGCGCGGCCGTGGCCAGCCGAACGTCGAGGATGACTTGGCCGCGCTGCCGCCGCTTCCCGAGCAGGACCTCTGCCAGATGCGCGCCGAGGCGTCGTGCGGCAACTCGCTCGTGCTCTTCCTCATATTCCTCTTCGTCGCGCCGATGCAGGCCTATGCCAACACGCAGGCCAACCTCACGATGTTGCAGCGCGCCTGGATCTTTGCGATCTACGCAGAGGCGGCGACCGCCATCTTCTGCCTGCTCGGCCTGATGTGGGACGACCCGGGCACGATCAAGCGCACGGCCGAGAACTGCTTCCCGCTGCCCGACATCGTCGCCGAGAAACTCGCCAACGGCCAATCGCTCGAGTCCGTCGGCAACGTGACGGGCGAGGACGGGCGCGTCTTCTGCATCCGATGCCTCGTGTGGCGGCCTGACGACGGCGGGAATACGCACCACTGCTCGACATGCCAGCGCTGCGTCTGCGAATTCGACCACCACTGCGGGGTGCGCGCCGCGCGAGCATCGCTTGCGCGGAACACTTGGCCGCCTCCCTACCGCCTCCCGACGACGCGAGCGATCCAACGCCTCCCTCTTCCCCCTCATTGCATGCTGATTGCCTCCCTCATCATGGGGGGAAGTGGGCAGATGAGCGATCCAACGCCTCCCTCTTCCCCCCATCTGCCCACGCCGCGCTCGCCCCATGCTACGCCCCCGCGCCACCTTCGACGCCACCTATGCCTGTTTCCTTTCCCACATTTCCCACAGGTCTTCGGCCGGTGCATCGCGGGCGACGGCTGCGGCGGCAACATGGGGTACTTCAAAACTCTCATCTTGATGGGCGTCCTCGGCTGCGGTACGTGTGTCTCTTTGATGGTCGTCTCGAGCGCCTGGACTGCAGGAGGCCCTGCATGCAAGTGCTCACCACGGCGCCCTCCTCCCCACAGGTACGTGCGTCTCTTTCATGGTCGTCTCGAGCGCCCCCTCAGGGAGCTACCCGCGCCACCGAGTAGGCTAGCATGTCTGCACCCGAGGCTAGCATGGCAGCATGTACTTCTGGGGGTCGAGAGAGTTCCCCGTCCTGGTGCAGAGCCACATGACACACTGTGCACCCGCACAACCTGCGCACTCCGCGGACCGCCCCCCGCACACGCTCTCACGGACCGGCGGTCGCTTGGCTGACGACTGCTCATTTGGGCTTTGGGGGGGGGAGCACAAGCAGGCGGGCGGGGTCTCCACGGTAATCGCGGGGTCTCCACGGTCGCACGTCGTCTCGCTGGGTGCGTCCCTCGCGACCGCGCGCGCGCGGCGGCTGTTACCGGGACTGTGACCGCCGGCGGGTCCAAGCCGGACTGTGTGGTCTCGCCGTCACGAACCCTACAGCTTATTTTGACTAGATCACGTGCTGCCCACAACGCGACCACAGCGCCGACCAACGAACGGAATAAACGCAGTCCCTTTGTGCAGTCCCCGGCTCGAAGACGCACGGGGACGCGCGCCGCCGGTCCCAGGCCCGCGACGGACGAGACGATACGTCGAACCACGAACGTGGCTGCCTCCTAGCATCTAGACGTGCAACGTGAGAGTACACATGCGCGCCGGGCTCGCCCCTGTTGAGAATGCGCACCCTGTTCACATCCCTCAAACCCACAATGACGATCATGGCAGGAATGGGCGAAGTGCTCATTCCTAATTGCCACATCTCCCGATCCCGCCTGTCCATGATTCGCACCACTCGATATGCTGCCACTTCCGTCGAAGTTTAGAGCTCCTTCTTCGCCTTGATCTTGGGGCCGACCACCTTGCAGATCTCTCTGCAGGGAAGCGAGGAGGGATACAAGGGGGGCGCGCGTGAGCAGTTCGTAGCGGTCGCAAGGTTGGGTTGGGAATCACGCTGCGCAGCGTACCCGTGGCCCTCGATCTTGTAGCCGCCGCCCGCACAGCACGTGGCGTCTGCGCAGCAAGATTCGAGAGCACAACAGAAATAAGCATCGGCCCAGTGCACGCTCGTACGGTGGCGCGGGCGCGTGCAAAGAGCGCGAGCGCACAGTTTAGCTCAGCGTAGTCCTCGGCGAGGCACGGGTCGGACTCCTTCGGCGCGGCCGACACGGCCGACACCGACAAGATCGCGACGACGAGGAAGAGCAACTTGGAGAGCAGCATCGTCGGGAAAGTACAAGCGTCCGCTGCAGCAGTGTGTACCCTCTGTGACGTGGCGAAAATCCCCCAACCTTCAAACCGACTGCCGCCGGGAAGAGAGCCGCTGAGCTCGGCCCCGTGTAGAGTACATGTATCTTCAAACGCGCTTTGCGCCCCCCACGATGGGTCTCCACGGGACCTGTGGCTGTGCGTCTCGCCGTGATGGCCAATTAACGTGAACGTGAACTTCAAACAGAAGGTGAGCTAAGTTGCACCCACGATCTTACACGATCATTGACAGTGATCTCGCGCCGAAGGGGCCTCGCGCAATGGGTGGTGGCGAGCTCATGGCCGCAACGGCCGCCAAGTCGGCGCTCAAGTGGCTCCTGTCGATCTTGACCGCGCCGCTCTGGTTCTTTGACCGCGTCGACAAAGAGGCCTTCATCCTCTCCTTGCCCTTGGGCTTCCGCAGGCGCATGCTCAAGGTCATGTTCTGGCCCACGCTCGCGTGGACGATCCTGCTGCACCGGGCGATGCCCGACCAGCGCCGATGGTACGACCGCGTGGACAGCCGCGTCATCATCGGCGCGCTGCCGCTCAGGCGCCACCTCGACACGCTCGCGCGCGTCGAGCACGTCACCGGCCTCATCAACTTTTGCGACGAGTGGGAGGGGCACGCCGACTACCCACGGCTGGGCATGCGCCAGCTGCGGCTGCCGACGCTCGACTACTGCGCGCCGACGACGCAGCAGCTCGAGGCGGGCCTCGACTTTATCCGCCGCCAGCCGCCCGGCGGCAGCGTCTACGTCCACTGCAAGGCAGGCCGCGGCCGCGCGGGCACGATGCTCATGGCGTATCTCATGGACGAGAACGGGTGGGCGCCAGCGGACGCACAGGCGAAGCTGTCGGCCGTCCGGCCGCACGTGAGCCCGCGCCTCTGGAAGCGCCCGTCCGTCCGCGAGCTCCACCGACGAGCACAGCAGCGCGCACTGATGGCAGCCCGGCAGCAGCAGCAGCAGCAGCAGCAGCAGCAGCAGCAGCAGCAGCCGCAGCAGCCGCAGCAGCCGCAGCAGCCGCCGCCGCAGCAGCAGCAGCCACAGCCGCCGCAGCCGCAGCCGCAGCCGCCGCAGGGTTTCACAGCGCCGCCCGCCGCCGGCGTGGGCCTCCCCGGCGCGCCCGGTCCATCATCGTGATTGCAGTTACGGCAGACGGTAATTAGCGCCGTAATCGCCGGCGTGGGCCTACCCGGCGCGCCCGGTCCATCGTCGTGATTGCAGTTACGGCAGACGGTAATTAGCGCCGTAATCGCCGGCGTGGGCCTACCCGGCCCGAGCTTGCAGTCGCCATCCGGCACCCAGTGAGCCACCTAGTGAGCCACTCAGTGCGTCGACTCGTAGAGCTCATCACGACGCGAGCGCCCAGCACGACGCGAGCGCCCATCACGACGCCACCCAGTGAGCCGCCTCGGAGAGCTCCCCGGCAGTTGAGTCGCCTGGCAGTGTGAGATCGCCTGTTCAAGTCGCCTGGAAGTTGCCTGGCAGTGCTGCCCAGTCGCCAGTGGCCGCATGAGTGGCAGTGGCGCAGAGTGCGATGCCGCCGCGATGGGCAATGGTGCATGATGTGTGCGACTTCTCTCGAGCTGGTTCGCGGTTGCATCACGTGTTGATAGCACGGTGCATCTGCATGCACCAGGAGCGTTCCATGGAGCGTTCAGCCCCACCAGTCACCCGTGAGCGTACACTGTGCGACCCGCGGCCCGCGTGCGTTACGAAAGTAGTTATTTGGCGCGTTTCCGTTTGGGCATTGGGGTTCAGAAACATAGAAGGGGTTACGCGGCGCAAATACACTTCGTCGACGGATCGTACGCCTAGTTCCTTACTTTACAGGGATCCTTTTTCAGACACGCGACGTCACGAAGGATCAGCACACGAAGCCGCCGCTGGGCTCCCCTCACTACGCGCGAGCGAGCGTGAAGGAGACCGGAACGATGCTTGCTTTTGCTTGCTTGCGTGCTTGCGTGCTTGATGTGGGGCGTCATGTTCGGTGTAGGGGTTTGCGAGAAGGGCGGGCTGACTGGCACGTGGCCTCTTCGAGTTCCTTTCGGAAGAGGACACGTCAAGTCTCACTATCGGAGCTTTTCCGTCGCGCTCGCGACATGCCGACTCGCGAGGCGGCCGAGCTCGGGATGTGCTCTTCCGCCGACCTCGACTTGGATCCGCCTGTGACCTTCGACGAGGTGCACCAGTTCTGCGCCGCCGTCAAAGGAAGCGTGCCATCCACCGTCTTCGACTCGTTCGTGGAGGTGGCGATGCGCCTGCCGGCTGCTGGCGTCCCAGCGTTTGTGGCGTGCGCACACATCGAGGCCGTGCTTGGCGACAAGGGGTCGTACGAGCTCTTGATGCAACTTGGCATTCTCTATCCTCCGTACGGCGCTCGACTCGCCGCAGCCAGCGCCGCCTCCGCAGCTGCGGAGCAGTTGAGCAAGGTTGCCTTGCCTGCTCCGGCAGCAGCGGGGGTCTGCAATGGCTTCACTGCCGCGCCCGCGCCCCCTAACGCGTTTAGCGCCGCGTCCACCGTCAGCTTCGGAGGCGCGGCGCCGCCCGCCCCCTCTTGCGGCCTCTTCGGCGGCACGCCGCCCGCCCCCTCTGCCGGCCTCTTCGGTGGCGCGCCGCCCGTCCCCTCTGGCGGTCTCTTCGGAGGCGCCCCGGCTGCTGCTGGCGGCGGCCTTTTCGGTGGCGCGCCGCCGCCCGCCCCCTCTGCCGGCCTCTTCGGCGGCACGCCGCCCGCCCCCTCTGCCGGCCTCTTCGGTGGCGCGCCGGCTGCTGCTGGCGGCGGCCTCTTCGGTGGCGCGCCGGCTGCTGCTGGCGGCGGCCTCTTCGGTGGCGCGCCGCCGCCCGCCCCCTCTGCCGGCCTCTTCGGCGGCACGCCGCCCGTCCCCTCTGGCGGTCTCTTCGGAGGCGCCCCGGCTGCTGCTGGCGGCGGCCTTTTCGGCGGCGCGCCGCCGCCCGCCCCCTCTGGCGGTCTCTTCGGCGGCGCGCCGGCTGCTGCTGGCGGCGGCCTCTTCGGCGGCGCCCCGGCTGCTGCTGGCGGCGGCCTCTTCGGTGGCGCGCCGCCGCCCGCCCCCTCTGCCGGCCTCTTTGGCGGCACGCCGCCCGTCCCCTCTGGCGGTCTCTTCGGAGGCGCGCCGCCGCCCGCCCCCTCTGCCGGCCTCTTCGGCGGCACGCCGCCCGTCCCCTCTGGCGGCCTCTTCGGAGCTGCTGGCGGCGGCCTCTTCGGTGGCGCGCCGGCTGCTGCTGGCGGCGGCCTTTTCGGCGGCGCGCCGGCTGCTGCTGGCGGCGGCCTCTTCGGCGGCGCCCCGGCTGCTGCTGGCGGCGGCCTTTTCGGCGGCGCCCCGGCTGCTGCTGGCGGCGGCCTTTTCGGCGGCGCGCCGACGCCCGCCAGATCGGGTGCGACGCCGGCGCCCTTTTCACCGGGTGCGACGCCGGCGTTCGGCGCGAGTGCGACGCCGGCGTTCGGCGCGAGTGCGACGCCGGCGTTCGGCGCGAGTGCGACGCCGGCGTTCGGCGCGAGTGCGACGCCGGCGTTCGGCGCGAGTACGACGCCGGCGTTCGGCGCGAGTGCGACGCCGGCGTTCGGCGCGAGTGCGACGCCGGCGTTCGGCGCGAGTGCGACGCCGGCGTTCGGCGCGAGTGCGACGCCGGCGTTCGGCGCGAGTGCGACGCCGGCGTTCGGCGCGAGTGCGACGCCGCCGCCCGCCCCCTCTGGCGGCCTCTTCGGTGGCACAGCGCCAGCCCCCTCTGGCGGCCTCTTCGGCGGCGCGGCGGCGCCCGCCCCGGCCTCTGGCGCCACGCCGGCACAAGCGGCAGCAGACCGCCGCGGGTACCGTGCCGCCGCTGCCGAGAGGAGGATCACCGTCTTCGGCTTCGCTCCGCGCGCCAGCAGCGGCGGTCTCGTGAGCGGCGGCCTCGTGCCCCCCGCGCCCTCCCATGCCGTCGAGTTCGTACGATTCCGCACTACAGGCACGCGCCTCCCGAGCTGCGCCGAGCTCCAGATTGCACAGCTCGTCGTCTTCGATGCGCTCGGCACGGCGCTCACACTCACGGACGCGACCAATGCGGGCGGTGTCAACCCACCGAATGAGGAGCCCGCGAAGGCGCTCGACGGCACCCCGACGACCAAGTGGCTCGACGCGCGCAAGGGCGCCCTCGAATGCCGCTTGGCCAAGGGGGCGGCCGTGCTCGGCAAGTACATGCTGGTGACGGCCAACGACTGCCCGGAGCGCGACCCCATCCGGTGGGTGCTCGAGGGTTCGTCACTCCCCCCCCCCTGTGCATGCACGTGCTCACCACGGCGCCCTCTCCCCTGTTCACAGGTGGGTGCTCGAGGGACGGAAGAGCGCAGCCGATCCGTGGCGTGTCCTCGACGACAAGAGCGGCGCGGATCAGCCGATGCCCGCCGCCCGGCACACGGCGCACGAAGTCGTGCTGCCGCCCGCGGGCGGCGGGCTGTTCCCCTCGGGCGGCAGCCTCCGCCCGAGTCAGCCGTTGCTCCCTAATGAGAGCCAGATCGTCGTGGGCGCACGCGTGCGCGTCCGGGACGGCGTCACTCCATCGCAAGGTTGGGGGGCTGTCACCAGAGAGAGCGTCGGCACGGTCGTGGCTGTCCATCGCCCCCCCCACATCCCCTCGCTGACCCCCAAGGTGGGCGACACGGTCATCATTCTGCAAGGCTCCCCACACACGCTGCCGTACGTGGGTCGCGAGGCTGTCCTCACAGTGGACGACAAGTCGAGCAATCCGTACCGGGTGCGCTTCCCCGACGGCGCGGGCGGCGGATGGCCTCGCATGCAAGTGCTCACAACGGCGCCCTGGTCTCCCTTCCCCACAGGTGCGCTTCCCCGACGGCACGGACGGTGGATGGTTCCTCCCGGGCGACCTTCAAGTGAAGCCGTCGCCTGCACCGCGGGCCCTCTTCAAGGTCGTCGTCGACTTCCCCGAGGAGCCCGGCTGGGAGGCGAGACTCGCTGAGCTCGTCGCCCTCCCGAGCGCGGACCCGCCCGCCGAGGCGCTCGATACGGCGCCCGGCGGTGCGCAGCCGCCCCCCCGCCCGCCCCTCTGGGCCCACTACGCCGACGACGCTCCCGCGCCGCCCAAGCCGGCCGTTGCCGTCGGCTTCGGACAGCCGAGCGACGGCGAGGTGCCGTGGCGGCCGGTGGGACTGCCTAATATGGGACTGCCGCCCTTGGGTGCTTCCCTGCGAGGCGGCGCGCTCTTCGCGCCCGCGACGGCGCCCGCCGCGACGGCGCCCGCGACGGCGCCCGCCGCTGCCAATCTGTTCGCCGCCACCGCGCCACGACCCGCCGCGTCGAGCGCTCGCCGCACCTCGAAGAAAGGAACGACGGCGGCTCAAGGGCAGACGACGCGCGAGCGAGCGGACGCCGCCCCCGTCTCAGCCGCCGCCCCCGTCTCAGCCGCCGCCCCCGTCACAGCCGGCGCCGACGCGAGCGCCCACCACGACGCGAGCCAGCCGGGGCGCGTGTGGGTCTACCGCGACGACGCGCCGCCCCAGTCCGAGGGCATCGAGCTGCGCCACGTGGCGCTCATCGACGCCATCCGCGCCGAGCTGCTTTCCACGGCGCCACGCTCCCTTTCCCCACAGGCAGGGTTCGTGTGCGAGCTCGGCGCGGACGTGTATGAAGTGCTCGGCTTCTACCTCGATCGCGAGCGCCTCAGCCCGGGCGACTTTGTGATCGTCGACGGCGCCATCTACCAGACGCCGCCCTTGGCGACGCCGACGCCGCCGACGGCCGCGGCCGCGCCCAACGCGGCGCCGCCTACGCCCGCGCCCAACGCGGCGCCACCGACGCCCGCGCCCAACGAGGCGCCCGCCTTTGCCTTCGGCGGCCCGCCCGCGCCCATCACGACGCCCGCGCCCGCCGCCGCCGCGCCTTTTGGCGCCGCCGGCGCGCCCGCCGCGTCAGCCGCCCTCGCCGCCGCCGCGCCCCTCGACCCGGCCACGCACGCCGCCGAGCCCGTCGGCCCCGACCTCTCCGCGTACGGCAACCGCAAGTGGTCCGGCGGCGTCCTCGGCGCCGACGGCCACATCTACTTCGTGCCGTCCTGCGCCAACCGCATCCTGCGCCTCGACCCGGCCACGCACGCCGCCGAGCCCGTCGGCCCCGACCTCTCCGCGTACGGCAACTTCAAGTGGTCCGGCGGCGTCCTCGGCGCCGACGGCCACATCTACTTCGTGCCGAACAACGCCAACCGCATCCTGCGCCTCGACCCCGCCACGCACGCCGCCGAGCCCGTCGGCCCCGACCTCTCCGCGTACGGCGGCGACTCCAAGTGGTCCGGCGGCGTCCTCGGCGCCGACGGCCACATCTACTTCGTGCCGTCCAACGCCAAGCGCATCCTGCGCCTCGACCCGGCCACGCACGCCGCCGAGCCCATCGGCCCCGACCTCTCCGCGTACGGCAGCAGCGCCAAGTGGTGCGGCGGCGTCCTCGGCGCCGACGGCCACATCTACTTCGTGCCGTCCAACGCCAAGCGCATCCTGCGCCTCGACCCGGCCACGCACGCCGCCGAGCCCGTCGGCCCCGACCTCTCCGCGTACGGCAGCATCTACAAGTGGTCCGGCGGCGTCCTCGGCGCCGACGGCCACATCTACTTCGTGCCGTCCTACGCCAAGCGCATCCTGCGCCTCGACCCGGCCACGCACGCCGCCGAGCCCGTCGGCCCCGACCTCTCCGCGTACGGCGACGGCAAGTGGTTCGGCGGCGTCCTCGGCGCCGACGGCCACATCTACTTCGTGCCGAACAACGCCAACCGCATCCTGCGCCTCGCCCTGCCCGCGCCCGCGCGCGCGCCCGCCCCCGTCCCCGCGCCCAGCGCCGCCATGACGTCCACCATCAAGCCAGGGTCGTTAATGACGTCCTCCATCAAGCCAGGGTCGCCGGCCAAGGTGCGCGAGATGCTCGATACGGCGCTCGCTCCGGTGCCGCGCGTGCCCAACTGCTCGGGACGGCGCGTGGACGCCCTCGCCGCCGCCGCCCTCGCCCTCTGCGCCATCTTTGGCGACAGCGACGTGGTCGCCTCGGGTGTGAACGCCGTCTCGGGCGTGAACGCCGTCTCGGGTGTGAACGCCGTCTCGGGTGTGAACGCCGTCTCGGGCGTGAACGCCGTCTCGGGCGTGAACGCCCACGGGCTCACCCCGCTCGCGCGCGGCGACGTCGTCGTCACCTCGTACGACGCGCGCTTCCGCGCATCCTCGGGCCTGGGCGCGCACTCAGAGCTCTTCCGAGAGTGGCACGCGATCGCCAACCTCGCCGGTGCACATACGCCGGGCATCCACTTGCCGTTGCGCGGCGCGCCCTTCAAGGGCGATGTGGCGTCAGGCAAGGGGCGGGGCGTCCTCTACTACCTGGGCAGCGGCGGCGGCAAGCGACAGTACAAGAATCCGCACACGCGCGGAGTGGTCGTTGCCTCGATGAGCTCGGTGATGCCGTCGGCGCTAGCGGCCGGGGCGGCCGCGCCCGGCGGCGGAGGGCCCGGCGCCGGCGCCGTGTCGGGCGGCGCGCCCCGCGGTGCCCCCGAGCGCTTCGTCGAGCACGCGCTCAACACGGCGCTCGGTCCTCCCGTGGGCGGCGCTCCCATAGCGCCCGGAGCCGCCGCCTTTGGAATGAGCGCCCTAATGCAGGCGCAAATGCAGGCGCAAATGCAGGCCTTCGGCGCGCCCCGTCCTCCCGCCGCCGCCGCCGTCGCCGCCGCCCCCGCCGCCGGCGCTGTGTACAACCAAACCGACGACCGCCCCGCGTCATGGATGGCCGTCGACCTGGGCGAGGGCGTGACGCTCTATCCGGAGCGCTACTGCCTGCGCACCGACTCGGATGGGAACCTCGCGCCGAGCCACTGGCAGCTGCAGGGCTCGAGCGACGGCGTCGTGTGGATGGTGCTGCGCCGGCACGTGGATGAAAAGTGGAAGGGCGCCAGCGGGTTCATGGCGTTCGCGGCGCCGCCCAACCCAACGCCGGCCGGCAACGCGGCGCCGGCGCTCGCGGAGGCGAGTTGGAAGCTCGAGCCCGCCCTCGTGCAGGGGCGTGGCTTCCGCCACTTTCGGATCGTGCAGACGGGGCCCAACCTGGGCGGCACCAACGTGCTGGCGTGCGCGGGCATCGAGCTGTACGGGGTGCTCGAGACGGCGCCCAAGCCGCTCGATGCGGCGCCCAAGGCGGCGGCCGCGCTGCGGACGCGGCTGCGCACGGCTGCGCACGCTGGCCCGCAGGCGTTCACGGAGCTGCTGCAGCACCTGCGCTCACGCGTGCGGGTGCTCTCAAGTGACCCGACGAGCGGTCTGTGCTACGTGCGCCACCCGACTGACTGCCTCGGGCTGCTGTGCGACGCACGCGCTCTCCTGCCACTTCGGATGCATGAGGCTGCGTGCCGGCTCACCCGCGTCGCGCGCGCGCGGCTGCGCCAGCGCCAGTGCAAGCAGCGCATCGCATGCCTCGCGCTGCAGGCCGCGTGCCGGCTCTTCTTCGCGCTGCGCCGGGCGCGCCTCCGTCGCGCCCAGCTGAACGCGCAGGTGAGTCTCGTTGATTGCCTCTTGATGACCTCTTGATGACCTCGCTCCCAAGCTCGCGCTGTACTGAGCTCCCAAGTCTGAATGCGCAGCCTCTGGTGGCCGAGGAGGCGGTCATCTCGCTCGAGATGCGCCGGACGATTGCAATTGAGCAGCTCGTCGGCCTCATGGAGCGGCTCAAGGAGGCCGACACCGACGGGATGGCGATGACGACGCTCCAAAGTGCGCTCGAGATTGTGATTGCAATTAGTGATTGTGATTGCAATTATGGCGATGGCCACGCTCAAAGGTGATTGTGATTGCAACTAGGGATTGTGATTGCAATTAGAGATTGTGATTGCAATTAGGGAGTGTGATTGCAAGTAAGTAGAGATTGTGAGTGCAAGTAGAGATTGTGATTGCAAGTAAGTAGAGATTGTGAGTGCAAGTAGAGATTGTGATTGCAATGAGAGAGCTCAGTCGACTCGACACGGACGGGATGGCGATGGCCACCCTCCAGGGCGGCGCGCTCGAGATGGCAGTGAGCTCTGATTGGCCCTCTGATGGTCTCTGATGGCCTCTGATGGCCTCTGAGTGCCTCTGAGTGCTCGTCATCAACGTGACCACAGGCGCGCTCGAGATGGCCGTGAGCGCGGGCGGCGCGGACGATAGTCGCGTGGCCGAGGCGGCGCGTCTCATCGTGCGCGCCGAGCGCGTCGCCGCTGTCCGATTCTACGTCACCTCCCACGCGCGCCTGCTGCCCTTGATCACCCGGCCCGAGACGCTCGATCAGCTCGTCGCGCCCGCAGAGGAAGAGCTCACGCCCCTCTCGCCACGGCGCACCGCCTCCGCGCGCCGCGCCGCCTCCGCCGCCGCCGCCGCCGCCGACGCCGCCGCCGCCGCCACCCGGGGCGGCGCTAGCGCGGCGCTCGGCGCGGCGCTCGGCGCGGCGCTTGCCTTCTCGGACCCGGCGACGCTCCCTGTGAACGCGCGGCGCAAGGCGGAGCGCGCGTCGGCAGCGCTGCTCGCTGGACAGTGGGACACGGCCGCCGAGATGCTCGACGATGCCCGCGATGTGGCTAAAGGCGAGCCGGCGGCGGCGGCCGCTGCCTCGGCGCTCGACGTCATGTACGCGCTCACTCTCGCGACGGACCGATGGTCCCCTGATGGTCCTTGATGGCCCCTGATTGATTGCGAGTGCCTCACAAATTAGGTACGCGCTCGCTCTCGCGTCGGACCCGGCGAGCCGCGACAAGGCCGAGGCGTGGGCAGTGGTGCACGAGTACTGCCGCAAGGTGGCCGAGCTGCACGTCGCGTGCGAGCCGCTCCTCCTCCTCGTGCTCGCTCGCCTCGAGTACGGCGGCATCGCGCAACCTCCGCCGTCCGCCCGCCACAGCGCCCGCTCGCGCCCGCACTCGTCCAACTCATTCGCATGCCTCGCGCTCTTCGCGCACCAGAGTGCGGTGAGCGACGTGCCCGGCGCCGTCTTGGGCGCGCTCGGGCTCAAGGGGAGCGCGCTGCTCACCGACGCCGAGAGGCGCGAGATTGCGGAGCTCGACGCGGCGAGATCGCGCGAGCTCATCGCGGGCGCGCTGCTCCAGGAAGCTTCGACAGAGTCCGTCAACCCGACGCGTGCCTCGTCCACCTCACTCGGCCCCGAGGCGCGCTGGCAGCGCGCCTCGGACGATGCGCTCGCTGAGGGAGATCCCGTGTTGCCCTCGTCCGCGCTCGATGAGCTCATGACGCTGCGCGGGCTGCAGCACGTCAAGAACATCGCGCTCGAGCTCCATACTCGCGTGATGGCGGAGCGCAAGCTCCCTGCCGAGATGCGCGTCAAGACCTCGCTCAACTTCTCGCTCATGGGCAACCCGGGCACGGGCAAGACCACGGTCGCGAAGCTGCTCGGCAAGCTGCTGCACGAGCTTGGGCTGCGTTCGAGCACGACCTTCGTGAGCACGAGCGGCGAGGCCATGGCGCGCGAATGCCCCAAGAAGATCCCTGGGCTCATCGCCTCGGCCGACAATGGCGTGCTCTTCATTGACGAAGCCTACCAGCTCGACCCGGCCAAGAACGCCGAGGGCAAGGCGGTCGTCAACCAGCTGCTCACCGCGGCTGAAGAGCAGCGCGAGACGATGACGATCATCTTCGCGGGCTACAAGGACGACATCGAGGAGAAGCTGTACGGCTTCAACCCCGGGCTCAAGAGTCGCTTCCGCGACATCCTCTTCGAGGACTTCACGCAGCCCGAGCTGCGCGAGATCTTTCTCGAGCTCGCGCGCAAGAATGGGTGGCCGCTCGATGCGAACGTTGCCGAGGTCGCCTCGAGGCGCGTCGCACGCCGGCGCGGGGTCAAGGGCTTTGCCAACGCGCGCGACGTGCGTACGCTCTTCGAGCAGTCATACACGCGCGCCACCAACCGCATTGACTCCGAAAGGCGCGCTGAGAAACGCGCCCAGACCGCCCACGTGGCCTTCGAGGCCGTGCGCTCGGACCAGGGGGCGTCCAACACGGCGCCGGCGCGGCTGGCGGCGGACGAGGCGGCGCCGATGGCCGATGCGGGCGCCGTGCTGGGCGCCGCCGAGGGGCGGCCGTTGCCCACGCTCCTGCCTGGACACGTGGTCCTAATCCAGCCGTCGGCGATCTCGTCGGGCTGCTTGCCCGAGCGCTTCTTGGAGGGCGAGGCCACGGTGCTCGACGCGAGATCCATGCCCAGCTTCGTGCAGGTCTTCCTCGAGGACAAGGTGTACCTCATCGAGCCCGCCTTCCTCAAGCTGCATGACACCACTCCCTTCAACATCGGCATCCACCCGAACGTGATCTGCGACAAGTCGAAGATGCAGCCGATCGTCGGCATACGGTACAAGCTGCGCAGCTCTGGGAACCCGTCGTACGATCTGTGCCAGGCCGAGTACGACAAGCTGAGTGAGGACGACAAGCTCACCTATGAGGCCATCGCTCCGCGCGCCCCCATCTTCAGCGCCCACCCCGCGAGCCAGGCGCCCGTCACGGCGCCCGCGCCAAAGCCGCCAAACGCTGCGCCAAAGAACGGTGCGCCGCCGCCGCAGCAGCAGCACGTGGACGCGCCTCTCATCCCGAGCCGAAAGTCGTCCCAGTTCGCTGCCGACCGTTTGATCATGCGCGTGGTGGACGTGCTCGGTCCGCCGCCGGACGTCGAGACGGTACCGGATCTCAAGACAGCGTTGACGGAGCTCGATCAGCAGATCGGGCTTGCAGAGGTCAAGCAGCAGGTGCACTGCCTTCTCGAGCTTGATGACTCTGATGACCTCTGATGACCTCTGATGACCTCCGATTACCATCCTCATCAGGTGCACTGCCTTCTCGAGCTCTCTCGCATCAACTACGAACGCGAGCTCCGATGCGAACCCTTGCACATGCTCCCGCTCAATCGGCTCTTTTTGGGCAACCCGGGTACCGGTAAGACGTCGGTGGCCAAGATCTACGGGCGCATCCTCAAAGGGCTGGGCTACCTGAGCGACGGCTCGGTCGAGGTGCGCACCTCTGAGTGAGAGTGAGAGTGAGAGTGAGAGTGAGATTGAGATTGCAATCAGAGGTCAAGGTGCGCACCTCGTCGGCTCTGATGACCTCTGATGGCCTCTGATGGCCTCCGATGGCCTCGGATGGCCTCTGATGGCCTCTGATGGCCTCTGATGGCCTCTGATGGCCTCTGATGGCCTCTGATGGCCTCTGATGACCTCTGATGGCCTTTGATGACCTCTGATGACCTCTGATGACCTCCCTCATCAGGTGCGCACCCCATCGGATCTCATCGCATCCGCGGTGGGCGGCACCGAAGAGAAGACGGCGGCGCTGCTTGAGATCTGCAAGGGCAAGGTCCTCGTGATCGACGAGGCGTACGCGCTGCACGAGGGCATGTACGGCGCGCGCGCCATCGACACGATCGTCTCCAAGGTGCGTAGCTCGCCTCCATTCGACCTTGATGACCTCTGATGACCTCTGATGGCCTCTGATTACCATCCTCATCAGGTGCATTGCTCGCCTCCATGCGACCCTGATGGCACTGATGACCTCACTGATGACCTCCCTTGATTGACTCCCTCATCAGGTGCACAACTCGCCGGGCGAGGACATCGCCGTCCTGCTGCTTGGGTACGAAGAGCCCATGCTCAAGATGCTGATGACCCTGATGACCTCACTGATGACCTCCCTGATGACCTCCCTTGATGGCCATCCCTAATTAGGTACGAAGAGCCCATGCTCAAGATGCTTCGCGAGGCCAA
>Ga0210248_101463_pt1 | contig 17817 bp, 12 predicted proteins | sample ChrtobMetP3_32mM_FD_155493 | JGI IMG/M metagenome (GOLD analysis project Ga0210248, IMG submission 155493) | Chrysochromulina tobin associated microbial communities from unialgal haptophyte culture, Seattle, Washington, United States - P3_32mM | ecosystem: Host-associated > Algae > Haptophytes >...
TGGTATTTTTCACACCCCACCACGCGCATCGATTACAACAGCCGCAGCAGCGGCGGCCAGATGTTGCAACCTGTACTGTTTTATAAGCTCCCCAATGCCGTGGCACCCGGGGCGGGCCGCCGGACCCGCCGGGAAGTACAGAGACCGCTCTCGCATGCATTCGCATGAACGAGCGATTCGGTTACTTTGCACGCGAGTTTTCCATCCCGCACACGAGCAGAACCAAGCCGTGTCATGCATTCCGCAGCGGCTGCGCCCGCACCCGCGGCGTCTGAGGTGTTGCGGCCCGGCCGCAAGGATTGCGCGTACTGCGGCAAGGTGCTTTCGGCGCCGCGCTACCTCATCTGCCACCTAAATTACTGCTCGAAGGCACCGGGAAATGCCAAGGAGGATGAGCAGGAGGACGAGGGGGGTGCCGATGGCGATCATCTCGACCTCCAGCTCGAGCACCCACCGCTGACATTGCCGGACTGGATGCATGATCACGAGACGCCAAACCAGCCCCACGCCTCGTGTGCTGTCCGTCAGTCTCACCTTGAGACTGCACTCAAGTCCGAGTACGAACTGATTGAACTCCTGCCGCTTTCGGTCCAGAACCCTGGTGCAGCCGGGCCAAGCCTTGGCGCGCTTATTGCCGAGCCTGACAATCTGGAGGACGACGTTGATTTCGAGTGCCCCAGGGTGCAAGTTCGCAACGCATCGATGTACTCTGAGGAGCTCCTTGAGCCCGTTGTGCTGAGCTCATCGGTGGATGCTGGGTCATCGAGCACCACGGAGAGCAGACGCGAGGCTCGCTCTCAACTGAAACGGCTGTTCGCCACGGAGATGTGGCTCACTCTGTTAGCAAGGACGAAGACACAATCCCTGATGCCATTCCTCATCATTTGCCTGGGGCTTCTTGCGCTCAAGAGCGGCGTGCCAGAGGACGTTTGGACCGTGCTGAGTTTCCTCATGATCTTTCCGAGTAAGGCATGGGTGACCAGGTTCGCCAAAGACGTCGCCCACTCGCTGCGCGAGCGTGTGCACGCGGACGTAGATGTCTCGTGGCAACTCAGATTTGTTGTCGGTGACAACTGCGACTACCTGACGCGCAATGTACATGAGCATACCGAACGGAGCGGCGAGTATGTGCACACCGTGAACTGGCTCACTGTGCCCATCCGTGCATGCGAGCTCCAAGGTGAGGACATACCATCAACCGGATGGAGACGGCAGGGAGTCAGCCGATTTGATGTGCGCGAGCGGTTCGACCCACGCCATACCGACATAACATGCCTCAAGCATTCATCATGGCGCAGCTTCTTTGACCAGACGCGTGCGGGTGCCGACATCCTTGCACACCCCGACGTCGCAAAGCCCAACAAGACCGAGGTGCTCTTCGAGGAGCCAGTGCTCGACGCGGGCACGGCAGCATATAAGGACGTAGACAAGTGGCTGGGCGTCGTGCGGCGCCTTTATTGCTTTCTTGTTGGCTTCTTGGAGGCAGCCCACCGTCGAGCAGCGACGGTGGTGATGGCCGTCGGCGACCAGCAAACATACTCAAGGATGGTTTGGTTGAAGATCTATCATCCATCACGGTATGCGTGGCTTTTGCCGCTACCAGGTGAGTTTCATTTCACCGTGCACGTGCTTATGGCGTTGCACAAACTGTGGTACGTGGCTCTCGTCCACTACGCTGTGCACTGCATGCAATGCGAGAAGACGGTTCATGAGCGCTGGACGTCAACGGAGTCATACAAGTATTATGATCATTTCTACCAGCTAGTGATCAGGTCGCTCGCCATCTATATGACACGTGTCGTTCCACCCGGTATCTTAGCAAAACCGGATCTTCTGCTATCGCACGTGGAAGATAACGCAGCGGCCGCGAACGCCGTCAAGTTCCTCTTTCACTTTGGTTTCCCGTGGCTGGCTCTGCGGCAGGGCGTCCGAAGCAATAACTGGCGTGTCATTGATGTCATGTGGCCGCTGACATACCATTGGTTTGCGGCCACTGGCAAGACAAACTATCGCATCATGGCGGTCTGTGTGACTTACATTCGGTATGCCATGGCTGCGCCTTTCGAGCTGGTGTGGACAAAGCTGCGGACTGCCTCACTCAGCGGTCATGCCGGGCGAAATGTGGCGTATGACTTCGTCTGTGAGCGCCTCAACCGCATGTGCAAGCAGGCTCTGGGATCAAATGTCACCCGAGAGAGGCTGGCGCACTACATCCCAATCTTAAATGCATTTCGGCACGTATGGCCTCGCTTTCAGCGGGCCATGGGCCGCGGCGACGCGGACGCTTCGGATTACAGCCATATATTACAAAGCGACCTTGATCATATGGTCAGCGCCTGGGAGCTTGCATTGGGCAGCTCATTCACCGAATTTTGCACACGGCCGCCAGTTTATGCCTTCTTTGTTGGCGAGGATGCACCAGGAGGTGGCGGCGGCGGCGGCGGCAGCGGCGGCGGCGGCGGCGGTGGCGGTGGTGGTGGCGACGATGGCGGTGGCGGTGGCGGTGGCGGTGGCAGAGGCAGAGGCCGAGGCCGAGGCCGAGGCCGAGGCCGAGGCCGAGGCCGAGGCCGCAAAGGAGGGCAAGCAGATCACGCACCTGGGCGAGCTGATCGCGCACCGAGGAGCGTGTTGGCGCAGCTTGCGCAAACTGATTCTGAACACATCCCGGCGGACCCAACGCAAGTTGTATGGGACTATGCATTCAAGGGCTCGTTGGCAGCAGGTGTGACCGCTGAGCAGGAGGACGAGGCATTCAATGAATTTGGTCCAACAGAGGAGTACGAGGTGGAGGCAATACTCAAGAGACGCGGCTCAGGCGCCACGCGTGAGTACCTGATCAAGTGGCTGGGCTATGACGGCGCAATGGACGAAACTTCCTGGGAGAAGCTTGCTAATGTTGTCAATGCCAAGGAGATGATCGAGGCGTTCGACGAGAAGACGGATCGAGAGGCCAAGAGGCAAAAGCAAGCTGATGGCGGCGCCGGCAGGGACAGCGGAGGAGGGGATGATGGTGATAGCAGCGACAGCGACCATGATGATGACTATGTGGACCAGGAGGTGAAGCATGCACAGTGGTTTAAGGATGTGACCATGATTTGTAAGGAGAAAGTGCCGCGTGTGTGACATGTTCCCTATATACATGTTCCATATACCCTATACATGTTCCGTATACGACACGCCCGATCTCTGGATCTCTCCGAGACTTATGTCCACAGTGACGCTTGGGTTAGGAAGGGCGGCGCCAGGGGTGTGGGGATCAGCTTGGGGAGGGAGGAGAGGGCTCAAGATACCCTCTGCGTAAGTCCTATCCTATTTCAGAGCCGCACACAGCCCCCTCCGGCTCATGGTTCCACACACCGGTCGTACCCTCCCCGGCTTTATCACACTCAATAGACACACATATCTACGGTGATCAGCAGGAAGTGTGTACACCCCACAGACGCCTCCGACGAACGCACCCCGCCGTCCACCTCCCCCCGGCCTCGACATGGCAGGCACCGCCGGCCAAAAGGAGCAGGCCGCAGCGCGTCCGGCGTGACGGCGAGCGCCGAGATGAGGCTTGCCCCACTTGGAGCAGGAAATGTGTGACAGGATCTAAGATCGACCAAAGCCACGGCCCGCTGTTTGCACAACTATGCGCCGTGCATAGGCAAATGCATGATCGAATTTCTGCGCTGATGCGGATCCCGAATTGAACGGGCGTGAGTTGAGATCGAATGGGGCTGGCTCTGGCACAAATGCATCAGCGTCCTCCTTGCTTACGTGGCCTTCGCGTTGAAGCCTTCGAAGCGATCGTTGAGCGCTATTGACAAGAGACACATTTGCTGCAAAGGGCACCATCCATGCGAGCTGGTCCAGCTCGTATCTGCGTTGACAAGATCGAAGTTCAGATTCGAGACGTTGGATGTGCTCCTGCTGCGCTGCCACCTTGACAACCTCTGCTGCTGACTTCTTCCGCTCCTCTTCAAGTTCGCGTCTGAGCACTTCGAGCTGATCAGCGAGTGCGCGTGTCGCTGGGGCAAGATGAGCCTGCTGTTCTTTTGTGCTGCTGCTGCTGCCCATGGCCGCCTTGCGTCTTCCCGATGGCACCTTATCCGAGTTTCCAGCGCCTTTTCTCCTTTTCTTCTGATCATCGGCCGGTGGCAAGTCACTGGAGCCCTTCCTCTTGTTGGACTCGTCGTCCTCGTGCTTGAAGAGTACGTTATACAAAGAGATGGGCACGTCAAGCAGACACTCCGCCGGTGCCTCCTGCATGGCCTTTCGTAGCTGCACCATGTGCTCGTCCTCGGTCCACACCACCAAGCTCTTACCTGCGTTGCTGGATCCTGCCTCTGTTGCTGGCATGACGTGGTAGGCCAAGACCTTGCCGAGCGCTTTGTATGCCATTCGCATCTTGAGCCGCTCCTGCTCAGTGCCCTTAGTGCCCTTGCGGTGATTGTCAACGACGAGCACGTTCATCTTACGCATGTAATCTTCCATAAGCTCCTTGCGTGTCTCGTCCTTAGGTCTGTGTGTCATTTCATGAAGGTGGCTCACGATCGAATCCCACTCAGCCACCCGCCCGTCGCTAATATAGTTCAAGTCACCGTCGTCTCGAGCAGGCTCTCGGAAGGTCTCAAGGTCAGCTGGTAGCTTGCCCAGGCGTGAGGGCTGCCACTGTATGCGGCCACCCTTGTCGCCGCTCTGCATGTAGTATCCGTTTTCGAGCGCAGAGCTTTGTTCCTGCGTGGCCAAACCGATGTGCGTGATGCATGAATTCCTGTCAGCACTGAGGATCGAGTGCTCTCGGCCAACAACCTCGAAGGAGGCGACGAGGACCTCGTCATCTTCTAAGTCATCTTCCTCCTCATCCTCCTCGCCGTCGTCCTCGTCCTCGTCCTCGTCCTCCTCCTCCTCCTCCTCCTCCTCCTCCTCTTCGTCGTCGTCGTCGTCGTCGTCGTCGTCGTCGACGAGGGCGAGCTCGCTGGAGCGAAATTTAGCATCTGGCTCGCCCTCCTCCTTCTCGTCAAACCGAACCTTGAACCACTTGGGACCGTTGACGCCCCCGGAAATGTCAACAATCCTGCCATGCCTTCCTAAAGCCCTGTGGCCAGGCTTCGTGACCTCGACCAGGTCGCCCACCTTAAGCAGCGCCACGGTCTTGCTGGCGATCTTCTTCTTCGTCTTCTGGGCTTGTTTGACCTTCTTGGGTTGTTTGGCCTTCTTGGCGATGTCGACGACTTGCAGCCAAGACAACGGGTCCGCATCAGTGCCTTGGTCTTCGTCGCAAAATCCGGTAACGATGCCGCCCACACCCTTGGCGCGCTGGAACAACAGACCATTAGCATGCACGACGGCACAGTAGGCCTTGTGAGGCTCCGCCTTCGCCTTCCAGAATACCCTTGCGCTTGACATCATGTACGGTGTCGAGCGAGAAGGCAAGGAGTTCGTCGAGAAGAACAAGTTCACGAATTGCAGAGATCCTGGCAGGATTTCGATCATCTCGTCCTCCGGGAGGTGTATCTCATCGTATTCGATCTCCGCCTCGGGTTGCGCCTCCGCGGCCTTGCCTTTCCTGCTCACACGCATGAGCGATCGCTTGCACTTTTGCGCCTGAGACCTCGCGTGCAAAGTAACCGAATCGCTCGTTCATGCGAATGCATGCGAGAGCGGTCTCTGTACTTCCCGGTGGGTCCGGCGGCCCGCCCCGGGTGCCACGGCATTGGGGAGCTTATAAAACAGTACAGGTTGCAACATCTGGCCGCCGCTGCTGCGGCTGTTGTAATCGATGCGCGTGGTGGGGTGTGAAAAATACCAGGAGCACTTACCGATAAGCCCTGTACTCACCGCGGCCGATCCTATAGTGGGGCAGCGTGCCCCACCTCGGGGGAACCATCGGTGAGTACAGAGCTTATCACCGGCGAGCTGTGGTGTAATGGGAAGTTTCGCAGTACGAGCGGTTTGGCTCGATATCGGAAATGCATTCACAGGGACCCTCCCTATACTCCCCTGAGCATGCCGAGCGGCCTGGCGTGTGCGGGCACACCTATTGGGGTGGGGGGGACCGCTCGGGAGTACAGGGAAACGCCTCGGCGACCGGCCCGTAGGGTAGTGTGAAAAAGAACTGTTTCCTAAGAGCACTGGGTCCGTACCTCCCTCTCTTCTGGGGACCTTCTGGTGTCACGAAAAGGGTTCAGATACCCCCCGCGGTTCTGCGTCAATGCCGGAGCACATCTTCATCAAACAGCAGCCTCATCCGCCATGGAAGGACTCGCACTGGGCCGTGCCAAATCACCCTCCACGCCCACCGTCTGAGTCGCCGCCCATCTCGAGCCCGCCCAGCCCACCCTCCCCTAGCCCCAGCGGTCAATATGGCAGCAATGGCGGTGGTGGCGGGAGCTCGACGGCGGGCTCGGATGTGGCCTTGGATGCAGGCGCGACCTCGCGGGCCCGCGATGCCTTCAGCGTCATCTACGAAGAGACCATCGATGCCGTCTTCAAGGCGGACTCAAGGGCAGCCGGGCTGGCCAAGCTGCGCCCTTATCTCGACGCGAACATGTCCAAAGAGAGCGCCGACGCATTTCAGGAGTGCTGCGGGAAACTCTTCGTGCTCTCGCGTGTGCACACCTCGATGGCGCCAGAGGTCTCGTTCGCCAAGGTGCAAGAGATCACCGATACCCTCAGCCGCGCGTGCTCGATGGCTAGTCACACCGCGGCGCCGCTCGTCGCTGGCCTCAAGCGCTTCGTCGAGCAGCGGATCCTTCCGAATGGCGCGCTCGATCATATCACCGAGCAAGGTTTCAGGCTGCCCGCCGACGAGGTTGGGGCGCTTCTCGACCGGTACCGTTGGCCGCACGACGCCAAGCGTACGCAGGTGTTGCACATCTTGCGCAAGACCTTGGAGGCGGTCGCGGAGCTACGTACCACATCAGATGCTGCTGTGAGGGGCAGCGAGAGCATCGAGGAGGCTAGGCTCATCTTGAACCACTCGCACGAGCGTCTGACCCGGACCATGGAAAGCGTGCTCGACGAGCATGCGACGCGTTTGGACCCGACGCTCGTAATGGGCCAGAACCTCTTTCTCGCGGTGTCGCGCGTCGCACAGGCGCAAGAGCAGGAGAACGTCGACCGCCTGCGGAGTAGGAGCTGGCCACCCTTGTACTCTCGAGTCCAGACGGTGTTCGCAGAAGCAGAGGCGAGGGCAAAGGCGGCGGTGAAGGCGGAGGCAAAAGCGAAGGCGAAGGTGGCAGAGGAAGTGGCGAAGGCTGCGGCTGCGGCTGCGGCTGCGGCTGCGGCTGCGGCTGCGGCGGAGACTGCCAAGGAGGCGGCCAAGGAGGCAGCGGAAGAGGCGAATAGGGAACGCTTAGAGCGCTACATAGCGCACGAAGAGGTACCACCAATCTGCCCCCCTCGAATCCTCTCCTCAGGCCCACACAATCTCACACCCACTCCATGCGCAGGCTGAGGCGGCCGCGGCAAAGGAGGCGGAGATGGACCGCAAGGCAAGGGCGAAGCACTCGCGTGAGCAGCGTGCTAAGGCGCCTGAGCATCCTATCTGTGCTCCCTGTGGGAATAAAGCCTGCGCCGAAGGCGAGCTCCTATCGGCCAGCTCGTCCTGCGCAAGCGTCCCCGACGCAGGCGGGCCAGCTGCGATCGCCTTGGCCGCACCAGCGCCAATAATACACGAGTCACCTGTCGCCATCGAGTCTGATCTCGACCTGCTCGCGAGTGCTCATGCGCCGCTGCCGCTGTGGGAGAAGGGGCTGCGCAAAGCACAGGCGTCCTCGCCCGCAGCAGCAGGCTACAGGCGTTCAGGCAAGTCTTCTTGCAACGCGCAGATGGGCGAGTTATACCAGCGCGGCGAGGCGGCGCCTGGCGCGCCGCACAACTCGGTGCCCTTGCGCACGGACACGAATCCTCCCTTTATGCCCGAAAATGCCTCCGAGGCGGCAGCAGAAGAGGAGGAGGCCCGCGCGGCTGGCTCGTCAGCAGATGGCAGCAGGCCATCGCGAGGTGAGCCATAGCTTGGAGCCTAGCGGTCGTGAGACAATCGTGAGTATAGCCCCCGATAGCGAGTACTTGAGGTGACCGGGGACGGTGGAGTGGTGAGCGCGGGGGGGGGGGCGAAAGAGTGACTGACTGTAGGCTCAACATGTTAACCATGCCATGCCTGTATGTGTGTCCGCCACGGTCCACACGCCAGTCAGGCGAGGTGGTTGCACGGGTTCAGACCCAGGGTTGACCTGGGGTATGGCGACTCTGAACCGTGTCTGTGAGCGCGGCACGCGTTGCATGTCGCGAGCATGAGAATGAAGCGGCTGTGACGTGTGCGAGGTGTTGCCCTTCACGCTTTTGAGTTTGGTTTGTGCGTGTTGGTGTGTTGTGAATGAAAATTAACAGTCTCTTCACACCACACCTCTGCACGCGATGCCTGCGCGCGCGTTCCGCCGCCGCCGCAAAGCGGACGAAGAGGGTGCGCCGGCCGACGAGACTGCGCAGCCAGTCGCGGTTCCTCCGGCGAAGAAGGCCAAGCCCAAGCAGGTCTCCTCGGGTGGCGGTGCGGCGCTCTCCTTTGACCTCGAGGATGAGGGCGAGGCCTTCCAGGTCTCGAAGAAGAAGAAGAAGCTCGCACGGCTAGAGATTCCGAGCCGTGACGGAGACAACGACGCGGAGCCCGCTGGCGCATCTCGAACGGGCGCGTACACCGCTGAAATGCTCGCAAAGCTGCGCGCGTCTCAGCAATTTCGTGCGGCGCCGAGCGGCAAGGATGATGGCGAGCCATTGGCGGGCGACGTGCTTCCAGGCGAGGCGGAGGGCGCGGGCGGAGACGCGGTGCCGGACGCTGAGGCCATCCGGATCGCTCGCGCACGGCGTGAGCGTGCGCGGCGCGAGGGCAAGGAGATTGAGGAGGATGCGGCGGCCGACAGCCAGACGGAGCGCTACATCGCGCTGCTGCCTCGGCGGCGGCGGCCGGGCGAGGTGGGCGAGGACGAGGAGGAGGGCGAGGAGGGCGACGAGGGCGGCGGCGCGTCCAAGGGCGAGAGCCGGCAGGTACGCGAGGAGGACGTCGACGAGGAGGACACCATCTTTGAGAGCCAGCAAGGCCCACGACTCGCCTTCGGGCGGCCTCTCGAGGAAGGTGCGCTCCATACGGCGCGAGGTCCGCCGACGATCGTGGGTGGGGGGCGCGGGGCGCACGGCGCGGCAGCCGGCGAAGGCTGGCGCGGCAGCGGCCGTCGCGGCGGCGGCGGCCGAGGTGCTCTGGAGGTGGTCGAGCTCGACGCGGAGGAGGAGAGCGACCATGCGAGCGCCGCGGCCCCGCGTGTCAACGGCCATCCAGATGCCAACGGTCGGGGCGGCATCGTCGGCCTGGGGGCTGACGGCTCCTCTGGCGGCGGCAGCGGCACAGCGGCGGCCGACGCGGCCGCGGAGGAGGCGATCGCCGAGCGTGCGGCGCGCGTGGTGAGCGGGAGCGCGGGCACTTTGGTGGTGGAGCGGCTTGCGGCGGAAGTGACACGCCTCGAAGCGTCTGTGGTACTCCAGAGGCAGGAGCTCGACGGCACGCAACGGCTGCTCGAGGCGAGCGCCGACGACGTCACGCGGCTCGAGGATGTGCTCGACACGGCGCTGGGTGACTTTGGGCTGCTGCAGCGCGCGCAGGCGTATACCGAAGACTTGCTCGACTGCCTGCAGGAGAAGGCACCCCTCATCGAACGGGCAGAAGCGGCGCTGCACGCGGCGCTCGAGCAGGGCAGCCGCGCCCACCGCGACGCTTTTGAGGTGCTCGAGGCGGCAGAGCGTGCGCGCGCGCAGGTGGTGCTGCGGGGCGCGTGGCGCGCGCCGCCCGTGCCGCGCCGGGCGCGCGCACCCTCAGAGGGGCCCCCCCCGCCCACGGCACTCGAGCCGGCGGGCGATGTGAGTGTGCTCCTCGCTGCTCAGGTGGCGCTGCAGCGCGCGGATGCCGCGCGGGGCGCACCGGCGGCAGACGGTTGGGACGAGGAGGAGGAGGAGGACGAGGAGGACGACGGCGACGGCGATGACGACGCGCAGGCAGGCGGCGAAGACGAGGGCTGTGACATCGAGGGCGGCGGCAAGGAGGGCGGCGGCAAGGAGGGCGGTGGCAAGGAGGGCGGCGCGGCGGCGGCCTCGCGCCGTGCTCGCGCCGTGCTACGCGCCGCCGCGGGCATCTTCTCCGACACAGCGCCCGAGTTTTGCGAGGTCAAGTACGTACGCCGGCGCTTCGCTGAGTGGCGACGTGCACACCGCGCATCGTACGACGACACCTTCGTGGCGCTGTGCCTGCCCGCGCTGCTCGCGCCGCTCGTGCGCCTCGAGCTGCTGGGCTGGCGGCCGGTTCGCGAGGGGGGCATCGAGGAGGCGCCCTGGTACGTCGACCTGCGCCGCGAGGCCGAGGCGATGGCGGGCCTCAATGGGGTGCATGGAGAGGGCGGCGGCGAGGGCGGCGGCGAGGGCGGCGGCGAGGGCGGCGGCGAGGGCGGCGGCGGTAGCAGGGGTGCAACCGCGACGGCGCTCCGAGCGTCGTCGCGAGCGCGGGAGGAGGAGGAGGAGGAGTGCTTGCTCGCGCAGCTGGCATGCAAGCACGCGCTGCCGCGGCTGCTGCACGCGCTGCAATACGTGTACCGTACGACCTCGCTCGCGCAGACTTCGGAGCTCGTGCAAGGCGTGCGCGAAGTTCGGCGTGCCGTCGAGCTTCTCGCGCGTGCGGCGGCGGCGGCGGCGGCGGTGGCGGCGGCGGGCACGGCGGCAGGCACGGCCGAAGCGGCGGAGGCGGCAGCCACGGCAGGCGCGGCGGAGTTGGCGCTGCGCAGGCTGCTGATGATGGCCGCCTACCGCCTCGAGGGCGCGGTGGACGACACATGCATACCGCCGTGCTTTGCAGACGCCGCGGCCGTCGGCGTCGCTGGCGACGGGAGCGTCGCCGCGGCGGCCATAGCCGCTGCAGCCGCGGCAGCGCGCCGACTGCAGCGCGCGGTGCGGCTGCTCGGCGTACTCACCGAATGGGCCGGGGTGCTCGCGGCGGACGCGTTGCAAGCGCTCGCGACGGCGCTGCTCACGCGCCACATCCTGCCCTACCTGCGCGCGAGCCTCGAGCGCCCTCGAACCGATGGCACTTCGCTCGCGAGCGGCGGCCTCGTGCACGTGTTGAGCGCATGCGAGAAGACCGCCCTGAACATGCACCCCGCTTGGCGCAAGCGAGATGCGCGCGGCGGCCGAAGCGCGTGCGGCGAAGCGCTTCACGCATTCGTGGCGCAGGGCGTGAGCGAAGCGGTCCTCGCGGCCGATGCGGAGGCAGGAGGGCCGCTGCGCGCCAAGCTGGCAAAGCTGCTTGCAACGCTCGACCATCCTGCATCTTGATGGCAAGTGTCCGAAGAACAAGAAGCCCCCCTCCGAGCCCTTGTTTAACCCCTGTGTACGGGTACTCCCATAAAAAAGCCAGTCCAGCAAACACTGTTGATAGCGTTCTGAGAGGGGCCGCCGGTAACCATGAGCCGCGCGCTACATGATTGTACCTGTGGTGAAGTTGAAACTGACGACGGGTTGACTTCGTTTATACTGATGACAGACTTTAATTAACAGCCGTCGTGTGAACAGCCAGGAACTCTGCGCCCTCCACGCTGTGTGTCTTCACGGGACCTGTAGTCGTGCGTCTTGCCGAGATGGCAATGAACGTGAACGTGAACGTGAACGTGAACAGCCACGAACCACCGAAAGGACTTCCGAGAAACTACCACTACAGATTCTTTGTGATGCTGGCCTTCGTTTTAGGCGGCGCCTGCCTCGGTCTGAACGCGCCGCTACCGAAACTAAAGCAAAACTCCTGGCAGGCACGGTAAGAGCCGCACTCGCTGCACGCGGTTGATCCCGCCTCGCCCTGCTCCACCTCTCACCTGCACCACTGCGAATCGCAGCCTCGACAAGGCGCTTCTGGATGTGGAGCTCGGGCCAGGCTCGCGGTTGCGGCTGCTCAGCAAGGTGATCCTTGACCCCGCAGTGCGAGAGGACGTACAAGCAGCCATCGGTGTCATTCGCGAGCGCGGCATCGGCAAGGGACATCCCGACGCCATCGACAAGCTGTGGCCTGTAGGGACGACAGCGCGCGCCGATCTCGAAGCGCTGACCGCGCTTCGTAAGCAGATTCCAGAGGCGCTTGAAGAGCTGAAAAAGCAGTCGCCCAAGGATCTATTTGCGAGCTCGGCGAGCTCGGACACAACGCAGGCAAGTGTGAACCCGAGCGAAGTGCTCAGCTCGCTCGCAACGCTGGCGACGGACCGCACGAAGCAGCGGGAGCTCATCGAGGAGGCGAAGGATCTGGTGCGGCGTACGCCCAAGAGTCTTGAGACGCCAGCCTACAAGGTAGTGGGCACCGTCGAGGGCCCGATCGTGCTTGGTAAGCCGGAGGTCATCGAGGTGCGTGAGTACGAGGCGTTCACCGTTGCCTCGACAGAAATGCCCAGCGGCGGCATGGGCTCGCGCGCGGGCGCGAGCGGCTTCACCACGCTCGCTGCCTACCTCTTCGGCAAGAATGCGGGCAGCGAAGCGATGGCGATGACGATGCCGGTGTCGACGACGATGGATGCGGCGGGCAATGCGAGCATGGCCTTCGTGCTGCCACGCCGCAACGCCGACAACCCGCCGGCGCCGCTGCCCGCTTCCGACGTAACCATCGCCCAGGTGCCGAGCCGGCTGTGCGCAGTGAAGGCGTTTGGTGGCCTCGCGACCGACCAGGAGGTCGAGCGTCAGAAGCAGGCACTGCTCACGTCGCTCGATGCGGCAGGCTCGACGCTTCGAGTGGTCGATCGGGATCAGATTACAGTCCTGCAGTACAATTCTCCACTTACGGTGCTCTGGCGCCGACGCAACGAAGTGGCCGTCGTCGTGGAGCTCATCGGCGACCAGAACGCGCAGGCCGTCGACGCCCCTGCTGAGGGAGAATCGTGGGAGCCGTTCTTGCAGCAGTTCCGTGCGGATCCTCCTGCTAAGCCGGCTGTGGATCCTCCTGGAGAGGGGGAGTCCTGGGAACCGTTTCTGGAGCAGTTCCGCCTCTAGAGTTGGCGCATGGCTCCCATCGTCAGGCATGACAAACTGCCTGACTTGACCTGTGAGGCTCATGAAAAGGTGGCGCCCTGACGCGCCTGAGCTGGACTCAGCGCTGCACATTCCAGTTTCCACCGACTCGGGTGGGCTGGTAACGGAAGTTCTACAGTGCGGACCGGACGTAGTCGTACCGAACGAAAGTTGTAACGTTTAGGAGAGACAAAAGAAAAGCCGTACTCGAGTCTTGTCTACTGAGCTATTGTAAGGACCCCGCACGCTGACGCGGGTGATGCCGCGCATGATTACTATTATTAAGAGTTTCGCGAGACAGCGCGCGCGGCGGCTGCCGGCTCCTCTCGCCTCGTCCTCCCTCGAGCGTAGATAACCTTCTATATAATACTATATCGCTTCTAGAAACGTTCTAGGTGAGTCCTGTTGGTACTGATCATAACTGATCAGTGATTCGTTGAGGCTGAGCGGGTGGACGTGTGTGGCCTGGCTCGCCCTGCTCTTTGCTGCAGACTTACCCATCTCGCGCGGCTTTCCAGGCAACCTCCAGACCACTGCGCAGATGCGGACGAGGGTTTCGGAGGCGGTGCCTGATCTCGCTGGCAGCGGCCCTACCGCCGTCTGGACGCCAGACGACACGGGCGCTGCCGCGGGCACTGCTGCCTCGTGCCGATTGTGGATGCACTCGAGGCGTACATAGGCGCCCGGCACGACGTTCCACCGCGTCGACCTGCGCGCTGCCCCGGATCGAGTCTCTCTGTCCGCGCTGAATTCGTACAGCGAAGATGAGGTCGCCGGAGTTTGGCCTATGGGAGGCATGGCCGTATGACGAAACACCTCCCGCAGCGCCGCGCCCACTTGGCTCGTATTGGCCGTGATGTTGCCGCATTCTCGAAAGCCGAGCTCGGCACACTCGGGAGCGTCGGGCTGCACCAGCGTAAAGTATTCGGCGCCGTTCATGAAGGCCCAGCGTCGATAATCGAACCACGCATGCGTGCTGATGGTCGTCATCTGTTCGGGCATGAGCTCGAGCGTGGCGCAGCGCCGTCCTGAGCGCTCGGTGGGCAGCATCGACGTCCAAATCATCCCCTGGCCGTGCATGCCCACGAGCACCGACGCGGCGCTCACCGCGCACAGCTGCTCGGCGAGCGGCAGCGCCTCGAGCTGCAAGAGCTTCACTCGACCCGCGAGGGTCGCGTCGACGTCCAATGCGGCCCGGAGCGCACCTGATGATGGATGCAATCAGAGGTCATCAGAGGCACTCAGAGCCCGTCCAATGCGGCCCGGAGCGCACCTGATGATGGATGCAATCGGAGGTCATCAGAGGCACTCAGAGCCCGTCCAAAGCGGCCCGGAGCGCACCCATGTTGACGATCGCACGCACTCGCGACTTGCGCTCTATGAAGAGCAGCCTCGGCGGCTCGTCGGCCGCAGCGGCGGCCTCAGCGCGAGCGTGCAGCTCGAAGCTGGCCCAGAGTGCCCGGCGCAGCGCGGCGAGCCGCGAACGCACCTGATGAGGGATGCAATCAGAGGTCATCAAGAGTGCCCGGCGCAGCGCGGCGAGCCGCGAACGCACTGCGAGGAGCGCCGCGGCGTCATTGTAATAGGGCCAAAACGATGAGTGACCGCCGATCGCCACGCCATAGCAGTGCAGCTGCAACGGCTCGAGGAGCGCGTCTGTCCGCGCGGCATGCGGACCCGCCGCCCGCTCGTCCACGCCGCGGAGCGCCGTGCTGAGCAGCCGAAGAGCGAGCGACCAGCCAGGCCATGCGGCGGCTCCGAGAGGCGTCGCGCCGGGCCATAGGACGGTGTACCTAATGAGGGACGCAATCAGATGCAATCAGACGCAATCAGAAGAGAGAGCGGGCCATAGGACGGTGTACCTAATGAGGGACGCAATCAGATGCAATCAGACGCAATCAGAAGAGAGAGCGGGGCATAGGACGGTGTACCGCGGCAACAGATCGACGCCTTGGCAGCAGCTTGACTCGGTGGCATCTGTGGCACTGCCATTGCGTGCGCTGACCGCGCCCGTGCCAGCCGCACCCATAGCGTCCCCGTCGAGGCGCGAGCGCCGTCCCGAGCGCAGGTCAGTCTCGAGGCTCTGGCGGAGCGCGTGCAGATCTTCGCGCAGTGGCAGCAGATGGAAGAAGCTGTGGAACAAATTGTCCATCGTGAGCTCTACCACGACGGCCACGCGGTCGCGCAACCACTTGGGCTGCGCGAAGATGCGGGGGTCGCGACGGCCCAAAGCAGCGATCTCGGCGAAGGGCATATCAAACCTCCCATCAGCCAGGCGGTAGGGTTCGGACTTCCCATCCTCGTAGTGACGAGGCCAGCGCAGCGGCCAGAGCGGGGTGCCCCCCCCCGGCGCCACCTGCAGCAGCAGCATCTTGCGATCCGAGTACTTGGAGGGGTCGACGCCCCTGAGCCACACGCTCGGCCGAGGTACGCCATACGCCACGCACACGTCGGGGCGCGTCCACATACCACGCGGCAGCCGGAGCGGTGGCACGGCGGACTCGTCGCCACGTGCGCTTAGGGGCAGCGCGCGCCACGATGGCGACAGCGTCGAGCGCACCTCCAAACTAGCGCCGATGCTAGGATTGAGCACTGCTGCTGAGCTGCGCGCCTGCACCACGATCCACGCAGCCCACGACTCAAAACGAACGAGCGGGCCGTTGCATGCCGCGGCCGTGCACCACGACCACACGGCGTGGTATCGGGCCTGCTGAAGCATCCGCTCCGCGGAGCGATTGCGCGTGAGCTCGGGATGGTCGACGATGATGTGGTCAGCCGCCAGCAGGGCCCCATCCACCATCCAGCTCTGCGTCTCGTTGGTTCCAGTGACTCGGACGATACGCACACCCTCGATACCCCGAAGCGCCTCGGCAGCGATAGATCGGTGCACGCTCGGTGCGACGATCACCGTCATCGGCTCCTCCGCATCCGCACGTAAAGCGTTCACTGCAGCAAGCCAGAACGCCGCTGGTGGACGGGGGTCACTGCAGCCGCTCTCAAGCACAGCGACAGGCGCGTGAAATTCGCGCGCTCGCCGCGACCAGGAAATGATCCGTGATGTTCGCGAAAGGCCTTCGGAGGGCCAGGTCGGCAGCGGTTGGCATGTGGCTGGCATATGCGCGCCAGGGTCCATCGGCGTACAGGGACATCGAAGACGCTGTATTGGGCAACTGTTTGTTTGATGTCAGACCGACCGGACGTCCGCACACTCGCTCAAATAGCAACGAAGCATGCAAATTCTGTTGAACTTGTACGTATGAAGTGCTTGCTCTGCTCAGGGGCAACCAAGCCTTGGGCTCTGCAAAAGAGATGACCGGCAGGATAAGCAGCCCTGTGCCAGTTCCTGTGCCTGTCGCTCAAGGCCATCGCGAATTGCAACTCTCAGGAGAGCCGGCCATCGGGCTGACCATCCGCGTGGTGTTGTCACGCTACTGCACGGATGAAGTCTGCAGACTCTCGACCTTGAGAGCCGCCAACTATGTGATCAGTGTTGTCGAATCCTTAACACCTGCAAACCTCAGTGCTGTCATTGCCAGTGGCAACATCAACAATGGCATCATAGAGCGCATCGGCAGCGTGCATGTACAGTGGTTCGCCTTTGATGCGCCATCGCCACCACCACCTGCGGAACCAAGCCCACCGCCATCTCCGCCACCTCCATCGCCGCCGCCGCCCTCACCACCACCCCCGTCGCCACCCCCAGCCCCGCCGCCATCGCCGCCATCGTATCCACCTTTTACACCGTCGCCGCCGCCGTCCCTACCGCCGCCCAGACAACCGCCCTCTCCGCCGCCACCTTCGCCGCCTCCCTCACCACCGCCGCCCTCACCGCCCCCATCGCCACCACCGCCATCGCCTCCGCCCTCGCCCCCTCCACCTTCGCCGCCCCCGTCACCGCCACCTCCATCGCCGCCACCTTCCCCGCCGCCGCCCTCTCCACCGCCACCCTCGCCGCCCTCTCCACCTTGTCCACCACGGCCTCCGCCTAGTCCTCAGACACCACCAGCTCGCCCGCCACCATGGATCATCACACACTGCCAGAATGCACGTTGGGCGCGTTTGGATCCCGACTGCTGGAGGCCACCGCCACCCCGGGCACCGTCGCCGTTCCCGTTGCCACCGCCGCCGTCGCCGCCACCCCAACCACCGTACAGTCCAGACCAGCCTTCACCACCGCCATCGCCACCTCCGCTACGTCCACCGCCACCAATACCTCCGTTTTCGCCTCCACCATCACCGCCGCTTCCATCGCCACCTCCATCACCACCTCCTCCAAGGCCTCCGCCTTCACCTCCTCCACCTTCGCCGCCACCATCACCACCACCGCCGTCACCACCCCCATCGCCGCCCCCACCCTCACCACCTCCACCACCTTCGCCTCCACCACCTTCTCCACACCCTCCATCACCCCCTCCTCCGTCTCCTCCGCCCCCATCACCACCGCCACCCCGCCCTCCTCCTCCTTCACCCCCGCCACCAAGCCCTCCACCTCCTTCCCCCCCTCCTCCGCGGCCTCCTCCTCCGTCCCCTCCCCCACCTTCATATCCTCTACCTCGTCGCCCACCATCGCCACTCTTTCCGCCCGCGGCTCCAAAGCCATGGATTGTCGTTCACTGCCAGGACGCACGTTGGGCGCGGCTTGATCCTGCGTGCGCTGTGCCGCCACCGCCTTCACCCCCGCCACCGACGGGCTATGTCGCACTTCCGCCGCCGCCCCCGATGCCCTCGCCTCCGCCGCAGCCACCACCTCGG
>Ga0210248_101473_pt1 | contig 17712 bp, 13 predicted proteins | sample ChrtobMetP3_32mM_FD_155493 | JGI IMG/M metagenome (GOLD analysis project Ga0210248, IMG submission 155493) | Chrysochromulina tobin associated microbial communities from unialgal haptophyte culture, Seattle, Washington, United States - P3_32mM | ecosystem: Host-associated > Algae > Haptophytes >...
ACGATCTCCAAGCCGAGATCGTCGAGATCGAGGAGCGGCTCGAGGAGGTCCTCGCGGTCGACCTCACGGAGGTCAAGGAGCAAGCGCTCAAGACGGCGCAGGCGTACGAGCGCCAGTGGGAGACGGCCGCACACGACCTGCAGCCCGCCGCCGACAAGCTGGCCGAGCTGCAGCACTCCGGTGGCGGCGCGAGCCCGTTCAAGTTCCCCCAGCCGAACAGTGTGACGGTGGTGGCATGCGTAGAGAGGCACAGGACGACCAGGGGATTGTTGGGTGGCTCATGACGTTGTACGTTCGGCGGCAGCGCCACGCTGCGCGAGGCCGAGCTCCTTAAGCAGCACAGCACGGTGCGCCATCGCTCCACACGAATCCATGCTAGTACCCCTCGAGGCTGAAGGCTGCACCCGCACGACGGGCTCAGCGGTCTCCAGCTCCGCGGTCGCTCTCGCCTGCGCCCAGCCGGACGAATGCCGGCGCCGTCTTCAGCGAGGAGGACGGCAATGACCGCATCTACGCCGCCACGCTCGCCCCGCTCCTCGATCATGTCTTCAGCGGCGGGCACGCGACGGTCTTCGCATTCGGCCAGACAGGCTCCGGCAAGACGTGCACGATGGCGGGCCACGGCCTCCGTGACGCGACCGACGGCAACACGCACGGGCTGTACAAGCTCGCCGCACACGACTTAGACACCGCTTAGACAAGTCGCTAATTAACATCTTTGAGCGAGCGAGTACTCAGTACTTTCCCTTGGATGGCAATCTGTATGTGTGGTGCCTTCGGTGTGGTTTACTTTTCTACCTACTTGATTGGTAATGAGAGTGAGTTATTGAGACACAGACACACCGTGCTCCGTGGAAGAATACGGGGTACACTCACTCTCTCACTCTCTCACTCACTCACTCACTCTGCGCTCCCTTCGATTCTTACGACACGTACAACTCGGGGACGACAAGAGCCTTGCGCGTAAGGCGACGCCTGGAGCGTCTTTGTCTGCTCGCAACGCGTGCAGATGATCTGGGCCCTGTCACGGTTGATCTTCTCCGCTTGGAAGTTGAGCCGTTCTTCTGCCGTCTCGGACGGCTCCTCCTCGTGATTCGAGTCGATCTTGAACCACTTGGTTCCGAAGCCGGCGGACGGTGCCAAGTTACAGATGGCACACTTGAGAGAGCCGTCGAAGAGTTTCGCCTCCCTAAGCCTGATGCGATCACTCACAGCGAGGCCGTGCTGAGTACGCTTCCCCTGCCAGTGCTCGATCATCTCGAAGTCCTTACGCGAGTCCGGGTGCATGTAGAATCTGGTAACGCGCTTCAGAGCTTCGGGTCCGTGCACCGCGTACTTCACGTCTGGGACCTCGTACATGTTGAGCATCATGCCCTTATGCGTACCCTCGCCGACGGTACAGACGCCGACGTGGTACTTCGGGTCTTGACCTTCAAGCCGCCACACGACCTCGTTGAGGTCGCGTATGCGGTGACCGTCGGGTCCTACCGGCGCGTCCGTCGAGGACGGCCCAGACGCGTCCGATGTGGACGGGCCGGATTCTCCGTTGGCGGACGGCGACCCCGATGCGGCCGGCCCTGGTGCGGCCGACTGGGTGGCGCCCATTTTCGCGCCGACTTCGGAAAAAAGTCATCGGAAAAATTACATGGGGAGCCGGGAAACAGATTCCCGGTGAAAGGACTATGAGCCGGGAAGCGTTTTTTCGACCTGGGTCGGAGTAATGAAAGCGCGAAACGAGCCGAGCGGCCGCGAGCAAGATGCCGTCGCCCTGCGTTTGGTTCTGGCGCGGGCCGACCTTAGAGGGCCTCGTCGTGCTCACCGCCGGCGGCCTCACCATTGGCCGCGACGAGGGCGATTACCAGGTAGGTGACATCAGAGTCAGCGGCAAGCACATGTGCCTAACAATGGAAGGCGAAACGGTGCGCGCGCGCGACGACAGCTTGAACGGCACCTTCCTGAACGGTGAGCGCATGATCCGTGGCGAGGCCGTCGTCCTCAAAGAGGGCGACGTGCTGTCCCCTGTCGTCATCCTGCGCAAGCCGCCGCAAGTCATCCCGGCCAAGGAGCGCGAGAAGCTTGTCGTTGCGCTCGTCTTTCACCGTGACGCGGATGAGGCCAGAGCTTCTGCGAGGGACGCCGCCGCCGCCGCCGCTGCCGCCGCCTCCAAATCGACACCAAAACCGGCGCAGAGTCGTGCTCCGGCGGCCGCCTCGTCGACACCCATCGTCCCAGCAGCGGCAGCTAAGGACCAAACGGCGACGGCGCCACCCGTACCACCGCCGATGCCCATACCAAGCGCGCCCACGGCACCGTTGCGCGCGATGCACAAGTACACAGCACCACCGAAGCCGCTGCCGGCCGACGACCGAGCTGGGAGCGGCGAGGCTGGTGTCGAGCTCGGTGCTTGCCGCGCGGCGTCTGTCTCGTGTGCCGCCGCCTCCACGTCTGCCGCCGCCGCCTCGTCTGCCGCCGCCGCCTCGTCTGCCGCCGCCGCCTCGTCTGGCGGCGGCGCACCCGAGACGGACAAGAAGCGGGACTGCGCTGCGACGGAGCCGCCGCCGCCCCCGGCTGATGCTGCCACTGCTGCCTCCTCCCAGGCCGCAGACGACGTGGCGGAAAGTGCGTCGAAGCCGGCTGCGAAGCTGCGCGGCACAGCCACTCCTGGACTGGCGACTGCGGCGCGGCCGCTCGCGCGCTCACTGCCGCTGCCCAACAGGGCTTTCTGGTACTGGGCAAAAACAGTGCGGCTTCAGAAGCGATTCACGGAACTGCCCTTTGTAGAACAAAGCAGCACGCTCCACGATGAATGGCGGGCGCTCAGCGCGGACCAGCAGGCGCCCTACGCGGTCGAAGCGGCAGCGGCCATGGCGGAGTACGAGCGCGCGCTCACGGAGGCCGAGGCGCTCTTGGCGCCCAAGGCGACGGCTAAGGCGGCGGGCGCCGCGGTGGCTGAGGCGGCGGGCGGCGGCGCCGTCTCCACCGGCGGCTCGATCGCCCTGGGCGAGGCGGTCAAGGAGAACGACTCCAAGCCCAAGAAGCCCCCGAGCGCGTACCTACTCTGGTCCGCAACGGTGCGCGCAATCGAGCCGTACGCGTCGATGCACGGCGTCCACGCGCAGAATAAGGCGCTCGGCGCGGCGTGGAAGGAGATGAGCGAGGCCGAAAAGGCGCCGTGGGTGGCTCAGGCGAAGGCTGCCAAGGGCCCCATCGCTCCCAAGAAGCCACCGAGCGCGTACCACCTCTGGTCCGCAACGGTGCGCGCAAGCGAGCCGTACGCGTCGATGCACGGCGTCAACGCGCAGAATAAGGCGCTCGCGCAGAATAAGGCGCTCGGCACGGCGTGGAAGGAGATGAGCGAGGCCGAAAAGGCGCCGTGGGTGGCTCAGGCGAAGGCTGCCAAGGGCCCCATCGCTCCCAAGAAGCCCCAGAGCGCCGAGAAGGCCGATGACGACGAGGAGGACGAGGAGGCGCCGCCCGCCGCCTCGGCCGCCGCGCCCAAGACGGAGGCCGACACGGCGCCCTTTGACGCCAAAGATGCGAACGAGCCTGACGCTGTGGCCGCCGGCCAATCCTCGAAAGCTCGAGGCAAGATGCTGTGCCGCTCGCACCGAGACACGGATGAGGACGAGTGCGAGTACGACTCGTACCGATCAGTGGATGAGGACGAGTACGAATTCGGCTCGTACTCGGACGACGAGGAGGAGGAGGAGGAGGAGGACGACGACGACGACGACGAGGAGGAGGAGGAGGAGGCCAAGTACAAGGACGATGTCACGGACGAGGAGGTGGAGGACGAGGACGAGGACGCAGAGCAGACGGAGACGCAGACACTGAGCGTTCCCACACTCACAATGTGGCAGCGCATCGCCGGGTTCGCCGGGTTTTTCAACGTCGACGGCAGAAGTGTGTCCGCGGCGTCCGCGGCCGCCAGCGAATCCACGACGGGCTCGAGCAGGGAAGGCGGAGCGCCGCTACCGACCCTCAAGCCACCCACGCTCAAGCGGCCTCGCCCTGCGGCCGCCGTACCCCCATGGCTTCCACTTGGACGGCAGCGAATCTGAGAGTGAATTACCAGGTGAGTACTCAGGTGTACGACAGAAACCGACGTGAGTAGGCGGTCGTCCCGGTACAAACTCGCGCGGAATCTCGGATGTGCACGCGAGACGAATGGTACAGAGATTGTGTGTCCACAGTCTGTGACTGTGTGACAGCTAAAAAACTCTTAAAACTTTCAGCCGTAATTCTAATTGATCGCCACGCGCGCATGCCTCTTGCCTGATCGCTCTTCGCTGAGGGCATCGAGTCTGCCCGCCCCGCGCCCGCGGCCCGGCAACCACCACGTTCAGCGTTCTGGATTCTCTACCATTCAATGTAGCTCGGGAGGTAGCTCGAGACACGCGCGCTCCCGCAACGCGACCATGTCGTCGCGCGTCTGCGCCCAGTGCGCGGATTTGGCGGGGGGCACGACCGCTGTGCGCCTCGCGCCATCCCATCCCGCGCCCGCCGCGTCGTGCCCCCCGCCAAATCCCGACAGCCGTATAACAGCCGTAGCCTAGTCGCGGGGTCCGGCCGCCATGTGCTGTCACATGGCTCTACGTTACGCCTAGAAGTGCTCGCTTACACAGGGAGGCGTTCCAAACCGAGCTGCGCAGCCGGCCGTTCACGCTGGTCCACGGCGACTTCCACCCCGCCAACCTGCTGCTCGTCGACGGCGGCCGGGGCGTGAGGCTCATTGACTGGGAGGCGGTGGGCCTCGGTTCCGGACCGCAGGAGCTCGGCCAGTTCATGATCAGCCACGTGGAGCCGGGCGCGCGGGCTGCCATGGAGCGTGGAGCCGTCGCCGCGTACCACGCTGAGCTCACCCGCCTGAATGCCCGTGTGGGCATGACGCTGGCCGAGTGCTGGGCGGAGTACGTGGCAGGCGGGCTCGGGCGGTGGCTCTACTTTCTGCCCTACGACGGTTGGGGCGCGCCGCCTGCAGTCAGCCAGTTTTTTTGTGACCAGGTGCTCGCGTTCATTGTGGCGCACGGGGTCACGCCGGAGACTGTTCCCATGCCGCGAATGTGAGGTGGTTTATCATGGTACATGACATGAGATCGACCAAGATAAACCACGGTGAGGTCCGGCGTGCCGGGCGAGGTCCGGCCGGGGCGCGGTCTTCGTGTCTATCCGGCATCCGGCTGCGTGGTCCCTGCGCGCTGGGCCTCGACGTGTGGGACACTCCGCTTAGTAGAGCGCCAGCAGCGGCCGTCATCGCCGCGTATTGTGCACTCTGCACAACTGTGTCTCTCTGATACCGCTCCCGATTCTCCCGAGCAAGGTCCGAGCACCGACCGGACGAGGCGGGTGGGTGCGTGCCGGTGTTGGGCGGGCGGGTGGGTGTGGATTCGGGACGGACGGCAACGACCGCCCGGCTCCCGCACGCTTGGCATGACGCTTGGTCTTGCCGTGCGATGCGGACTGTACAGTGACTGTTGGTGGATCCTGTTCCTCTCTCGTGACAGATCCGGGTTTCAGATGCCCCACGTTTTTTCACTTGTATCTGTTCGTCGAAACATCACACCGGGTACATCTACTATGTTAGCCGCGTCCTGTGAGGGCCTGTGCAATTGGGCCTGTGGCGTGTGGCCTGCATGGAGAGGCCGGAGGCTCCTGTGCCTGACAACCTGAGGCAGGGGAGCTTTCACCCTTCCACAGCCTCAGGCAAGAGGCTCGAGGCCGCACTCTCGCAGCGTCCGCGTGAGGGCTTCCAACCGCGCGAGCGACTGCGGCGTCGGCGTTGGCGACCGAGTCGGCGGCAACTGCAGCAGCGACTGTGCTGGGCTGGTCGTCGCCATAGCAGCTGCGTACCTGGAAGGCGGGTGTGACGGGAAGTTGGCTTCGAGCTCGCTGTCCGTGCCGTAGCTGCTCCCGCCGTTAGAGACGCTACGCGCAGTCCTGCCGTTGCCAGGTTTCGCTATGCGCTGATCCAGGTGGTCCATAGTTGAGAGCGAAGGTGGCGGCCCCGCTGCTGTGACAACGGCCGGCCGAACAAGACTCCCCAAATAGATTGGTGGCGGCCCCGCTGCTGTGACAACGGCCGGCCGGCTACGGGTGGACGGCGACACAGAGCCCCCGGCGGCGGCCGCGAGGGCTGCACTGTTCAGAGGAACGCCCTTGATGTTCGACGCGTTGACTCGGGAGGGAAAGATCCAACTCCAAGGGCTGCCGCGGCTTGCGGTGTCGCATCGCTCATCGATCGGCCGCATCTCGACGCCCTGTGGCCGTCCGATCGACGACGAAGACGAGGAGGTCAAGAAGCGCGAGACGCGCTGCGCCAAGCCACGGCGCAAAGCAACAGCCTGACTTGCGAGCAGAGTCGGGGACTCGCATGGTTCGTCAATCTCCGGCTCGCGAGATACTTCGAGCGCGGGCACGAGGTGACCACACGTCTCGGTGAGAGCTTGAGGTTGCGTCAGCGGCTGCACTGTCGGCTGTGGCACCAGGGCGGGAGTGAGCGACGATAGTGTCGTCCTCAAACGAGGCGCTGGCAGGTAGCCCTCGATCTCGCTAGTGGAGCCGCAGCTGCTCGTCCCCATCGAGCCATACCAGCCGCGAGGCCGGGCCACGCACGGAGGCCGGCCCACGAGCTGACCCTCCCACGGCCGCATCTCGGAGCCAGATCGCACCTCGGAGCCAGATCGCATCTCGGAGCCAGATGCCGCCCCCGAAGCGACCGAGGCGCCAGAATCGTCGTCGCTCCTGGGAGGAGTGCCAGCGCAGTAGGTCCCGGGCAGCCTGGGAAGCCCGAGCGGCACCAGGCCGACGCTTTCGGAGACGTAAAATGAAGGCTCGAAGGCAGGGAGCTGGCTCTCGGCCACGGAAGAAGGGGCTCGCGGATAGCTCTGGGTTTGGAGAGCGTGGAGGGCGAACGTGCGCTCATACGTCAGCCTCTCCTTATCCCGAGCGAGCTGTGCGATTTTCCGCCGGAAGTTCCTGCGCGCGCCGCACCTGTGGCACCCAACGGACACACACGATCAGTCAGCGCAGCCCAGGGAACTGTGCCCTACTACTACGAGGGGCATCCGAGGGGCTCACCAGAGCAAGAGTGCACACGCGAAGAGGAGCACGACCGCGAGGCTAGGGTCAATGACGCTCGTGAACCAGGAGAAACCGGAGTTCACAGGTGGAGACGGCGGCGGAGGCAACGGAGGTGGAGGTGGCGGCGGCATGAGAGAAGCAGCAAAGGAGTTGATTTGGAGTGGCTGGCCTGCAATCGTGCTCGAGCCCAACGATACGTTGCCCATGAAAGTGCCAGTCACGAGGAAGCCACCGACTTCGTCACGCTGCGCAATGTCATTGCCCCAGGCATTGAGCGTGCCGCCCGTCGAACGGGCCCAGTCGATGACCCCCGACGCTGTGACATGCATCGCAAACCCATCGTAATCGCCACGTAATCGCGACACCGTTTCCAACGTCGTCGAGCCGAATGATGCCGCGCCATTAAAGGTACCCGTCACGAGTGCACCGCCCGCGCCATCGCTCGCGATGCCGTTGCCCGAGTCATCAGACGTGCCGCCCGCCTGGACGGCCCAGTCGATGGCGCCCGACGCTGTCACGTGCATAGCGAACACATCGAAATCGCCGTGGCTTTTAAGCGACGAATTTCCGAATGATGCCTCGCCACTGAACCAGCCCGTCACGAGTGCACCGCCCGCACCATCGTACGCGATGCCGTGGCCTTGGTCATCAAACGTGCCGCCCGCCCGGACGGCCCAGCCGATGGCGCCCGATGTGGTTACGTGCATCACGAACACGTCTTTACTGCCGCGGCTTCCGAGCAACGTGGTGCCGAACAATGCCTTGCCAGTAAAGGCGCCCGTCACGAGTGCACCGCCCGCGCCATCGCTCGCGATACCCAAGCCATCGTCATTGACCGGCCGCCCGCCTGGACGGCCCAGTCGATGGCGCCCGACGCCGTCACGTGCATCACGAACACGTCTAGATCGCCGCGGCTTTCGAGCGATGTCGAGCCGAATGATGCCACGCCACTGAACCAGCCCGTCACGAGTGCACCGCCCGCGCCATCGCTCACGATGCCAGTGCCTTGGGCAAGGTTTGACGTGCCGGCCGTAAAGTACGCGTTGTCAAAGGACTTGCCGCCCGCCACGGCAACCCAGTCGATGACGCCCGACCGCATCACGTGCATCACGTACGCTCGGGCAGGGGCGGATGAGCCCGAGAAGCAGCCCGTCACGAGCGCACCTCCAGAACCGTCGTGCGTGAGGCTCCTGCCAAAGCTATCCGACATGTTGCCCTGGATGGCCCAATCGATGGCGCCCAACGCCGTCACGTGCATCAGGAACGTGTCGTAGTTGTTGTAGCCTTCGAGAGTCGTCGAGCCGAACAATTGCCTTCCGCTAAAAATACCTGTCACGAATGCACCACCTGCGCCATCGGGTGCGATGCTGCTGGCTGAGCCGCCCGAGCTGACAGCCCACTCGAAAGGCGCATCCGACGATGGCATGGAGTGATTTGGAATGAGATGCGCTCGCGGGCGGGCATTTTTTATGCGCTTTTTTCGGGATATCCGTCAAACTCGAGAGTGCGGTCACTCCAACATTCCACAGCCCCTTGGAGCTTGGAAGTAGAAGTGTGCAGTGCGAGCAAGCACGCTTGCTTGCTTGTGCAGTGCTTTACACCAGGGAGTTTACTCTTCCGTGCGCGGGTTCGGGGTTGGCGTGGTGGTTATTTAATACCGATATCGGATATGGGCACTCAGGTGCCCGTGTTTAGTAGGGTCCAGCGTCGCCGTCCGCAGCGATCGGGATGCGGTCTAGTCCGTTGGATGGACGAAGCAGATCGCCCTAACTTTAATCGCCCCGATCTCGCGATCCGTCGGGCATCGGGGGCGACCGAACCGACCGTGCACCCCCACAGAACATCGAACATGCACCCCATGCAAACTCCTCACCGGTAGACTCGCGCCCTCTACACGTCCTCCCTCCTACGCTGTCGCGCTGCTCAACTTGTCCTTGACGCCGTTGATGAAGTCGCTCAGGCCGGTGGCCTTAGGCTGGCCGGCCGCCTCGTTGATCGCGGGCGTGCCATCGAGCACACTGGCGTCGAGCTTCCCGAGAGCCGCCGCCGCCGCCGCGCCCGCGACCGCGTCCACGCTCACAGGCGGGCGCAGCGCGACCTTGAGCAGGCCAGGCAGCGCGTTGGCGAGCGCGACGATAGGACCCGCAGAGAGGAGCTCCTCGACGGCGGAGCCATAGGCAGCGTTCACACGCGGCGGGAAGAGCCCAAAGGAGTCGCCGCCGTATATGAAGCTTGGCCGGACGAAGGTGGTCGCCTTGAAGCCGGCGTCGAGGATAGCCTGCTCCGCCTGCGCCTTGCCGTCAAAATAGCCCTCAATGCCCCAGAGTGGCAGCCAGCCCTTGGCGTTGGTCACGTCCGACGCCACGGACACGTACACGAAGCGCGCGGCCCCTGCTGCTTTGGCAGCCTTCGCGCCCTCAGCGTTGGCGACACCGTTGCCGAGCAGCGAGCCCTGCACGTCGAAGCCGATGACGCCGACGGCCGAGACGACGGCATCCGGTTGGCCCATGGCCTCAACCAGCTGCTCGCGAGGCCCGCGCAGCAGATTGTTCTTGCGCCAGTCTACCGCTTTCGTCCACTCCTCCCTGCTCGGTGCCGCACCGCTTGAGGAGACGCTGATCACTTCGGCTCCAGCATCGACGAGCGACTTGCACACGCGGCTGCCCACAAAGCCCGAGCCACCCAGGACGGTCACCTTCAAGGCCGACGCTGCGGGCGCAAGCGCCGCGAGGACGAGAAAACGTTGCATTGTTGAGCTCACAATCTCGGTTTAGGCGGCGAGGTCCTCAGTGTACAGAAGCCACTAACGTGCCGTCCGCCATACATGTAGCAGCTGGTAAAGCTTCGCTTTATGTTTGCACTTTTTCCGCTCCTTTTTTACGCCGCGCATGGCCGTACCGCCCTCACCGCCCACATCGGCCCCTTCGGCGTGCGCCCGCGTCGTGTCTGACTACGTGGCGTCGCCGTCCGACCCGCTAGCTACGCGCGTGCTCTTCTCCGTGGGTGAACCGGTGTGGCTCGCACTGTCGCATCTCGACCGTGCGCAGGTCGCCTCCGTCGCCGTCCTCGAGCTGCTCCGTTGGGTGGCCGCCGTGGCTGATGGCGCTTCGGTTGCTTCTGCGCTCGCGGTTAGGCATGCGGTCGACTGGCCTGAGCTGCGCCTTGTCCCATCGACGCTCAATTGGACTGGCGACGGCACGACGACGCTGCCGATGGGCCGTGGAGGGCAGCGTGCCCCGTCTCAGCTGTCTCGGCTGCTCGACTATCGCTGCCACGCGCCGGACGGCGCTCTGGGCAAGGGGTTCCCTCGATCAATGACCCAATGTCTAGGAGTGCTCGCGCGCTCGCCGAGCGATCGGGCGGTACCCGCGACCGAGGACGGCGGCATTGCCGAGGCGCTAGGCGTGCGCACCGCGAAGCAGCGCAAGGCGGTGGCAGCGTACGCGGTGCGGATGCTAGGCGAGGGGATGGAGGCGGCGGTGAGCGCAGCCGGGCGGGAGTGGCAATCGCCGCTTGGCCTCACGCCCGCCACGCCCCCGCCGTGCTGCTCCATGCTCGCGTGCGATCGGCCGCTGCCCTTGCCGCCGCCCTCGTCGCCCCCGCTGCCCTCTCCACGGTCGACGTTGGGACTGGCGGCGCTTGGCCGCCCGCACCACCCGCGCTCGCTCGGTCTGCTGTGGATGCCGACGCGGCCCGCGTCGCACATGCTCACTCGCGGCGAGAACGGGCGCACCGTCGAAACGATCCCTGCGGCCGTCGCCTCACTCGCCACCGCCAGCATCAACCACGCCAGTCGCGACGCGTCGGCCTTCTACGCACGGGCCGCAGCGGCACGGCTCGCGGACGCGGGAGGGCTGCCGAGCGCCTTCGACGACCGCTACCTCAATCCATGCTGGCTTTGCAATCGTTCCTTATGCTGCCTGCCGTACGCACACATTCTCGGGGTCTCCAAGTGTGGCACGACTGACCTCTATGCGCGCCTCGCCGCCCACCCGAGCGTGCTCGCCTCCGCGAACAAGGGACCGCACTTTTGGGACGAGGGCTCCCACGACTTCAGCTGGTACGTGTCGCTCTTCACGGGGGTGGGTGGAGGTGCTGATGACCTACGATTGCCTCCCTCATCAGGTACGTGTCGCTCTTCACGGGAGGTGCCGCCAAGCTTCAAGACGGCACCGCATCCGCCACCTCCATCTTCGTCGACGCCAGCTCAAACACCCTCACCTATGCCGGCGTGGGCGTGCGCGGCGAGCGTCACCCGTTGCCGCCCGTGCTGCTACCGCAGGTGCTTGCGTGGCTGCAGCCGGCGCTTCGATTGGTTGCCATCCTGCGCGAGCCAGCTGCACGTTACTACTCTGCCTACCTCTATTATGACAAGCGCTACCGCATCTACCGGCGTTACGGGCCACACGGCGCGCGAGGCTTTGCAGCGATGGCGGCGGCTGAGGTGGACGGCTTCAGACGCTGCCGGCAAGCAGCGACTGTGCGCCGGTGCACGCGCTTGTTGTACGCCGAGACGGAGCAGCTTATCAAGGGCCTGTACGCGCCCGCGCTCGAGGCATGGCTCTCCACCTTCCCGCCACAGCAGCTGCTCGTGCTGCGGCTCGAGGACTACGAGGCAACTCCCGCGCGTCACCTGCGCGCGGTGCTCGCCTTTCTCGCGCTCGCACGGCCGCCCCGCGCGCTCTGGCGACGCATGCTCGCGCAGCCGCACGCCAACCGGCACAATGGCGGCGCCGAACCCATGCTCGCGACCACGCGCATCCTGCTGCAAGCCTTTTACGCGGAGCACAACGAGCAGCTAGCCCATCTGCTCGGTGAGGCCTCCTACTTGCAGTGGAACGACAATCGCACCGGATACAGCCCCCCCCGGAGTACTACCCGCGCGGGTCGACGGATCACGGATCGGATCACCATAGTATCGAGGTGACAGGTGCGTATAGGATCGAGACATACGAAGTCACGACTCAGCACGTCACGAGAGTTGCAGTTGGGATGATGTTCTTTTGCGTCAAATAAAATCCGTACACTTCTGCTTGGCTTGAAGAGCTTTCACTTGTAATTTTGCCGGCGCGAGCACGACCACGACGCACGAGGTCGCCAGGGGACACTCACCCCACCGCTTGCAAATCCAAGTGCAACGCAACTACGCACCGAGGCACTGTGGGGAACAGCCCACCGCGATCTGCATCAGCTCCGACCGAGCCGCACCTGCCGACACGCTGGTGACTCTGGGAGCGGCTCCTGCAAGTGTTTGAAGCACCGTTCTCGACAGCTCCCCGTCCGCGCGAGCTGGTTCAGCTTGGCAGCCGCGGCCCGATTAGCTTCACAGAGCCGCTCCGATAGCGACGCTGACTCGTGGCGACGATACGTTTGGAAATCCAACAGGTTGACCGCCATGTCCGGCGTCATGGGTCGTACATTCATGCACTTGTTGACGTGCAGCTCCTCCAGCTTCGGAACCCGCCGATGCCACAGGTCCTTGCGCACGAGGAAGAGGTCGAGCCCAAGCGTCTTGTTGACGATCACGTACCCAAACTCCTGCGCGACGAGCTCGATGGCCCGCGCCGTCGCTCCCTGGTAGCACAGCGCTGCCTGGTACGCATTCGGCTTTCCGGCGTGCGCCATGTGCTCGTCCGTCAGATTGAAGGGCGCTACCGGCATCGTCGTCGGGTCGGGCATGGTGAGGGCATCGTCGGAACCAAAGTTGCCGTTGTACTCAATTGTGAAGACGCGCGGCCGGTACTTGGATGGTGGTGTGAGCAGCGCACGTAGGACCCACAGATCGACGGAGTCCAAATCGATGCTTACGTAGTCCACCTCCGTGGGCACGCCGTACTTGTCGAAGAGGTCGACGATCGTGTCGCTGCCAATCCACGCCGTATGGAATTGCGTGCCAGGTCGTAGATCAAATTTCTTAGGACGGCATTTGGGGCTGCCCTCGAGGAGTAGGCCCGACCATTGCGTATGAATATCGCGATATTGCGGCAGTACGCGAAACGGAACGGTGTTGTTGGACCGTAGTCGTACAGTATTTGAGCCTGGCACGCCTGGACAGCCACCAAACTCAACGCAAAAGCGATTGGCGGTTCCGATGAGTCCGTAGAAGAGGTCTTGCAGCACATCCTCCTGATCACCCTGCGATCCGGGCCACTTGGCGAACGTTGGACGTGCCTGATGGAACCACAGAATGTATGCGAATAGGCTCACACCGCGCTGCCGAGAGGGAGAGGGCGTCGACATTCTGTGCCCGAGAGCACCGCGCCCAGGAAGGCGCCACACGCGGGGAAAAGTATTGAATTGCGCGCCGCGCGCGCGCAGCGCGCGCTGCGCTGCTGCTCAGCGGTAATTCCACAGTATCTCAAGTTTTTCCGAAAAGTTTGTGTTTCGACTATAAGCTTTTGCTTGCTTGGGCAGTTTTCTCATGGCGATGCCGAAAGGCGCTACAAGCGACATGTAGGGGGCGCGTCGCCCCTCACCCTCACATGCACATGTGCGTATATTCAGTGCACTCGGCGCCGCCTCTGAGCAGCTGTGCACATCTGTGGGCCGTGCCGGGTGCGCAGGAGGCCTGGAGGCAGCGGAGTTAAGGCCTGGAGCTCGAGCTGCGCGCAGCAAGGTTGCTGCGAGAGCGGGAGGCGTTTTCGGCAGTTCGGCACAGGTGCGATCCGCCCCCCGAGCACACGACTTGGCACACGAGCGCCGTACCGAGCACGCGAGCGCCGTGCACTAGACTTCCACCGCGTTGCCTGTGATCGACTTGCCGCCCCACACACGCGGTGCTGCGCGCTGCCGGCCACACATCCGCTCTCGCTCCCGCAACCCAGCCTCACGCCCAGGGCGCGGCTGCTCGGAGTACGCGCGCGCCGACTTCCAGCCGGTGGCGTTGCCGCTGAGCGTGCGGTACATCGTCTCGAGCCGCGGCGACGCTACCACGAACCGCCGCCCCGAGGTGGTGCGCACCGAGAGCGCGCCATCCTCGACACTCGCCGACGCCGGCCGGGTGAACGAGTCGCGGTAAAACGAGGTTCCGTGCGCTTCGCGCGCAACGGGCACGTGGCCTGAGTAGCCGGGCTTGATCTCGTCCGACACCGTGTTGTGCCCTCGCGTGTACGCGTGCGGCCGGCTCGCAGCCCCCTCTGGCCCGTGGTCATTCGCGCGAGAGCCCATTGGGCCGAGGTAGTCCTTGGGCGCACGCTTCCAGCCGCGCTCGGGCGTGACACCGCCGCTCGAGGGCTCGCCGTACATGTCGCGTGCGCGCGGAACGTGTCCCGAGTACCCTGGCACGATCCCGCGCACCGCCGTCTTGAAGTCCAGGGTGGCGTCATGCAGGCCGCAGTGGATGTGCGAGATCGGCACGGGCGTCGCGTAAAACTCCGGGTGGAAGGGGCCGGCGTACTTGATCGAGTTGGTGTTGTGCCAATCGTTGAGCTCGCGCTCGGTCACCCACACGCCGGAGCCGTGCACACCGCCGCCGTGCACAGCTTCATGCTGTCGCCTATTCCGCTCCGAGGGTGAGAGCACATCGCCGTGCCGCTCGGCGGCGCTCGCGGACCAGGCGTGCGAGAGATCCCGTCCCACGTCGAGATGTCCGGGTTTTCCGTAGACCATTGGCGGTGGAAGAGGACGACCGAGATGCCACCGAGTTGGACTGGTCGGGCGAGCGCCAGCGCAGGGCGGAGGCCACGAAAAATGGTCGTTACACGAGTTCGTCAGAATTTAACACGAAAACGGCCTTTTAAAGCAAAGCGTGCAATACACGAAGAGTCTGTAGCCCAAACGCGTGCAACTGTTGATCACGTGTCAAAAGACGAAAATTGCTTTTCACGTCTTCAAATGGTGAACAAATCGAGACGGGTGTCGTTTCTGCAGGGTCGGTGCGGTTGCCCAGACGCAGCCATGACGCTTACCTGTGCAATGGCGCTCATCCAGGACGACTGGATCGCGCAGAAGATCGAGCGCAAGACGAAGCACGCGTTCGTCCAGCACCCCGAGACCAACTCGTGCTTCGATGTTACGCAGGCCGTGCCCGCCAGCCGCCGCGCCGGCGGCCACAAGATGGCCGACCCATCGATGCTGCTGCCCGGGTACAACACGTCGACGGGCCAGTACTGCTACAAGGCGTCGCAGCTCATGGAGCCTACTTTGCAGCTCTCGCACACCGGCAACGGCGGCATGACGTCGTCGCTCGCTGTGGGCAAGAAGCTTGAGATTCCGGCGGGCCCGCCCATTTGCGGCGCCTTCCACGTGCGCGCCAACCCGCCCAACACGGAGTTCCGGCGCTTCTACGAGCGCGGCGACCTGCCGATCCAGATCGAGCACCGCGGCGTGCACAACCGCATCGGCTGGAAGGTCGACATCGAGAAGCTCGACTACCACCACTATCTTCCCATCTTCTTCGACGGTCTGCGCGAGAAGGAGGAGCCGTACCGCTTCCTTGCAGTGCAGGGCGTGCACGACATGCTCGAGAACGGCGGCTCAAAGATTCTGCCCGTCATCCCGCAGCTCATCATCCCTATCAAGACCGCGCTCAACACCCGCGACGCGCCCGTCATCTGCACGGTGCTCAAGGTGCTGCAGCAGATGGTCGTCTCGGGCGAGATGATCGGCGAGGCGCTCGTGCCGTACTACCGCCAGATCCTGCCCATCTTCAACCTGTTCAAGAGCAAGAACCAAAACCTGGGCGACGGCATCGACTACGGGCAGCAGAAGCGCAAGACCCTCGGCGACCTCATCGTCGAGACCCTCGAGATGTTTGAAATCCACGGCGGCGAGGACGCCTTCATCAACATCAAGTACATGATCCCCACGTACGAGTCGTGCGTGCTCAACTGAGCGGGAGAATCGCTCGTACTCGACACCGTCCCTTAGGAAAGAGAGAGAGAGAGAAAGTGAGGTCGATGGGCGCGGCGAGGAGGGGGGGCTGCGCCCGAGCACTGTGGCGACGGTGCATCGATGCCAAGCCCCCACCTATGCCTTACCGCGAGGGGAGTTGGACACAAGCGTGTGCGTGGAGTGTTAATGGCAACGAGATGTTTGAGTGAGTTTTATCTGAACAAGCTAGGGACAATGCTCAATCGTCAATTTGCCAAGTTAAATATGGCATAGCCCGGATTGAAATTACAAATTTGAATCCCGGGATGCGGGAACGCGAACGGCCCATGGTGCATGGAACGGCCATCATATTGCCATTGCGGATCGGCCATACAATGTACTACGCTAGCGGAGTCAGACCACGGAATTGAAGAAAAACAGAGCAGAGTCCAATTGGCAGCAGAGTCACTCCCGGAGAGCGGAGCGTCGACGAGCCGGTGCGTACCGCCGGTCGGCACCGCCGGACGCGTGAGCGTGACTGAGTCGGGAGTGAGAATGCAGAATCCGACGTGAGAAGGTTTGTACGTAGTAGATCGTAGTAAATGTACGTTGGCTTCAGGGGTATTCGGTTGCGCTTGTTTAGGTACATGTACTTGTGTTGTATCGACTTCTTAGCTTGCTTGCTTGTGTCACGAAGGGCACGGCGCAACGGCAATGTACCCGGTAATGAAGTCTTTCATCACTTTTCGCGATCGATCCGGAAAAGGATCTGAAGGAAGTCGTCCTTCCTTGACACCTTCCTGCGAATCGCCGGCGGCGTGCAGACGAATGGACCTCGGAAGTCCGCCGGGCGCGCTGGACTGCCACCAACCGCACGCGGCTACGGCGGCACTCCAGTGCGACCGGGGCACCGGCTGCTTTGGCGAGCACTGGACGCTGAACCGGCTGCTAGGCCACGGATGTTCAGCGCGTGTGTACGTCGCGCGCGGCCTCGGCGCGCACGGTGGCGAGGCGGCCTGCAAACTCGCCAAGAATGTGGGCCGTGTGCACTGGCCGCGCGTCGTTCGCACCTTCGCGCGGGAAGCCGTACGCTGCCGCCCGTTCTGCCACTCCCGTACTCCGGCTCTCGCAACCTCTGCCTCTCATCCTCCGCCTCTCGTCCTCCGCCTCTCGCCTCCGTGATTGGCTGCGCGCCCTGCCTCCGCTCACGTGCGTGCGCGCTCGCAGGAGCTCATGCGCCGCTGCCACCATCCGAATTTGGTCGAGTGCCTCGGATTCTTCCATGGCGAGGACGAGCTTGCTCTACTGATGACGCTCGCACCGGGCGGCGACTGCCAGCAGCTGCTACAGCGGCACGGGGCGCTCTCGGAGCGCGCGGCGACCGCGATCGTGCAGCAGCTCGCGGCCGCGCTCCACTATATGCACACGGGTCCTGGCGTCCTTCATCGCGACGTGAAGCTCGAGAACGTGCTTGTGAGCGACGTCGGCTACACAGCCACGGGCACGCCACGCATCAAGCTGTGCGACTTCGGGCACAGCTGCCTGCTCGAGGGCAGCTGCCACGGCGCGGCGCGCGACGACGGCTTCCGCGGCACGCAGGGGTACGCGGCGCCCGAGGTGGCGCAGCCCGGGGCGCCGCCCCTCTGGACGACCGCTGCCGACGTGTGGGGTGTCGGCGTCGTCTACTACGCCCTGCTTGCGAACGAGGTGCGCCCCCCCCCCCCCCCCCCCCCCCCCCCCCCCCCCCCCCCCCCCCCCCCCCCCCCCCCCCCCCCCTCCCCCCCCCCCCCCCCCCCCCCTCCCCCCCCCCCCCCCCCCCCC
>Ga0210248_101474_pt1 | contig 17707 bp, 14 predicted proteins | sample ChrtobMetP3_32mM_FD_155493 | JGI IMG/M metagenome (GOLD analysis project Ga0210248, IMG submission 155493) | Chrysochromulina tobin associated microbial communities from unialgal haptophyte culture, Seattle, Washington, United States - P3_32mM | ecosystem: Host-associated > Algae > Haptophytes >...
GGTGTGCGCGGGATGTTTCGTGAACAAAGTTGGAAATGCTGTTTGTGGGTTACGGTTAATCGATGCAAGCCGAATTTCCGCGGTTTGGGGGTCTACGTTCCGAGATCTGTCGATTGGCACCCTGCATCACGGTGCATCATCTCGCTACTAACGCGTACTAACGATGGTAATCAAGTTGCCCCGCTGACGCGAGAGCACCCCCGTCGCCGTTACACCCCCGTCGTCTACCCGGGGTTTGCCTGCCTTGGTTGTTTGCTTGTTTCTGTGTAGACTTGACCAAGGACTTGACTTGAGTTCGCAGCTCGCGCTCAAGGTTGATACACTCCACAAGAAGCACCCGACTGGCGAGGTCTTAGAGGAAAGGTAGAAAAGTGTGAATCCCCTAGTGTGAACAAACTTTCGGAAATCAACGTAAGAAACCGTCGCTGCTGTTCCTTTGCCCAGCGCCCTCTTGCGGCTCCGACAAACCGGCAAAGCCGGCCAAGGGTGCTCGCGCGTGCTTCAGACTGATCGCGCGCGCGCGCAGACCTCACCCTCTTCTTCAGACTTCACCTCCGCAGCCATGAGCGCGCTGATGGACCTTCTCGCAAACGCGGCCACCGACGTGACTGCGGTGCACGATTCTGAGGCTGCATCCATCCTCCAGCAGCTGTTCTCTTCCGGGCGCGAGTCGTCCGACGTGTCGGCCTCGGATGCAGAGCAAACCGCGGCCACCATGGGTGAGGCCGAGGCCGACGAAACGCCGAGGCCGTGGACGCGAGAGGAGGATGAGCTCCTGCGGCGCCTCGTGGCTGCCAAGATGGGCCCGCAGGCAGCAAAGCGCGGTCCGGGGAAGGCGCCTGCGGCGCAGCTCGAGACGCGCGAGTGGCGTCAAATTGCGGAGAACTTCGATAACCGCACCGCGATGCAGTGCGCCCACCGCTTCCAGAAGGTCGCCAACCCGGAAAATGTTAAAGGTGCGTCCGCGACCGTGCTTTTGATCTGACCCTTGGCCATTGTCTGCCACCTCTATCTCAATCCTGGTGGCGCGCGCGCGCCTGCCCCCATCCGGCGCATCGGCCGGCCACAGCCCATCAGCCTGCGCGCGGTGCACGCGCGCGTGCGCACCTCCACTCCGGCCTTGTCCTCGCACGGCTTGAACGACTACGCGCGACACCACCCAAGTTGCTTGGACCGGCGCCATGGCGCCCATGGTGCTTGGACGACGTGGTCGGCGGCTCACAAGTCCTCTGACCGCGCGCCCGTGTGTTCGCGCTTGCCGCCCCTCCTCGGCGGTCGCTTGCGCAGGGCCATGGAGCGCTAGCGAGGATGAGCAGCTCGTCGAGCTCGTCGGCCAGTACGGCGGCAAGCACTGGGCACGTATCGCGTCCATGCTGCCGGGGCGTACCGGCAAACAGTGCCGCGAACGCTGGTGTAACAACCTGGACCCATCGCTCAAAAAGGGCGCGTGGACGCCCGAGGAGGACGAGACGATTCTGAGGCTGCACTCAAAGCTCGGCACCAGGTACGCACCGCCGCTAGCTGAGCGATCCCAACGGCCGAAGCCCACCCGCCCTCCGACGCCTCTTCCCTCTCGTGCACCATCCCTCGTTTGACTCGATGCCGTGTCGCGTGTCCCCCGTGCGTGCCTGCGCAGATGGGCGGAGATTGCCAAGTGCCTTCCGGGGCGCTCGGACAACTCGGTCAAGAATCGCTGGTACTCGACTTGCTCGCGTATCCTACGGCAGCAGCAGGAGGCCGCCGCGGCCGCGGCGGAGGGCTCCGGGCGTGTCGTGCCCGCCTTCAAGCCCGATTACGGCGAGCCGTCGGCCGACTCCAAACGGGGGCCCAAGTCGGCCGCGTCGTCCATGGACGCCGCCGAGGCGACCGCGTCGGCGCCCATGGAGGTCACACGCACGCACACGAGCGATACGCTCAGCGACGGCGGCACCGAGGTGGCGGACACTGCGCCCGCGACGGCGCCCACGACGCCCTCACACTCGGCGGGTTCTACCGGTCTGTCCGCCTCGCCCGCCTCCAAGGAGGCGGGCGGTGCGGCACGCTTGCGGCCCAAGGAGGGAGCGGCCGCCTCGCCGCGTGAGCGCAAGCGGAAGGCGATGCAATTGCCCAAGCTGACGAGCGCGACCGAGGGTTTCGTCAAAACTGCCGAGGGTGTCGTCTCGGTCGCGCCGTTTGGGAGCGCGGCTCCCGGAGACGCTCTAGTCCTACCAAAGAGTAAGACGCAGAAGACGCTCAGCCACCTAGGCAGCCTCGTCTTCGAGCCGCACGCCGAGCATGCCGGCGGCGCGCGCCCGGCGCCGCCGCCCAACGCGGGCGCTGCCAAGGCGCCACCCCCCCACGAGCCCCTGCCACCCCGCTGCCTCTCAATGCCGCCCACGTGGCCGATGCTGTCGGTCGACTTGCCCTCGCGCATGTCGCCGAGCGTGGGCATTGAGGATGGCGCGCGCTCCGCCGAGATCCACTGAGATTTGCCGAGACCCATCGAGATCAACGGGTTCGGAAGGATTGAGGAGCGCCGATGGCCTGCCCGCCTGGTAGCGCTTGATGTGCCCCCGCGAGGGTATTGCATCCCCGCAAGGGTATTGCATCCCCGCGAGGGCGACGGTTGTATGCTCGCCGCTTGGCACGGATGCATGCTATGGCGGTTGTATGCTCGCCGCTTGCTACGGATGGTGGCGGGGGCGATGATGATATGCATGCTACGGGGTGAGAGGACTGGTGAGGGGAGCGCAGAGGAACCCGGCGAGGCACCGACGTGGCGATCCGACCGCAAGGCGAGGCGGGTCATCTCGTCGCGTCTCGTGAGCTCGACGCGCGGAGTCCACAGATGAGTGGGCGCGCCCGCTGTGACGCTTCGCTGCTACCTGTCAGTGCTTGCCCGCAGCCCCATTGACATGAAAGTGCACCGGTTGACGTGCTGGTGTACACGATGAGCGCATGAAGACTTGAGGTCGTCGCGACCGCGACGACCGACGTGCTGTATTTTGAGGGGAATGTGTCGTTGCTCGCGCGACTACCTCACGCGTGCGCGTGCGTTCCCTCGGCCCTTGATAAGTCGTATTTAATAAATGAAAGGTTGTTTGAAATGTTTGATGAGTCCGCCAATCCACAATCTTTAATCAGATTGAGATTCAATGTTTCAATCTATCGCGGGTTACATTTGGTTACTAAAAGTTACTCAAGTACAATGTACATGTATGTACCGGGTATCAAGACTGTATCAAGAGTGTGTGTCCCGGCTCCCCCCGGTGAACCGGCGGGGATCTGCGGGGTGTCAAGTTTGATTGGCGTCATTGGCAAAATGTGCAGGTCCAGCAGCGAACCGAACGCAGATATCTGTGGAGTTAGGCGAGCAGGACGGCGACGCAGCTCTTCCCTCTGGAGGGGCCGAAGCCCGAAATGGCAGAGCGTCCGCCAAGAGTCGCAGAGCGTCCGCCAGATACCCTTGCGGACCCGACGTCGCATCGAAAGCTGTCCTGCAGCATCATGAAGGTTGCATGGAGGCAGTGCGTACGCATCACTCGTTTGTGCTGCCAAGGCGCGCTGGTTAAAGAGACGGAGCCATCGTCAAGCACGAAGGCGTGGGGTGATCCTGATCTCGACCGGTACCGTCTGCCCGCATCCATCTGGCGAGCCCTTGAATCAGGTCACGTGATGCTGGTCCGCATGACATGGCTGATTGAGTACAGCCGCAGGGGAGGCATCCTAACGCGTCGGCAAGACTTGCCGCCAGAAGCTTTCATATCTCTCCGTGAGCTCCAAGATCTTTACGGGGAAGGCAACCCCGACAGCGTGCTGCCGATCATTGCAATCTCGTACTGCTGGGAAACTGCAAGTCATCCTGATCCGCACGGGACACAACTGGCTAAGATTGCCTCGACGATGGAGGCGCAGCGTTCCCTATACGCAAAGTTCTTCGGCGAGATGGGTGTTATGATGGACTGGATCAGCATGTATCAGAAAGAACGCACGCCACAGGAGCAATTGGGGTTCCAGTTTGCGCTGACCGAGACGATGGACCTTTGGTATGCCCATCAAGGGACGACAGTATACATGCTCACGGCGCCCCCAGAACGAAGCGGACGCTCATACTCGGACTCTGGCTGGCCCACATATGAGCGCTGCTCAGCCGAGCAGATCAAAAAGTTCTTTCTGCTCGAGGCCAAGTGGAAGCTCTGCATGGACTTGGGCCGTGAGGATGTCAAGGACATGGAGCAACAACGCGCGTGGCCCATCGGACCGGAAGACTTTGACACGTTGATTGAGACCAAGAAGTTTACCAATGGCGCCGACAGCAATGCAGTCAAAACGCTGTTCCGCAAAATGAGCGCGAAGCAGCTGGGGGGCATTAAGAAGCTCGACTTCTTTAGCATGAAGACGCCAAACGTTACGGACTGCGAGCGGCTCGGCAGGTGCCTCAACTTGTGCCGCCAACTTGAGACTCTCGATCTTGCTGGGACCGGACTCGCTGAGGGAAAGTCGACGAAGATTGAACTCCTCCTTAGCCCCTCTGCCTGAATGCTGAAACCAACCCGCGTGCACAACCCCACTGAACCTTACAGATGACTGCGTTGAACTCTTCGCCGCTCTCAAGCCGGGCAGCCTACCCGAGCTTGTGGAGATGTGGTGTGATGGAGGGGTGAGCATGAAGAAGGATAACCAGATTCGAGATGGTGGGTTCCGCGCTATATTGTCTGCTGCCGTCCACTCAATGCCGAAGCTCGCAAAGTTGTGGGTGGAGAGTAACCAAATCACCGCCGTTGGTGTGGATGCGATGGCCAAGAGCATTCGAGCGGGAGCGCTCTCCAAGTTGAGTCACCTCGGAATCAACGCGAACCTGCTTGCGGATGCCGGTGTCGTCTCTTTGGCTCATTTGAGTGCTGACGGATTTCTCCCAAAGCTCCGTCTGCTCTTTCTGCACAACAGCCAGATCACACGCGAAGGCTTTGCTGGCCTTTCACTCGCGTGCGCGCGTGGGGCATTCAAGGTGCTCGAAGAGCTCCCAAACTTCCCCCGCCCGCCTCGCATGCAAGTGCTCACCACGGCGTCCTCTCCCCACAGGTGCTCGAAGAGCTCTCGATTGGATTCAACCTCTTGGGAGACAATGGCATTCTTGCCTTCTCCCGAGCATGCGAAGTCGGTGCGCTGCAACAGTTGCGTCAGCTCTTCTTTCAGAGGTGTGCTATCGGAGATGTTGGCTTCCAATCTCTGGCAGATAGCCTGGGTCGCAAGGCACTGCCCAAGCTCTCTGCAATCGACTTGCAAATGAATCCCATCAGCTTGGATGTTGTCTCGATGCTCACCCAAAAACGTGCAGGCGCAAAGTTGCCGCCCCTGCGTGTTAATGTGACTGATGGAGTTGAGATCCCTTCACTCGTGCTCGAAGTGGATGCAAACGCTCTCTGCTCCATCACTGCAACGTACTCCTGACACGACAGCCTGTGAGCTGTGTCTGACACAGTGACAAAGACAAATAGTGCGAATCAAGTCTCTTGAACCGGCATGTAAATCGTCTGGGGACGTCGAGTATTTTAACAGCCAATTCACACATCGGGAGCGAGACGCGCAAACCTTGGCCGTCCTGGGACAAAAAGGGTGCGCTGCCGCCCACCCGCCGCGTCATGTCCAGCGTGTCCGTCGTCGTCCCTTGGCCTTCGGTCCGCTGACCGATACACTTTTCCCGTCGCGCAGGAGCGTTCCGATCAGTTCCGAACGAGCGTCATCCGATCTCCGAGAGGCTCCGCGGCGAACTCGAGCATGGTTCCCGCAAACCTCTGGACAGAGACATCACCGAAATGCGTCCTTTGGGGACGGGGACTTCCTGACGCCATGGCCAATTTCAGTTGTCCTACTTCCAGGCATACGAATTTCCATTGGCGTTTTGGCATCCCGAACTGTGCAGCTGCAAATGTAACCATTTCCAATCGAGGTGGCATCCAAGGCTTGGAGGTGCAGCTAGCGGCGGCGCCTCGCACTGAGGCAGATGCAGCAGCGTTGCGGCTTGTCGTTGAATGCGGCCTTTGGGACTCTTACTGGGGTGTCAAAGGTTTTCCGTTTGACCCTGGGCTACCCACTCGGCTTCAAACAGCAACAGGCAACGTACCCAAATTTGTCTCGTGGCCGGGGCAGCGCTCTCAGCAGAGCAAACGGTGGTCGTCGCTCTCGCGACTGCTCTCAGTCTCACCAATAGCAACCCCGCGGCGGGTTGTGCACCATGCTGGCGTGGCTCTGTTCATGTATCGGCACACTTGGGTGGGCCACTTCGGTCACAACCTGCTACACAACCTTGCCTGCATCATCGAGACTTTTGACGAGTGGCGAATGTTGCATCTATTGCCAAAGCGCACCGCCACCTACGTAGCACTCGACCTCGGTGCCCATGGTTCCGAGGAGCTTCCGATGAAAATGCTGAGCATGCTTTTCCACCGCGTGCTCTCAGCGAGCCAACTGCCCACTGATGAAGAGCACGTATTCGAGCACGCACTCCTCGGCCAGGCCCACCGGCACATGCTCCATATGTCGGTGTATGCCACGCCGTCGCTCGCGCAACGCCGCCTGTATCGTTCGATGGGAGCCTTGCTCGAGCTGAGCTTCTGCCGTGGGGCGCGCGCCATCTGCACCGCGCCGGCGTCAGTTGATCCGAAGCAGAAAATGCCTGGGCTCTCGTGGCTGATCGCGGCCGGACGAGGTGTGGAGCGGTGCGCGCAGACGAACCACAGCACCAACATCTCTGCCGATCCCTCGTTGCCGCCAGTGCGAGCGCTGGTGGCGGTGCGATGCTCAGCAGCAGATGTGACTGCCAAACGCTGCCGCAACGAGGACCCGAACGGAAGTAAGGGTCGCCGCGCGCTTCTCAACGAGGACGAGGTGATCGCTGCGCTGATCACGGTCAGTGCGGGCACGTGCGTCTTCACGGCAAACCCAGGCACTTTGCCGCTGGCGCAGCAAGTAATGCTCTTCCGATCCATGGATGTGTTAGTGGCTGCGAGCGGCTCGGCGCTCATCGGAATGTTCTTTATGCGACCGCGGGCAGTTGTCGTCGAGCTTCTCAGTTTCCAGGGAACCTCAGTGCCTGACACAACGTGGCACGAGCTGGGCATATCCCTCGGGCTCACGTACAAAGTTCTGCACGAACAGCACTGGTTTGCGCGCACTGCTTTGCCGTGGGACCGTCGCGAAGCTATCCATGTTGAGCCCAGCGAGCTCGTCGACCTTGTGCGGAGCAGCTTGCATACCGCCTATGGGGACCCGAGCGAGGTCGCCCCGGCTTTGATGGCGTCCAATCGCCGAAGGGTCCGGTCGTGAGTGTGACGATGGAAATGACCAGACACCAGCTATCACAGTCGGCGAGAGAGGACTACGTTTACTCTGGAGACACCGCGAGTACGCGGCTGAATTTAGCAACCAACCACAACGACGACTGAACATGTTCCTCACAACAACCTCACAGACGCACAGTCACACACGCAGAGCGACTCACAATCTCTCTTTCCGGGTTTTTTTGTGACCGCGACGAAACTGACTTCTGTTTTAGGCAAAAGTTTGCCCCTCGCGTGAAGGGACGCGAGAACCATGGTACACCTGCTCGAACGGGAAGGACCCATGTCGCCGAGCAGGTGGTCGGGCGCCGACCTGCCATGGAGTCTGGCTGCCATCGGCCCACAGGTGGTCACACAAGTTGGACCGCGAGTGGACCTCGAGCTCGCGTACGCAGAAGACATGCTCGAAGAGGCGCCAGCACCGCAACCCGTAGAGGCGCCAGCACCGCACCCTGACGCTGCGCCCTACGCAGACAATGATGCTGCTCCTCCGATCATCGAGGCCGGGGACAGCATGTGGCAACAAATCGCAGGAAGCGCTCGTGTACACGTGAAGTTGAAGGGTGTTCACGTGCACACGTGCTCTCCGGGGGGGGCGCAGCAGCATTCGGAAGGTGTGATGCCCCCGCGGGTAGTCCACTTCGTTGAGAACGCGGCCACGGTACCGTGCGAGTCCGGCGTGGCACCCCGCATCTTCGAGGTCGACCCGATGCATGTCACGGTCGAGACGGACTCAGAGGACGACGCCACCGCAGACGCCTCCGCGATGCCACGGATGCGGGTTTCCGAGGATCTGCTCGACAAGCTCTCGCAGAGCCACGCCTCCGCGCTTACCGCCTTCGGCGACCTCATCGACAATGCACGCGAGAGCGAGGCGACGATGATGCGCATCGACATTCGCAAGCACCCACGGCCAGCCGAGGCGCGTGCGGGGATGGGAGGCGCTCACGACGGCGTGTCTCGGCCGCAGGCTTCGATCTCGCATGGAACCGTCTCTGGCCGGATGCGCACGACTCTGGCCGACCTCATGCTCGTCCTCGAGGACGACGGGCATGGCATGAGCGAGGGCATCGTGCGCATGGGCCTTGGCTCGATCGGCCACACCTCGAAGAGCCTGAGCGGCGGCAGTGGCTTGCACTACGGCTTCGGCTCCAAGACGGCACTGTCCAAGCTGGCCGAGTTCTGCCTGATCTTCACACGCGCGGAAGGAGGCCACCGGACCGTCGCGCTCCTCTCGTCGAGCTTCTCGATCGCGCGCGGCATGGGCGAGATGCTCGTGCCCATCTGCACATGGGAACGCACCGCTGACGAGCTACTGCGCGAGACGGACGAGAAGACCTCGCCGCTCACCCTCAAGCAACGGCGCGCCTCTCGCGACGAGCTGCTGCGCTGCGCTCACCTGCCCTTTGCGAGCGAGGCGGAGTTGCTCGACGTCTTCAAGCAGGGCCTCTTCGCTGATGGTGGCACCGGTACGTGTCTCGTCTGCTGGTCCCTCAAACCCGTGCTCACGGTGCGTGTTCACGGCGCTCGTGGCGACGCAAGCGACATCGTCATCCGCCCGAATGCGTCCGACCCGCCGCCGATCACGTCGCTCCGCGCGTACTGCGAGCTGCTCTACCTACACGCTCCGAGCGCGACACCGCCTCTTGTGCCCGTGCTCAAGATCGTGCTTCGAGGGCGCGAGGTCCGCTACCGCAACTGGGACGCCTACCTGTGTGATCTGCGCCACACGGTCACATTGCCCGACCCGGCGGAAAACGAGGTCGAGGCGCAGTACGACATAGTCGACGGGCCGGGCGCTGCGGCGCTCCGGCGCGAGGCTAAGAAGGTGAGCCAGCAGGCGCGCGCCACCTTGACCATCGGCTACGCGCAGACACTCGATGACGTGTACAACACGCTTTCGTGGCCCAGTGGCTCTCTCAAAGGCGTGAGTGCCACGGTGATGTCGGAGCGCAAGAGAGCGGTTACGGAGGAGCAGACAGGCTTCGCGTTCTATCACAACGGGCGACTGATTCGCATCCTCGAGAAGCTCGTGCTAGCGGCCTCTAATTCGATTGCCACCTCGACGCGGCGCATTACGCACTACGGCCAAGGGCTCACTGGCTACGTCTCCGAGAACTATCTGGCGCCCGAGCACAACAAGGCGGTGTACAAGCGAGCTGAGCTCTTCGCGAGCCTCAAGAACGCCGTCAAGCGATCCTGCCAGAAACACCTGAGGGAGAAGGTGGCGCCACGCCTCGACGCCATCAAAAGCCTTCCTCTGGCCGCCGCCGCAGTCGCCGCCACCGCCGCGGCGGCGGAGGCCTCGGGCTCTGGTTCGAGCCTGGACGCCGAGGTCAGGCCGCTTCCATGGGCTGCGACGCCCAAGCACAAGGGCCACCCCAGAAAGTCGCTCGCCGACGAGTGCCAGCGCGAGGCACGTATGCGGCCTAAGGATATTAGCGACACCACGGTCGGCAGGGTGATCGCTGTCTCAGCTGGACGGTACAAGCTGCGCATGGACGACATGTTACTCTCAGCCCGCAGCTACCGCGCGAATGAGCTCGTGGAGACCGTCTTCGATCCGAATGAGCTCGATCGCTCGATGAGCCCAGCGCCCGCCTCCCTCTCGGGCTGCTACGTCGAGGTTTGGTGGCTGTCCGAGGGCGATCAGCACGACGACGCCCACGACGACGCCGAGGCAGCCCACGACGACTGGTGGCGTGCCACGTTGCGCCATCGACCCGATTTGGGCGAGAGCGGCTGGTTCGATCTCGAGTATGAGGTGGACCAGACGTGCGAAGAGGTGTTCATAGGCATCTCGCCCGGCACCCGGCTCATGGCGAGCGTGGCCTTCCGGCGCGACGGCGAGAAGCTCGTCTGGAAATTCCCGAACGTGACGGATAAGGATATGTTCAACCTCCGGCGGGTGGATGCGGCGGCGGATGAGCTGCGGCGTACCATGCTGCAGCGCATGCTACGGCCCGAGTGTGCGAGCGCCGTGTTGGTGGGCGACACGGCTGAGATGCCACGGCCACCGGCTTCAGCTGCGCCGGCCTCTGTGGAACCCGCCTCGTTGGAACAGCCAGACGCTGTGGCCGCCGACGTAGCGCCCTCTCGTGCTGCTGAGGCCGCGGCTTCGTCAAGCGCCATGCGCTCAACAGCAAGGCAGCGGGCCGCGGCTTCGTCAAGCGCAATGCGCTCAATAGCAGGGCAGCGGAATGCGGCGCCGGCGGTTGGCGCTGTTGCTGGTGTTGGTGCGGCCGCTGTGGCAAGCACAGAGCAGCTGCGGCGACGGCAGGCGACTGCCACCCCGGTGCACTCATCTGCCGCGGATGTGGCCAGGGCGGCCGCGGCGGCCGAGGGGCTCGAGCTGGTGCTGTCCTCGAAGAGTCAGACTGGCTTCAAAGGCGTGTGGAAGAGGAAGGGTGCCAAGTTCGACGTGTATGAGGTCCAGGTCACTGAGAATGGCAAGGGGCGCTCAATGGGCACCTTTGCGACGCCGGAGGAGGCGGCCTTGTGCTACGCGAGGTACATTGAGGCGGAGCGCCAGTCAACCGCCCAGTGGCCGGCTGCACAAGAGCAAGCGCTCTTTCCGGGATTCGTCAACCCGGGAGTCCGATACACGAAAACGAGCGTCGCAGCCTCCGCCGCAGCAGTACTGCCGCCAGCACCGCCAGCTCCGCCAGCGCCGGCGCGAGCGCCGCTGCCAGCGCCGACATCCCATCGGCGGACGCCGAAGTCGTTGTCGTTGACTCAGCATGAAAGGAGTTCGACAGCGGCTGAGGAGGCGGAGGAGGCAGAGGAGGCGGAAGAGGCGGAGGAGGCGGAGGCACTCGCGGCGCCCTCGGCAAGCGGCGGTGGCGGCGGCCGTGGCGGCGGTGCTGCTGGTCGGCATTGCAGGTCGCCGACGGTGATGCTGGGCGCCAAGATCGACGCAACGTCCTTTGGCACGGTGGGGCGCCGTAATGAGCGCCCGTCAGAACGCTCGGCCGGTCCAGCGACCCTCTCTGCCGCCACCGAGGCTACCTCCGAGCAGCCTCCCGAGCAGCCTCTTGCCATCGGGGCGCGGGTCAAGGCGTGCTTTCACGCGTACGAGAAGCCCCGGAAAAATAAAGGTTGGGGGGCTGGCCATTACTACACAGGCGCAGTGGTTGCAGTCAATAGCGACGGCACATATGGGGTAAAGTACGATGATGGCGATGTCGAGGACCGCGTCGAGCGGCGGCACATCCAGCAGATCCCCTTGTCCTCACAGCCAGCGCCACCGACGGCCGTGAGCGGTACCGGGAGACGAGCAACTCTCCGAGGTCGTGCACGGCGCCCCGAACACTCCGTTGGAGTACGCCCCGCGGAGTGCGAGGGCCGTGTGCATGCGATGCTGGAGGAGATTGACGAGATTGACGAGATTAATGAGGCCCATGTGCATGCGATGCTGGAGGAGGCTCTCGCGCCAGCTCTCGCGCAGGCGACGCGCTTGCGCGAGAGAGCAGGGACGACGACGGCGGACGAGTCGGCTGATTGGCATGAGCGAGCGCTCGCATGGCGCAAGCAGGCGGCCGCGGGACTCGCGCGTCTGGTGAGCGAGCCACTTTTGGCCAAGAGCGCGGGCGCGCCGAGTAGAGCGCGCGCGGCGGAGGGCGCGGGCGCGGCGCACGAGGGCTCGGCGGCGGAGGCGAGCGAAGCGATGGAGATGGACGAGGTGGACAGAATGGTCGAGGCGTCGTCCCGGGCAAAGACCTCCTCCAACGTAGCATGCGGCCGCCCTCAGCTCGCGCAGCTCAAGCAAGCATCATCTCCCACTGCTACTCCCGGGCAAAGGGCCGACGAGGAGGGAAAGGAGGGCAAGGAGGGCGAGGAGGGCGAGGAGGGCAAGGAGGGCAAGGAGGACGAGGGGCTAGAGGTGAAGGTCGAGGAGGGAGATTCCGAGATGGAGGTGGAGGAGGTCGATGAGGACGAAGACGAAGACGAGGACGCTTCGGCCGATGCGATTGGATCTGACGCGGCGCGTGGACGGCTGGCGACCATCACAAAGGAGGAGGAGGACGAGGAGGATCCTGACGCGCTCTTGGAGAAACTGGAGCAAATGAACGACGAGGAAGTGACGCTGCTGATGGAGGAGGACGCAGGCGCCGAGGCGGCGGTCGAGAGTACTGGTGCAGAGAGGGCCAGGGCAGCGGCGACAGCCGAGACCAGAGCCCAGGACGACGCCGAGACCAGAGCCCAGGACGACGCCGAGCCCTTCTCTCATGCGAGTCTCGCCCGTACTCTGCGCGAGAGGATGGCGCAGCTCGGCGGGATTCAGTCCAAGCTGGCCTCGCGTCTCGGCTGCACCAAACAGGCGCTCTCGGGCTGGCTCCACGGCAAGTGCCCCCGCGGTCAAGAGGCGCGCCTCGACGCGATCGTTAAGGCATGGCTCGATCGTGTTGAGCAGGATCCGACTCAGATCCAATCTCGTCAGATCCAATCTCGTCAGATCCAATCTCGTGATGAGCAGGATCTGACTCGGGAGGCTGTGGAAGAGCCTGCTCCGGCGTTGGATGAGGAGCTAACGGCCGCGTTGGCCGCGGCTGAGCGCAAAGAGGAGGCTGCGAGGAGGTTGCTCACCGAGGCCGCAGCAACTCGGGCGCAGGTGGCGGGCGCGATGCAGCAGCAGCAGGCAGCGCGCACGGCCAAGCCAGCCCGAGGCCGATCGTCCCCAGCTCGAGGCAAGGACGAGTTCAAGGACGACCGAACCGCCGTGTTGGAAACCGGATCGGCCACTGCCGACGAGAGCGCTCATGACGGCGCTCAGGTCAGGCCCTGCGAGGTTGAGAGTGCGGCGGCCGGAAGCAGCTCACCGCTCAAGCGTCCTAGGGAGTGTCTCGCCGCGACCAGCGCCACCGCCGCCGCCGCGACCGCCGCCGTGACCGCCGCAACCGCGACCGCCGCCGCCCCCCCACCACCGCAAAGGACGCAGTGGGGGGCGATGGGCCGCATGCACAAAGTGCCTGAGCGGCTACTTCCCACTATGGATCCCCGCAAGAAACCCAAGCATTGGAAGCCACCGGCGGCCGTGCCGCCGCCGCCCATGGCCGCCGCACCGCCGCCACCGGCCACGCCACCGCTCGGGACAGCGCCGCCGTTGTCGTCCCGAGCGTCGTCCCAAGCGGATCGCGATGCGGCCGAGTGGCGGGCCCCTTATGAAGCTCACGCCAAGCTCATGTACGCGGAGCTCATTGTAGGGGGCCTCGTGCGCGTGTGGTGGACGAAGACGATGGCGGGCCATCTCGAGCGGTTCCAGTACGGCACCGTCACTGTCGTGGGGCCAGCATCATTGCCACAGCGCAAGCGTGATCCTCTCAACTGCACCTTCGAGGTCACTTACCCCGACCAGCCGTGTGGCGCCGAGGGAGGCAAGTTCTTGCACGACCTCGAGCAGGTACACGTGGAGCGGGTGCCTGAAGGCGCTTACGATCACTACTTCCGGTCTGCTCAGCACGACGCGCTGTCGCACGCTGCATCAGAGCATGCAACCGCACCGGAGCGCAATAGCGAGCGCCCACCTCGCAAGGCCGCCGTCGCGGGCGCTGCTCGAGGGGCCGCCGCTCTAGGGGCCGCCGCCGCTGAGGCACAGGCCGTCTTAAGCGTGGGCGCACGCGTGCTCGCTCGCCATTTGGCGTCCTATTCCAAGGGGGCACGTCGCCTAAAGTCGGGCGCCAACGCGTGGTGGCGTGGCACGATCTTGGCCGTTGGCTCGGGCGGTGCCACGTACAACGTCGAGTACGATGATGATGGCGTGAAGGAGGACGTGCTTGCCAAATTTGTGCAGCCGCTGGACGAGGAGGGTGATGAGGACGAGGACGAGGACGAGGACGAAGACGAAGACGAGGACGACGAGGACGAGGACGACGAGGAGCCCAAGCCGCCGGAGCCGCCCCACGAGGGCTCGCTGCGCTACGACATCTTCCGTGCCCTGTGCGACGGCCACTCGACGCGAGCGGCCATCATTGACTACGTGGACCAGCACGGTAAGTCGTCCACACGCGGCAAGATTACTCACAATCACAGTCTGCTGCAGGCCGACGTGGTCACGGCACTAGGCAAGGAGACGAAGCACGGCCGTCCGCCCCTCTGGTGGCAGGATGCGGACAAGTACGGCCTCACTGCGGAAGGCGAGGACATCAAGGACGGCATGGAGCATGGAGAGGAGGCACGAGCGGAGGAGGAGGCCGGGGCGGTGAAGGAGGAGGCTGAGGCTGAGGAGGAGCCGGCCCCCAGGCTGTCGTGTGGAGGAGGAGTTGTGAAGGAGGAGCCGGCGGCCCCCGGGCTGTGGTGTGGGTACTGCGCCCGCACGTTCGGTAACCATGGCGCGCTCGCGAGGCATGTGGGGACGTGCAAGCAGCGGCCGGCGGAGTATGGACAGAATGAGGATGAGGACGAGGACGACGACGTCGAGGACGAACACGAACACGAAGACGAGGACGAGGACGACGAGGAGGAGCCCAAGCCGCCGGAGCCGCCCCACGAGGGCTCGCTGCGCTACGACATCTTCCGCGCCCTGTGCGACGGCCACTCGACGCGAGCGGCCATCATTGACTACGTGGACCAGCACGGTAAGTCGTCCACACGCGGCAAGATTACTCACGATCACAGTCTGCTGCAGGCCGACGTGGTCACGGCACTAGGCAAGGAGACGAATCACGGCCGTCCGCCCCTCTGGTGGCAGGATGCAGACAAGTACGGCCTCACTGCGGAAGGCGAGGTCGTGAGAGCCAAAGAGAGAGCAGCACGCAAGCGCCCCATAGCGTCGCTGTAATCGGCCATCTCTCATCTGCACCAGGAGATATACCGCTCGCGATTCGAGATCAAAGGGGATGCTCGAAGATGTTTGATGCGCAGTCACTGGTGAATGCACCGAGAGTTCGAGAGGCGATCTGATTGCTGCTCGCGCCTTTAGATTCCCTGTGGGATTCTCGAAGAGCGCTCGATCGCGCATTGCTTATGACCATCACAGGCATATGATGAGCATGAGATTGCTCCTCTTTCGATCTTTCGAAAGTCGAGCGACGATGGATCGGGTGTGTTTTCGAGCGACGATGGATCGGGTGTGTTTTCCCCGCCCCCCACCGCGATGTTAAGCCTGGTCTAGCTTTCAGCAGGGACCGGGTTGTCGCGCAGGCTCACCAGGCTGCTTGTGTAGCTCTGATGAACCGCAATCACAAGTCCATTTTTGGCTCCAGAATGCGGGATTGGGAAATTAGCGATGACCATTTTCACATTCACAGGCGCTGGATTGGGGTGCAACATCCACGTACAGTACTGTATCAACAATGAGTCGCCCGTGGGAGCACTACCAGATCCACAAAAGCAAGCCGGCGTAATGATGCAAGCTGAGTGGGCTGCCGTGGTCACCATGTCGGCTGTCAGTGCCTACTTTATCTGGCGCGCACGTCACCGGTTCGAGTCGTTGAAATTGTATTCCTGCTCGAGGATGACCGCAGAAGAGGTTAGCTTCATCTCGGTTCCTATTGGTGATGTTGAGCGCCAACTTCTCGCTGTCATGGAAAAGTATGTCAGAGATTCACACAAGGGAATCTCGTTCCCTTGTTGCCGCCACGACGGCGCGTCTGCCTATCGATACGTTGCGGGCCCAGAGCCCCCCGAACACAGGCTCCACGATATCGATAGTGCTGCCGCACCGGTCGGGCTGTGGGGATATCTGTGACGGGTATCTTAGCCTATGGGTATATAGTGATTGAGGATTCCTCAGGCCGTTCCATGTTGGGCATGTATCGGCCTGAGGTTAGCGCACAAGGACGGCGAAGCCCCTCCGAGGCGATGCCATCGCCCCGGGGTTCGAAACCGTGCGCTGTACGATATGTACACCTATTGTATGAGGGAAGGTACTTCTCTCAGACCTCTGGAACTGGTACGTTCTGCCGCGCGGGCCTTGCGGCTCGCGCTGCATATAGTACTCGGGTCATATCCTTACCATTCGGTCCTCATCCACTGGTCCTCAATCACTGTAGACACTGCGTGGCTCGCACTGAGCTTGCCACACGCTACGTAGCTCGTTTACTGCTCTCGACTAGTGAGAGGCTGTACACTGCTCTCGACTGGTGAGAGGCTTGACACTGCTCTCGACTGATGAGAGGCTTGCTGTACTGTGCGGACGCGAGTGCTCGTGAGAGCGTCGCGCCGCTGTGCCGATGGCTTCAGCATCATTGGCTTGAGTGAGTGAACCTTGAAGTCCAGCACCGTAGGCGGGGAGCATGAAAGCGGAGGCAGCGCGAGGAGATACTGCAGGGCTGCGTCGGCGCGTCCTCCCAGGATCGGGCCGTTGGTGAATTCAGAGCCATCCACAGGCGCGCCGGTGCTCGAGTCGTTGTCGCGTACGAGGAAGCACCCGTCTTCGACGTCTTGGAGAGCTTCGTAGACGGCGTCGATGACACCGCGAGAGCCGTACGCGTCGAGTACCGGCCCGAAGGCCGGGCGTGCCGACTGCTTGTGCGGCTCGTTGCTCTTGTCGATCTGTACTGCGGTGTATAGAATGCCCTTCTTCTCGGCGACTATGGCGCAAGCCTGCGCCTGCTTGAATCTAGACGTCTGCGACGCCACGAGGGCGAACCCGGCGGCAGTGCCGCGTACGACTGGGCTGCTGTGGTGCGCTGCCAAATAGCACAGCTGTGCGTAGTGCGGAGGCTCGAGGGCAGGCGTGGGCGTCGGGATTGTGGTGCCGAACTTACGCTTCCCGACTAGGGCGTCTCGAGAGGCGTTGGCCATCTTGGCGTTATCGAGGAGGAAGCGCAGCGAGCGGAAGGCAGTCTTTGCAGCGGAGCGCCCGTCGCGCCGCTGCTGCTGGGTAGTGAGCTCCCTGCCTTCGGCGGCCGCCTTGGCGTGATAGGCTGCGGCTGCCTTGATAGCGTTCACGTTGATGTGGTCCAGGAAAGAGCTGACGAGGTGAGCGGGGTATACGTCCTCATCTGCTGCCTCGTACTCGCCTTTCGCCTCTGCGAAAGCTCGTAGGCGTGTGAGCGTCGAGAGCGCGCCCTTGAGCGTCGAGACGCCCCATCTGGCGAAAAAAGAGATGACCCCATTGGCGCACTCGACGGCGTAGAGCTCGCTGTCGTGGAGCTTCTCCGCGCGCGTGCGGAGGTCCCCGCCTAGGATGTCGTGGCACGTCTTCAGGGTCAGGGCTCGGACGAGCTGGCACGCTGCACGCGTCTTATTGCTCTGGTCTCGCATCGCGGAGGTGATGAGCATGCCGCCCTTTTTGTTGCGGCCGAGTTGAGGTGGTATCAGTTGCAGTGCTGCGAGGCTTATGGCGCTGCTGGCCTTCGCCCAGGCGGCGCACCTGGCCTCGTGGTCGCCTTGGAGCGCCACCGCCATGGTGGTTGCGGCCACCATAGGGTACGGCTCGGCGGTCG
>Ga0210248_101479_pt1 | contig 17686 bp, 17 predicted proteins | sample ChrtobMetP3_32mM_FD_155493 | JGI IMG/M metagenome (GOLD analysis project Ga0210248, IMG submission 155493) | Chrysochromulina tobin associated microbial communities from unialgal haptophyte culture, Seattle, Washington, United States - P3_32mM | ecosystem: Host-associated > Algae > Haptophytes >...
CTCACCTGGTCGGCGCGGGGAGCCGCGAGCGTGTGCACGATGAGCTCTGGAACAACCCCATTGGCTGGCAGCCCGTCCTCAAGGGCGCTTTCAACCCGGCCAGCGCGCTCGTGGAGAGCGCCCCCGAGCTGCCAAAGCGAGCTCCCATGAAGCGGCAGCGGTTTGACCCATCCGATCCGTGCGCCAGCTCGGGAGAGCGCGCCGTCTTGATGGGCACCACCCACGGCTTGAGCGCCAATGGGTTTGCGGCGGTCGCACGGTGCTGCAGTTGGCCCGACGCGGCCGACAGAGCCGAAGCGCTGTCGTACGTCATGTGTCGCCTGGTGGCGGTGGGCGCTGCAGTGCACTCGTTGCGCGGCCGCAAGCTTCAGAGCGAAGTGTAGTGCTGCGGTTAGGGTGTACCATGGGCGTGGTGCAGTCTAAGTGAGGAACCTTGTGTGAAAGTGAATGTGTGCCTGAGTGTGACACCCCCAGTGGTGGCAGCGAGCGTGTATCACCGTTTTCACCGAAACAAAACGAGGCACGTTGTTGATCAATATGCAACGTCGTGAATCGATCACGTCCGCGCACGGCAGGAGCAAACGGCTGAATACCGCACAAACCTCAATGATTGTACCTCACAACGGCCCTTCCTTTGAATTGCACCCAGCCTTGCCACGCGCCCGGGCCACGCCACGAGGAAGAGCGCCACAGCCACAAAGCCGCTTGCGAGGTCAGCGCGAGAAGGTTGCTCCAAGGGTAAAGGCCCAGCTTTGGCCTTGTCTTTCTTGTCGCCGCAGCAGACGAGCCGCCTCTGCCGCCATCCGCCCTTGGCTGCCTCGCTTTCTTTGCACTCGCCCTCGCCTTCAACCTCGTGTCCCGCCCCGCGCGCCGGCGCTGAGCACTGGCAAAAGTAGTCGCGGGCGGCGGCGGTGCGCGGGCTACGCTTGCGGCTACGCTTGAGGCAGGCTCGCTCGGTTCGCCGCCATAGCCAAGCTGACACTTCCTTGTGGCATACTCCGACGCGATGGTGCTCATGTGGCAACCGGCGCCACCGCAACCGCCTCCTCCACCGCCTCCGACACCACCGCCTCCGACACCACCGCCACCGCCAGCGCCGGCGCCGAAGCCGCGCCAGCTCGCGAGTTGGCGAGGCGCAACGCGAGAGGCGTGAGCTTGGCGCCATTGCCGCTGCCGAGCCGGCCGGCCACGTCGAGTGCGGCCTTCGGTGGGGTGACGAGGAGACGTTCCCGCCGTTCGGTCCTGCTGCCCTCCTTCGGCTCCTCACCACCGCCTTCACAGGATGCGCCGGCGCAGGCGCCGCCGACGGCCGAGTGAGCCTGTGAAGGCGGCATCCTGTGAAGGCCTTCACAGCCGTTGGCGCCTACGATCTGGGACACGTGTCTCGCCCAGCGACGTGAGCGTGGCCGAGGTTCGCATTGTCAGCTCTGCCATGCGCCGCTCGTTCTGGCGCTTCCAACTGCGCAGCTCGTTCATCAGCTCGTGCATCTGCTCGCGCTCCTGCTCGCGCGCGCCTGCGCCTTGCGATGCCTGCAGCTGTTCGGGCGCGTCCGCACGAGATTCGTGAACCATACGCAAGATCACGTGGAGCGAGCCGTGGAGCTCACCATGGCGCTCGCCGTGGCGCACGCCGTACAATGAGCCTTGTAGAGGATCGCCTTTAGGTACGAGCGCCATGTCTGATGCGCCGCCGCACACAGCCGCCGCTGCGCTGTTGGGGGGAGTGGCGGCGGCGGCGGTGGCGCGAGGCAGCTCTCGGGACGCTGCGACGGCGTGCGCTGAGGTGGCCATGGCCTGCGCAGCCGCCGTCATGGCGGCGACGGCTGCCGAGAGGCTATCCGCACTCGTCTGCGCTGCGGGCGCTTGCGACTTACGCGGAGGAGGCTGCTGCAGCAGCGCTGCAGCCAGCTGGGGGGTAGCTGCAGCAGCGGGCAGCATCGAACCCACATCGGACGACGAGAAGCCTCAGCTGGCCACCCGCGGCGCCGTCGCGGGCGCCGCCACGAAGCCGACGCGGCTCACGCTCAACATGTCGCTCAACGCCATCCGCTGAGACCGGTAGTGACATACTCGAAGGTGGCGGCATCGCCGACGGCGGTGGCATTGCCGGTGGTGGCGGCGGTGGCGGCGAGGATGCCCAACGAAACGATGCCGCTGTGTGGGAGCGCGATAGCGGCGAGCGCGGCACGTCCTCGTGCTGCGAAGGCGGCGCGTGCGATGGAGGGCGAGCGTTCAACGGCGACGCCTTGCGCTCCGCGTTGAGCATCGCTAGTTGCTCCTTCGCAATGGCGCGTAGCTCATTCGCCAGGGCGTCGAATTCGTGAGGCAAGGCATCGTCTCGTGGGCAGCGAGCCGAAGCTGTGCGTTCTCTCGCCCCTTCCGAGCTGACCACTTCCTTCCCAGCCGACATAGGCAGCGCGGCCATGCTCACGACGGCGTCCGCGAGGATGGCGGGAGTTTCGTCAGCGCCTACGATAGCAGGGCAAAGGACCAGCTGCGGCAGCCGTCGCCCGATCGCGATGAGTAACGTCTGCACGCGCGATCGGACATTCGGCTCCGGGTGGCCAAAGAGCTGCGGCACCACGCCGCTCCAGCCGAGCGCCGGCGTCGCCGCCATCCCAGCCGCAAAGTCAGATTGCAGATCGGTTGCATGGCGCAGCAGCAGTCACTGCAGATCGGTTGCATGGCGCAGCAGCAGTCACAGCGGCACCGCCACACTCGTGTGCGCGGCCGCCTGGGTCTCATTCAGGCGGAGATAGGCGAAAAAGGCACGTACCGCCGTGCGCAGCGGAGCGAGCAGCGGAGCGAGCAGCCACTCGCGCACCGCCCGCCACAAGGCGAGTAGCCGCCCACCCGCCTCCGTGAGCGGGAGAGGGGCGCACCCATCATCCCAACCGGCCTCGCCCAACTCACCCGCGTGGCATAGCATGCACTCACTTGGCCCGCTACGTAGCTCGCTTGGGCAGGCTCGGCGGCCATGGCGGCGGCGGGAGTGTCCAGCAGCGCACGCAGCTCGTCCAACGACTCCTCGAGCCGCATACCGTCCAGCCAAGGCGCTGCTAGACGCACTGAGCTCGTGTATGCGCGGCGCGGTCGCGGCGCTGTCGCGCTGCAGCACCAGCGTCTACGGCTTCTGCCTGTCCTGCTGCGAGCGCAGCGCGGCGGCATGCAACGGCCCGACCTTGCGCTTGTCGTAGCCGGCAAGCCCGTCGGTGACTTGCATGTCGAGTAGCGCGTCCATGAGCACGTACAGCGTGCCCTCGACATCGCGTAGACACGATTGCATGTTGCGCAGCAGTCCCTCTTGCACGTCGAGTCGACCCGTCGAGGGCGTGCGCACGCAGTAGCTTGCTTCGCCCGTGGCCAGGCTCAACGAGCCGAAGCTGCGCGTGCCGTGCGACCGAAGCGGGCTGACGTGTCGCGAGGGCGGTCGAAAGGAGGCGCGGGCGCAGCCGTGCACGCACCATGCGTACACTGCTCCCCTCACCACGCGCTGATTGTTGGCGGCTGCGCCTCTCAATCGCCGCACACGCGCTGATTGTTGGCGAAGAAGAGGCGCACCGCATGAGGAGGCGGCGGCAGCGCGAGGGAGCCGTCCGCAGTGTGAACACCGCCCCAGTGTCGTCCTTTGTCCCGGCTCCCCCCGGTGTTTGAGACCCGGTATCCTTGGGTGTCCTCCCACCACGCGCGGCAAACTTGACAAAAATTGATGAGTTCCTTTTTCACGCAATTCCGGCGCGTCACACCCGAAGCCGTTGGCCGAGATGAGATGCGTATAGCCTCGCGTGTGCACACGCAATGCACGCGCACACAGCACACGCACGCAAGGCACAACGCACACGCACAGCACAGTACAAGCCTCTCTTTACAAGAGTTGCGCCAGTCTGTGAGCACACACCGCTACGCGCAAAGCACAACTAACACGCACAGCACAGTACAAGCCTCTCTTTACAAGAGTTGCGCCAGTCTGTGAGCACACACCGCCACGCGTAAGGCACAACGCACGCGCACAGTACAGTACAAGCCTCTCTTTACAAGAGTTGCGCCAGTCTGTGAGCACACACCGCTACGCGCTCTCCATGGCGCTCTCCTACTCGCCACCTCCTTCTCCGTCCCCTTCACCACCCTGGCCATCGCCTCCCTCATCAGATGATGCTCGACTCGTCCGTCGAGATGGCGCAAGCTGCAACACGTGCGCAAGCTGCACCAGTTGAGCGCAAACTGCCGTCTAACCGTCGACGAAGAGCTCAACGCTGCTCTCCCACTGTGTGCGCTCCCCACTGCGCTCCCCACTGCACGTCTCGCGCTCTCGGGCCATGTAGCAGACCCTCTGTGGGGGCCGAACGCGCGCCAGAGAGCGTGCCAGAGAGACACAGAGGCAGAGAATGCTCGGTGGCGTACAAAAGGGCCGACCGATGCATGCCAGTGCTCACCATGGCGTTAGTGCTCACCACAGCGACGTTAGTGCTCACCACGGCGCCCGCACCTCTTCGCAGGCACTCCATTCAGTCCATTCGGTGCTGCTCTGTGAAGCGACAGGTCTACGAGTACATGCACACCATGACCAAGTACGACTACCTGTGGAAGGACAACAAGAAGGCGGCGTACAATGCCTTCATGAGCAAAGACCCGTCGCTCGAGGACTTCGAGGCTGAGCTGAAGAAGTACGATCTCGTCGAGCACGAGATCATGCGCATCCCGCAGAAGCACAACATCGGTGCGATCGTGCTCGAGACCCTTGCGCTCAAGACGGCGCTCTCCACCGAGGCCAAGACGTGGAAGAAGCAGTACGCGCAGAACCTGCACGGCCAGGCGCGCACGGAGCTCGCCACCATCACCGAGTGGATCGAGAAGCACACACGCTACCTCAAACGCGAGCTCAATGACCTCGACGACGTGCGCGTCGCCGTGGGCTACCTCGCGGCCATCCGTGAGAAGGAGACGATGCTCGACTGGGAGTTCGGCCCCATCCTCGAGAAGTACAGCCTGCTCACCAAGTACAACGTCGACATCCCGAAGGAGGAGACCGACCAGGTGGACGACCTCGAGTACGCGTGGCGCAGGCTCAAGACGGTGGCCAACGGCGTCAACGAGCATCTCGGCGCTTACCAGATGCAATACAAGAAGACCCCCGTGCGCAACGTGCGCATGTTCGTCGTCGACGTGGCCCAATTCCGCTCCGACTTCGAGGCCAACGGGCCGGGCATGCCGCCTCTCGAGGCCAACGAGCGCCTGCGCAAGTTCCAACGGCTCTACGAGGAGCGCGGGCGCAAGTTCGAGGCGTACTCGGCAGGTGAAGCCCTGTTCGGCCTGCCGCTCACGACTTACCCGGAGCTCGAGAAGACCAAGGAGGAGCTCGGGCTGCTCTCGAAGCTGTACGACCTCTTCACGACCATGCTCGACACGATCACAGGCTACAACGACATGCACTGGGCCGATGTGTGCGGATTCACCATTGGGCCCAAGGACCCCGAGTCGAACATCTTGATCATGGTCAAGAAGCTCGAGGTCTTCCAGCTGGGCATCAAGAAGATGCCCAAGGAGCTGCGCGGCTGGGACGCTTACCTTGAGCTCAAGAAGATGGTTGACGAGTTCCTCGAGACGCTGCCGCTCGTCGAGCAGCTTGCCAACCCGTCGCTGCGCGAGCGCCACTGGAAGGCCCTGGAGACCCTCACGGGCAAGAAGCTGGAGGTGACGTTGGAGTCGTTCATGCTCAAGGACCTGCTCGACGCGGGGATCCTGCAGGTGTCCGAGGACGTCGAGGAGATCGCGAGCTTGGCTGTCAAGGAGCTCGCCATCGAAGGCAAGCTCGACGCCATCGCCGACGATTGTGCGGTGCGCGCGCTCACCTTCACGCCCTTCAAGACGCGTGGCAACATCATCCTCAACACGGGCGCGACCGCTGAGTTGATGGAAGGCCTCGAGGAGGCGCAGATGGGCCTCGGCTCGGTGCTGGCCTCGCGCTTTGTGATCCCCTTCAAGGAGAAGGCCACGTTGTGGGTCGAGCAGCTCTCGGTTATCGGCGAGACGCTCGAGCAGTGGGTCGCGGTGCAGGCCATGTAGAACTACCTCGAGGCCGTCTTCACCTCGGGCGACATCTCCAAGCAGCTGCCACAGGAGTCGAAGCGCTTCCAGGGCATCGACAAGAACTGGGTCAAGATCATGTCCAAGGGCAACGAGGTGCCCAACCTCGTCAACTACATTGTGGGCAACGACACGCTCCAGCAGCTGCTGCCGCACATGTTCGAGCAGCTCGAGCTCTGCCAAAAGGCCCTCTCCGGCTACCTCGACCAGAAGCGTGCCGCCTTCCCGCGCTTCTTCTTCGTGGCCGATGCGACGCTGCTCGAGGTGCTCTCGCAAGGCTCCAACCCGCAGGCCATCCAGCCGCTCGAGGTGCTCTCGCAAGGCTCCAACCCGCAGGCCATCCAGCCGCTCGAGGTGCTCTCGCAAGGCTCCAACCCGCAGGCCATCCAGCCGCACCTGCAGTCGTGCTTCGACTCGGTCGTGTACGCCGAGATCAACAAGAAGGACAAAGCGAAAGTCGAGGCGCTCTTCTCCGGCGAGGGCCAGTCAATCAAGCTGACGCAGATCGTCAACGCCGAGGGCAACATCGAGGACTGGCTGGGCAAGCTGCTCCGCGAGATGCAGGTCACGGTCAGCCGCATCATCTGCTACGCGGCGGCCGACTCCGAGCACATGAGCACACGTACCAGTGCCGCAAGTTCCCCGCGCGCATCTCGGCCACGGTCATCGACTGGTTCCACCCGTGGCCGAGCGAGGCGCTCATCTCGGTAGCGATGCGCTTACTCGGGGACGCCGACACCTCGATCTCGGAGCTCAAGGAGAATGTGGCGCACCACATGAGCTTCGTGCACCAGTCCGTCGAGGAGTGCTGCAACGCCTTCATGGCGGCGCGCGGCGCAACGTGTACACGACGCCCGAGCTACCTCGGTCTCATCCAGCTCTACCAGACCATGTACAAGAACTCGTGCGAGAAGGTGGATGCGATGAAGGTGCGCCTCCAGAGGGGCCTGTCAAGCTGCGCGGTGCCTCGACGCAGGTGGCCGAGATGCAGATCGTGCTCAAGGAGGAGTCGGCGATCGTGGAGCAGAAGAAGGCGGACACAGACGTGCTCCTCGTGCAGGTGGGCCAGGAGTTGACCGTCGCGTACACTGGGCCCTTCAACTCCGATTTCGGGTACAAGCTGTGGGAAGCGACGTGGGTGCCCGACTTAAAGGCCTGGCAGCTCCCGTCCGCCGGGGTGCTCGACCCCCTCAAGCTGCTCTCCGATGTCGCCACGCAAGACATCGGATGTCTGAGGGTCTGCCGTTGACTCGGCTAATCAGACCCGCTAATCATCGACCCGCAGCTGCAGGGCATCAGCTGGATCCGCGGGCGCGAGACGTCACGATGTCACCTTGTCAGTTTGGGATTTGGGTGGACAGATCGCCTATGCCGCCGCGCAGCAGCCTCACATTGTGCCTGGATCTCTCTACATCTTGGCGGTGTCAGCGCCGCGCGCCTCTGTGACTTGTGATGGATGCTCGCTTCTGACGGCCACTGATGGCCACTGAGTGGTTCTAAGCGCCTCGATAATTTGTGGTGGATGCTCGCGTTTGACTGCTGGTGGTGGCCTTTGAAGGTCATTGAGTGCCACTGAGTGCTTCTGATTGCCTGTGAGTGCTTCTAGTGGCAGGACGCTCACTACCCTGACGTCCTCGGCCGGTGGCAACGCACCCGGTGCCGTCGTGCTCCCGGTGCTCACGCAGTGCGATAAGCTCCTACCGAAGGCGGTCTCGCCACTGGAGGTGCACAAATTGGAGCGCGTTGTCGAGGAGCAGGAGTCGTGCTGATTGCCTCCCTGATTGCATGTAGGCAGGGGTCGTCGGTGCGCCGTGCCATCTACTGGCATCAGGTGATGGCGACTGTTGGTAGACTGATGGTGGCTGATGGCTATGCGTGCCTATGTTTGGCCTGTCGTCGCGGGTACGACATGCCACCGTACCCTGATTCCAATTGACTGCGTTGCATACAGGTGCGCCAGCAAGCGGGCGCCTTGCGGTAACGCATACGGCCTCGCGTCGCGTGCGTTTCTTCAGTGGCGGGCGGTAAAAAGACCTCATCAGCTCGAGGAGATTTGCTCGCCGTCCCCCTGCCACTGATGGACGAGATTCGCTCGACTACGGCGCGCCACGTGGCCGAGTTCTTGACGCGCCACGTAGTCGAGTTCTTGTCGGCGCCATGGCGGGTGGTGGCACGAACGGTCTCCATGGGCCAACGCCGGCTGTCTGCAAGGCACGCGCCCGGCCGTACATGACCTGCGTGCTCCCTGATGGCCATGATTGCTCAATCTGGCTACACTGAGTGCCACTGTGTGCCGCGGAGTGACACTGATTGCTTTCAAGGACCGGAGGCTCTCCAATGCTGGCTCACGACCGTGGCGCCGCCGCTGTGCGTCCCTCTGGACTCGCGGGTGCTCGCAGGTGCTCGCGGACGTACTGCAGCTGCTGATTAATCAGGGTGAGTCTGTACGCGAGCTGCGGACTCATCCCAGCTACTCAATCCGCTCGTTGACCATCGTGTAAGCCATGGTTGCTACTGATGACTGTTGATTGCAATGGATCGGCACTGATCATTGCCACCGTTGCATGCAGGCGAGCGGCGAGTGGGCGATCCCGCGCGTACGAGCACACGGGCGAGCAGTCCGAGGAGTCGCCGGGCGTTCGGTTGCTTCTGCACGCGACCGCGTTGCTCGTTGGCTCGGGGGAGTTACTGATGCCCATGCAGTGGGAGGATGTGGGGCTCCATGCGAACGACTACGGCGATGTGCGCTTCAGAGTGATCGAGATTCATTGCAACTGATGGATGGCACTCATTGCGTCCTAATGAGAACCCCCTCCCTTGATTGGCACTGATGGCGCGTCCCCGCCCGGCACGGCGCGCGCAGGTGAGACTCGTATAGCACCGCCCGGGACGACGCTTCTGCTGATTGAGCTTGAGAGCACTGAGGCCGTGGCCCACATGTACAGCCATGCGGTGAGAGCACCAGCGTGGACTTGGGCTTGAGGAACCCCGAGTCGCTTGGTGTGAACGAGGCTGACACGCCCTGGCGCGCCGCCGTCGCACGTGACGGCGGCTCCCTTGCACACGCTTGCATGCACGCTGCGCGCGCGCGCGGGCCGGCGGAGGCCATCGAGGAGTTGCGTGAGCTGCTCACGCAGGTGGCCTCGAAGCCGCTGACGAAACCTCAGAGTGCCACTGATGAAACCTCGGAGACCTCTGATGAAACCTCGGAGTGCCTCAGACAACACCTCGGACTTCCTCCCTCCTCAGGTGCGCGCCCGTGCCGGCCAGCTGCTGAGCGGCTTGCCCGGATTGCATGCCGAGGCGAGCGTGCTCGTCGTCGGTTACGACAGGCTCCGTCCTGCTGACACTGTTTCGTCGCGCCTGTGTGCTCGCCTTGTCACGTACAGCGGTGGCGCTAGCCGGCGGCCGCCGGCTCACGACAGCGCTACTTGGGCGAGCCGTTGTGGCGCCGCCATCGCCACCGTCCGCCTTTCCGCCTTCTCCACCGCCATCTCCACCGCCATCTCCGCCACCTTCGCCACTGAAATTGCTTCCTCCGAAGGTACGCGCCTTTGACAATTCTCCTTCTTTTGTCGTTCGATTCTCGCCCACGAGCAGGTGAGTGTGGGGTGCGCTGCCGAGCATAGGGTCCCTATACTCCAGCTCCCCACACGTGCGCACCGCTGGGTCCTATGCTCGGAGAGAGCATTCGACCCGACGGTGTGCGGAGTTGGGATCCGCCTGCTCACAATGATTGACATTCAATTCTATTATGGACTCTTATGGGCGCATTGATGAGGGTGTGTGCGGAGTTGGGATCCGCCTGCTCACAATGATTGACATTCAATTCTATTATGGACTCTTATGGGCGCATTCACGAGGGTACTGCGCCTTCGCAGGCCTCCACATCCCTGCTCAAGCTCTCGCAGTGCGGCATCAGCCTCGAGAAGCGGTTTGCCTTCTACGACCAGATCCACACGACGGTCATGGACATCCAGCACACGCTCACCGCGCGCGCGGCCCTCACCCTCGGAAAGGACATGGTGTTCCGTGAGCTCGCGCAGGGCGCTTACCGGATGCGCGGCATCGGCATCGGGCAGGGCGTCACCATGTTCGTGATCCCCGAGGTTCTCCATCGTGCTCCCCCCCCTCCCTCTTTTCTCTGTTCGTCTCTTTCTGTCTCATCCTCTCACTGCCTGTGTCTTGCTCGCAAGCCTCTTCGCTCCACTGCCTCCACTGCCTGGCGTGTCCCACCCCTGTCTCCTCTTCCCTACAGTAGGCCACAGTCATTTTACGCACTGCATCACCATGAACGGTACCACCACATGAACAGCGCCGTCGAGCTCGTGATGCTCACGCTCTCGCTGTGCGCGGGTCCAGAGACGGGCGGCACGGTGCTCACGATCGGCGGCGCTTTCCCGAACTGCCGCTGCCTGCCCCCGCCGCCGCCTTGGCCGCTCCCTTTGCCTTGTGCCGCGCGACTTGCAGGGCCGCTTGTTGCGGAGTCACGAAGGTACCAAGGTATAGAACGATGTCAAGCACCTGGACCGTCGCTTTGTACTTGCCGCGATGGCGAGAAACGCAGCTGAAGCCCGTCTCATTGCCCGCAGGTTCGAGTACGAGGCCCTCGCGCTTCGCGGCCTCCATAGCCTGCTCGGCGGTAAGGTCGACCCTCGCCTCGTGCCCCGCCGCCGCCGCCTTGGCCGCTCCCTTTGCCTTGTGCCGCGCGACTTGCAGGGCCGCTTGTTGCGGAGTCACGAAGGTACCAAGGCTTAGACCTTTCCCTAGCAGCTGGACCTTCGCTTGGTACTTGTTTCGTATGGTGTACACGCAGCTGAAGCCCGTCTCATTGCCCGCAGGTTCGAGTTCGAGGCCCTCGCGCTTCGCGGCCTCCATAGCCTGCTCGGCGGTAAGGTCGACCCTCGCCTCGTCCCCCGCCGCCGCCGCCTTGGCCGCTCCCTTTGCCTTGTGCCGCGCGACTTGCAGGGCCGCTTGTTGCGGAGTCACGAAGGTACCAAGGCTTAGAACGATGTCAAGCACCTGGATCCTCGCTTGGTACTTGCCGTAATTGCAAAAAACGCAGCTGAAGCCCGTCTCATTGCCCGCAGGTTCAAGTTCGAGGCCTTCGAGCGCCGCGGCCTCCATAGCCTCATCGGCGGTAAGGTCGACTTCCAGCCTACCCACGCATGTTGCGTCGCGTGCCGCCGCCTTTCGCGCCTTCGTTGCCGCCTGCGCCTCGCGGGCTGCGTCGCGTGCTGCTATCTTGGCCTCGTCGCGTGCTGCCTCGCGTGCTGCTATCCTGGCCTCGTCTTCCTCGCGTGCTGCCTCGTGTGCTGCCTCGCGTGCTGCCTCGCGTGCCGCCTTATTCGCCTCGTGCGCCTCGCGTGCTGCCTCGCGTGCTTCCTCGCGTGCCGCCGCAGAGCCAAAGCGCTTGCGCGCTGCGTGTGCGTAGCGCTCGACAACCATCGTCTGCTCCCGCACCAGGTTGCCCTCGCTCGGCAGCTGACCGCCCTGGCCAAACCACCAGAACGCGTGACTGGTGACCATTGACGCGCGAGACGCCCACTGCGATGCCCAGGTCGGCGGCATCATTGCGTCCAGCGAGACTCCGCTCTCCTCAAAGACTGGCTTCAGCTGCAGGTAGCAAAAGGCCATTTGCGGGCGCGGCTTGTCCAACAACAACCAGCGCACCAGCTCCATCACCGCGGCGTTCGGACGCGCGGTCGATGTGCTCTGCATGCCCAGCAGGAAGCGCTCCTCCTTGCACATCTTCGCGGCCAGCTGCGCGTCGCCGGCCGCGTCGGGTGGCACGAGCGCGAGGGCGGTTGGGCGTCGCCGTCGCGCCACGTCCAGCCACTTCCGAAACGTCTCCGGTTGAGTGGCGTCTAACCACGCGATCGGCACCTCGGAGGCGAAGAGCTTCTCGGCGTCTCTCATCCATTCGACGAGGGTCTCTTGCGGGACCTGGAGGACGCAGGCTGCCGCAAGCGCTGCCCCGCCCGACCTCGCCTTGGGACAGTCTTTGAGGACCGTCTCTTGGCAGAAAATAAGGACCTCCAGGCCATATGGCGTCATGTCCTTCTGGATCATCAAGCAGACCTCGCGGATTCTGCGATCAGGGTTGGCGTCGCCACAAGGGGTGGAGATCAGCCCAACGGCCTCATCATCGCTCTCGATCGTGATTGCCGCTTCCCAGCTCGAACCCGCCGTCATCTTTTTGCTGCTGCTGCTGAGCGCCACCGCCGACCCGCCCTCGACACCGCCGTCATGCGACGGTGTCGAGGGCAGTTTTGCGTCCCCTGGTGGGGGCGACGCGCCATTCGGCGCGTCGGTGTCCAGGTCGACGACGTCGTCGCAGAGGGCGAGCGGCCCACCTGTTGGGGCGAGCGGCGGCGCAACGGCAGCGCCGGCCACGCCGCCGAGCGCGGCGGCGCACGGCACGCCAAAAGGCAAGGCGATGGCGGAGGAGGATACGTCGGCCTCGGCGGCGAGACCTGAGGACGAGCGGGCGAGACGTGCGGTCAATTGGGCTTGCAACGGTCAGCAGAAGCAGGTGCAGCAGGAGCAGCATGTGCACGAGAGCATGCGCTGTGCTCGACACGGTCGTTACGCGACTGTGTCGAGCACATATTTGCGTCCCCCCGAGGGGGTCGCGCGTCTAGGGCGACGTGGTGCCGATCTGCGCGCTGCCGCTCTCGACGCCGCCGCCTTCGACGCCGCCGCCCTTGACCTCGACACCCGATGGACGGCGCCGGCCTCGGCCGGTGTGGCGCGCCGAACCTCGCCGCCAACGAAAGCACGCGGTCGCGCTCAGTGCGGCGGTTACGGAGCGGACCCTGGAGCTCCAACGGGAGCATGCGGCCGCGCTCACGGCGGTGCGCGCCGAAGCCAACCAGCGCAGCGCCCTCGATGGGCCACACGCTCGAACGAGCGGCGAGCGCACACAAGGAGGCGCTGTCTCGGGCGCTGTCTGCCGCCGCCGCGAAGCACGCGAACGAGATGCGCGAGGTGGCAGCGCGCGCGGCGGCGGACCAGGAGCATGCGCTTCAGGCTGAGCGCGCGCGGCTCGTCAAGCAGCATCACGCGCGGCTGTGGAAGCGGCCGTTGGCGCGGCCGTCCATGCCGCGGAGGCGCGCCACGCACGCGAGCGCGAGGAGGCCGTTCTCGCGGCACAACAAGCCACAGCTGTCCTGGGCAGAGGCCAGCTTGGCGCAGCTCTCCTCGAGATCGCAGCTCGCCGAGTACTCGGCTGCCCAGACGCAGCTCACCGAGCAGCTCGAGGTGCATCGAGATCGCAGGCGGAGCAGCTGCGCATGGAGCACGCCCAAGCGGGCGCCAAGTGCACCGTCCTCGACGCTGAGCTTCGTCATGTGAGCGAGGGCGCCGAGCGGCTCCGTCGCGCGCTCACCGTCGCTGCCGAAGCCCTCGCGAATGAGCGCAAGAGGAGCGAGGAAACGTTGGGCGCGCTGCAGGCGGCGGGCGAGGCGGCGGCGCGCTCGCGCGAGGAGGCGGAGCGCTGTCGCGAGCACGCGAGCGCGAGCCGCGACGAGTGGCAGCGCTCGCTTTCGGAGCTCGAGGTTCATCAATTGGAGCTCGAGCGCATGCAGCGGGCGGCACAGGAGCAGCAGCAGCAGCTGATGCAGCAGCAGCTCGAGATCGAGGCGCACCGCCGAGCAGGTGCGCGAATGATGGAGATGATGAGTCCTGATGAGCCCTGATGAGCCCTGATGAGCCCTGATGAGCCCTGATGAGCGCAGGTGCTCGGATGGAGGAGGTAGCCGAGCGCAGTGCACACGAGGCCGAGGCGGCACGGGCAGAGGCCGAGGCGGCACGGGCAGAGGCCGAGGCGGCACGAGCCGTGTTGACGAACCTCGAGCTCGACTTGTTGACGAACCTCGAGCTCATTCTGTTGACGAACCTCGAGCTCCCGTTGGCTGCGCTGCGCCCCCGTCGCCGCGCGCGCTGTCTCGGGCACTATCTCGAGCGCTGTCTCGGCGTCCTCGAGCCTCGCGCGCTGTCTCGGCTATGCTCCACGTCAGCAAGCTCCCGACGCGCCGTGGTGAGCGCCTCGCGGCTCACGCTCAGCTGCTCTCGCGCCACAGCGACCTCGCTCGTGAGCTCACGGGCGCTGTCTCAGGCGCGCTCGAAGGCGCGGCGTGAAGCCGAGGAGGAAGTCACACGACGGCTAGAGGTTCGTCACAACCAGGCGGTCGAGCTCCAGGTCGCTGAGTTACAAGGGCAGCTCAAGGCCGCTCGCGAGCGCCAGGCGGTCCTCCAAGAGCGCGTCGTGAAGTTGGAGACGGACACGCGCCGCTCGTCGCGTGGCTCGCCGCAGGTGCGATCTCCCTTGCTTGTCCTTGATGGTCCTTGATGGTCCTTGATTGTCCTTGATTGTCATTGATGGCGCTCGTCGCGTGGCTCGCCGGCAGGCTCGCCGGCAGGCTCGCCGGCAGGCTCGCCGGCAGGCAACGGATCACAAGGTGAGCTCCCCGTCGCCTTGGCGGATGCGTCGGACGACTTGTCGGGCGCCGTCTCGGGCGTCTCGCTGCTCCTCGCCCTACAACGCCGGGGCCTCTAGGAGCTTCGCGAAGCTCTCGAACGGCTGCTCGCCGCGCCCGACGGCGAAGCGATCTGGCTTGACTTTGAGGCACATCGACTCCTTTCACAGCTTTGCACGGCGCTCGCCACGGCGCCCGACGAGCCGCTGCGGGGCGCGCCCGTCTCCGCCGCGCCCTCCACGGCGCCCTCCGGCTGCCTCGCGCTCTCAGATGCACTCGGCTCGTGGCGGCGCTGTGCCAGCGGCGGCATCTCGCTCTGCTCCTCTCCCGGCTCGTACGTTGAGCTTGCCTGATTGTGACGGATTGCAACTGATTGCGACTGATTGAGACTGATTGAGACTGATTGCGACTGATTGCGACTGATTGCATGCAGGTAAGTTGGAGCTTGCCCGGTCGCTAGAGGCACTTGGACGGGTGCATGCATGTGCTCACCACGGCGCCCGCTCTCCCCACAGGTACGTTGGAGCCCTCCGCGAGACGCTCGAGCCGCTGCCCGAGAGCGTGCGCGGGGGTGCCCAACACGGCGCCGGTAGAGGCCGGCGCGCCGAGACAGCGCTCGATCTCGAGGCGACCGTGCGCGCCTACCTGCTTTACGAGGTTGTGTCCAACAGCGTCAGCTGCATTGCTGCTGCTGCTGCTGCTGGCCGTGGTGCTGGTACTGCTGGTGGTGCTGCTGCTGGCCACGTGTTGGAGGTGACGGGGCGGCTAGCGACAGCGCTCATGCGGCGCGCGTGTACCGACGAGATGGCCGAGGCTCGTGCTGCCGCCTCGGTGATCCTGCACGAGTACGTCGAGTGGTGCCATGCCCATTCGGCCACGTGGCTCTCCAGCGGCCTGCCTGATGACCACTGATTGCCCCCTTCATCAGGTACGTCGAGTGGTGGCCGCTTCCCGCGCTGCAGCACGCGAGGCGCGACGGCTGGTGAGAGCGGCCGGGCTGGGAGACGGCGATGGCGGCCCTTGACGACGCTGACGACACCACCACCGTGGCGGCGGTGCGTGCACTCAGCTGCTCCTCGCGCTGCCGTGGGCGCCCGAGCGCTGCGCGCCGCTCGCGCCGACGCCTGTAAAATGGCGCGCAGTCTTTGACGAAGCGATGTGCGAACGGATCCACTTGAAGGCTCCCATGAAGCCGGTAGCGTGCGAGTATGAGCGTGCGGTAGTATGAGCGTGCGAGATTGCGGCTGGTGCTTCGTCATCTTGGAGCTCCTCTTGAAGCTCGAGACGTACACGTAGCGCCCCGTCCGCCCGCGGTTGCTCACTCCGCTGAGCAGCAGCGTGACTGTGCAGCGCCTCCGTCATAAACGTGCGCCCGCGGCCTGTGCGCCCGCCGCGGCGCTCGACGCCCATCTCGGCGCTCGTGCCTCCGGCCGCCATCTTCGCCCATCTCGGCGCGATTGCCCATCTCGGCGCGGTCGCCCATCTCGGCGCCGTTGAGCGGCGCGGCCTAGCGGAGTGCCCGCAGTTTGAGTGAACAGTGTACGTGTTTGAGTGTGCGTGTTTGAGTGTGCGAGCATGAGAGCATGAGCGTGCGAGTGCGAGTGTGCGAGTATGACTATGATCAGCTCACCTTTTTCATCACCACGTTGGCGCTTGCGGATGAGACGCTCATCGTCCAAAACAAAAAACGTGCAGACGTGCCCCTCAGGATTATTGACGTCCAAGCTGATCATGGTGCCGTCCGCGATCACTTTGCGCTGATCCTTGAGCAGCCACGCCCAAGGAGTCACGTAGTTCTCACGTACTCCCGTTGGACGCCTGCCCACCGAGGTGACAGTGCCGAAGCCGTCGTTTCCGACTGTGATGGTGCACTGCTCCCTCGATACGGTCTTTGGCATCGCCATCGGCAAATCCGAGCGACCCAAGACCTGCTGCTCGCCGTTGCGTACGTTGTAGCGTTTTGTCATGTCGCCAGAGCACACGCACCATGACGCCATGCTGCGCCAAGAGTGCGATGGTCACAGGGTCCGAGGATTGCCGCCGAAAAATCGAGGGACGGAGAGGGAAGGAGGGACGAGTTCGTGCCGAAACCCAGCCCCCCAATTCCCTGCAGGAAAGGCGACACGAATCCGCAATTCGTTTCATTGAAATGTTCACATCGCGAGTCGGTACACGGGTCCCGGTAACAGTCGGACCAAGGCGCCGTCTTGAATTCACGGCGCGTCCGATATCGGGCGAGTTTGAAAAGTGAAAGGCTTGGAAATGAGAGCTTTCCACTCTGCTGGGACGACCCAGTCACTGACGCACAAGAGTGTGAAGTACGTTTTCATAGGATTGTCACGCACCTTCCTCGTCGCCTCTTTGGCGCTCGCCTTCACCGTCGGTGAGCATGGCCTCCTCGAGCAAATCCAATCTCGACGCCGAGGTGCTCTCCTTCGTGCGCCGCGCGTCCCAGCTCCTCGAGCCCGTGGACGATGACGTCGACCGCCTACACGAGGTGTGCGGCACGCTCATCGAGCAAGTGCGCGGCCACGAGGTGGCCTGCGCGCGCCACGTCTTCGGCTGCTCGGTGATGCAGCGCGCCATCGGCGTTGGAAACGGCGCGCAACGTGCCGCCCTCGCTGCTCCGCTCCTCCGCTCCAAGCAGCCACTCGCGCTCCTCACTGACAAGTACGCGTCGCACGTGCTCGAGGCCGTGCTAGCGCAAGTGCTGCCGAGCCTGCACACGGGCGCGGCTGACGCGGCCGACGCAGCCGACGCGGCCGACGCGGCCGAAGAGGATGCGGGCCGAGCGCACTCGCTCGCCGCATCTCTCGTGGCTTTCACCGACACGCTGCTCGCCGAGCGCGCAAGAGCGCTCCTGCAGGCGATGCGGGACCAGTATGGCACGCACGTGGTGCGCGGTCTCCTCCTGGTCCTCGGTGGCCGGCGCTTTGTGCCGCCTAGCAGCGAGTGGGACGGCCAGGGCGGCGGCGGAAAGGGCGGCGACGGCGGCAAGGGCGACGGCGGCAAGGGCGGTCGCGGCGGTAAGGGCGGCGGCAAGGGCGGCAAGGGTGGCGGCGGTAAGGGCGGCGGCAAGGGCGGCGGAGGCTGGGATGCGGACGGAGGTGCTGAGGAGCCAC
>Ga0210248_101488_pt1 | contig 17616 bp, 8 predicted proteins | sample ChrtobMetP3_32mM_FD_155493 | JGI IMG/M metagenome (GOLD analysis project Ga0210248, IMG submission 155493) | Chrysochromulina tobin associated microbial communities from unialgal haptophyte culture, Seattle, Washington, United States - P3_32mM | ecosystem: Host-associated > Algae > Haptophytes >...
CGGTGGTGGCGACGGGGGAGGAGGGGAAGGCGGCGGCGACGGGGGAGGTGGTGAGGGTGGAGGAGACGGTGGCGGCGGAGAAGGGGGAGGCGACGGTGGTGGCGGCGATGGCGGTGGCGACGGGGGAGGTGGTGAGGGTGGTGGGGACGGTGGCGGCGATGGTGGTGGCGACGGGGGAGGAGGGGAAGGCGGTGGCGGCGGAGATGGCGAGGGCGGCGGCGGTGATGGCGGCGGTGATGGCGGCGGTGGCCGTGGCGAGGAAGCGCACACATGAAAGCCGGTGGAGACCACGCTGAAGTCTGTGTACCAGGTGATTGCTCCCGAGCCCAACACCACGTTGATAGGCCCGTTATTCCCAACGTACTGCACACCATTGACTGACAGCCTGTCGCAACAACTCTCTGTTTGAAAGGCGACGGTGTTGAGGACCATTCCAACAGTGGTCGAAAAGGGGGTGAATGTGCACTGCTCGTTGTTGTTGTAGGTGCCCGGAAAGTTGTACGAATATAAGCAGGGGCCGGTCACGGTGCAAGGGCCGGTCACCGAGAAAAACTGTGCTTCAGCGAAGCCCACCGTCGTGACCAGAAAGATGATGCGGGCAAGTAGAGGCAGTCGAGGCGCGGGCCCGAGGCGCCTGTTCCCCCCATGAACTGAGCCCTGTGCGAGGTGGGCGATGCCCATCATGGCGAGGAAAGGCGCGCCGAGGCACGCGGAACTGACGCTGGTCGGCACGGAGTGGCGAAGTATTTTTTACGAGCGTGCCACCCTGCAACGCCTGGAGCACCCTGCAACGTTGCAGGGTGACGGAGATTAGTTGTGCATGCATCAATTTGTGCAAAGGTATGTCCAAGTCGTGTTTGGAACGGGCATGAACGGGAATACGTACGCGCGAAGCATTTTTGGCCCACCCGCGCACAAATTTGGTAGGCTCCCCCGACCTTTTTTTCTGTCGGGTGTGCCCGCCGTTCTCTGCGCAGCTGTGGGGTACGGAGAAAAGTCGTGCAGTCAAGTCAAGTCACTTGACTTGACTTGACTCATGCATGCATGAAGAGTCACAAGTCAAGAACCGAACCGACTCACCGTGCGACGCTCGCGCCCGCGCTCGCGCGCACGACCTCGACGGGGGTGACCTCGAGCACGACAAGCCATTCTCCGGTGGGCCGGTGCTCGCCGGCCCGCACCCTCCTTAGGATCCTAAAATAGGAACGATTCAAAAACACTGGAGGCAGCCGGGGCACACATGGGACGGTAACCAACTGTAGCATGTAGCTCACTGAGCGGGTCACGCATACGATTTTGACCGAAGTGCTTTCTTAAAGCCCCCAACTTTGGCATGCAGCCATTTCGAAGAGCTTTCTTAAAGCCCCCAACTTTGGCATGCACCCATTTCGAGTTCTCCTTCCGCGTCCTGGCGGTGAAACGGGCCCTTCACGTATTTGAGATCGCTTTGTACGAGTTGGTGTGCTGTGATTGCACGTCGCGAGCATGAGAATGAAGCGAGTGTGAGGTGTGCGAGGTGTTGCCCTTCACGTACTGCGTTGTTGAGTTTGCTTTGTACGTGTTGGTTTGTTGTGTCGTGAATGCCACATTCGATTCCGACTCGATGCTCGTTACCCCTTGGCTCGCCCATCTGGGGGTTCACCGCCCATGTCGGCGGGCGCACTCCCTCCCGAGTTCATACTTCGCCGCTCTTTCTCTTTTTTGGCTGTCTCTCAGTTCTCCGCCTGCATGTGTCTCATGTCGGTATTCCTGTGAGTTGTTTGTTGTTGAACAACTAACACCTAGGAACTTGAAACCCGAAAACGCGAGTTGTTAGTTATCACTTCGCGTGGCGCCTCATAACAACAGACTTGACTTGACTTGTAATAGTTTGTGAAGGCCGAACTCCTTGAAAGTTCCACATGTGAATGAATGAAACCGTGAAGTCGATGGAGGACGGCGTCGTCGACGACGAGGAGTTTGCCACAGAGGATGCGTACGATTTGAGCAGGCTCGAACGCAAGCGCGAGAACGAGCACTTTGGCGCGCAGCTCCAGCCAATGCCGCTGACGTCCGTAGAGCCCGCCGAGGACGGTCCAGTGCCAGAGTGGGTGGCAAAATTTCAGCGTGATGTTCCGGCGGCGAAACTCAAACTCACAGGCAAGTGCGCGAAGTGGAACACCGCAAAAGGCTTTGGCTTTGTCACGCGTGACGACGGCGGGCCTGACGTGTACGTGCACCAGCGAGATTTGAAAAAGGAGGGCTTCCGCAGCTTGTTGGAAGGCGAGCCCGTCATGTTTGAGGTGAGTCGCATGGAGGATGGCCGATTGCACGGCATCAAAGTCACCGGCCCAGGCGGGCTGCAGGTGCAGGGACAGCCGCACAAAGCTCGCGACAATGACGACGACTTCGACGACGACGGCCGGCGAGGCGCGGGCGGCCCGTCCCGCAGGATCGACGAGAAGAAGGCCGCACCGCCGAGCAAGTCGCCGTACAAGCCCGCGCTTGCCTTCAAGCCTCGCACACTCAAGCCGGCGGCCGCGAAACCCGCAGCAGTAAAGCCGGCGAGCAAGCCTGCTGGCGGCGGCAGCGCGGCGGCTGCTGAGCAAATCGACGCTTTAGCTTGAATCGACTCTACCGACCGGCCCGGCCGGACTGACGTCGGACGCCTGCGTTTGTGCGCGGACCGCGCGGCGATTCTCGTACGATACCGTACGCGCACCGCTGCCCGCACGTGATACTCGATTCTCGATAGCATGTACGAGTACCGGTAGCTGTGTCCGCGACTTCCGACTACGGCTGAATCGAACTATTAGACGGACATGTAGACGGATCGCCCCCAAAACCGCAGACTCACGCTGAGGCCTGAGCGCTTCCGCTCTTTCGTTTATCATCATGATTAAATCATCCACTGCGGTCATTCTGTGACGCTCGCGCTCGATTTACGAGGACGGCACGTTTTTCCGCGACCGTGCCGACAGCCGCTACTAGACGCAGCTTGCGGCCCAGCCGCACTGTACAGGCAACTATGGTAGTCCAGCCCGTGACTGGACGCGGAGTGACTCTGTCGTCTGAGACTGACGTGCGGAGGCCGGAGCCGAATGACTCGGACTGACGCGCGGAGTGTGACTGACCCGGAGAATGACCACTTAGAGGTGAAGCTCCGGAACGCCATCGGGTCCACTTAGTGACGAAACCCACTTAGTGACGAAACCACTTAGAGGTGAAGCTCCGGAACGCCATCGGGTCCACTTAGTGACGAAATCCACTTAGTGACGAAACCACTTAGAGGTGAAGCTCCGGAACGCCATCGGGTACACTTAGTGACGAAACCCACTTAGTGACCAAACCACTTAGAGGTGAAGCTCCGGAACGCCATCGGGTCGAGTAGGTTCAGGCATCATCACCTCACTGTCGTCACGATGCGTGCCGAGCGAGGCGCAACCGTTGACACGATGCCAGCGACTGGCGGAATCCGCGCCCGCATCGAGCGCTATCTCGTGAGCGCTTTCGGCCAGCGACCTCGCTTCCGAAGCGAGGATGACGGCTATGCTCGGCGGCGGCAACGACATCGTATTCGGCCGTGGGGGCGTCCTACCATTCGAATAGCCTCCGACGGGCGCGAACACCGGGTGTGACTGCCACGTGTGTGTCCTTCCAACGTGTGGGGATGCGAGATCCAAGGGAGATCCAGGGAGATCCAGGGGGCTGGGCTCGGGCTCGTCGCCAGCTGCGGGTGCGAGATCAGCCGCAAACTCCGCATCAGCGGCGGCGAGCTCGGCGTCAGCGGCGGCAAGCTCAGCGTCAGCGGCGGCAAGCTCAGCGTCAGCGGCAGCGAGGTCAGCGTCAACGGCGGCGAGGTCAGCCGCCGCCGCCGCAGCCTCGGCCTCAGCTGCCGCCGCCGCCGCAGCCTCGGCCTCAGCTGCCGCCGCCTCCGCCGCCTCGGCCTCGGCTGCCGCCGCCTCCGCCGCCTCGGCCTCAGCTGCCGCCGCCGCCGCCGCCTCGGCCTCAGCTGCCGCCGCCGCCGCCGCCTCGGCCTCAGCTGCCGCTGCCGCCGCAGCCTCGGCCTCAGCTGCCGCCGCCGCCGCCGCCTCGGCCTCAGCTGCCGCCGCCGCCGCAGCCTCGGCCTCGGCTGCCGCCGCCTCCGCCGCCTCGGCCTCAGCTGCCGCTGCCGCCGCAGCCTCGGCCTCAGCTGCCGCCGCCGCCGCAGCCTCGGCCTCAGCTGCCGCCGTCTCCGCCGCCTCGGCCTCAGCTGCCGCCGCCGCCGCCGCCTCGGCCTCAGCTGCCGCCGTCTCCGCCGCCTCGGCCTCAGCTGCCGCCGCCTCCGCCGCCTCGGCCTCGGCTGCCGCCGCCTCCGCCGCCTCGGCCTCAGCTGCCGCCGCCGCCGCCGCCTCGGCCTCAGCTGCCGCCGCCGCCGCAGCCTCGGCCTCAGCTGCCGCCGCCGCCGCCGCCTCGGCCTCAGATGCCGCCGCCGCCGCCGCCTCGGCCTCAGCTGCAGCCGCTGCCTCCAATGCAACTATCCGAGCAGCCGCGGACCGCTCAGCGGCCATCTTCGCAGCGACAGCCCGGTCCGCGAGCAATCCAGCCTCGAGCTCCTCGCGCGTGAGGTACGAATCACGATCTCGGTCTATCTCGCCCGTCTGCTCAAGCATGCGCGTGACCCGAACCACCTGCGGGATGGTCTTGGCGTCGGCCACGCCAAGAAGGGCTTCCAACTCACCATCGGCGCGCAGCTTGGCTGCGAGCTCCCTGCGCGAGATCAGGCCACTTCCATCCGTGTCCATCGACTCGAACAGCGCATCTACTCTTGCCTTTAGGGCGGCTGTCTCGTCCTTCGCTGCTGCCGCCTCGGCCTGTACTGCCACCTCGGCCTCTGCTGCCACCTCGGCCTCTGCTGCCACCTCGGCCTCTGCTGCCACCTCGGCCTCTGCTGCCACCTCGGCCTCTGCTGCCACCTCGGCCTGTACTGCCACCTCGGCCTCTGCTGCCACCTCGGCCTCTGCTGCCACCTCGGCCTCTGCTGCCACCTCGGCTTCTGCTGCCACCTCGGGCTCTGCTGCGGGTTCGGTCTCCGCAGGCGGAGTTTGGATCTCGACATTGAAGTCGCCCTCCTCGTTGAGCAAGAGTTGCACCGAGAACTTGCCGCCCTCATTAGCGTCGTCCCGGGCGTCGTCGGGCGCGCCGCTCCGAAGCTGATAGGCATGCAACAAGCTGCCACGAGGCTCTGCTGCGGCCTCGGGCGCTGCTGCGGGTTCGGGCGCTGCTGCGGGTTCGGGCGCTGCTGCGGGTTCGGGCGCTGCTGCGGCCTCGGGCGCTGCTGTGTGTTCGGGCGCTGCTGCGGCCTCGGGCGCTGCTGTGTGTTCGGGCGCTGCTTCGGCCTCGGGCGCTGCTGTGTGTTCGGGCGCTGCTGCGGCCAACAAGCGCTTGATGGGTCCCCATACAAACGAAACCAAAAGGGTGGAGTCAGGCTGAGCTGCGATGTTGCAGCGAAGGTCGATCAGGCTCGAGATCGGCACGAGCTCGTCCGCGTCGAGATGGGCACTCGAGATCGGCGCGAGCTCGTCCGCGTCGAGATGGGCACTCGAGCTCGGCACGAGCTCGTCCGCGTCGAGATGGGCACTCGAGCTCGGTGCGAGCTCGTTCGCGTCTGCATCTGGCTCGGAAGCAACAGCTGGCTCCGGCTCTGTTGCCACCTCGGCCTCTGCTGCCACCTCGGCCTCTGCTGCCACCTCGGCCTCTGCTGCCACCTCGGCCTCTGCTGCCACCTCGGCCTCTGCTGCCACCTCGGCCTGTACTGCCACCTCGGCCTGTGCTGCCACCTCGGCCTGTGCTGCCACCTCGGCCTCTGCTGCCACCTCGGCCTCTGCTGCCACCTCGGCCTCTGCTGCCACCTCGGCCTCTGCTGCCTCTTCGAGCTTTGCTGCAGGCATGAGGTTCAGAGAGGTGGGCACTGCGAGGCTTGCCATGACGTCCGCCATCAGCTCATCGGCGGCGTCGCGCAGCTGCTCGCCCTCTTCGGCGATCGATGCCTCCATAGCGAACCCGATCTCGGAGAGGAGCGCCGCTGTCGCCATCTCGCGCGCCGTCTCGAGCTCGGCTCGCTCCGCAGCTGCCTCCTCTTCGTAGATCGAAGGCGGAAGTGGCCGGAGTGCCACAAAGGGGCTACGGTTTCGAAGCCGCCTCTCCAGCGCGTCGATTGAGTCCACCGGGGGCGCCGGCGTGGGCGCGTCGATCGCATCTTTTGCATCGGCGTCCATAGACGGTGGTGGCGCCAGCTTCATCAGCTCGTCCTCTCTCAACGTCTTGAGGCAATCGAGCAGCTCTTCGATCAGGTCGCTATCATTCGCGGCGATGGCCGCCTGAAATTGGGCATGCATGAACGAAGGCACAGCGCTGGCGGAGGCGGCGAGCTCCCGAATGGCAGGGCTCGTCTCGCCGGGCTCGACGTGCAGCTCGACTAAAGGCCAGTCATCGAGCATCCTATGGCTGGACGCCGCGCTTGGCGCCCATCCACTGTCCTCATCGCCCTCAGCCTCCTCGTTGTTCTCTTCGTCCTCCTCAATGGGCATTGTGCCGAGCGGAAAGTCCACCTCAATGACGGAGGCCATCGAGTTCGAGTAGGAGCGGTCCGACAGTATGGGCCCAACGCGCGAGCGCTCCGAGAGCAGCTCGTGCAAAGGAGAACCCGACCTGTCCGTCTCTGACGCTGACTCACCTTCAACGACAACGTTGAAGCGATCGAGGAGCGATCCCTGGACCGAGGACGTGGCGGCTGGCGACGACGCGGCGCCAGAGGGCTTCTTGGTGGCGCTGCCTTTGGCCTTAGCGCTCTTCGCCTTACGACTGCTCACTTGCCCGCGAGTGCTCAATTGGCCGCCGCTGCCGCCGTCCCGATGCGACACGCTGCCGTCGGCCTTCTTGGCGGACCCCGAGGGCTTTGCACTTCTGGGCGAGGCCTTGCCATTCTTGCGCTGGCTGAGTTGGCCAGCCGAGGCTACGGCAGCGACCGTGCTCACGGATAGTCGCAGCGAGGAAGCCCCAGCCTTGCGATTTGATATGCTGCCCGACGGCGCCGGCGGAGGACCCTCGCCGCGTGTGGGGGCAGCAGACGGTGGCAGCGGCAATGTCAGCTTGCTCGCCGCCTTGAGCTTCTTAACGCCGCTCGCCAACTTGTCCCCGCGCGGGGATTGGGATGCCTGCATTGGTGCAGGTGGCTGGACTGGGCCGCAGCGCGAGGATGCTCGAGCAGAGCTTCTTGTAGAATTGGACGATGAGAGGCATGAAATGAAAACGCGGCCAAGTGTTAATACATGTACCCGTTCTAGGGGACCCAACAACTGGATCGGTGGTCTAGCTGCAGGAGCTGTGCAGTCGTAGTTAGAGCGTAGGTTGCTGCGAGTCCACCCAATGAATGCACCAATGAAATGACTGCCAAATGAACAAATTGGGGTCACGGACAAGGTGCCTGAACTCTGCAGAGCGCCCAAGCCTTGCCTTGGAGTGTTGGATGTCCCCCGAATTTTCGCGACCTTCCGGATAATGGGTTCCGAAAGTTGTACCGGAAAGGAAATTGCCTTGTGCGCGGGTCCTACCTCGTGGCCTGCCAAGGTGGCGACGGAGCTGGCTCTGTGCATGCATCCGGCGCAAGGTAGTTGGCATCAGGCTTCAAATGATGCTGCCGAGAGCTTGCGCCCGCATGCGAAGGCTGCCTGCGCGACATTCTTTTGGAGTGCGGCTGCGTTCGACGCTCTCCGATGTGGAGACCTTCGGTTCGACGTCCGACTTGCTCGACGAAGCGACGATGGATGCCTACATTGAGCTGCAAAGCACCGCCTCCGCCTCCGTCCAAACCTCCTCCACCCACACGAGAGCCGCGCCGGATGAGCGCGGAGCGTTGGACGTGCTCGGCAACCCAGTGGTGCTGTACTACCCGCGCTGCTCCGAAGCACCCTCGCTGTCGCCGTGGAACGCCACCACACGAACCTCGTGGCGCGAGATGCTCGATGTGGACCCCCCCGTTGGCTTGAGCGAGTGCGAGCAGCGGCAGTGGCGGCAGGAGGTGCTCGAGCTGCACTCGATCGACATCGCGGTGGCCGAGTATCGGAGCCGGTACGCGCAGGTGCAGACGCGCACCAAGCTCACCTCCTCCGAGCTGCTCGACCGGCGCTCGTCGCAGCGCGAGATGGTAAGCGCCGGATGGTTCACCAAGGTCGCGGCCCAGTTGCATGCAGATATGCTCGCGTGGGCATCGGGCGAGTCGCCGTCCGAGCTGCGCAAGCGCTCGAAGGTGCCCACGGCGACGTTCGGAGCGCTCCTCAACGACTCCACCTCCGGACCGCGTGACGTCGCGCTCGACGCAGTGCGTCGTCTGATCGCCAAACCGAGAGAAGCGGGCGTTCCACACGTGCTCGAGGCGCTGCTGGCAGCAGAGGAGCGCGTGCTTGCGCTGCCTCGGGAGGCGAAGCCTCAAGACGTGCGCCGCGCGATCGAGCTGGTGGGGGCGCACGGCACGCCGGCAGCACAGACGGAGCGCGCGACCCTCGCTCGGCAGATCAAGAGCGCACGGAATGGCAAGGTGGGCAAGAGGCGTCGCCAGGCGGTCGTTGCGCCCGCCGAAGCCGCTGCTGCAGGAGCAGCAGAAGCAGATGCCTCAGCAGGATCAGAGGCAGCAGCAACAGCAGAAGGAGGAGCAACGCCAGCGGAGCCGGACTTGCGCTCAGTATTGGGCGACGATATCTACTGCCGTTGGGCCGCTGAGACCCAGCTTCGAAGCACCTATGAGAAGAATCTCAGCGAGCGACTCGAAAAGCTCGCGGAGCATCTCGCCGCGATCTCGCTCAACCACGTGACGTCCGAGCTGCTCCAACCGAGCGAGGTCGAGGGCGTCCAGCTGACGAGACTCGCCATCGAGCTCGCGACGATGGTGCAGTCGCACTACCAACGCGAGGACCTCGTTCGGTATCGGAGCGAGCAGCTGCGCGAGATCGAGGGAGATGCGCCCCGGGATCGGCGCGAGATCGAGGGAGATGCGTCCCGGGATCGGCGCGAGATCGAGGGAGATGCGCCCCGGGATCGGCGCGAGATCGAGGGAGATGCGCCCCGGGATCGGCGCGAGACCGAGGGAGATGCGCCCCGGGATCGGCGCGAAGTCGAGGTGGCGGGCGAGCTGAGCCTGGAAGGCGAAGACGGGCCGAGGGATGGCGGCGTCGCTGGTGAGGATGCTGGTGAGGATGCGCACGAGCAGCGTGCACGACTCATTGGCTACAAGCGAAAGCAAGTGGTTACGGCGGCGAGCTTCAACGAGAGGCAAGTCGCAAAGGCTATCCGGTCGTTACGGAATGGGCCGGGGGGAGAGGGAAATGGGCCCGCTCTCGGCCCGCAGTGGGGGAGCGCTCTCAAGGTGCAGCTTGGCGGCTATCTCGTGCGTACGCTCGTGCAGAACGCCTTCTTTAGGCCGCGTGGCGATGAGATGGCGCGCGCACGCAAGGTGTACTGGGCCATGGTTGAGCAGGTCATGGCACGAGACACGTCCGACGGCGGCGGCGGCGGCGGCGGCGGCGGCGGCGGGGACGACGATTGGGCCTTCCAGATAGCGCGAGATCTGCCTGAGGGTTGGGATCGGCCTGAGCCGAGCTCGCTGCACGAGATCGACGAGGACGAAGACGACGGACGGATGGCCGGACGGATGGCCCGCGAGACCCTCGATGAGGACGCTGCTGCTGCTGCTGCTCAGGCTGCTGACGGTTGGCTGGGCGACGAGGACGATGATCTCTTTGCACCTTCACAGCAGAGTGCCCTCGCGCGCCCCGACATGCTGCCTGCTGCTCTTGAGGGCACCTCGCCTTCCGGTTCTCCGGAGGCCGCTTCGGGCGCAAACGAGCCCCATGCCAACGGCATGTACGAGCCACGAAACGATGGCCGAAATGAGCTTCACACTGGAGGCGAGAATGAGTTCGGGCCGGCGGCGTTCTGCGTGTACCAGAAGAATGGGGCGAGCCTTCGCGAGAAGCTTGGCGGCGGAGGGGGGCGCCGTAAGAAGCAGTACGAGTCGCTCACGTACGTGTGCGCTCATCCGCTCTTGTACGACACGCTCGTGGCGGGCGACCTACGCTTCTTGCGGCACACCCTTGACCCTGAGGCCAAGCCGATGCTCACGCCGCCCTTGGCGTGGTCCAAGCCTGGGGTGGGCGAGATGCCACGAGGCGGCCAGCTGCACATCGCGACGCAGTTTGTGCGCACGGACTCGGTGCAGCACGCGCAGATCATCAAGTCCACTCCGCAGGAGGTCATGCAGCCGATGCTCGATGGACTCAACGCCTTATCTCGCACGGAGTGGCGCGTCAACAAGCGCGTGCTATCGCTGGTCGAGTTCATGTGGGAGGCATACCCCTCAGGACTTCCATTCATACCAGACTGCCCGTCGGCCGTGGAGATGCCGCCGCCGCCATCGCTGCCTCCCATGCCGCCGCCAGATGCATCCCACGAGCAGCAGAGCGCGTACGATAAGGAGATCGATGCGCTAAACGCGCGCTACAGTGAGGAGCTCAACGTCGCGCGGCTGCGTCAGTACAACTTCCAATCGCAGAGGATTTCGGCAAGGTTGAAGCTCGATGTGGCGGCCGAGTTTGCCGACACCCCCTTCTACTTTCCACACAACCTCGACTTCCGTGGACGCGTGTACGCGGTCGGCCCACACCTCCAGTATTTGGGTGATGACCTCGCCCGCGGTCTGCTGCAATTCGCTCTCGCTAAGCCGCTCGGCGAGTCGGGCCATTTTTGGCTCAAGGTGCAGCTCGCGAATCTGTATGGCAAGGATAAGCTGCCACTGCACGAGCGCGCGGCCTGGACCGAGGCGCGGATCGCAGAAGGCCTCGTGCGCTCCGTCGACGAGCAGCCCCTCGCTGAGGCCTCGAGCACGTGGTGGATGGGCGCCGAGAACCCAGTACAGGCCCTCCAGTGTGTCTTCGAGTTGCAAGCGGTGGAGCGGCACCTTGACGAGGGCGGCTTGGCGCGCGACTTTCACTCGGCCTTGCCGGTGCAGCAGGATGGCTCGTGCAACGGGCTGCAGCACTACGCGGCGCTCGGTCGCGATCGGCTCGGGGCGACGCAGGTCAACCTGGTGCCCGCCGACCGGCCTTCGGACGTCTATTCGGGTGTGACCTTGCTCGTGCAGCAGCAGGTGGCCGCGTCGGCAGCGCGACCGTTGAGTCGTGAAGTGAGGTGTGAAGTGAGCCGGAGTGAGGGAGTGAGTTGCGCCTCCGCGGCTGCGGCTGCGAAGGAGTTGGAGGGCCTCGATGAGGCGGCGATTGCGGCGCGCGATGCGGAGATCGAAGCCGCGAGGCTTCTGGATGGTCTGATCTCCCGGAAGGTCGTGAAGCAGACGGTGATGACCTCCGTGTATGGCGTCACACGCATCGGCGCACGCGACCAAATCTACAATCGGCTCAAGGACATCAACGACGCGGGCGGCTTTGTGCGCCCAATGAGTCGAGATGAGCTGCGACGCCTCGCGCAGTACACGAGCAAGCTCACGTTCGGCTCGATGGGCGAGGTCTTCTCGGGCGCGACCAATGCTATGGGCTGGCTCGCCGACGTCGCCACCCAGATCGCCAAGGATACGAACCAGCCTGTGGTGTGGGGAACTCCGCTAGGCTGGCCAGTGCTCCAGCCCTATTTCAACGTCAAGGGACGCCGCGTCAAGACGCCCTTCAACATGGCGACGATCTACGACCCGGACCAGCTGGACCTGCTCGACGACAACTCGAAAGCACCAGTGCTCAAGGCCAAGCAGCGCTCCGCGTTGCCACCCAATTACGTGCACTCGTTAGACTCGTCGCACATGCTGATGACGGCGACGCGCTGTGTGAACGAGGGTCTCACCTTTGCTGCTGTGCACGACTCGTTTTGGACGCACGCATGCGACGTGCCGCGCATGAACGTGCTGCTGCGCGAGGCTTTTATCGAGCTGCACACGGCCACCAACCTCAAGTGCTTGCATGCGGAGCTCATGGAGCGATTCCCCCAAGTGAGATGGGATCGCCTACCGCCGCCGCCCGAGCAGGGCGATCTAGACATCACCTGCGTGAGGGACAGCACGTACTTCTTCAGCTGAGGGCGAGTGGAGGAGAGATGAGGCGCTCGGGCGTCACACCTCCAGAAGATGCGTGCATGCTCTCACTACTGCACGACACTACCCTACCTTCACACCCTCGAATTTGTAGAGGGGTGTGGCGGCGAGTTCATATTACACTTCTCGTTTCGCATGTGACATCAACAGTATACACGTACAGACTACAATCGCGTCCGCGGGGGCCTGGCGCGATCGTTTTAGTGTCGATGGTTGGAGTGTGCCTTGCCTTTTATGGTGGCCGGACGCCTTCTGGCTCGATTTGGGTTGCGCCACCGAATGGCGAAGGCTCAAGCACCTACGCAAGCTACTGGCGAATGCAGCGCACTGCTAGAGACAAAGGAGACGACGGAGACAACGGAGACACAGCAGAGCTGTACCAATCCGAGCTTCGGCTGCCTGCTTTTCATGGTCTTTTGCGTCGTCTGCGTGACTGCGTGGATCGGCGCGCTTCTGTTCTGGCTGGCCGAGTCGGGCAATGAGCGCTCAGAGGCTGGGTTAGACGAGGTGCTGGAGATAGAGGCGGGGCTCGATATAGACGTCAATGGCACGGAAGAAGAGGTGATGGCGCCGGCGATGCCGTACAATGCGACAGGGGAGCTGGTGGCGCTTCGTGAGCTTTACGAGCAGTTGAAGCTGGAGTGCATTCAAGGGCCACCCAGCGAAGATGACTTGAAATGGACCATGGCCGGTTCGCTCTTCTTCGCTCTGCAGGTCATGTTCACCATCGGTTACGGTACATTTGCGCCCGTTACAACGGCGGGCCGCACGGCGGTGATCTTCTTTGGGCTGTTTGGCATCATCGTCTCTTCTTTCTTCATCGGTACTCTTGTCGCGGCCTTCGACCGCTTCCTCAAGCAGCAGTATGAGAGCTGGTTCTTGCGAACGGGCGAGAGTGTGCGATTGGGCGAGCGCAAGGTCCACAATTACGGGTACCTAGTCCTCTTCAAGGTGTGTGCCACCGCCACGCTACTCTTGTTGTACTCGACCCTCTTCGCGCTGCTATGTACCCTGGATTACTCCCTGCTCTCGGGCGACTGGGAGGCCAAAGGGAAGGAGGTCTCGTACATCGCGGAAGTGGCGCGCGGCATCTACTTCTTCTTCGTGTCGGTCTCATCCATCGGATTCGGAGACGTGACGATGAAGTACGACTCCGTCGGCTTCGTTCTCTTGCAGTACATTCTGTTCCTTCCGGGCATGATGCTCTTTACTGAGTTCGCTTCCATTGGCATCGACGCCGCGAGGCACATGGCGGGCGCAAAGGATCTCATTGTGAACGTATACGACTGAGCGACTGAGCGATGAGCATCGGCGCCATCGAGCAAGTGGCAAGACACGAGCAAGTGGCAAGACACGAGCAAGTGGCAAGACACGAGCAAGTGGCAAGAGACTGAATGAAAAAATCGAGTTGCCGCACCCGGAGCACACGCACCAGATGCACAACTACACGATCTACAACTACGCGGGCGTCGACGGGCTGCGATTCGCGCTGAGCGAGTTGTCGAATGGCGTGTACGGCGTCTATGTGCCGCAGTGAGCGCATACTACGCGCTGATGGCTAGCAGCCAGTCGGCCGAACTGATCCTGGCACAATCGCTGACTCATCGTATCGAGCGGTTCGCGGCGGCCAGTGTGAGAAGACACTCACTACCGTATACGGTAGGTATGCATGTAGGTATGGTAGGTGTGCTTGTTCAATTATAGTTGATACTGGACCAACGACCATAGTGTTTCAATTTAGTCTAACAATCATGAGTCCTCTAGGGTACCATCTAACTCGATAAGTCTAATCGTTAAATCGTAGCGCTGGTTCGTGCTATGAGTCCAGTAATTCAGGGTTTTGTGCCCTGACCGCGCTGAGAGCTGCCGTGCCGCAGCGCGAGAGAGCTGTACGCAAGAAGGCGCTGTGTACGAGCTCCTAATTGTAATGATCTGACGGAGGCCCTCCCCAGGGTTGCACGAGGGTGCGCTCGATGTGATCTTTGTCCCAATAGGCGGGGTTGCTGCTGCGGCCCTTGTCGAGGCGCAGCGCGGCGGGCAGGATGGGCGCCCGCACATCGCGCTCGGGGCGCGCGCTCGCTTTGACGCGTTGGGTGGTCTCCGCCGCTTGCTGCCACGCCTGCTGCCACGTGGGCGTCTTCAGCGCCGCGGCCGCCGCGAGCAAGTGGTCCAGCTGGTCGCCTTCAGAGCCGGCGGCCCACTTCGCTCCTTCGGACAGCGGGGCATCGCGGTGCCGGCGGGGCAGGGGTGGGCCGTAGGGGGAGCCGTGCGCGGGCATTGAGTGCCGCTGATTGCCGTGCGTGAGTGCCCGCTTCTCGCCACTGGGTAGCACCGACTGCCACTGATTGACACTGGGTGGCACGGCTTGCCAAGGATTGGCTGGCGCGGGAGGGCGCGGCGAAGGGACCTCAGAGCTTGCCTCGGAGCCAGCATGAAGCCCGCCCAAAACCCTTGGCGAGATGAGCGCAGCCACAGGCAGTGCGGCAGCCGCCTTCTTGGAGGCCGGTGGCGCCAGGGGCCTAGCCCTGCCGTACCTCGGAGACAGCAGCACTGGCAGCGCTTCAGCCGGCGGCTCGGCGGGGCGGCTACGTCGCCCGTGGCGCGTCCGGTACTGCGTCCAGTCGTAGACCCCGATCCGTGGCGCTGAGTCGTAGATTCGATCGAGGCGCACATCCGCTGACAAGTTATTAAACTGGCGCTTGGCCTGCTCGAGGCGCATCTTGGCTGTCGCCGCCGTCTCGCTCGGAGCAGCGGCCCCCACGCTCGCCGCGCCCGCCGCGCCCGCCGCGCCCGCCGCGCCCGCCGCGCCTGCCTCGCCTGCCGCGATGGCTGTGCGACTCTTGGCCTCGACGTCGAATAGTACCGCACCGGCCTGCAGCTTTTGATCGAGGGTCACGCTCAGCCCCTGCCGCAGCCTCTTGTGCAGCTCGCTGTACTCGATCGAGCCCGAGCCATCAAGGTCCAGCAGGGCAAAGAGCGAGTCGACGTCCGCTTCGGCAAAGGACGCCGCGTTCAACACACCAGCAGTGGCCAGGAGCGGCAGCACGCGTCGGAACTCTGCGCTCGAGACCTTGCCATCATTATTTGCGTCGAGCTTGCGAAATAAGTCGATCACGCGGAGCACCTGCGAGAGCAGCGCCTTGCGCAAGGCTTCTGCCCCCGCCACACCCGCTGCGTTCGGTGCCGTCGTGGGCTCATCGATTTCTCGCGCGAAGGTCACCCTGGTCCGCGGCGCGGCCAGCGGCTGCTCGACTTCTTCTTCCGCAGAACGGTCTTTTCCAAACGTCTTCCAGGCGCGCCGCCACTCGTGCAGGTCGATGTGGCCGTCACCGTTGGAGTCCATGTCGAACACCATGCTCTCAATCGTCTTGGCGGAGATGTCGCCTCTGCTGCTCAGGTAGTCGCCCATCACGGCCACCGGAATGGAGTCGGACCCCTTCGCGACCTGGTGAAAGAGCCCATCCGCCACCATTGTCTCGTAGTGATCCAGAGGTTTAGGAGACGAAGCAGCGGCAGGCAGCGGCGGGGGCGGGGGCGGGGGCGGGGGCGGGGGTATTGGCGGGGGCAGGGGCGATACTAACCGTAGCTTGCTCATGTCCAGTCGACCCGGCCGCGGCGAGCGGCGCGGCGCCGGCGAAGAGGCCGCTGGCGGCGATGGTGCCGCATGCGACGGCCACGCAGACGACGGGGCCGCCGGCGGACGTGGGTGTGGGCTTGGCGGACGTGCATGCCGGCTAGGCAGTACGGGTGGCACCTGCGCAAGCCGCTGCCGGCGCTCGATCGACTGCTTCTTTCGCGTGTTGTACTCCCAGCGGAGGTACGCGCTTCGTATCGAGCGCTTACGCTCGGCTCGCCGATACTCGACCACCATGTACAGATGGCGCGTGCGCTGGTGGCAATTATGCGTTAGGGCCAGCCAAGCATTCACCGCCACGAGAAGCGTCGTGCCAAGGGCGTGCTCGATTGCCCGCGCCTCAACTAGGGAACCCTCCCGCCCATTCTTTGCGAGCAACGCCCATTCAAGCAGCCCATGCAGCTTCGCGCCGTGTTGCCGGCGTGCAAGCCACGCGCTCACCAAGGTTTGCAGCCGAGCTGTCCCCTTGTGGCCGCCGTTGCCACGCCGTGTTAGGCGCGACTGTGCACCCGCCCATGGTCGCCATCTCGCCCACGCCCACGTCACCCGACGCTTCGTGAAGACGGCGATCACCTGGAGCGCTCGACGGCGCCGGCTCGCCTCATAATCCCATTGCGACATTGCGGGCATCATCCGGTCGGTGAACGTGCTGTTGTACCAGTACTCGGCGGCGCGCTTCACCCGCTTTTCGTTCTCGCGCCGTTTCACGGCCCGCTCCCTCCAGAGGCTCAATCCACATTGCAGCCGCCGCCTGTCGCAGCGCTTAAAGATAGGCTCTGCGCGCAATGCAAACTCGTGCTCGCGCGCGTAATGTGCCAGCCATTCTTCCCATCTGTTTCGCAGTCGCAGCGCAAAAAGGGACAAGGCGCGTGCCATGAGCAGACTTTGCTCGCGCTGGTACGCGATCCATTCCGCCCAGAGCTCCATTGCAACACGAAGCGCCGCGAGAAAAACATGGTCGTGCCAGTGCTGCCAGATGCGCTTCGCCTGCACGAGATGCTCGTGGCGGTGCACGACCATCTCGAGCCAGAGGGCCCACCCACCATGCAGCCGCCGCAGGACAAAGTGTCGCAAGATGGGCTCCGCGAGCGCTTTGAACGCCTTTATCTCGAGAGCGCGCTCCCGCCATGTGCCCAGCATCACGCGTGGCCGCATCGTGTGCGCCTCGAGTCCACGACGCTCTGCCTCGCTGGCAAGAAAGCTGAAACGGCGGCGCTCGTGTACGCGCGAGCGCCAGCCGCCGAGTGTCATTTCGAGCGCCTCGCGGCGCTGCGCCGCCGGGTCTGAGCGTGCGATCCACTTCTTGAGCGCCAAGCGCAAGGCAAGCTCGTACTTCGTGAGCTTGAACCAAACGCGGAGCGCTTGCGTGAATGCTCTTCGCTCGCGCCTCGGCACCACCTTCACCAACACCATCACCATCACCTTTGCATCCACGTGCACCGATGTCTCCACCGCCGCCTGCATCGCGCCAGTTACCTTCTTCACGAGCGCCTCGCTCCTCTTGTCGTCGGAATCGGGTTCGAGGTTAAATGGCCACGGTCTCTGGCGTAGAGCCCGACGCTCGGTGTTGCCCCGTGTCAGCTTTTGGATTCGCGTCGCTGCACCCGCCCTCGCGGCCGCCGCCCTCTCCTCGGCAGTTGCTTTGGCTGCCCGCCGCCCGGCGTTGCCCCGCGCCCGCGCTTGGACTCGCGTCGCTGCAGCCGCCCTCGCGGCCGCCGCCCTCTCCTCGGCCTCCGCCTTCCTTGCTGCCTCCTCGGCAGTTGCTTTGGCTGCCCGCCGCCCGGCGTTGCCCCGCGCCCGCGCTTGGACTCGCGTCGCTGCAGCCGCCCTCGCGGCCGCCGCCCTCTCCTCGGCCTCCGCCTTCCTTGCTGCCTCC
>Ga0210248_101490_pt1 | contig 17605 bp, 9 predicted proteins | sample ChrtobMetP3_32mM_FD_155493 | JGI IMG/M metagenome (GOLD analysis project Ga0210248, IMG submission 155493) | Chrysochromulina tobin associated microbial communities from unialgal haptophyte culture, Seattle, Washington, United States - P3_32mM | ecosystem: Host-associated > Algae > Haptophytes >...
ACCACGAGCTACTCCGTCTCTTCGATGCCTACTCTGCCACAGGTGTGGTTTGCCCCGATTAGTATGTACAGCCGCATGGCTTCCGCCGCGGCCGTGAGGGGCTGTCACGGGGCATGTGTATGCTCATGTCACGGGGCATGTGTATGCTCAATGAGCGTGTTCCCTATGTGTACCCTAGGTGTTCCCTAGACTTAGTATGGTTTAGTCAGTAACCACTGTGGGGAATTCCCTGTGGGGGATTAGTGGGTACGTAGACGTTGCGTTTGGTTGTGGAGTTGAGCCATGGTGCGCGTGACAGGGCGGCCGGCCAAAGAACCCCGTTAAAAGCAACCGAAAGGAGGTGCCTCACACTCAGTCCATGCTTTGCCTCAACGGCACGTAGGAGCGCCGACTGCCCGACGAAGCCGATCCGGTTGAATGCGCAGTTTACGTCGCATCCGGGGCCAGCTCTGGGTAGGGCAGTCGCCAGCGCTTTCGCGCCGTCGTCTCCCATGTCGACGCCGGCCAAAAGCACGGCGAGTCGCGGGGGCATGCAGCCACTCGCGAGCGCCGTGGCTATTTCCGCCACGCCCGCGTCGCCAAAAGGATTGAAGGCGATCAGAAGAACCGAAAGGCTCGGGGCGATGCCGCGGCGGAAGACGCTGAAGATCTCTCTGACGCCGCGTGCACTGAAGCGGCACGACGCTAAATGAACGATTTCGAGCGCCGGCAGCGCTCCGTCTTTGAGCCCGGCCGCGAGCTGCGTGGCGCCTTCATCGTCGAGCCGCGAGCCGTGCAACTTCAAGCGCTTGAGGCTCAAGCAGTAGTTCAGCGCCTCCGCCAGCCTCGCGGGCGACGACCACGGATCGTCGTTCACGAAGATGGACCCCATGTAGTCGAGCTCCACAAGAGCGCCCAGCACATTCCGCGGTGCCGTCCTCTCATACAGCTTAATCACCGCTTGCCGGTCGGCGCCATTGGTGAATCGGCAGTCCTTGAGGAGATCCACCATCCGCTCTGGCGTCGTCGGAAGCCGCCGCAGCGCGCCGCCGCTCTTGACGCCGCTCTTGTCGGAAGTATCGATCACCAGCTTCCACTTCGCCACCTTCAGGTCGAAATTCTTGGCGAGCTCGGAGCTACAACGCTCAAACGTCGTCCAGCCGCGACTGGCGTACGTGCGCGATTTGTCAAAGCCAGCGGGCAGCTCATCGGGCAGCTGTGTGAGCAGCACGACCGTTACGGCGGCGTGCGCGTACCAGAGGTCCATCGTGTGCAACAGCATGCGTTGGAAGGCTTCCTTCTGTGCCTTGGAGCGGCTCCCCTCGTACGCACGCCGCTCAGCGACCATCTGCACGCCATCCACGGCCGCCTTCATGAGTTCCTCGTCGCTCAGCGATTCGGACATCGTTCGGAACTCGTCGACCGACATCCATTCAGGCCACAGCGTCGGGTCCTTTTGGTACCCGGAGCCCCAGTCGATGAAGACGCCCATGTCGGCGAAGCCGTAGTCGCGACATGCGCCGAGCAGTCCACGGCCGCCGCAGTGCTTCTTGAGCCGGTCGCACAGGAGCCGCAGCTGCTTGCCCTCCCTATCTGGGTGGGCCGCCTCCAGCCAGCAATAGCTGATGGCTACAATGGGGAGAAGATCGTCGACGTTGCGTTTAAAGCGGAAGACACCCGCAACCAGTGCGATGAGAGACGTCAAGCCGCCGCCACTTGCGAGAGACTGAAGGTGCTCTGCGAATCCCTTTTGATCCCATCCGCGCCTCGCACCTGCTTCGATCTGCCGAAGGCGGGCAGCATCAATGAAGGCCTCGTTCGGCAGGTCCTGCCGCCTCGGCAGCACCCCGCCACTGTCGGCGAGCGTCATGAGCCATGCGAGGCTGAGGAGCCGCACGTCTCCAGGCTTCACGTGTTCGCCATCGCCCTCGAGAGCAGCCCATATCGACGCATGCTCGCGGTACCGTGCGGCTTCGATTCCACCCGCCTTCATTGGTGCCTCACAGAACGCGGCCCCAGCCTCAATGTCCGCGGCTCTCGCACTCGACGACTCCGCGTAATGTGGGGCGGAAGCGAGCTCCGTGCCAGATTCATTTGCGACTACGGTCATGGCACAGGTTATGGCACGGTGCGTCTCAAAGATGATGCGGGCCACTGGGATCAGGAAGCAAACCCCGACGTACACATAGAGCACCATCAGCAAGAGGAGTGGAATGTCGACGAAGACCACCATCAAGAGCACATGAGGGATTGTGCGGCGCCAGCAGCGCCAATGGAGTGGCAGGCCAATTGCTTCGTCCTGGCTACCGAGCCCCAAGGCAAGAAGGGGAGTGATGACCACGAGAAAAAATGCGACCCACAAAGGAAAGGTTGCACCCGCCCCCGCGGCGATCAGGGACCACTGCAAAAGATGCAAGACCGCAGGCCCGACGCGTGTAGGATTCTTGCGGTACCTGCCCTTCTCTTGCAGGCGGCTCACCGCTTTCTTCGTCGTCAGCATCGCACCGATCGAGACGTCGCGCGCTCGACGGCCCCCGCTCGACGGCCTTGCTGTTTTTGGTCCTTTTTGTCTGCGGCAGACAGCTTTCCACACCGCAGACGGCCGCAGACGGCTGTTTCATCAAAATCTGGAAGCACGAGCCGAGGATAACTACCCGACTACCCCGACCGCCCCGACCGCCCCGTTTCGGCGAGTGTAACAAAAACAAATCACACAAAAAATCGAAAACGCCTATCATAAGTAATTCGACTGTAATTCGTAACTTCCCCCATGCTGTCCTTTTGGAAAGTTGACGAAGGAATCCGCGGAGATTTGGGGAGAAAATCACACCCCCTAGCGCGCGCAAGTTCCGGGTCATGTAAGGTGTGTGTAATCTGAGCGGGCAGTAACAGGGGTGGCTTAGGCGCGGACAAGCTAAGGCGCGGACAAGCCGGACGTGTGAGTCTTGGGTGTCCGAATTATACTCCGTGGGGTTCAAAGCGCAAGGGTGAGTTCGTCGTTCGTCGTGTCACAACGCGGGATCTACCAGCAAGCGCAAGGGAGCAAGCGCAACCGAGTACATGTACAATTGTACTCCAGAAGCCAGCCGATTGTTTGCGTGCTTGTTATAGTCGAGAAATTCAAAACACCTAAGTACAGAGTACTTCATTTAACGACTGGTTGTACTTCGTTCACACGAGTCACTTTCACTTACTATGTAGAAGAAGGCTTGATAGGTTGCGGGCTTGCGGCATCGATGCGCTTGCGCGGCTCGGGCTGCGCTATCTCGACATCGACCCGGAGCACTCCGGCGCCGGCTGGCGACGAAGACTGCGGCACCGCCGATTCCCTCGCCGATGCGCTTTTCGATGCGATCGCGGCGGCGCGCGTGCCCAAGGGCACGCTCGACTTGCCGGTGCGCTCCCACGCGCGCCGCTTGCCGAGCGGACAGCGCGGCATCACGCGCAAGATGCTGCGCGCCATCCGGCGCTTCTACCGCGCGCGCGGCGCGCTCGGCATGTTGATGGGCGACGTGTGCAAGATGCAGGGCTTCGAGTGGAGCGTGTGCGCCCTCACACGCTCGACGGGGCTCTCGCTCACCGAGTCGCTCGTGCTCACGGCCGAGGCGCGTGGCGAGGTTGTTGACGCGCTCATCGGCCTCGCGACCACCTTCTTCTCGTACTCGTGGGATGGAACGAAGCTGGGCGACATGCTCGACGCCATCGAGCGCAGGCTGGCCGAGCTCGAGGCCGCCGACGGCGTGATGCGCTACGTGTGGATCGACATGTTTGCGGCCTCGCAGTCGCTGCTCTCTGGCGAGTTTGATGCCGACCGCTACCCCCGGGGCAGCGAGGAGCGCAAGGCGCGCAAGGAGGACACGGACCACATCTTTGCCGATGCCATGGCGGCCATCCGCGAGATCCTCCTGTACTGCTCGCCGCTCACGGCCGAGTGGCCCGCGCCCGACCAGCCCTATTTTCTGCCCGACCGTGGCGCACCGCCCGCCGGCTGGATGCGCCGCGGACCGGGCGCGATGACGCGCGCGTGGTGCTTGTTCGAGCTCGTCGAGGCGCTCGCCAAGGGCGCCACGCTGCACGTGGTGCTCGCGCCCGCGGACGTGGATGGCTTCGAGGAGCTGCTGACTGACGACTTTGACGAGATTGCGGGCATCGTGGCGGGCATCGATGCGGCCGAAGCGCAGATCACCAAGATCGAGGACCGCAACTACATCCTGGCCGAGGTGGCGAAGCTCGAGGGCGGCATCAGCGCGGTGACGAAGACGGTGTGCGCGTCGCTGCGTGAGTGGCTCGCAGCGGAGGGCCGCGCGGCGCTGATGCGCATGCCGCGAAAGAAGCGGGCGACGTCGGAGCTGCAGATGAACCTGGGGTTGCTGCTGCAGGCCCAGGGCCAGCTCAAGGAGGCGGAGGTCTTGCTCCGCGAGGTGCTCAAGGCGCGCCGTGCGATGCTCGGCAATCGGCACGAAGACACGCTCGTCGCCATCAATCACATGGCGTCGCTGCTGGACGACCAGGGCAAACCCGACGAGGCGGAGGTGTTGTACCGCGAGGGGCTCAAAGCACGCCGTGCGACGCTCGGCGATCGGCACGAAGACACGCTCGACGCCATCAACAATCTGGGGTCGCTGCTGCACAGCCAGGGCAAACTCGAAGAGGCGGAGATGTTGCTTCTCGAGGCGCTCGAGGCGAGCCGTGCGACGCTGGGCGATCGGGACCCAACCACTCTCTCCTGCATCTCCTATGTCGCGATGCTGCTGCAGGACCAGGGCAAGTTCGAGGAGGCGGGGCTCATGTTCCGCAAGGCGCTCGAGGCGAGTCGTGCGACGCTCGGCAATCGGCACCCAGACACCCTCAGTTCCATCAACAATCTGGGGTCGCTGCTGCAGGACCAGGGCAAGTTCGAGGAGGCGGAGGTCTTGCTCCGCGAGGACGTCGACGCATGCCGTGAGACGCTCGGCGACCGGCACCCAGACACGCTCAGTGCCATCAACAATCTGGCGCTGCTGCTGGAGGACCAGGGCAAGTTCGAGGAGGCTGGGGTGTTGTACCGCGAGGACCTCGAGGCGAGCCGTGCGACGCTCGGCAATCGGCACCCAGAAACGCTCAAATCCATGGCCAACTTGGGTTCACTGCTGCGGAACCAGGGCAAGTACGAGGAGGCTGGAGTGTTGCTTCGCGAGGCGCTCGAGGCGAGCCGTGCGACGCTCGGCGATCGGCACCGAGAAACGCTCAGGGCCATCAGCAAGCTGGGGTCGTTGCTGCAGGACCAGGGCAAGTACGAGGAGGCGGGGGTGTTGTACCGCGAGGACCTCGAGGCGAGTCGTGCGACGCTCGGCGATCGGCACCGAGACACGCTCAGTTCCATCAACGCGCTGGGGTCGCTGCTGCAGGACCAGGGCAAGTACGAGGAGGCGGGGGTGTTGTACCGCGAGGACCTCGAGGCGAGCCGTGCGACGCTCGGCGATCGGCACCGAGACACGCTCAGTTCCATCAACGCGCTGGGGTCGCTGCTGCAGGACCAGGGCAAGTACGAGGAGGCGGGGGTGTTGTACCGCGAGGACCTCGAGGCGAGCCGTGCGACGCTCGGCGATCGGCACCCAGACACGCTCATCTCCATAGGCAAGCTGGGGTCGCTGCTGCAGGATCAGGGCAAGTTCGAGGAGGCTGGGGTGTTGTACCGCGAGGCGCTCGAGGCGAGCCGTGCGACGCTCGGCAATCGGCACCGAGACACGCTCAGTGCCATCGGCGCGCTGGGGTCGCTGCTGCAGGACCAGGGCAAGCTGAAGGAGGCGGAGGTCTTGCTCCGCGAGGAACTCGACGCAAGCCGTGCGACGCTCGGCGATCGGCACCGGGGCACGCTCAGCTCCATTGCCGACCTGGGACGGCTGCTTCAAGACCAGGGCCGGCTCGGCGAGGCCGAGACGTTGCTTCTCGAAGCACTCGACGGCTGCGTCGCAACGTTCGCGGAGGGCCATCATGCACGGCTGCGCTCACAAGCCCTGCTCGCTGACGTGCGCCGCGCACAAGGCCGCATCGGGAGCGCCCGCGCGCTCGTGGATGCACGCGTGCTCAGCACGGCGCGTGAGGCGCTGGGCCCTACAGGGGAAACGACGCTGATTCTCGAGGCCGTCCACGCACGGCTCGAGTGCGCGGCAGGCGGAGGGCTCGATCCGCTGAAATCGGCTCTCGAGCGCATGAGGACTGCCCTAGGGCCGCAGCACTCTGAGACGCGCCGCTGCGCGGTAGCACTCTCAGAGGAGGAAGACGCCGCTAGGCGCTCGCCCGTGCGCTCGTGGTTGCACGGGTGATCAGCACGGCGCGAGAGGCGATGGGCCCTACGGTGATGATGCTGATGCTCGAGACCGTAATGAAGATGCGCACTGTGTGTTCGACCTGTTCGTGTGGCATGTTGCTCGTTGGCAACGTTAGAGTTGAATGGACACGACAAAACTCAGACGCACGACAGCATCAGCCCACAATCACGCCCCCGGCGACAATGCCATCCGCATGCGTCTCCTCGCTCCCCACCTGGCTCGCTAACCTTCCTTCCTCCCGCACGCAGGGGTGCTTGCATTTCGCATATTTGGACACCTGTCTATCGTCGACACCGCTGTAGCTCGCACTTTGACGTAGCCTGCTGCAGCTCGTACTCGGCGCGGGCGCTGCGCGCCTGCACGGCCCGCGCCTTCAAGGCCAGCGGCGTCGACAGGTCGCGCATAGCTATGCGCAGGTCAGGCAGCAGGCCATAGGCTTCTGGCAGCGGCAAGCCCGGGTGCCAGGATCCTCCCCCCAGAACATGTAAGACGTGTAGGGAGGACATCCGGGACGCACCATCTCCGCGGGCTCCTAGGCGGCGTGAGCGAGGAGTCGTTAATGTGAACGCGGGATGTTGCCGGGGAGCAGGCGGCGGCGGCATCGCAGGTGCCCAGTCGGAACCCCACGCGGCAGTGTCATACGCCATCGACGGGGGGCGGGGCGGCAACACGAGCCGCGCCCGGGGCGAGACGGTGATGGGATCAATGATGGACTCCCCGCGAGCACTCGAGCGAGATTGACTCTCCCCGCGAGCACTCGAGCGAGATTGACTCAGACTCCCGGCGGTCGCGACGCCGCCAACGCGGCGGGGCTCATCCCCGACTTGAGAAGCTTGACGCCCGACGTACCGCCGCCGGCTGCCGCGATGGCTGCTGCAATGGCTGCCGCTCAGCTCTTGCCTGATCTCATTCAGCTCCGGCAGGGTGCAATCGCGATCTTGAACGGTCTGCGCGCGCGATTGCAGGAAGGACAGCTCCGACGCCGTGTCTGCCGCCACGTGCATGATCATCACGAGCTGTTGCACGGTGTGCTCTGCCTGGGCCGCTAACGCTTCGGCCGCGGCGGCAGCGGCCGCCGCCGCCTCCGCCGCAGCGGCGGCGGCCGCCTTGCGTTGCGCGATGAGCTCTTGTGCTGCGTGCTCCGTCGTTGCCTTGACATACGCCGCAAGAGACTGTTTGGAAAAAGATGAGACCAAGCTGCCATACGCGGCCTCGCAAAGCTCCACCATACGCGCCACCGCCGCGCTGTCGACAGAATCGACGCACGACGCGTCGAGGAGGTTGGCCATGATTGCGAGGGTGAACAGCACAAGCTGCAGGTTTTCGTGCCACAGCAGCGGCTTGATGATGAGAAGGGCGTTCAAGCTCTTCAGCAGACGATGCGTCCGAGCCGCTTTCATATCCACAGTGCTTGAGACTATGTTACTCAGCAAGAGGAGAGCGGACTCGACCAACGTCTTGTCATCGGTGTGGGCTGAAATGCTCACCACCGTAATGAGCGCCTCAATGCCTCCAAGGCATCGAAGGTCTTCGCAGATCTGTGCGATGCCCAAGTTGCCAGCGTCCGCTTCGTCGATCATAGTGTTGAGGTCGTTGATCGCACGAAGCTGCCCCTGTGGTGATGCGGGATTGCAGATGCTGGCGGCGAATGTGCTGTAGCTCATCAAGTCGGGTGGGCCCCGCCTGCCTCTAGGTGTGCGCTCTTGTGCTGCTGGCATCGCGCGAATGATGCCGCGAACGCATCAAATCATGGAACGGATCCGTGAGCATTGGAAAACATGCAAATCGCGTCAATTCAATATTATATGTCTTGTACAAAAGAATTCTACGAATCAACAGCATCTGTCCGTTGCACGGCCCGGCGCGGGGCAAGAGGGGCGCGGGGGCGCGGCCGAGCGCGCGCAGCGCAGCGCAGCGCGAGCGCTTCAAGATTCTTAGGGGGCGCCGACCAGCTTGTTCCAGGCGCACTTTGACTGCGATGTGTGCATGCTCACAGCGTCGCCCTCTTCCAGCTGGCGCCAGTACCCCTCCGAGTATGTTTTGAATCTGCATTTTTGCGGATTCCTACCTGGTTCATCAAGCAAGTCCTCTATGGTGAGTGAGACGTCGGCACTCGTGGGCCACGCCCTCGCGGCGCGGGCGGCCGGCGCGCGCGCGCGCGCGTCCCGCCTCTTAACATCGTCCGTGTGTCCGTGTTTTGCTGGCGCTTCGCAGCTTTCCCTCCGCCGTGCCTCGCGCCTCGTGCGCCCGGCGCAGCAGCATGTGCGCTGCGCGTCCATCCTCAAGAAGCGCCTGGTTGAGCTGATGCCGGGCAAGCAGGAGGCGCTCACGAAGATGAAGAAGGAGCACGGCGCCAAGATCGTCGACAAGGTGACCATTGATCAGCTCATCGGTGGCGCCCGCAGCATCAAGTCGATGCTCTGGGAGACCTCGCTCCTCGACCCGCTCGAGGGCATCCGCTTCCGAGGATACACGATCCCGGAGCTGCAGGAGAAGCTTCCCGGCTACAAGACCGGCGGCGAGCCCACGCCGGAGGCGCTGCTCTGGCTCCTGCTGACGGGCGAGGTGCCCACCAAGGAGCAGTGCGACGCGCTCACCGCCGACCTCCACGCGCGCGCCAAGCTGCCCGCGCACGTCGAGCCGATGATCCGCGCCTTCCCCAAGGGCATGCACCCGATGACGCAGCTCTCGTCGGCAATCCTGGCGCTGCAGACGGAGAGCGTGTTCGCGAGCGAGTACGCCAAGGGCACCAGCAAGAAAAAGTACTGGGAGCACACGTATGAGGACATGCTCAACCTGATCGCCCGCCTGCCGGAGGTATGCGCCATCATCTACCGCGTCTCGTACTTCGACGGCGTGGTGCCCAAGTATGACTCGAAGCTGGACTACTCGGGCAACTTTTGCCAGATGCTCGGCTTCAATGACGAGGCCTTCCACGAGCTGATGCGCCTCTACATCGTCATCCACTCGGACCACGAGGGCGGCAACGCCTCGGCGCACACGTGCCACCTCGTTGGCTCGACGCTCTCGGACCCTTACCTGTCGCTCTCGGCCTCGATGAACGCGCTCGCAGGGCCGCTGCACGGGCTGGCCAACCAGGAGGTGCTCGGCTGGCTCCTAGGGCTGCAGCAGACCCTCAAGGAGCAGGGTAAGGAGGTGACTCCCGAAACGATCACTGACTTCGCGTGGGAGACCCTCAAGGCTGGCAAGGTGATCCCCGGCTACGGGCACGCCGTGCTGCGCAAGACCGACCCGCGCTACATGTGCCAGCGCGCCTTTGCGCTCAAGCACCTGCCCAACGACCCGCTCTTCAAGCTCGTCAACACTGTGTACGAGGTGATGCCCACTGTTCTCACCGAGCACGGCAAGACCAAGAACCCGTACCCGAACGTGGACTCCCACTCTGGCGTGCTGCTCAAGTACTACGGCCTGACCCAGTATGACTACTACACGGTCCTCTTTGGCGTCGGCCGCGCCTTCGGCGTGCTCGCGCAACTCTTCTGGGACCGTGCGCTCGGGCTGCCGCTCGAGCGCCCCAAGTCAGTGACCTCCGAGTGGCTTGAGGACTTCATCAAGAAGAACCCCGAGGGCCTCAAGTAGAGCGGAGGCAACCACCGAGGCGGAGGCGGCGAGGATGGCGCCGAGGCGGCGGCGCGCGCGCGCACCGGCCAGGGGTGACGACGAGAGGGGGCTCCCCCGCAAAGATCCGCAGAGAGATCGGCGGGGCTGTGCGAGCAAGCTCCAAACATTCTACATTGTCGAGTATGCCAATGCCGTAAAAGGGAGTTTGGGGAGGCGCTGGAGGGTATTGTCCATTCGAAAGATTATTTTGTCCAGTTTTCTTGTTTGCATATTAGTCATTACGCCCTCCACACTCAGTCGGCCAGTGCGCAGTGGGAGTCGGGCGAGTGGCTAGTATCCCTGACCCTGTGGTGAGGCGTGGTGTCAGTGGTTGCCTCGCCCCCTGCCACCTTCTGACGATTCGGCCTGTGTATAGCAGGTTGCTTCGGCCACACCTCCGTCCTAATAGAGGCCCTTGTGCTGTAGGGACGGTGCGTGTGTGTTTCATAGCACGGGGTAATCGACTTGTTAGCACGGGCGGTCGAGCTCTCAAATTCGTTTTTCCAAAGTTCGCACGACTGGATCGCACGCTTTTTGGGCGAGGACCTCGATGGGTGGGACCGCATCACCCAAGGCCAAGAAGGCGTCGCCCAAAGCCAAGCGGGCGGCGTCGCCGAAGCTCAGCAAGGTCAAGGCGGGCGCGCAGCCCTCCTCCCCGAAAGTCAAACCCGGCAGCCCCAAGAACAAGAAGAAGTCCCCCAAGCCAAGGGGCAAGGCGATCAACTCGCCCGATCAGGACAGCCCGGTTGGGGCTGAGTGGCCAACAGGCGAGGCGTCGGAGGATGGCGCGTCGCCCTCAACATCGGATATTGAGAGCAGCCTCGAGAACATGTCGCTCCAAAGCAGCCGCGGCTCCTTTGGCAGCGTGATCAACGTCCTGAAGCACGGCACGCCTGAGCAGAAGGAGAATGCGGCGGGTGTGCTGCTCAAGGCAGCGGCAACGTCGGAGGATGCGCAGGAGCGGATCGCCGAGAGCGGGGGCATCGAGCCGCTCATCGAGCTTTGCAAAAACGGCACCGAGGGGCAGAAGCACAACGCGTCGGGCGCACTCTCCTTCCTATCGCGCAATGACGAGAATGCCGTCGCGATCTTTCAGTTAGGCGGGCTCGCGCCGCTCATTGCGTTGCTGATCGCGGGGACGCCGATGCAGAGGGAATTCAGCGCAGGCACGTTGGTTAACCTCGCCTTCGACGACGACGTCGCCGATGAGATGGCACGCGCGGGCGTCGTGCCGCCTCTGATGATAATGGCGGCACAGGGGACGGCGGGCCAAAAGGTGCGGGCCGCTGCATGTCTGCGTAATTTGGCCTTCGCGGAGGACATTGCGGTGGAGATCGCACAGCTCGGCGTCGAGCCGCTCGTCGCGCTCGTGCAGAGCGGCTCAGCCGCGGCCAAGGAGCAGGCTGCTGGATGCCTGGGTAACCTCGGCCTCGTTCAGCAGAACCGCATAGCGATCGTGCGCGCGGGCGGCTACCACGCCCTGAGTCAGCTGGTGGTGTATGGGACGGCAGCGCAGCGCGAGGTGGCGGCGGCCGCGCTGCAAGTGCTCGCGCATGCAGACGAGGTCGCTGTCGTCGTCAAGAGGGGATGAGACGCGGGAGGGGCGCCGTACGCAGATTGCAGAATCTTCGTGCAGCAGAGGACGAACAGGTACTATAGCCGCGTGGCGTGTCGTGTGACAGTCGGGTGCAGCGGGGCCAAATGATGCATATTGCAGCAGAGCGTGGCATGTGATGGTACGGCGGGGTCAGACGATGATGGAATGTGCGCACAGGCGCGATGGAATATGCCGGCCCGTGATAGCGTGTGCACGCGAGAGTATCGCCTGCCGGTTCAACGAGCTATATTATTGTATTGCGGTCGCCCAGCGGAAGTCGCCCTGCCAGCTGAGAGTCTGCCCAGTTGTGTAAGATAATGTTCATCTATGCGTTACGTAAACAGCGAGCCAGTAGGAAGCCAGTAGGAGTAGCCCCCCGCGCGCGCCCCACCCGGCCCGCGACGGCCCGACTGACCGCCCGGAGGACCTCGACCGGTCCGACGCGGCCACGCGCGGCGTCCCGCGACGTTCGTGTCGCGCGTCGCCGGACCGCTCGGGGGCCACATGACCGCGTGCAGGCATCTGCCTTCTCTCAGCGTGCGGCTCACCCTCACGCGAGAGGCGGATGCGTATTCACTGTAGAGAGCTGTCCCATCGAGCGTTCGCTCTTTCTCCTCTCCGCTCTCTCTCCTCTCTCCGTGCCCTCTCGCCGGTGCAGATCCATCTCAGCAACTCGCCGCCCTTGGCTCGCCGCTCAGATGCCAAAATCTGCCAGGTCGGCTGCTGAGCCACCGCCTCGCGAAGTCGGGACGGCCTTTCTCGCGCGCGCCTCGCGCATGGCGGCGAGCTTCATGTGAATCTCCATCTCCCTCTTCTTCTCTGCAGCGAGCTGGCTGCGCAGCGCCTCCGAGAAGTCGGCCTCGGGTGCACTGGTCCGGACGGCGGCCTTGGGTGCACTGGTTCGGCCGGCCGCCGGAACGGCGCTCTTGGCACGAGCAGCTGCACTTGGCGGACGAGGAGGGCGCCGAAATGGGTGTGCGGCGGCTGTCTTTGGCCCCAAAGGCTGGGCGACAACTGCAGGGGTCGCTACAGGGGCCGACGGAAGTGGAGGCGGCGGCAGCTGCGCTGGCACGAGTGGCGTCATCGCCGCATCCAGTGGCTCCGGTGCTCCACGCTCAGAGGCTCGCCTGTCGCTGGCCTCACGCTTGGAGCGAGCGGCGGTCACCCGCTCCACCTGCTGACGGATGAGGTCACCGCCGTGCAGCAGCAGCTGATCAGAGTCGATAATCCGGTCCGATGGGCCGAAGATACGGCTCTGTCGCGGGCGCTGCTTGGACAGCTTGTTCCTTCCGCTTTCGGAAGCCTGTGCCAGCCGCCGCTCACTGACCTTGTGCCGATGACGAGGCCCGCCGCTGATGTCCATCTTGATGGCGGGTGCCAAACGGACGGTAGGGCGGAAGGCGCCGTGAAATCCATGGCATGGCGCTGCGTGCAGCAGCACGATAGCGATAATTAGCAACGACCAGTACTGCATCGCGAAAATCGGGGCTTCATCAGCCGCGAAATGCCGTCGGCTTCACTAGTTCGGCTTCCGCTGTCGGCTTTTTCATTTATTTGAGATTCCCGACTCGTACTTGCCCCGCAGCACAAAGGTTACATGTACCACCGACTTTGAATTGCCTTGACTAGACTTGACTTTACGTGACTTGACGTCGTGAAGCCTAACGAAATCGCGAGCGCTCTCTTCTCACGCCGCGACCTTAATAACACGCGATGTCAAGCGCGACAGCCGAGGCCGAGGCCGCCCTGCAGCGTGGGGAGTACGCTGCGGTCATATCCGTCACCACCAGCGGAATCGCCGCAGAAGACCGCCAGCCGAACGCTGCGCTGTACCTCACGCGGGCACGAGCACTCTGCCTCTCAGGTGCCTCTGCCGAGGCACTGCGGGACGCCAATGAAGCCGTTGCCCTCGACTCGAGGTGGAGCCGGGCCTTCGTGATGCGAGCGATCTGCCTAGTGGCGGTGAATCGGCTACACGCCGCCATGGCCGCTCTCGATCGCGCCCTCGATCACGCCATCGACGAGGACGACACCGTGTGGGCGCTGCTCCGCGACCACGGGCTCGGCGATGGGAGCTTGGATGACGCCATGAACGAGGTGCGCCGGCGGCTAACAGCGCCGGCAGAGCCGACCGAGGAGGGCGCGGCGGTAGCGCCGCCTCTGCAGGCGACCCAGGGGTATGGCTTGACGCAGGAGGACGAGGAGGACGAGGACGACGACGATGTAGTCCGCAAGGCCGCTGATGGCAGCAAGACGGCGGCGAAAGCAGGCGCTGGTGCGGAGGGTTCTGACGACGAGGACGAGGAGGAAGTGATCGCTCGACAGCGAGCGAGCTACCACGATGGTGCGGCCGCCGCGGCCGTGGCCGCCGCTGCCGCCGCGCAGGAGGCATACGCTAAGGTGGCGATGGAGACGCAAGCACTCGACGACGGTAACGATGACGGCGACACGGAGCCCGACAACGAGGGGGAGGTCGAGGGTGCTGCGCCCATCGGTGCCGCCGTGGCCGCCTCGTCGTCGATGTCCTCCAGCGCCGCCGCGCCATCGTTTGCCTCGCCTGGCGCCCTGTTGAGCGCCCTGTCAGCAGAGTCGGCTTCAGCCACCGCGCCACCCTCTGCCAGTACGCCCGCCTCGGCGCGCATGAAGAGCGAGTACGACGTTCTGGACGAGGAGGAGGCCGCGGGCGCGATGTCCGCGGCGGTGCCCGTGGCGGCGGCGGCGGCGGTGCCACCAGCAACATCGGCAGCAGCAGCAGCATCAGCAGCAGCGGCAGCAGCAGCGGCAGCCGCAGCGGCAGCGGCAGCGGCAGGGGACAGCAGTGAGACGGAGGGGGAGGGGGAGGACGAGGCGGCCGAGGCGGCCCCGCCGGCATCAGCACCCGCGGCGCCCGTGCCGCCGCCAGCCGCCCAGGCTGCTGAGGAGGGCGCTTTGGATGGCGGCGACGTCACCGAGCCTGATGATGACGACCACAATGAAGACGAGGAGGCGCCACCGGCGGCGGCGGCGGCTGCCGCCGCCTCATCCCACCCTGCCCCGGTGCATCCAGCGGCGGCGGCGGCGGCGGCGGCGCACGCAGGTGGAGCCGGCGACGACAGCAGCTCAGAGGCATCGGAGGCGGCTGACATTGCGTTCGGTGACGCGGGCGCAATGCAGTTGGCGGAGGCTGACGATGATGCGGCGGCGGCGGCAGCGGCGGAGGCGACGGGGGCGGCGCTCACGGAGGGCGGGACTCAATTTGTGACGAGTGAATCGCAGCTGGCCGGCGCGACTGTCGTGGACGATACAGCCGAGGCCCCGGCGGGAGATCAGGACGAGGTGGCAGGTGAGGACGCTGCCGCGACGGCGACGGAGGAGCCTGCAGCGAGTGACGTCGGGGTGGAAGTGGCACCAGGAACTGCGACGGGCGCGGCGACGCAAGCGTATGCTGCATTTGACGAGGAGGAGGAGGACGACGACGACGACGTGTCGGCAGCGCCACACGGGGCAGAGGCGGAGGCAGAGGCGGAGGCGGAGGCAGAGGCGGAGGCGGAGGAGCCACCGCAAGGCAATGCGACCCAGGCGATCGTTTTCGACGATGAAGACGACGAAGATGAGGAGGAGGCAGCGCCAGAGGTAGCCACGGCAGCGGGGATGGGGGGCGGTGAGGCGACGCAATGCATCGCGTCGGCTCCCGAGGCGTTGAGCTCAGAGCCGCCTTGCGGCGCGAACACTCAACCAGTCGACGCGCCTTTGGAATCGGGGGAAGAGGAAGAAGAGGCCGCGCCCGAGGCGGCGCCCGAGGCGGCGCCCGAGGCAGTGCCCAAGGCCGCGCCCGAGGCGGCAGCTGCCGAGGCAGCACCGCGGGTGGAAAAGGGCAAAGGCACCTTCCGACATCGCCGAGGCAAAGACGTCGTGTCGGTCAGCTCTCGTGCCACCGAAGCAGCGATGGCGCCCGAGGCGGAGGCGGCGGCCACGGCTGCTCCAACCACCTCTGCTGAGGAGCCAGGCCCTAGCAAGCGCCGTTGCTCTCCGGAGGCCAGTGCCGCAGCCGACGGTGCGGCGACTGTCGAGCCGCCGGCTCTGGTCGAGGGGGCGGCGACCGATCGGCGCGGGCGGTCGTTGGGGGCGGCACCGCCTGCAGTAGTGCCGGCGGTGGCTGCGAGCAAGGCAGTAGCAGCCAAGGCAGCCAAGGCCGAGGCAGCGGCCAAGGCAGCAGCTAATGCCGAGGCCGAGGCCGAGAAAGAGGCTCAGACGGCGGCGGAGGCCGAAGCAAAGGCGGCCGAGGCAAAGGCAAAGGTGAAGTCCGATGCCGAGTTGACGAAGGCCGCAGCAGAGGCGGAAGCCGGGGTGGCAGCAGGGGCCAAGCAGGGGGTGGCAAGTCGCAAGCGCACGAGGGGTGCGCCCGAGCTAGAGCCGTCGGTGACTGAGGGCGATACAGCCGCCGCCGCCGCCGCCGCCGCCGCCGCCGCTGCCGCCGCTGCCGCCACGAGGACCGAGGGCAGTGGCAGCGCCGGCAGCAAGCGGCGTCGAGACGGCCAGCTCGTCGACGAGGCGGCGGACGCGACCCCTCAAGTGTCCAAGGCGCCTCGCAAGGCCGCCGCCGCCGCCGCCGCCGCCGCTGAGCCAACCCCCCTGAGCCAGAGTCTGAGCCAGGATGGCGGGCCCGGCAGCGGCAGCGCCACCGGCGGCAAGCGCGAGGTGCACAAGAACGTGCGCGTGGGCTTCTCGGGCTTCGACAATCCAGACTTGCGCAACAAGCTGACGAAGATTGTCAAGGCACTCAAGGGGAGTGTCGAGGAGTCCAAAGACGCGGGCGCCGTGCTGGGCTGCACGCATCTGGTGGTCGATACGGCGCCGCCGGGCGGTCTCAAGCGTACGGCCAAGCTGTGCGTCGCCATCTCGCGCCCGCTTGTCCGGATTGTTCAGGCGAAGTGGCTGGCCGCGTGCGAAATGGCTGGCACGTTCGTGTCGGCAGAGCCGTACTTACTCGAGGGCGAGCATGCAAAGGACAACTGGTCCTTCAACGCAACCACCTCGCGCAAGGCGGCCGCCGAGGGCTCCGGCTGCCTCCACGGCGTCGCCTTCGTCGTCACCAATGAGACGAAGCCTTCTCAAGCCGATCTCAAGGCGATCATCCTGGCCGCAGGCGGCGAGGTGCTCGAGAAGCCTCCCAGCGGCGCCAAAGGCAACAAAGGGGTGGTCGTGGTGTCCACCGCGGACGAGGTCAGGACATGGCAGAAGCTCGCATCCCTACCGAGCGTGCGTTGCGTGCTGCGCGCCGATCACGTCCTCACATGCGTGCTGAAGCAGGCACTCGATACGAGCAACGGCCGGCTCGAGGCATGAGCCGTGTGTTGATGCGGTCGCTCGCATGTACTGTAGACGACAGAGCCACAGCGAGGTCAGAGAGTCACCAACACCATCCCAGTGTCGGATTGGTTCCTTTGGGGACTGGTTCGTGTCCGTCACGGTGTCCATAGTGCATGCTGCATGGTGAGGTACAGGTATAGCCTTCCGCCGCGCGTCGGTACGGGTGAGTAACATCGGGACGGCGACGGTTTCCGTTTGCGGGCCTGTGGCAGAAAATTGCTGCGCCGGTTTTTTTCAGCTGTACGCGTACTGCATACTCGCGATACCTATACACGTTGGACGTGTGACACGACAGCCGATAGCCGAAACACTATACAGCCGTTTGAACGGTCGACTAAATTAAATGTTCGTATCATCTGAAACCGAAACCGAATCGGGTCGAGTTAGAACTGTCACTGAGGTCAATGAGGTAGCGAGGGAATCATATTTAACGAGGAGATATGAGGCTGTATGGTGAGCGCCGCCGTCAGGCAGCTTCAACTGAAGTGAAGCCGTTCTGCTGGGGAGCTGAAACGCTACCGTCCGGTGTCTAAGTTCCGAGTGTCTTCTGGTCGACCAAGAGAGCTGAAGAGCGTGTGAGTCCCAGGCGTGCGTGCCACTGTAGCTTGGCCCATGCTCGTGCCCATTCGTCCAGGTCCATCTTGCCCTCGCGATTGATGTTGATTTCGGCCACGAGCTTCCTGATCAAATCCTCGTTCACGTCACCGCGCTCGCGTAGGTACGCCATCATCGAGACGATCGGGATGCG
>Ga0210248_101491_pt1 | contig 17603 bp, 18 predicted proteins | sample ChrtobMetP3_32mM_FD_155493 | JGI IMG/M metagenome (GOLD analysis project Ga0210248, IMG submission 155493) | Chrysochromulina tobin associated microbial communities from unialgal haptophyte culture, Seattle, Washington, United States - P3_32mM | ecosystem: Host-associated > Algae > Haptophytes >...
CCCGCTCGGAGTCGCAACTTGAGCGCGTGCGCGGTTGCGCAAGGCAGGTCGAGAGACCTGAGAGGGCGCCGGGATCATGCCCGGTGGGCCCATGCTCAGCACCAAGGCGAGCATGTGCGCGTGGCGCGCAGGGAGAAGTCACGTCGCGTCTCGCGCGACTGATGTGACTGGGGCCGGGCGCAAGGATGTCGTCCTGCGGGCCCCCGCTCGGAGTCGCAACTTGAGCGCGTGCGCGGTTGCGCAAGGCAGGTCGAGAGACCTGAGAGGGCGCCGGGATCATGCCCGGTGGGCCCATGCTCAGCACCAAGGCGAGCATGTGCGCGTGGCGCACAGGGAGAAGTCACGTCGCGTCTCGCGCGACTGATGTGACTGGGGCCGGGCGCAAGGATGTCGTCCTGCGGGCCCCCGCTCGGAGTCGCAACTTGAGCGCGTGCGCGGTTGCGCATGGCAGGTCGAGAGACCTGAGAGGGCGCCGGGATCGTGCCCGGTGGGCCCATGCTCGGCATACAGCGGCGAGCATGTGCGCGTGGTGCGCAGGGAGAAGTCGCGTCGCGTCTCTCATGGTAGGTCAAGAGACCCGAGAGAGCCGGAGCCTGTCTGGTGGGCCCATGCTCCGCACGAAGGCGAAATCTGAAGCCACTGGAATCGGCGAGTGTCTGCATTCTGAAGCCACTGGCATCGGCGAGCATCATGCCCATCCGGGCGATCGGCTGCGTGCGCGCCGAGCAGCAGCCAGTGCCACCCTTGCCAAGAGCAAAAGCCACGGCCGAGATAAAAGCGAGCTGTGGCCGCTGGTGGCGGCGAGCGTCACGCCCGTCTGGGCAATCAGCTGCGTGCGCGCCGAGCAGCAGCCTGTGCTGCCCAGGCCAAGAGCAAAGCAGCGGCTGAGATGGAGAGCGAGCTGGAGCCGCTGCCGCGGCGAGCGTCATGCCTGGCAGGGCGATCAGCTGCTTGCGCCGAGCAGCAGCCGGTGCTGCCCAAGCCGAGAACGAAAGCAGCGGCAGAGATGGAGAGCGAGCTGAAGCTGCTGGCAGCGGCGAGCGTCATGCCCGCCAGGGCGATCAGCTGCGTGCGCGCCAAGCAGCAGCCTGTGCTGCTCAAGCCAAGAGCAAAAGCAGCGGCTGAGATGGAAAGTGGGCTGAAGCCGCTGGCGGTGGCGAGCGTGACGCCCGTCTGGGCGATCAGCTGTGTACGCGCCGAGCAGCAGCCTGTTCTGCCCCGGCCGAGAACGATGGCAGCGGCCGTGATGGAGAACGAGCTGAAGTCGCTGGCAGCCGCGAGCGTCATGCCTGGCAGGGCGATCAGCTGCGTGCGCTGAGCAGCAGCCTGTGCCGCCCATTCCGAGAGGGAAAGCAGCGGCCGAGATGTAAAGCGAGCTGAAGTCGCTAATGGCGGCGAGCTCCATGCCCGTCAGGGCAAGAAGCTGCAAGCGCGCCAAGAAAACAGCCTGTGCTTCCCAGGCTAAGGGCGGCCTGCGTCACGCCCGTCAGGTTGATCAGCTGTGAGCGCGCCAAGAAGCAGCCTGTGCTTCCCAAGCCGAGAGCAAGAGCAGCGGCTGAGATGGAGAGCGAGCTGAAGCTGCTGGCGGCGGTGAGCGTGACGCCCATCAGGGCGAACAGCTGCGTGCGAGCCGAGCAGCAACCTGTGCCGCCCAAGCAGAGGGCAAAGCAGTATCTGAGATAGAAAGCGAGCTGAAGCCGCTGGTGGCGGCGAGCGTTACGCCCGTCAGGGCGAACAGCTGCGTATGCGCCGAGCAGCAGCCTGTGCTGCCCAAGCCAAGAGCAAAATCAGCGGCTGAGATGGAAAGCGAGCTGAAGCCGCTGGTGGCGGCGAGCGTTACGCCCGTCTGGGCGATCAGCTGTGCACGCGCCGAGCAGCAGCCTGTGCCGCCCAAGCCGAGAACGAAAGCAGCGGCTGAGATGGAGAGCGAGCTGAAGCCGCTGGCAGCAGCGAGCGTGACGCCCGTCTGGGCGATCAGCCGCGTATGCGCCGAGCAGCAGCCTGTGCTGCCCAAGCCGAAAACGAAAGCAGCGGCTGAGATGGAGAGCGAGCTGGAGCTGCTGGGAGCAGCGAGCGTGACGCCCGTCTGGGCGATCAGCCGCGTATGCGCCGAGCAGCAGCCCGTGCTGCCCAAGCCGAGAACGAAAGCAGCGGCTGAGATGGAGAGCGAGCTGAAGCTGCTGGCAGCAGCGAGCGTGACGCCCGTCTGGGCGATCAGCCGCGTATGCGCCGAGCAGCAGCCCGTGCTGCCCAAGCCGAGAACGAAAGCAGCGGCTGAGATGGAGAGCGAGCTGGAGCCGCTGGCGGCGGCGAGCGTGACGCCCGTCTGGGCGATCAGCTGTGCACGCGCCGAGCAGCAGCCTGTGCCGCCCAAGCCGAGAACGAAAGCAGCGGCTGAGATGGAGAGCGAGCTGAAGCTGCTGGCAGCAGCGAGCGTGACGCCCGTCTGGGCGATCAGCCGCGTACGCGCCGAGCAGCAGCCCGTGCTGCCCAAGCCGAGAACGAAAGCAGCGGCAGAGATGGAGAGCGAGCTGAAGCTGCTGGCGGCAGCGAGCATCATGCCAGGAAGGGCGATCAGCTGCTTGCGCCGAGCAGGCTGCCCATTCCGAAAGGGAAAGAAGCGGCCGCGATGTAAAGCTAGCCGAAGCCGCTGGTGGCGGCAAGCGTTACGCCCGTCTGGGCGATCAGCTGTGCACGCGCCGAGCAGCAGCCTGTGCCGCCCAAGCCGAGAACGAAAGCAGCGGCTGAGATGGAGAGCGAGCTGAAGCTGCTGGCAGCAGCGAGCGTGACGCCCACCTGGGCGATCAGCCGCGTATGCGCCGAGCAGCAGCCCGTGCTGCCCAAGCCGAGAACGAAAGCAGCGGCTGAGATGGAGAGTGAGCTGGAGCCGCTGGTGGCGGCGAGCGTGACGCCCGTCTGGGCGATCAGCCGCGTATGCGCCGAGCAGCAGCCCGTGCTGCCCAAGCCGAGAACGAAAGCAGCGGCAGAGATGGGGAGCGAGCTGAAGCTGCTGGCGGCAGCGAGCATCATGCCCGGCAGGGTGATCAGCTGCTTGCGCCGAGCAGGCTGCCAATTCCGAAAGGGAAAGCAGCGGCTGCGATGTGAAGCTAGCTGAAGCCGCTGGTGGCGGCGAGCGTGACGCCCGTCTGGGCGATCAGCTGTGCACGCGCCGAGCAGCAGCCTGTGCCGCCCAAGCCGAGAACGAAAGCAGCGGCTGAGATGGAGAGTGAGCTGAAGCTGCTGGCAGCAGCGAGCGTGATGCCCGTCTGGGCCATAAGCTGTGCACGCACCGAGCAGCAGCCTGTGCTGCCCAAGCTGAGAACGATATCAGCGGCTGAGATGGAGAACGAGCTGGAGCCGCTTGTTGCGGCGAGCATCATGCCTGGCAGGGCTAACAGCTGCGTGCGCCGAGCAGCAGCCTGTGCCGCCCAAGCCGAGAACGAAAGCAGCGGCTGAGATGGAGAGCGAGCTGAAGCCGCTGGGAGCAGCGAGCGTGACGCCCGTCTGGGCGATCAGCCGCGTACGCGCCGAGCAGCAGCCTGTGCTGCCCAAGCCGAAAACGAAAGCAGCGGCTGAGATGGAGAGCGAGCTGAAGCTGCTGGCAGCAGCGAGCGTGACGCCCGTCTGGGCGATCAGCCGCGTATGCGCCGAGCAGCAGCCCGTGCTGCCCAAGCCGAGAACGAAAGCAGCGGCAGAGATGGAGAGCGAGCTGAAGCCGCTGGCGACAGCATCATGCCCGGCAGGGCGATCAGCTGCTTGCGCCGAGCAGGCTGCCCATTCAGAAAGGGAAAGCAGCAGCCGCGATGTAAAGCTATCCGAAGCCGCTGGTGGCGGCGAGCTTCACGCCCGCCAGGGCGATCAGCTGGGAGCGCGCCGAGCAGCAGCCTGTGCTACTCAAGCCAAGAGCAAAAGCAGCGGCTGAGATGGAAAGTGAGCTGAAGCCGCTGGCGGTGGCGAGCGTGACGCCCGTCTGGGCGATCAGCTGTGTACGTGCCGAGCAGCAGCCTTTTCTGCCCTGGCCGAGAACGAAAGCAGCGGCTGAGATGGAGAGCGAGCTGAAGCTGCTGGCAGCCGCGAGCGTCGTGCCCGGCAGGGCGATAACCTGCGTGCACAGAGCAGCAGCCTGTGCCGCCCATCCCGGAAGGGAAAGCAGCGGCCGCGATGTGAAGCGAGCTGGAGTCGCTGGTGGCGGCGAGCTTGACGCCCGTCTGGGCGATCAGCCGCGTATGCACCGAGCAGCCGCGTATGCGCCGAGCAGCAGCCCGTGCTGCCCAAGCCGAGAACGAAAGCAGCGGCTGAGATGGAGAGCGAGCTGAAGCTGCTGGTGGCGGCGAGCGTGACGCCCGTCTGGGCGATCAGCCGCGTACGCGCCGAGCAGCAGCCTGTGCTGCCCAAGCCGAGAACGAAAGCAGCGGCTGAGATGGAAAGTGAGCTGGAGCTGCTGGTGGCGGCGAGCGTGACGCCCGTCTGGGCGATCAGCCGCGTATGCGCCGAGCAGCAGCCCGTGATGCCCAAGCCGAGAACGAAAGCAGCGGCAGAGATGGAGAGTGAGCTGAAGTTGCTGGCAGCAGCGAGCGTGACGCCCATCTGGGCGATCAGCCGCGTATGCGCCGAGCAGCGGCCCCCGTGCTGCCCAAGCCGAGAACGAAAGCAGCGGCTGAGATGGAGAGCGAGCTGGAGCCACTGGTGGCCGCGAGCGTGATGGCCGTCTGGGCGAGCAGCCGCGTAAGCGCCGAGAAGCAGCCCGTGCTGCCCAAGCCGAGAACGAAGCAGCGGCTGAGATGGAGAGCGAGCTGAAGCTGCTGGCAGCAACGAGCGTGACACCCGTCTGGGCGATCAGCTGAGTACGCGCCGAGCAGCAGCCTGTGCCGCCCAAGCCAAGAACGAAAGCAGCGGCTGAGATGGAGAGCGAGCTGGAGCCGCTGGCGGCGGCGAGCGTTACGCCCGTCAGGGCGATCAGCCACGTATGCACCGAGCAGCAGCCTGTGCTGCCCAAGCCGAGAACGAAAGCGGCGGCTGAGATGGAGAGCGAGCTGAAGCTGCTGGCAGCCGCAAGCGTGACGCCCGTCTGGGCGATCAGCCGCGTACGCGCCGAGCAGCAGCCCGTGCTGCCCAAGCCGAGAACGAAAGCAGCGGCTGAGATGGAGAGCGAGCTGGAGCAGCAGGTGGCGGCGAGCGTGACGCCCGTCTGGGCGATCAGCCGCGTATGCACCGAGCAGCAGCCCGTGCTGCCCAAGCCGAGAACGAAAGCAGCGGCTGAGATGGAGAGCGAGCTGGAGCAGCTGGTGGCAGCATCATGCCCGGCAGGGCGATCAGCTGCTTGCGCCGAGCAGGCTGCCCATTCAGAAAGGGAAAACAGCAGCCGCGATGTAAAGCTATCCGAAGCCGCTGGTGGCGGCGAGCGTCACGCCCGTCAGGGCGATCAGCTGGGAACGCGCCGAGCAGCAGCCTGTGCTACTCAAGCCAAGAGCAGAGCAAAAGCAGCGGCTGGGATGGAAAGTGAGCTGAAGCCGCTGGCGGTGGCGAGCGTGACGCCCGTCTGGGCGATCAGCTGTGTACGCGCCGAGCAGCAGACTTTTCTGCCCTGGCCGAGAACGAAAGCAGCGGCTGAGATGGAGAGCGAGCTGAAGCTGCTGGCAGCCGCGAGCGTCGTGCCCGGCAGGGCGATCACCTGCGTGGAGATGGAGAGCGAGCTGGAGCTGCTGGCAGCGGTGAGCGTCTTGCCTGGCAGGGCTATCAGCTGCGTGAGCAGAGCAGCAGCCTGTGCTTCCCAAGCCGAGGGCAAAAGCAGCGGCAGGGATGGAGAGCGAGCTGAAGCCGCTGGCGGCGAGCGTCATGCCCGGCAGGGCGATCAGCTGCGTACGCGCCGAGCAGCAGCCCGTGCTGCCCAAGCCGAGAACGAAAGCAGCGGCTGAGATGGAGAGCGAGCTGAAGCTGCTGGCAGCGGCGAGCGTCACGCCCGACAGGGCGATCAGCTGCGCGCGCCCTGAGCGCCGAGAACGATGGCAGCGGCTGAGATGGAGAGCGAGCTGAAGCCGCTGGCAGCGGCGAGCGTCATGCCCGGCAGGGCGATCAGCTGAGTGCGCGCTGAGCAGCGGCCCGTGCTGCCCCAGCCGAGAACGAAAACAGCAGCCGAGACGGAGAGCGAGCTGAAGTCGCTGGCGGCGAGCGTCACGCCCGTCAGGGCGATCAGCTGCGTGCGCGCCGAGCAGCAGCCTGTGCTGCCCAAGCAGAGGGCAAAGTTGCTCAGATGGAGAACAAGCTGAAGCCGCTGGCGGCGAGCGTCACGCCCGGCAGGGCGATCAGCTGCGTGCGCGCCGAGCAGCAGCCTGTGTTGCCCTGTCAGAGGGCGAAGGCAGCAGCCTGTGTTGCCCTGTCAGAGGGCGAAGGCAGCGGCCAAGATGGAGAGCGAGATGAAACCGCTGGCGGCGGCGAGCGTCATGCCCTTGCGCATGCCCTTCAGTCAGGTCAGCTGCGTGCATGCCGAGCAGCGGCCGGTGCCGCCCGAGCTTCAAGCAGCGGTTGATTGGGGCGATGGATGGAGCGGACGTGATGACGAGGCGCTGCGTTGCCCGGTCGGCTGCTTGCCACGTCATGACGCGCAGCATGAAGTCGGCGACCTCGCCAAACGGCAGCGCTGGCGCGCCGTCTGCGACCATCCATGAGAGCGACGGTACCAGCGCCTTCAGCGCAGTGCCCTTGTCATCGTCTTCGAAGATGGCGACGTGGGCGCCGCGAAAGGCGCGCGTCTCGTCGAGAGTATGGGCTGTATCGGGGTCGGTAGCGAAGCGGACCATGACCGGCAGTGTTGCCAGGTCACCAGATCCTCAAAACGCTTGAGCGTGGCTCGACCGCGACGGCGACGAGCGCGACCGAATGCGCCTTGCGCGATGCTCCATCGCGGTGATGCCGGAATCCTGAGGAGTCTCAGCTTGATGATTCCTTCATCACCGCGCCTTGTCGCGTTTGCACAAAGTGAATGTGATCTCACAACACCAATTATACCGGTCGGTACCGGTAAACTTGCTCTTTGTTTGCGGTTGGTTTCGATTACCGGTAAAAAGACACCGGGGGAGCCGGGACACACACGGGACACACGGGACACGCGGATGCACAAAGGCACACGGACCACACAGACGAACCTCACAACCATCCAAACCCGATTACCGGTACCTCGAAGCACCTAGAACGGCGCGTAGACTTGGTCGCGTAGGTATTGGGATGTCGCGCTCACCAGCCTTCCGTTGTGTAGTTTGATGACCAATTTTCCAACGTGCTCAAGTACCGGTATTCGTCTGTGTGCCTTTGTGCGTCCGCGTGTCCCGAGTGTCCCGTGTGTGTCCCGGCTCCCCCCGGTGTCTTTTTACCGGTATTTGGATTTGAGGAAACTGTTTGAGATTTGGCGGAGATTGCATCGGTCGCTCCGCGCGCGCGCGCGCCGTCTCCGCAAAAACGCTTTGTGAATTCCCTGACCTTCGCACGCCGCAAGTGTGTGGTCGACTCGACCACTAGACGCGCCCCTTGATGACTTTGGCGATGGGTCACGACCTGTTCACCTGGCTTGCGGTTGCAGGGCTATCGCTTGCGGTTTTGGCGTGTATAGCAGCCGTATGGAGCCGGTCGGTCCGCGAAGCATATTTGCTCTCGCCACGACGACGAGCGCCTCTCCACCTGCAGGAGTCGCTCGTCACCTCCACTGTCGTGCAGACGAGCGGCACGACTGCCCTCGTCCCGGACGTGAGCTCCTCGGTCCCTCACAGTGCACTCGTGGGCTTCGTTCAAGCCGCCGTCGCCGCAGAGCTCTGCGCGTTTGCTTTCGGAAGTGCTAGAGTCGAGGCCGCGATGAGGGCTGGGGCGTTTGCCATCCTGGCCATCGCGCTGGAAGTCGAGTACGGGCAACGCCTGGCGACCATTGAGGGTCCCTTGGAATGTGCCCTCTGGCGTGCTCGTGCAGCTATGCGCTGCGCCACTGCGATCGTGCTCAGCGTTGCACGTCTCTGGCCAGCATCGGCCGATGAAGAGAATGATGCAGCGCCCTCGATAGAGACGCTCGGGCTAGGTGTGCTGGCAGCGGCAATCGCGCTCGCGCTCGCTCTTTCGTTGCTTCGCGGACCACCGGTACTGCTCGAGGCGCCAGCACCTGTGATGCCGATGCGGAATGCGTGGGTGCTCCCCAAACTCCTCTTCACGTGGTGGTGGCCCCAGGTGTGGCGGATCGTTCGCGTGGATCGACGGAGCAATCGCGAGGAGGGCGAGCCGCTGGCAGTGGATGATCTACCGCAGTTGGACCCCAAACAGATGGCCGCTGCCTGCTGGCAGGCTGCTTCAGACGTGCGCGAGCGCCGTGTGCGTTCCAAGGCGCGCCACCCATCTTTACTGCCTGAACTTTGGAAGGTGGGCTGGGCCGAGGCGTCGCTGATGATGGTATGGTCGTCCTTTGGACTTGTTGCAAACTACTTTGCCCCGATTGGGATGCTCGGTCTCATTGCATACGTGGATACCTTCACTGGAGGGCCTATTGAGCCTCGTGCCTATGCGTATGGGTTGCTGGTGGCGCTCGGGCCGTTGGTGGCGACGGTGGGCGATGTGCACACGTTCAACATCGGCTGGGTGCTTGCCACGAAGATGCGAGCTTACCTGACACATGCCGTATCCGAAAAGGCGCTTACCCTCGATGCCGCCGCCACGGACCAGACTGTTGGCCAGATGTCCAACCTGCTGAGCGTCGATGCCAACAATGTCGTCCAGTTCTGTCCGTTCGCCTCTTGGCTATGGCTCGAAGGGGTGCAGCTGCTGGGCACGCTGGGCGTCCTGTACTACATCCAGGGCGTCGCAGCGATGGGCGGACTCGCCGTCTGTCTTCTAGCCTTCCCTCTCAACGCCGTGGTCTTGCGCTGGATCGAGGTGCTCCAGGAGCGCCTCATGAAGCAGAAGGACGCGCGGATGGCGTTGGTGAGCGAGGCTGTGACGGCCATACGAACAGTGAAACTCAACGGCTGGGAGCCAGAGTTTGAAGGGCGGATTGCCAAGCTGCGAGCGCAGGAGGTCCGCACCCTGCTGCGCCTTCAAAAGCTCGAAGCGATCACCTCCACAATGTGGCTCACCACCCCGACAATCGCCGCCGTCGCCTCCTTTCTGATTAAGTCTCTCTGGTTGGGCGAGTCCATCTCTGCCGCTGAGGGCTTCACTTCGCTGACACTCTTCCAGCTCCTGTCAGTTTCGCTCAACTTCTTACCGGATGTCATCAACATGGCGATCCAAGCCAACGTCGGACTGCGCCGCGTCAGTCGCTTTCTCAATCTGCCAGACGTAGACGGTCGCGCTCCTCCGGAGGCTCTTCGGATGCCGCCGGGCGCGGCGGCAATCCGAAACGGCTCGTTCCAATGGAAGCAGCCGCCACCGTCCGAGCAGAAGGCCAAGTCGATGTCCAGTATATGGTGCTGCTGGCAAGCGGCCGCGGCGGCTGATGATGATGACTCGGAGGCACCGAATGAGAACAGCAAGCCAAATCGGGATGGAGCAGCTGGCGGTGAAGATGAGGCCGGCCTCGGCGTCGAGCCGCTGGTGATCCACGGCGGCGGCCCGAGGAAGTTTGGCGTGGATCTCTTGGAAGCAGCTCGATCGGGTGGCGAGGGCGTTGCTGGCGTCGAAGAGGGTTCGGCGCCGCCGATAGAGGGCTACACTGCGACTGCGGCACCGAGTGGTGGCTTCCAGCTGCGAGGAGTCGATCTTCATCTGGCTCCTAACAAGCTGACGGTGGTGTACGGCCCCACAGGCAGCGGCAAGTCGACGCTCCTCTCGGCGCTTCTCGGCGACTGTCCTGCGACGGCCGGCGCGGTGGCGATGAACGGCCGCGCGTCATACTGCCCCCAAAAGGCTTGGGTCGCGAACGCCACGTTGCGCGACAATGTGCTCTTCGGCCAGCCGTTTGAACAGAACCGATACGACCAGGTCATTGAGGCGTGCGCGTTACGCTCCGACATTGCCCAGCTGCCCAAGGGCGACCTGACAGAGATTGGAGAACGCGGTGTCAACCTCTCCGGAGGGCAGCAGCAGCGAGTCAACCTCGCGCGCGCATGCTACTCACGCGCCTCCATTGTGATTCTCGACGACGTCCTCTCCGCCGTCGACGCTCACGTGGGTGCGCACATCTTCGAGCGCTGCATCCTCGGCTGGCTGGGCGGCCGGACGCGTGTGCTCGTCTCGCACGCCGTGGCGCTCACGATGGCGCGTGCAGATTCGGTGGTCGTCGTCAAGCTCGGCCGCGTGGTCGCCCAAGGTCCCCCGACTTCCACGCACCCCGAGATCATGAGCCTCGCCTCGTTTTCGCCTTCGTCATCTCCCGTGGTCCCGCGACGCACCCTGCCGTCTGCGTCGCCTGCGGCAAAAACAGCACCGGTTCCGAGCGGGGGGGCGCCGTCCGCGGCCATTGTTAGCACGGCTGCCGCATCCAGTGGCACGGCCGCCGCAACAAGTATCAACAGCGGCACAGCGGGCGGCAAGATCATCAAAAAGGAGGAGCGTGCAAAGGGCGCAGCGAAGCTCAAGATCTACGTCGTGTATCTGAGGGCGGCGGGCGGCCTGTGGTTTGCGCTGGGGTTCTGCCTGCTCCTCGCCGTCTACTCGTCTCTCAATCCAGTCCAGAGCGTCGCTCTTAAGCAGTGGATGCAAGAGATGGAGGTCGAGGGTGCCCCGATCAGCAGTGGGAGGGTACTACGCGCATGCGGCCTCTACGTGGCCGCGGCGTGCGGCTTTGTCTTCATCACCCTCTGCCGAAACGTGCTGCTGCCATACGCGTCAGTGCGCGCCTCGCGAGGGCTGCATGGCGGCATGATGCACGCGGTGCTGCGTGCACGCATCTCGTGGTTTGAGGCGACACCCGTCGGCCGGATCCTCAACCGCTTCTCTTCGGACATTTCGGCCATCGATCAGAAGGTGGCCTACCAGTTCAAAGACACGATTGGGACGCTCTTCAACTGTCTGTCCATTGCCCTCGTGTGCTTCCTCGGATCGAGTGAGCTCGCCTCCCAGCTCGTCGTCCTCGCCGCCGTCGCCTCGGCTTGGGTGATCTCTTACGCTGTCTTCCGGCAATACCGCATCGCTGCACGCGAGCTGAAGCGTCTCGAGTCGGTGACAAAATCGCCGCTGCTCGCCTTCTTTTCGGAGATGATCTCGGGTGCGGCGGTGGTGCGCGCCTTTGGCGACGAGACGCGCACCCTCGACCTCGCCGACACCAAGGTCAACGACGCCAACCGGACGCTCTACTACCTCTGGTGCACCAACCAATGGCTACGTATTTCCATGAACGCGATAGGCTCGCTCGTCACGACCGCTGTCGTCGCGACGGTACTCTGGCAAGGAGCCCAGCTCAACGGCGGCGACGCTGGGCTCACGCTCAGCTATGCGACGCAGTTCACGCAGGCGATCATGTGGCTCTTCCGCATCTACACGCAGCTCGAGGTCTCCATGAATGACGTTGAGCGGGTCGACGAGTACACAAGCACGCTACCGACTGAACAGTATGATGCGTCGCCACACTATGCCGGCGCGGAGGCCACGAAAGAGGCCAATCATCCTAGCGGCGCTCATCGCGCTGCCGCGCTCTCCTCCTCGTGGCCCGCGGACGGCGCCATCGAGTTCCGCAACGTGCGCCTGCAGTACGCCTCCGCCAACGAGCCTGTCTTCTCTTCGCTCTCGTTCCGCGTTGCGCCGCGCCAACGCGTGGGGGTTGTGGGCCGTACGGGTGCAGGCAAGTCGAGCCTCACCGTCGCCCTCTTCCGTGCCGTGGAGCTCTCGGGCGGCTCGATCACCATCGATGGCATCGATCACCGCCACGTCGACCTCGGTCGGCTTCGCCGCTCGTTGTCCATCATACAGCAAGAGCCCGTCCTCTTCCAGGGCACCGTGCGCTACAATATGGCGCCGGTGGGCAAGCACACCGACGAGGAGCTTTGGCACGCCCTCGAGCGCGCGGGTCTGGCACCCAAGATCCGTTCACTTGTTGGGGGCCTGGCGTTCGAGGTGGCCGAGGGCGGCTCCAATTTTTCGGCCGGCGAGCGGCAACTGCTCTGCATGGCGCGCGCTCTGCTGCGGCGTACGTCGGTACTTGTGATGGACGAGGCGACCGCAAGCGTCGACCACGCCACGGATGCGCGCATCCAAGAGATGGTGAAGCGTGACTTCCGTGGAAACACGACTGTCTTCACTGTGGCGCACCGGCTCAATACGGTGGTGTTCTACGATCGAATCCTGATGCTGAGTCAGGGGAGTGTGCTCGAGTACGCGCCGCCGCTGGAGCTCCTGACGACGGCGGAGGGCGCATTCCGCAAGCTCGCCGAGGAGAGCGGCGACCTCGAGGGGCTCATGCAGGCTGCGCGCGAATCGGCTGCCGACACGGGTGTTGTTGTAGAACAGAATTCATCGTGGATAAGTGTTGACTAACGCGACTCGCGAGTCATGTTACCCATAAGTTCTGGATTTATATGTGTGCAATCTGCAAATCAGACGGCACACACATAGGTAAATGTGTGCAAAATGCCGGCAAATCCAGTGAGTCAGTCCGGTCCGAGTCTGTCGTTTCGGTCGCGCGGGTCCCCCCCGCCGCTCACCACACCACCGTCCCTCAAAGGACGTTCCAGTTATTCATCCCACGGCTCACGCGGAGAACCCTTTCATTTCAGCCTCACACGTGGTCAGCTCACGCGACGCCTCAGCCCATGCCTAACGGTACGTAGCCTTTCCGTTCTTTGTCATGTTCCGTTTGTTCAGCCCCATCGCATTGACCCAGGGAGCTGTGAGGCCCGGCCAGCTTTGACGCATGACGCGACCGCGTCGCATTTGACGAATGGATTTGAAGCGCCTTTTTAAGTCTGTGGCGTATGGTACACTGAACCCCGGTACAGGCTACACTGTGTACGCCGTACAGGCACGTTGCGCGCCACTCAGTGTACCCTCCTCAGTGCCGATGGCCCTGCGCTCGCATCTGCACTTGCTGCTCGATGGACTCGAGGTCGTGGCCCTCGTCCCACAGCTTGCGCTTGAACTCGTCGGTGAGCACATCGAGCGCCTCCCCCAACTTCTTAAATTTGGCCTCCGCCGCCTTGCGCTCCTCCTCGCCTTTATCCGAGTGCTTGTCAGGGTGCCACTCGAGCGCCGCGCGCTTGTACGCACCGCGAATTTCCTTTTCGGAGGCCTTGCTGCCCACGCCCTTGACGCCCAGCAGTGCGTACAAGTCCTCGCGCTCGCTCTTCTTGACGAAGAATTGGGCTTCGGCGGCCTTTTGGAGCACGCTCTGGTCGTGAGCACGACTCGGCTCGGAGTTCAAACACTGCTCCATGGTCGTCAAGGCCTCGCGCCAGCGCTCGAGTTCCTGAAGGGCCTCCGTCTTCAGTAGGTAGGGCGTGAGCAGCGTCGCCTCATTGTAGATGGCCTTGTTGCACTCTTGCAAGCACCGTTGCCAGCAGGCATTGGCACCAGCGCGAGGATCGTCCTCAGCCTCCGGAGGCACCGATTCTCCCGCCGCCAAGTCCGCCAGCGCCGGCTCCGCCGCCACGCCGCCGCCGCCCCCCTTGGCCTTTGAATCGGTGTCCTTGGCCGCGGCCGCCTGCTCGCGCTCACGGCGCGTCTCGCCTCGTGCGCGGGAGCGTGCGAGTAGCTGAAACGCCTTCGCCCGAGATTCGTGAAAGCTGGCGGTGACCTGCTTATCGTCGATGTCGAGCCGGAGGCCTTCGGTACAGAGCGCGGCGGCTGCCTCGAAGCGGCGGGCCTGCAATGCCGCCTGGATCGCCTCCCGCGTGCGCGCGAGGTCCTCCACCTGCCGCTTCAGCTTCTTGAGCTTGGTGGCAGCGGCCTGGTTGTCGGGATCCCGCTGCAGCGCCTCGCGAAGCACCCTCATCGCCTTGTCGCTCAGCCCCATAGCGACTAACGCGTCCGCCCGGAGCACATACGCTTCGAGATCGTTTTCATCAAGGGCGAGCGCCTTCTGCGCCTGCCGCGCCGCCTCCACCGGCTCCTTGAGCGCCAGGAGCGCCTTGGACAGCAGTAAGAGGAGCTTCGGCTCGTCGCTGACGCCGCCCGCGATGACCTCGAGGAGGCTGCGCTTCGCCTTCGTCCAATTGCTCTCGTCGAGCGCCTGCCGCCCTACGGCCAGGTGGGCCTGCACCGTAGACAGTGCCTGCAGCTGCGCGCGCAGCGCCTCGACATGCTCGCCGCCCTTGGCCACGCCCTGCTGCAGCACGTCCGCCGCACGCTCGAGCTTGCCGAGCCTCGTCAGTGCCGTCGCCTGCCGGCCTCGCAACTTGCCCAGCTCGGCTTGCTTCTCATAGCGCAACCCCTCGGCGCAGTCAGTCACGGCCCTTTCAAACTTGGAGAGCATCATCCAGCACGCGGCGCGGTTGCCGTACAGCGCGCCATTCGACGGCTCGGTACCGATGGCCTGGGAGTAGAGCTTGAGAGCCTCTGCGTAGTCTCCTGCCTTGTACCGTGCCGTACCGAGCTCCTGGAGCGCCGCCGCACGCGCCGTGCTCGAGCTGCTGCCCGGCGACGCACCGCTGCTCGGGATGCCGCCGCTCGCGCCTCCAGAAGGGCCGTCACCCCTGGCGAAGGGTGAGGGGCCGTCGGCCCCGCTTCCGCCGCCGCTCCCATCGCCACTTCCGCCGCCGCCTGCTCCTCCTCCTCCTCGCGGTGACTGCGCGAGAATCGACTGCAAGAGCTCGTTAAGGGGCGCGCACGCCGAGTTCTGACCCGCCTCTTGGAGCGCCGTGAGCCCGCGCTGCACCGCCTCCTTGGCCTCCTCGTAACGCTGCTGCTGCATCCAGATCTTGCCCAGATGGAGATGTCCCTTGACGAAGAGCGCGTCCAGCTTGATCGCCTGCGACGCATCCGCAAGTGCCTCTCGCCAGAGCCGTTTCGCCTGGTAGACGGCGCACCGGTTGGAGTAGTACACGGCCTGGCTGCCGTCGAGGGCGATCGCGAGCGAATACATCTGCAGGGCGCTGTCGTGCTGCGCGGCTTTGAACGCGGCATTGCCTGCCGCCTTGAGCTCCGACTGAACTGTCGCTGAGAGGGCGACGAGCTCCGCGTTCCCGTCGCGCAGTGCGATCGGCGCGCCCTGCAGCACCTTGGCCGCCTCCTGCACCTCTCCGAGCTGCAGGAGTGGCTTGACTTGGAACAGGTACGCCTTGGGTGCGTTCACGTTCAGCGCTGCGGCCTCCTTGGCGTCAGCGAGAGCGAGCCGCCACTCCGCCTTGGCTTGGTAGCAGGCGCTCCTGTTGCACCAGAATGTAACGTTGCGCCGATCCACGCCAATCGCGTCGGTGTAGCACCGGATGGCAGCATCGTACTGCTTCGCCTTGTACTTGTCATTGCCCTCCTCTTTGTAGCGCGCAGCGACAGCGCCCACTCGGGTGGCCAGTAGGTCGGGTAAATGCTGCACTCGCTCGCCGAGCGCAGCAGACGCATCCACGAGCGCCTTACGTGCGCTTCGCAGCTCCAGGTCGTCGCCGACGCTCACCGCATCCACACGCGTCTGCAACAGGGCAGCGTGACCGTCGAGCACGGGGATCCTTGCACCAGCATCCTTGAGGGCCGCCGCAGGAGGTAGCGGCTGGCCGAGGGTGGCACTGAGCTCGTCATAGTCGCACTGCAGCGCATCGAGGCGCGCCTGCAGGGAAGCGAGCGTGGCCATGGCCGCAGGTGGCTCAGGTGTTGGCTGTTCTTCTTGTGTCGGTGGCGGCGGCGGCGTGTGCGAAGACGTCATTTGCACGACGACGTGAAGGGCGTTGGCCACAGTCAGGTTTCGTCGCGTTTTAGTCAAGTCAAGACAAGTCAAGTCGCGGTCCCCCCCGCTCTCACGACACCGTTGGGATGGGGGACCTCCGTGGCTTTTTCACAACTGACAACCCTTACGTCCTCATTCATCGCCGGGCCTCATTGCGCCGCCTGCGGTGCCCGTGGGTGGGTGTGATATCAGATACATGTATGAGAGTGTGGTGTGGATGAAGAAAAGCAGGCGATTCGTCGTCACGCGAGCACTTCGCGCAGAGACTTGATCGACGTCGGCAGCTCCAGCTCGCAAGCAATCGTACGGCAAATCGGCAATTTAGTTTGCCTGAAATCACACAGGCGCGCACACAAGTTTTCTAAACAAGCGCCTCTATACTCTCGATACCCGGGAGCCACCCTCTTGAGTTACACATGCTTGCTTTGCTTGGCAGCCTGATTCCGTACCCTGCTCCTCCCGGTGTTTTTGAACCGGGTACCGACGTCAGATTCTGGTTTCTCAATTCGGAAAGTCGAAAACCCGCGCATTATCGGAAATCTTCGCGAGCTACTCTGCACCATGTGTATCCGGCCTTTCGAGCCTCGTTCTAGCCTCGTGCCCTCATCGCTTTACCAAGGTCCATGAAGACTGCAGCCGAAGCTTACCACCTCTGCGCCGAGAGAGGCGCTGCGCTCTGCAAAGCTCCCTCATGGATCCTGGTGTTGCAGTCGAGCGTGAGCCCGCCCACTCTCGAATCCGCACCTCTCACACGCGATTGCCTTGCAATTCTCTTTCGCTACCCGTTGAGACCGTGCGCGCCTTCGGCCAGCTCTGGGCACCGCGATCCCACATCTCGGCACTCACCCCTGCGTTTTCGTGTCTGGTGATCTCAGTTGGCTGGCTGCTATATCGGCATGGGTGGCCTTCTGTCGGTCACGGTCGCAGGCGGTGCAAACCAACTCGCAATCGACAACCCATCCCTTCGGAGCTTCATAATCGCGATTCTGTTCCCGATCAACCTCGTTATCATCACCGTGACTGGCGGCCTGCTCTTCACGGGCGCCACATTTACCACCCCGTCGGCATGGCTCGAGGGCAAGGCGAGTCTCGTGAACGTATTCCGAGTCATCGGACTTGCATGGTGCGGCAACATGATCGGAGGCATCCTCTTCGCGCTCCTCGTGCACTGGTGCGGCCTCCTGGTCGAGACGGGCCCCGGCACTGTCCCAGTCGCAACCGCCGCCGGAAAATTGTTCCTGAGCATCACGCAGAGAAAGATCAGCTTGGGCTGGAGCAAGGTTGTCGCCCGCGGCATCGGCTGCAACTGGCTCGTCTGCATGGCTGTCTACTTAGCATCGATGAGTGACGACTTTCTTGGCAAGTTTATCTCCGTCTACATGTGCATCTCGGCTTTCATCGCTTGCGGCTTCGAGCACTACCCAGCCAACGCCTTCACGTTCCCCTGCGGCGTCATCGTCGCGAAGGAAACTGGCGCGTACGACACGTATGGAAACGCCGCGCTGTACGGCACGAACAACGCGATGGAGTTCGACGTCATCTGGAACAATATCGTGCCGTCATCGATCGGTAACTGGCTCCCCGGCACGTTCATCATGGCGCTCGGCCTCTCAACCATCTATGGCAGCATGTTCAAGAAAGTCGACCGTTACCTCAATCTTAACCAAGTGTCGATCTCAATCTCAATGAAGAGTAGCACTGAGAGTAGCGCATGATGGAGCGCCAGAGAAGGGACTATTCTCCGGCGCTCTCCTGCACATGTCGATCGGTGCAAATAGACATGGGGGATGCGGCGGCTCCGGCAGCAGGGGGTTTGACGATCCGA
>Ga0210248_101499_pt1 | contig 17550 bp, 8 predicted proteins | sample ChrtobMetP3_32mM_FD_155493 | JGI IMG/M metagenome (GOLD analysis project Ga0210248, IMG submission 155493) | Chrysochromulina tobin associated microbial communities from unialgal haptophyte culture, Seattle, Washington, United States - P3_32mM | ecosystem: Host-associated > Algae > Haptophytes >...
TGTATCTTGCATGGATCCAGAATGTATCTGGATTGTATCTTGATTGCCACTGAGGATACATGTATCCCGCACGTATCCCGTATGTATCCTGCATGTATCCCGCATGTCGCCTTCGTATCAGATACATGTATCTTAATTTTGTATCCCGGTGTATCCTGATGTATCGTGATGAAGAATCCAAGATACATGTATCCTACAGACTGTAATGTATCCTGACATGTAATCATGTATCCAGTGTGACACCAAGGAAGCGCCCAAGATACATGTATCTTGATGTATCTGATGTGTATCCCAAAATGTATCCTGGACTCGTTTGGGATACGTGTAAAATACATGCAAAACATCAAGATACATGTATTCTCTTGGAATGTAACAGGGCATTTAAGATACATTTGGGATACATCAGGATACATGAGAGATACATGTATCCTTCAGGATACACGCAGGATACATCACAATACATCAGGATACGTATCCTGATAACAAACCCCCCCAAACTCGATAACAAACCCCCCCTGACCCCCCCATGTACACCATGAGCGGACTACCTTAAAATGCAGCTTAATGCGTGAGCATGCAGCAAATCAGAAATGCATCAAAATAGAATGCAATGAAATTTTGTTGAATGCATTGAAATGCACAAGAATGCAACAAAATGCGGTGAGTAATAAACTACACCGATTTGAGTAATAAACTACACTAAACCCGCACCGGAAGAAGGTCGCGCCTCGGCGAAGGCGAGCGCGTCGCTCGTCAGCCGAGCGAACCACGTCTGCTGGTGGAGGTGGGCGCATCTGGGACCTCACTTTTGAGCGAGCCCAGTGTGCGGTGCCGCTCGACATGACGCTCCCAATCGAGACGCACCTCAACCTGGAGTTCCTTAACCGGCGGCTGGCCACCTACCCCGACCAGAACATGTTGTCGCACCTGCTGGAAGGCGTTCGCTTCGAGAGGCCGACGTCGAGCTGCAAACCGTGCTCGTGCCGCACTTGATCTCGCTGCCCAAAGGCTTCGCCTTGGTGCGCAATGAGCTGTACCGCCTGCAGACGCTTGGTTGGTACCTCAGCATGCCGTTCTCGCCGACGTACGAGCCCCCGAAGAAGAGCATGCGCGCGTGCGCCGCGTCGCAGTCCAGCAGGGCCGCGAGGAAGGTCGCCTGCGCATGCGGCAAGAGCGCGTCGACTTCCAGCTCGCCTTGCTTGCGGATCCATTTGAGATACGAGAGCTGCCGCTGGAAGAGCCCGTGAAGCGTGTAGCCGCCCTTGGACTCCGCCGCCCAGCCCGCCGCGATCATCGTGGAGCGCACAAAGGGAATGAGCTCCTCGATGACGGTCTCGACGATGTAGAGCTGGCCAGCGGGGCAGTCCTCGAAGGGCTCCGACGCGTCGAGGTTGAGGAGCGCGAGCGCACCGAAAGGGCGCGGGAACCACGACATTGACGAGAGCTGGCCTCGAAAGAGCTTGTCGCACTGGTCCTGGTGGAAGAGCCAGTTTGCACGAAGCTCAGAGATCTCACCCGTTGCCGGGTCGGCGGCTTGCGCCCGCCCCAGGTAAGCAGGCATCGCACTCAGGCAGAGCGTCAGCGCGGCAAAGACCGGGTGCTTCGTCGTGAGGCAGCCCGGGTTGGCGAAGAAGCGCTGAAAGATCGACAGGCCCGAGAGCAAGGCAGCCTCGAGCGCGCCCAGGCGCCCCTCCGTAGTCTCGAGATCGAAGCCCTCGATCTCGTCCGCGACCTGTAGAAAGTCGTCGCTCTCGAGGATGGCCCGACGCAGAGCCGCGTCGGTCACCCCCTTCAGGGAGACGGAATTGCGGCTGACGGCCCGGCGCGGCGCCATCGCCCGCCGACTCGCCTGCGTCGGCAGCGTCCTTCCACTCTGCGGCCTCAAGCTTGAAGCTCGTGGAGCTGGTGTGCGTCTACCGCCCTGCAACTCCGCTTGCCCTGGAAGACAACTAATCTAGCGCCATGTCTAGCGCTTAAACGCTAGAAACCACCGAGCCATGAGCGGACGGGATCAACGGACGGGACCGTACACACCACATTTGTTCGGCCTCGGGGCTCGGGGGGTGCATGTGTTTTCCCTTTCTTTTCGCGATAGGCGCAGAGAGGAAGGCGAGAAAAAGTCATAGTGGCCTGCGGAGAATCCCAATGGTTCCGGCGGCACCGGCATGCATGGACAGATCGTGGCACAGATCGTGGCACCGACCCGCATAATCCATGCTCAAGACGCCATGGGCCCCGCCTGCCTCAAAATTGCAGCTCGCATGCCAAGTCCTTCCTCCTGCTCCGCGTCCGCCGGCTCCCCGTGCATGACGCTTAACGTCCCGGCCTCAGCGAGGCAGCCACCATTCGGCAGTGTCGCGGTACGGGCGGAGCGTCGAGGCAAGGGCGCGAGCAGCATGGACACGTGGCGACCCCCCTTGCGCGACCTCAGTTGCTTGTTGACGGTGACGCCTTCGTTGGATGTATTCTGGATGATGTCAACGCACGAGGGCGTGCAATCGGGCAGACGCTGGTCGAGATGCGCCAAGCCGTGCCACGCCACACAGGCGCCCGAGAACGAGGGGTGTAAAGTGTACTTGTACTCACGCATCAGCAGTCCGGTGGCCTTGTCCGGGCTGTCGATGGAGCTGTACAGCGCATTCACGTCCAAAAGGCCGACGTCAAGGGCCGCCGCCACCCTCCGCACACGCCCGGCCGCACGCGGCGCGACGTACTTGCACACGGCCGAAAGATGGCCACCACACGAAAAATCAGCCTGCAGCAGCAGTCGGTCCCATGTGCCATTGTGTACGTGTATGCTGCGGCTGTCACCCTCGCCCTGCCGCTCATCGGGAGCCATGCGGAGACGGTCCCGTACATTCTTTGCCACTGACGTCCAATTGCGTTCATACTCATCGAGCCACTCCGTCCAGCCCTGCCTCTCGTTGGCGCCAATCTGGAGCGACCTCAGATTGCTATGGAGAATTTGTGCACGGCCGATGTCCCAGACAAGGGACGAGAGGACGACGATTAGCGGCTGCATCCGAGTCGCAATCCGGAAGCGATCGAACGCGCGAAGCATTTGCGAAGTGGAATCATAGCTCTCGTTGTCGAAGTCATTCTGGGCATGCCACGTGCCAGCGTTACGTTGATAAGGGGGTTGAGAGCTGAGGCCATAGTGCACGTAGTAGCCGACGAAAGAGAGCGCGGACGCATCGCTGCACACAAAGCCACCGCCACTGCGCCAGTTGGCCATGCCGTCGAGGGCTTGCACGAGTGGCACGTCGCGCACAGAGAAGCTGCACCGCGGCGCGCCTAGGTAGCGGAAACAGCGTAGCATCGGGTCACAAATCTGCTGGGCTTGCCACAACAACAACCATCTCGTGCGTGAATCGCCGAGGAACAGAAGCGCCGGTCGTGGTTCTCTGTCCATGGAAATAACCTGCGTGCGCGATGATGTCTGGATGATGTTCGCTTTTTTTGGACCTTTGCGGGAAGATGCATGCGCGTTGACTTTGCGTCAACACCCGGCGCCTACAACGAGGGTTATCGAGGTGTGCCAAACCGTTTACATGTACAGCTGATCTAAACAAGAGCGCCTGGGCTAGAGGGCTAGTTGAGTAGGCGCGGAGACCGGAGTCGGAAATATGCTGCATCCGGGTTCCGGGCAGACGCTGGGCACCACAAAAAGAAGTCTGACAATTTTGAGCTAGAACTCGACGGGATACAGTGTTGCCACGGGCTCGAGTTTCGTCCAAAATGCGGCACGTTAGGATCCTCGCAAGCATGCCATCTTGAATTACTTTTCCCGTTTCCCCCAAAAACGACTTTTGACGGGAAAAGCGATTTACAAATGTCGACTCCTCAAATCATCCCCATGCCCGACGGCATCGGCTGGTGGTATTACGAAGACGAGGGGACGAGTGGAGAGGTGCTGGAGCACGAGGGGACCTCACGCGACACGGATGACGACGACGCTCCTGAATGGCTGCAAGACGCTGCCGCACGAGCGGCAGGTGTAAAGGACGCAAATGCTCTTGCAGAGACCTGGTCTCCAGCAAAGGCTCGCCGAGTTCATGACAGCCTGGCGGCGGCCGTAGAGCAGGTTGAGGCTGCCACGGCGGCCAAGAGGGCTGCGGCCGAGGCACAGGCGCTCGCTGAGCTCGAGGTAAAGGAGGCGGCCATGGCACGAGCGCAGGCGGCAGCTGCTAACGAGGCCCGCGACGCGTCCGACAGGCGAGCGGCGCAGGCCGAGAAGATGGCCATGCAGGCCGCGGCCGCTCTCGAGCTCACCGAGCAGAAGCTCAAAGCGACACAATTAGCCGCCACCACCCTGCGGGAGGAAGCAGCCCAAGCACTCGAGGTACGTGACGAGGCGCGGCGCGCAGTGGCGGCGGCCGAGGTGGCCGCGCGGGACGCCGAGACGCAGGCACATCGGGCGGCTCGCGAGAAGGCGGAAGCGGTGGAGGCGGCTCAGGCGAGGGTGAGGGCGGCGCAGCAGCAGGCTGCGAAGGCGCAGGAGGAGCGAGATATGGCGGCCCTCGTAACGGCCCTTGAGCTCCGCGGAGGAGCCGAGCTGGACGCAGAGCGGCTTGCGAAGGTGCGGGAGGCGTCCCTCGTCGCTCAGCAGGCGGCGCAGACGCTGGCCACGCGGGAACAAACGGCTCGCGAGCGGGCGCAAACGCAGCAAGCAGCGCAGGCGACGCAGGCGACGCAGGCGATGAGGGCGGCGCAGGGGGCGCAGGTGGCGGCGCAGGCGGCGCAGGTGGCGGCGGGGCGTGACCCGGCCGCGGCCGCGGCCGCGGCCAGGCACGCCCAGGCTGCGGCCATCGAACAGGCGTCGGCTGGAGCGAGCGCCTCATCCAGGGCGCGCAGGGCGGCCGAGGAAAAGGAAGAGGCCATACGTCGAACAGAGCAGCAGCAGGTGGCGGCACGAACAGAGCAGCACCAGCCTCAGGATACGCTCTCATTCTTCCACGGATGGTGGCCGGTTCCTCCTCCGAAGATCGAAGACCTCGGTGATACCGCGGCGACACCGCCGAGAATGTCGCCGACCTCGGCGACAACCTCGGTGGGATCTCCCTCTGGCCTGAGCGGCACTGCAACAGGAATCAATGTAGAGACGCCCGTCTTACCGTTCTCGGCGGTATCGCCGCGGAGAGAGACGGGAGAGATGGTCGTCTTCGGCCTCACCGCGGCCCGAACACAACTACTACCAGGCCTGCGCCCCTCGAGCGGTTACTCGAGCGGCGGCAGCCTCGAGAGGCCATCTGTGGCTCACTTTCACGGCGGATCAGCGCAGACACCGGCGACATCACCACCGGTTGATCTGAAGATAAAGCTACGGCCGATGGCCGTGCAGGAGCCAGCGCCAGCACCTGCGACAACACCACCGGTTGATCTGAAGGCGAAGCTGCGGCCGGCAGCGAGCATAGAGACAAGGCCGCTCGCGGACTTGAGCAGGCGGCACATCGACATGACTTTCGATGGCTTCCGTCGGCTGGAGCCGACTTTCGATCTGGCGGCACCTGCAGCAGCCCCCGCACATAGCATGCCGCCGGCCCCACTGCTGCCTCCCATGCCGACAGAGGCGCCCCCCCAGCCTCTCGTTCAGCTGTCCTCTACAGGTTCATCAGTGGATGCAAGCATCCACAGATGGTTCTCATCTCTGGATACAAGCGCTGCGGAGACACCAGCGAAAGCAGAAGCGGTGAATGCAGAGGCGGGGAAGGCAGAGGCGGTGAAGGCAGAGGCGGCAAAGGCTGAAGCGGTGAACGCAGAAGCGGTGAAGGCAGAGGCGGCGAAGGCAGAGGCGGGGAAGGCAGAGGCGGCGAAGGCAGAGGCGGTGAAGGCAGAGGCGGCGAAGGATGAGGCGATGAAGGCAGAAGCGGCCATGGCTGCCGCGGCAGCCGAAGTCAAGGCGGCCAGGGCGGAGGCGGCGGCTAAGAAAGAGAGAGTAGCGGCCTTGGCCGCTGCTGCAGAAGCCGAGAGCAAGCTGGCAAGAGCAGAGGTGTCGGCCAAGGCTGCCGCGGCTCTCGAGGCCGCTATAAAGGCGGAGGCAGAAGCGGCACAGGCAGCAGCGACAGCGACAAAAGCAGCAGCAGCGGAAGCAACGGCGTCAAAAGGAACAGCGGCAAGAGCAGCAGCGTCGGAGGCTGCACACGCAGCGGCAAGAGCGGCAGCGGCGGATGCCGCAGCGGCGAGGGCAGCAGCGGCGGCGGCGGAAGCACCGGCAACGAGCACCGAGGCTCCGAACCCCGTGCTCGGCTTCCTCGACAGCCTCTTCAACTCGAATACGAGTCCCACGAAGCCCAAGAGTGAAGTCGATGGCTCGCACTGGCCACCACCGAAGCAGGTGCCGAAGAAAACCCCGGAAGAAGCAGCGTCGCAAGGAACGGCGGCAAAGGCGGCAGCGGCGGAGGCCGCAGAGGCGAGGGCAGCAGCGGCGAAGGTAGCTGCGGCGAAGGTAGCTGCGGCACAGGGAGCAGCAGCCGAGGCAGCAGCGGCGAGGGCAGCATCGGCGAAGGCAGAAGCGGCAAGGGCCGCAGCAGCTATTGTAGCAGCGGGAAGGGCACAACGGGTAGCTCGTGAGAAGCAGGAAGCAGAAGCAGAGGCGGCAAGGGCGGTGGCGGCGTCAGTGGCGTCGGAGGCACAATCTGCTGCATCAGATGAGAGTGTCCTCGATCGTGCGCGGCTTCTTCTCTACGGCACGCCGGCGGAGGCAGTAGCGCTTGAAGCAGCAGCGGCGCAAGCAGAAGCATCGGATGACATTGACGCAGCGTGGCGGTTGACGTCGGCGGAGGGTGCAGCGCTTCGACGCGCGCAACGTCTGCTGGAAGCCGTCCGTCTCGAGCCCGTGATGACGCCGGTGATGTACTCCACGCCTCCACGACGAGCCGGTGACGATGCCGAACCGGCCCACCCTGTGGAAAAAGAGACGACCCTAGTGGAGGCCGTCGAGATGGCACGATGGCGCCTCGAGAACGGCATCCTCGAGGCGAAGAGCGCCGAACGCTCTGGGACGCAGGCTTCGCTGCAGATCAAGCAGATGACCCACGAGTTGAGCGTCTTCATGGAGCGCTTCGAGGGTCTGTCCGTGATGCAGCTCACGCCGCTCTCAAAGTCAGCGCGAGAGGCGGCCAAGCTGACCCGGTCTCCGACGAAGCAAGCCGAGCAATGGTACGGAGCTGGGATCGATGCGAACGAGGAGGGTGACACGGAGCGTGCTCTGGACTACTTCATGCAGGCCCTCTCGGTTGAGCCTGAGCGCCCAAGCTTCCTGCTGAGCGCTGGCAATATGCATCTGAAGCTGGGAGCACCCGCCGAGGCGCTCAGGCTGTACAAGCACTGCGAGAAGTGGCTGACGACACTTCCAGCTCCACAGGCTGCGATGCTCGACGAGAAGACGAAGCTTGCACACGACGCACTGTTGGCAGCCCGGAGGGCATCTGAGCTGTCAGCCGAGCAGCGAGAGACACGGCGCCAGCTCAACAAGATTCACAAGGAGAACCCTATCAGGATGCTGTCCCTTCCGCCCGACAGCGACACCCTCCCGATCGGGGCGCTTCATTCCAAAGTGGAGGTGCGCGAGAAGACGCGTGATCTCGGCTCCACTATCAGCAAGCTGATTTCGGCCAACAGCCCCGAGGACTACGAGCACACCGCCACCCCACTGGGAGAGCACACCGCCACCCCACTGGGAAAGTCTCGCCCGAGTCAAGCGCCGAGCCGGCCACAACTGAAGAACAGCCCCGACGAACTCCAGCTCCGGACCATGACGAATCATGCACTTGATTCAAGAGGTGCACTTGGCGCCACCCATCCAGAGAGGGAGGAGTTGCGCTCATGCTCCCCCACGTTGCTGCTGCCCGTGCCCCGGCTCAACTTTGGGGAGGAGCAGCTGCCAAGTCTTGGGACGTTATTTCCTCCCATGTCCTATTCGCACTGTATCCCTCCACCGCCCCCCCCTCGGAGGCGCAGCCTATCAAGGCACCCAAGCACACCAGCGCTAGCCACGGCTCGCACTCAGTTCGTGGCCGACGCACGCGCTGAGCCTCGTGAGCCTCGTGAGCTCTTGACTCTCCTGGCGTCGTCTTTGCAGCCGCACCACCTGCTGCTGCTATTGATGCTGCTGCTGCTTCTAATGCTGTCGCTGTTGCCCGACTGGGGCGTGGGCATGCTCGACGCGCGCCTGGGTGCGTCGGTGGCACCGCCGCCCCGGGCACCGCTCTCAAAATGGAGGCCATCTCATGATGTGACGGAGGCCGTGGCTCTTGCACGCGCGGCCACCCGCAAAGCCCAAGGGGAGATCACGCGCAACCTCGGCGTGAAGTGGGGCCCATTTTGATACCCTGTTCTCTGTTGAGCGAGCGAGCCATCTCCATTCGCCTTGTGTCCATTCAGCATGAGTGCGCGCGCGCGGGCCGATTCGACATGGTCGCGAGGTGAGCGCGCACTTCTAGCTGCGGTTCGGTTGCATGCTGTGTGCGGAGGTCGGGTACGGGGGTCTGCGGTTCGACGACGCATCGCGACCGTGGGCGGCGCGTCGGGGGCGGGGAGATGAACGTGTGTCCGGTGTGTCCGTCGCGTGGTCACTTTCACCGTGAGGTCTCGTGAGCGGTGTTGTGGAGTCTGAGAAGCGGGGAACCATGTACACGATGTACGTGTCACGCGGCGGACGCGGGCCGGGTTTGTGCTGAGTGTCTCGGTGTTTACCGGGCGCGGTGCGGTGTGGAAAAGCGTATACGCACAAAACTCATAATAAACCGAACGGCACTTCCGCACATGATATCGACAATAACATCGTTTCGACCAGGACACAGCCGACTGCGTCGCAGTTCAGTGATTACTAATCGTTCTAACATCCTCTCAGGCACTCGATCAGGCACGGACCTTTGCACCCGGGCTGTTGGGCGGCCCGCTCATTCACTCCCGACTCCGCAGAACGGCTCAGGAAAACCCGTGCGCCACGTCGCGTATGGCGCTGCCAAACATCACCTTGGGGTCGAGCGGGTAGCCGATAATGTCACCGTCCTGCGTGCCGACAACGAGGTCGTTCTCGCTCACGCACGCACACGCAATCGCGGAGCCCGCGTTTGCAAAGATGGCCGCGGGTTGACCAGTGTCGAGGCGCCACGCGTTCAGGTCGCCTCTCATGCCGCCCGCGAGGAGCAAGCTGCCATCGGGGGAGAGCAGGGCGCAGCGCACTCCTCCCCCGAGCTCGCACGTATACATCTTCACGCCCGAGAGCGTGAATGCATGCAGCGTCGACGTGCCCGCGGCAGTGGAGCCAACGATGAGGCGGCAGTGGAGCGAGGACAGGAGCAGGTGACCAACGGGCAATCTGTCCGGGTGCACGATCGAGCGAAGTAGAGAGCCGTCCCGCGTCGTGTGCAGCAGGATGCACCCGTCGGCCGCACCAGATGCCGCCAGGCCGAGGTCTGCAGCGAGGGCGACCGCGGTGAGCTCCCGCACATGGCCACGCAGCGCACGGACCGGGACGGGCCGAATCTCGCGCTGGCCGGTGCTCTCGACTCGCAAGTACCACAGGATGACCGTTGTGTCGGCGGCTCCCGTGAGCAGCCAGTCGGCTCGCCCTGGTGAGAGCGCGAGGCACGTGATCGTGCGCGAGTGCTTGATGTCGATGACGCGTGTGCGCCCGCTCTCATCGGCCACACAGAGCGCACCGTCAAAGTGGCCGCCCGAGAGGACGTGCATCGCGCGCGGGTTGTCGGGCGCGGGCACGATCGCAAGGCACGACGTCTTGGAGGCGTCCGACGCGGGCAGCTGCGTCAAGCAGTGCCGGCGCGCCGAGGCCACCTGCGGCGCCCGCCCATACGGCGGTGGCCATCGGAACGAGTGCACCGCTGAGTTGGCGTCGACGGCGACAACACGACGGTCGGACGGATCGGCGCTGACTGCAATGCTCGAGAGGCCCACGCTCGTTTTCGCGCCGAAGAGCGCGAAACGCGCCGTCCGCTCAAAGGGCTGGATGATCGCGGCCATGGCTGGCGTCTTGAGCCCACGCGCGTTGAGGCCCGCCGTCGTGGGCGGCGCGATGAGCGGCCGTGGAGTATAGCCCGAGGGCTCATTGGGGCTCTCCTTGGAGGGAGGCGGTGGCGGGGGGGTCCAGTGCACCGGGCGCACCATCGGCATCGGGGGGCGGCGTGCCGGGTGCGGAGCCGTAAAGAGAATCGGCGGCGTCTGGCCGAAGCATGCCACTTGCTGCTGGATGGCCTCGCGCTCGATTGGGTCGGCGACGGCCTCGAGGTCGACCGTCCCTTCGTACGTCAGGTAGAAGAAGATGTTGGCCGCCTCGACGGCCGCGGGGCCCTGCTGCTTGGAGCCCCAGATTAAGTCGATCCAGTGGTGCAGATTGGCCGAGACCACCTCGGACTCGAGCGCGCGCCGGTGGTACGCGATGAAGGTCTCGGGCGTCTTCGCCCATGGCGGGAGCACCACGTCATCGACGCGCTTGTCGTCCTGACGAACCCCGAGCTCGAAGCGCGACGCATTGCGCAAAAAGTCGGGCATGTAGAAGAACTCCGGGATGAGCTCCTTGACGTCTGCGATGTTGGTGTTACACGAGAGCCACGCCTCGCGAAGCGAATAGAAGAGACGATCGGCGTGGTCGAACTTGCCGCTCTGCAGCTCGACCGCGAAGCTTGTGTACGGCTCGAGCCGGAGCAGCCAGAAGAGGGTCGCCGCGGCCGACGAGTAGTGCGAGCCATAGTGGAAGCGCGGCATCTCGCCGTCCTCATCCATCCCATTGTATCGCTCCACAAAGGTCTGCAGCCTCGCCTCGTTCAGAGCCCCGACGGGCTTCGAGAGGTCCCGGTACGAGGCCGGGTCGCTCAGGTCGAGGGAGTACGACGTGTAGTCTGCAAGCACCCACGGCATGACCGGGTACTGGTTGAGGTCGTTATACGTGCGCCCAGAGAGCGTGTTGAGCTCCATCAGATAGTCAAAGTTGGAGATCTCGCGACGGTGCCACGCGTCCTGTAGGGCCTGCTTGGCGAGGCGCCAGGAGCGCTCAGGCACGCCCACGCGCTGCAGCGCCCTCTTGAGGCGCTCGCGCTGCTTCTTGGTGTACAGGTGCAAGAAGAGAGGGATGCTCGGGAAGCTGGCGGCAGGCGGCAGCCCGTAAGCCGGGTGGGCTGCCGGCTGAGCTGTGAAGATCTCGAGGGCCGTGTGAGTGAGTAGAAAGCGCCGCCGCTGCATCTGCTTGAGCTCGGCTACCATCCACGTACGCGCACCCTCGGCCACCGGGTTGCCCGTCACCGCCTCGCAAACCTTGACCTCCGCATCGCTCGCTTTGCCCTCCGCCTCGCCAACCTTATTTGGGTCAGCTTCAAAGGTGAGAGAGGTACGCGTGAGGGTCACGATGCCCACCACCACGCCGCCGCGCCACACGAGGTCGCACGGGCCATTGAAGAGCCAATCGTCCGAGGTTTCGTCAGAAGCCCTCTCGGTGTCGTCAGCCGCCGCGTCAGCCGCCGCCGCCGTCAGGGGCGCCGCTGTGTCGCTCGCGGGCGCGCTGGCCGCGCCGGCGACGACGCTCGCCGTGCGACTGAGAGACTCCTCGTCGGCCTCGCCCTCCTCGCCCTCGCCCTCCTCGCCACCCTTGCCAATGGAGGAGCCACCCGTCGCCTGCCGCGCCATTGAGGCCACACGGCGCAGCGCCGCCACAGAGCCTTCGTTCACAGAGCCTTCGGGCCCGTCGGCCGTCGAGGACGGGTCGTCGGCGGCGGGGGCACTGATCGGCCACGCGCGCGAGCCGCCACTCTTCTGCTGCGTCAGGGAAGCCTGCTTATGGTCGGTGCCCAGAGGATTAGGCACGACCAGTGGGCGGCGCCTGCCAGGGCCCGTGTCCTCAACCTCGAGGTGCTCCCAGAAGCGAGCGCCGCCCGAGCTTCCTGGCTCCTCCCACGCCGCCTGCTCGCGCAGCAGCGTACGCTGCACCGCCTCCCACATATGCGCGGCATGCGCTGCCTCAGCCTTCTCCTTGGCGTCCGCCGCGGCCGCGCGCTTGCTCTCGACTTGGCGCAGCCGTGAGAGCGCGCCGTCGGCTTGGGCCACAGCCTGTGCTGCGAGACTCTCCTCCTCCGCTGCCGCCTGCATCCAGCCGGAGAGTGCAGCGTCCGCCCACGCATTGGCCGACAGCACTGCATGTAGCACGTCCGTGCGTTGCCTCGCGCGCCGTGCGCGTGCGGCGGCAGCGAGCGGCAGCGCATCGAGCAGCGGCGTCCACTGCGCCAGCGCAGTGCTCAGGAAGGCGCTCGGCTCAACCTCCGGCAGCATCCAGGCGGGTGTCTCCTGTCCACCCAGCTGCCCCACAAGCACCGTCAGCTGGCCATAGCCGGTGCTGCCGTCGGCGCCCAGCGCGTAGTCGCGAAGCTTGCTTGCCGCGTAGTCGTCATAGTCGGCCGGCGGCTGCTTCGCGTAGTCGGACTCCTTCGTCGTCTTGGTCAGGTCGTATGCGATGAAGTACCGGAAGGTGCGCATCACCCCCTGCAGCAGCGGCACGAGCGTCTCGGCGAGCGCTGCATGGTATGTGGCAGTGCCTGCGCGCAGCGCGCACGCGTGTTCACGCAGCGGCATGCCGAGCGACACGACGAGCTCGAAGACGTGTGCGCGGCGCGCCTGCCAAACCTGGTCGTCGCTCTTCTGACTCGTGAGCGCCTGCACTGCCTGCTGGCTCGGCAGGTGCGCCCACGTGCACCCTTGCTCGAGATCTCGCCAGAGGATCTCGCGCAGCCGCTGCGCCGTCGCCGCACGCGCCTTGGCAGCCTGTGGCTGGCCGAGGGTCGCTGCGCGCGCCGAGACGAGCAGAAGCAGCAGCTCGAGCAGCACGTCAAAGACGCTCATCGGCTGCACCATCAGCGCGTCGAGCGCGTCGGGGGCCTTGTGCGGCGGCGGTGCGGGGATGAAGGCAGGGGCGGAAGGGTCGGCGGACGCTGCCTCGATAGCCAGCAGTGCTTGCTGGGAGGCTTGCGACGACATGCGCGCGATTTTGGGCGCGGGCGCGACGCCGTGATCCTGCCGTACCACCCAGCCCGAGCCGGGCGGGAAGGCCGATTCGCCGGGCGCCATGTACCGATGGTGGCCGTCGTACCCGATTCCCCAGCAGCCGATGCCCGCGGGATACCCGTGACGGCGTGTCCAGTCGGTGTCACTCCAATTGATGTGGGCGCCGTTGGCGTTGCGGAAGAGGGGCTTGCCGTTGGCGAGGGCTGCGAGCTCGGCCGACTGCTCTTCCTTGGGTACGATCCCGTAGAAGCCATTACACACGTCCAAGCCCGCGCCCGAAACGACAAGATCCCGAAGCACGCCGAGCTTTGCGAGGTTCTCGGTGACGCCGCCGCCGCCGCCGTCGCTGCTGCTCGCCGTCTCGGGGGGCGGGGGCGGGGGCACGGGCGCGGCGCTCGAAGCGGCGCTCGAGGAAGCCCCGCGCAGCCGGCCGGCGATGCCCTGCTTAAAGGAGCTCAGCCTGCCCACGACTTCGTCGCGTCGGGCGTTGAGGGAGTCGAGAACCTCGTCGCGCTTTCGGAGCACTTCGTCGCGTCGTGCGACCGCCTTATCGAGCAGCATTTGCGGCGTCGTCGGCGTGCTCGGCGCAACAATCTGACCACCCACGCCAAGCCCAAAGGTGGCGGCGGACGTGCGCTTACGCATGGCGGCGTCGGCAGCGTCGTCCATCATCGCGCGCACGGTGAGCGCGTCGAAGGTCTCCAGAAGCTGCAGCAGCAGCTCCGCGTCGCCGTGTACCACTGCCTCGCCACCACGCGTGCGCAGAGCGTCCCAGCGCTGCTCCGACGACAACGCCGCCGCATCGTATGGGGGGCGTGTCGCCAGGCTCAGTCGCACTGCCGCGGCCCCTCCGAGGAGGTGCTCGGTGCGAGCGCGCAGGCCAGTGAGGATCTCGACGCGAGGCACGCCTGCGGCGACCATCGAGGCCTCTTCCGGGTACCGCGCGAGCAGCTCCTCGTCGGTGAGCCTCGCGGGCGCGTCGCGCACGATCTCGAGGCGAGCTGCCACTGGCGGGGGCGGCGGCGGCGGCGTGTACAGATGCGCGCGCACGACGACACAGAGCCGCAGAAGTTTGGGGGCTGCGGCGGCCGCCGCCTCGCCGAAGCGCGGCCCGAGTCGTACCATCGACTCGAGGAGCCGTTGCAGCACCATGCGGCGCGCTCGCTGCACCTGCGCCGCGTCGCCGCAGCCCTGCGCCACCACCAGGATCACGTCGAGCGCGCGCCACGAGCCACCTGTGCCCAGAGCGCCGCTGCCGCTCGGCTCGCGGACGAGCAGCGGCTGCACCCCGGCACCGCCGCTGCTAATGCCGAGTTCCGCGGCGAGTGTCTCGATCGAATACGTGCACAGCAGCTCGACGAGGAGGGTGCCGCAGAGTGTCGCGACGGGCGCCACCGCTTTCTCGTCGAGGGCGGCAGCGAGCATCGCCGCCGCATGGGGCTGCCAGAGCGAGGCTGTGGCGGTGAGCGCGCCGCAATTGTCGGGGCACAGCCGCAGCCAGAGCGCAAACGTCTCGAGCTGACGAGCCTGCAACTCCAGCGGCGCGCGCGCGCACGCCGCGAAGAAGGCGGGCACGAGGGACGGCGTGTAGATTCGAGGGCAGGTCGATTCGGCAGCCTCTTCGGGGGTGCAGCGTAGCAGGACTGCAATGAGACCGCTGAAGAGGTTTTCATCCGCAGGCAGCGCGTTGAGGCTCAGGCGCACGACGGCGAGCCCGCCTGCCGTCATCCACTTGCACCACTGGCCCGCGAGGCCATCGGCCGCCACGCGCACCGAGAGGGGCGCACAGAGCAAGCGCGCGCACACGAGCGCTGTCCTGGGCGGCGGGCGCTGATGGAGCGTGTCCACGAGAGCCAGGAGGCCACCGCCGGCGGCCAGAGGCTCGAGGATCAGGGGACCATGCGCCTCGGTCAGCCGGAGCAGCAGCGTGAGGGTGGTGACCTGCGCAATGGTAATCAGGGGTCATCAATGGTATTCAGTGGTCATCCATGGCAATCAGCCTCTGTCAGCCGGGCTGGGGGTGGTTACCTGCGCCTCTAGCTCGGCGCCGCTCGGCCGGTACCCAAAGTGGAGGGCGTGTGCCAGCAGCGGCAGTGCGCCCTGGCATGCGAGTCGGTCAGAGCCGAGCAGCGCTGCGGTGGAAAGACACTGCGCGTGCACTGCCTCGGGAGTGACCACCACCTCGCGGCCCTGAGTGCGAGCCGCGGCCGTCGTGTTGGGCGTTTTGATGTCCGCCCCCAGCATCGTCCCCAGCAAGCGATGCACGGCCACCTCCTCGGACACGCCGTCGACGGCCTCGCGGAAGACGACTGGAGATGCTGGCTGCACCGCGCGCTGTCGGCTAGGTGGAAGCGTGACCGGTCGCACAAAGTAACGGCGCGCTGCATCGAGCATCCGCTGCGGCAGCGCGACGGCGTGCGTGGCGCCCTCGTCAGAGGAGGAGAGCCCGTTGAGGAGGGCAAGCAGTGAACCGAGCACCACCGTGTCGAGCCGACGCCACGCGTCCATGCGTAGCAGCACGCGCTGCAGGAACTCCTTGTAGAGCTCGGGGAGCTCGCGGCACGTCGAGGCGAGGGCGGCGAGCGCACTGATGGTCGCCTCGCCCATGTGTGCCGGCCGGATCGTGCTCACCAGGTGGCCGAGCAGCGTCATGCCATCGGAGCGTAGCAGCTCGATCTGGTTGCGCAGATGGCCGCGCAGCAGTCCAGACAGCAAGCGCAGGGTCGCGGCGAGAAGAGCGTCGCCACACGGGTGGCCTTTGCGTCGGAGTGCGAGCAGCGGAAGCAGCAGGTTGAGCATCCCTCCTGCCGAGTCCTTGGCGCGTATCTGTGGGGAGAGGAGGGGGCGCCGTGGTGAGCACTTGCATGCAAGTTGAGCATCCCTCCTGCCGAGTCCCTGGCACGCACCATCTCGATGACCGAGATGGCCTCTGAGCGCGGGCGCGCCGCCCACGGCCCTTCAGCCGTCGCCGCGATGCACGTGCCGGCGAGCTCTCTCGAGGACGCGTCGTTGTGCGCGTCGGTCAGCAGCGGATGCCAGCCGGCCATGACTTGCGGCCACTCGAAGAGCGTTCGACCCACGCGCGCCGCGTCGAAGCACGCCTCGAGCTCCGCGACGCTCAGGGCGCTCTGGAAGAGCATAAATGGACCGAGCTGCCCGCGGAGGGCCGCCGCGGGCGAACGTGTCGCGGCGGGCGCGCCGACGGCGGCGCGTCCTTGCGACGACTGTTCGGTGACCCATGCGGGATACCTGAAGCCGTTGGCCCGCGCCGCACGCGAGCCATCGACGCACAGGAGCGCCTCGTCGCGGCCGGCGCTCCCGAAGCCGAGAAGGGCGCCTCGCCGGCACGAGAGCGTGAGAAGGTGCCACGCGCCGCAGCGCACCACCATGTCTCCATCGAAGGTGACGATGGAGGTTTCGAAGCTGACGTTACCGCCGAGTGCGGCCGCGCTCTGGCGCGCTGCCGCGCCGGGGAGGCGCGCAAGCAGCTTCGAGCCGGGGTTGGCACTGCGCTGGGGCTCGGTCACGAGCAACTCCGCACGTGCGAGGCCAGCACCCGCACGCGACAGCTGGAGCTGCACGCCCGCACCGACGGCGTCGGTCACACCGAAGACGGCGATCGGCTGGGTGTTGAGCGCGTCCAGCCGCAGCCAGCACGAGATGGCGAACGCGCCCTTGCTCGCGAGCAGCACGAGCCTGTCGGCCGGCAGGTCGAACCCCGTGGCGCCCATCACGCCGACGCCCATGTCCCAGTACGCCGACAGATCCGGCCCTGTACTCGCGCCGAGCACGTCGCCCACGAGTTGGAGTAGCTCGAGTGCAGCGCTGCCTGCACTCGCGCCCGCGTACCCACCTGACGCGTGAGCCGCCTCGGAGAGGGCGACGGACGCGAGGAGGTACCGCATGTTGTGCACGGTGAAGCGGTGGCTGCCCATGTGGCGAATGATGCGGAGTGCTGCAGCGCGGCGCTCCGCGTCCTCGATGCGAGGTAACTGCGCCAGAGCAAGATTCAGAAGATCTCCGCCAGTGGAGAGCTGACGATTATGCGGCGAAGCGGCCAGAATCGCCTCGAGTGCCTCGAGCTCCGGCAAGTCCAGTTTGTGCAGTGTCTCTACAAACTTTCCAGAAAGCGGGCGGAGGAGGCGGCCCGAAGGAGCCAGTGCCGATACGGTTGGCGCAGCCTTGAGTACCGCGGGCGACACCGAGACCATGTCGAGGTAGGCGGACATGATGCTTCTCGGCGATTGCGGTCTGCACACGCGTGAACGTTAACACGACAGACGCGACAGCCGGTGCTACGGCACTGTTACTGCCCGCTCAGAATACACACACCTTACATGACCCCAAACGAGACGCGTAGCATGCGCGCGCTGGCGGCGTTGAGGATGGTCTGGGCGTCGGCGGTTTGGATGGCGGTGGAGATGTTGGCGACGTGGTGTGTGAGGAAGCTGCGGGGGGACGCGCGGCCCTCGCCGTATCGCGTGTTGTCGGTGGCGCCGGGGAGGCGCGTCTGGCGAGCGAGGAGGCGAAGGATGGTCATGA
>Ga0210248_101518_pt1 | contig 17386 bp, 10 predicted proteins | sample ChrtobMetP3_32mM_FD_155493 | JGI IMG/M metagenome (GOLD analysis project Ga0210248, IMG submission 155493) | Chrysochromulina tobin associated microbial communities from unialgal haptophyte culture, Seattle, Washington, United States - P3_32mM | ecosystem: Host-associated > Algae > Haptophytes >...
CTGCGAGCGCCGCCGCCGGCACGCGCCTCGGCAGGCACCTCGGCCCCGCCACTGGCTCACTACCGCGCGTCGCAGCCGCCGACCCTCGGCTCTCAGCCCATCGGAGCGCTGACGCTGCGAGCGGCGCCCGCGTCCGAGGAGGACTGGCAGCTGTCGGACGAGGCGCTGGCAAGCTTGCCAGACGTGGTGCCAATAACCTCTCAGCCCATCGGAGCGCTGACGCTGCGAGCGGCGCCCGCGTCCGAGGAGGACTGGCAGCTGTCGGACGAGGCGCTGGCAAGCTTGCCAGACGTGGTGCCAATAACCGCCGCGCCACCTCCGCTCGGTACGGCGCCCAACAACGAAGATGATTGGCTTTTCTGGCATCTGCCTGTCGAGGCGCTGGCAAGCTCGCCATGATGCGAGAGGCGCGCCGATCGGACGGCCAGAGAAAGCTCGAGGAAGACGAGGCAGAGAGCGGAGCGGAGCAAAGCGGGTAGGGACTCGCTCGCCATGATGCGAGAGGCGCGCCGATCGGACGGCCAGAGAAAGCTCGAGGAAGACGAGGCAGAGAGCGGAGCGGAGCAAAGCGGGTAGGGACTCGGGAGGCGGGCCGGATCAGATCTGTCCTCTGTCCTCTGTCCTATGTCCTCTGTCCTCTGTCCTCTGTCCTCTGTCCTCTGAGCCGAGGGTTTGGCTCGTGCTAGACTTTGGGAAATTTCCCAAAGTAGCCGCTTGTGTGAGCGACGGTCTGGCTTTTCGTTAGAAAAAAACGGGTTCACACGAGTCCCTCGATTGTGCCGGCGCTCAAGGCGGCGCTCGACCTGCGCGAGCGCACAGCGTTCCGTTCATTCTCGTGGTGGGTGGGCCCACCCCGCGTGAACGTTTTTGTGGGTGGGTGGCTGAGGCCGGAGGCCTTAAAATTTTAGTCTGAGTGGGTGGGTGGGTATGGTGTGCAAGCGGCCAGGGCCTCATAGTGAGTGGGGTGGGTGGGTGTTCCTGCCGCCGCGGCCAGACCTCCCCCTGGTTTCCGACCTCAACGATACACGTGTCACGGGACAGGAGTCCGACATCTTGGTTTTCGAGCTTACTTTCGAACTCGTATGCATGCAAGACAAATCAAGTCGAATCAAGTATGAACGCAATATTTCACAGCAGAGTAGCTGACTTTTTACCACGAAACGCAATCGAGGGAACGTGTGCATGCGATGCCTGAGTCCGCCGACCCAACGGAGGACGTGGCCGCCGACGCATTGACTCTGCTCTCGATCTGCGTGCTGCTCTGGCTCGTGTCTCTGCGACTGGGAAAGACGTGGCCGGTCGACTTCATCTGGTCGGGATGGCCGCTGCTGCAGTGCGCGCTGATCATCGCCAGGGACCCGCACGGCGGACTGTTTGCCAGGCGCGCTCTCACTTGCACGCTCGTTGCGCTGTGGGGCGGGCGACTCACGTACAATTTCGTCTCGCGCGGTGGCATCGGGCACGAGGACTGGCGCTACACCGACATGCGACAGCAGTTCGGAAGCCACTTCTGGTGGGTGAGCTTCTTTTCCGTTTTCCTCGGCCAGTCCATCTTCATGTTCGGCGGATGCCTGTCGCTCTACGACGCGCTCCTCGAGACGCACGCGCTCGACGTCTTCGACGCTGCCGCCGCCTGCGTGTCGCTAGGAGCGATCTCGCTCGAGGCGACCGCCGACTTGCAGATGGATGCCTTCCAACGCGAACGGCGGATGGTCACGACGGCGCCAGTCATCGACCGAGGGGTGTGGCTGTGGAGCCGGCACCCAAACTACTTCGCGGAGGCGTCGTGGTGGTGGGGCCTGTGGTTCTTGAGTGCGCGATCGGGCGGGCCGGGTGGGCTAGCATGGATCGGTCCAGCCGGGATCACGAGCCTCTTCCTCCTCATCTCCATCAAGCTGCTCGAGGACCGGCAGCTGCGTACCAAAGGGGCGGCCTACCTTGAGTACATGAGGGACGTGCCGTCGGACCTGATCCCGATCCCGCCGGCCCTGGCTCGCGTGCTGGGCCCTCAGTGGCTCACCCTCGGGCGGCATTGAAGCCTTGATCACGATGACGGAATTTGTATGATGTGACTCGACGGTCCGGTGAGATATCGGAGAATTATCCCTGACGAACCCTACCGGTACAGTTCTGTTCCATGCTCATCACCATAGTACTCATTCCAAGGCTCTATGAGTAGCCCCATGGCCAAGTGGTTGTCAACATTTCCTCGTCGCGACGGACACTCTCCAGTCGCTGGAGCTCGGTCGCAGCGAGAGCAGAGGCTCTCGCCTTCGCACTGGCAACATTGGCAGGTGCGGTGTCGCCAGAACGACGGCTCGCGAGCTCTAGGCACGCTTTGCTCGAGGCGTCAACAAAAGGCAGATCGCACGCCGACAAGCCCGATGCCCACAGCATCAGGTTGAGGAGGATGACGGGCCCAACTGGCGTGCCGAAGAACGCCTCAACTGGCGTCACCTTGGTTGCGACGTAGGAGTTGATGACAGCCGTTATTTTCGCGTCGGTGAGTGGCGCGAGATCCGGATAGGCCGCACGGAGTGCGTCAAACTTCTCAGGATCAATGGCCACCTTTTCATCAAACGTCGTACCAGAAAGTGCTGCGACCGAGAACTCCGCCGTCTTGAAGGCTTCGACAAAGGCCTTTTGCTGCGGCGCCGGAAGATTGAGGCCGCGCGTCGAGTCGACCGAGTACTGCATCGTCGGAGGTACGAAGCGCGTCGGCGAAAAGGCGAGGAGGTGGACGAGTTTCATTTTAATAATTGCGGAATTATTCACTTTGTTATGGAAAGAGAAGGGGCGCATGTACCGCGTCTCGTTTCGCGCCGTGTTGACAATGATTGACTTGCCTTGACAGTCTGACTCGTTGGCGCCAACAAAATGGACGATGACACCGACACGGTGGTGCTGCGCGTGCAGTCGGAGAATCGGCTGCGCGGCGTGCCGGATGCAGCGCCCATCCTGTCCGATGGAACGCTCGCCGGTTCCGTGCTCGAACTCGCGCAGACCCTCACCAAGAACAACGCAGTCCTCAAGGAGCGCACCGACGAGTGGTCGAGGCTGAACAAGATCCTCACCGAGTTCAAGCAGCACCTCGCGTGGCAGCAGCAACGCAAGCAGCAGCTGCAGCGCAATCTGGAGCGCCTGTACAACGAGACCTCCTGGCTCAGCAACAAGAGCGAAGAGATCAGGCAGGACACGCATGTGCTCGGGCATGAGCTGCGGCAGGCGGTGGGCGAGCTGAACAAGGTCAAGGCGCTGCGTGCGGCACGCCAGCAGGACCTGACGACGATTGAGGCCGAGCTCAAGCTCGAGACCAATGCGCACGCCGCCGTCAGCCACCTCTGCTCGCAGGCCAACAAGGCCTTGCTAGCGCACACGCGCGAGCGCGACGCCTGGCGAGCCGAGGCGGACCGCGCGCAGCAGGAGAGCAAGAAGCTCAAGGACCGGCTCGAGGAGATGGCGTACAAGGTCAACGGCCTCACAACCGCGCTGTAGACGCGCGCACCGGGCAGCCAGCGAGCGAGCCCGCCGCTGCCATGAGAGTCGGCGTGCCAGCGGCGAGACCGCGTCTGCGTCCGGTCCGCCGGCCCCCCAAACCACCCGTTCTCCTCACCTGTGCGTGTCAACACTGTATAGAATCAACCCATGCAATTTTCGTTGAATACTTAGATTATCATCACAGTGTGGGGGCTCGTCAGCATGGCGCTCAGCCGCACTCGTCAAGGAAGACGAGCTGGTCGACGAGAGGCCAGAGGCGCAGCTTCGACTCGCCCAGGATGCTGAGCAGCTCGGAGCGCATGCGCTCGTCACAGCGCTCGTCGTCGTCCTCGCCCTCGGCCTCCACGCCCTCTTCGTCGCGCCGTCGCAGGTACGCATACACACGCTCAAACGTGGCGACGCCCAACTCCCGCCGGCAAGCTTCACGCAGAGCGGCGGCCCTCTCGGCTCCGGCAAGGCCGTGAGGCTCAGCGACGTCGTGGGCGTCGGCGTGGGCGTCGGGGCCGTCGCCGCCCTCGCCGTTGTAGTAGTCATAGTCGGGGCCTTCGTACGCATCGTCGCCCTCGTACTCCTCGTACTCATCGTACCCTGCCGCCGCCTCACCGTACCCTTTGACGTCCCCTACGATAGCGAGCTGCGGCGCGGCCGGCAGCCACGCGGCATCGTCGGTCAGGGCACGAAGGGTGCCACCTGGTACTACGCGCTGCGCCGCGAGTGCCACTCCGAGCGCCGTGTCGAGCGCGGAGAGCTGCGCGTCGTCGAGGGTACCCGAATGGTACTCGTACAGCGCCGTGTCGAGCGCGCTCTCGAGCAGCGCGTCGGCGTCGGCGGCGGCGGCGGCGTCAGCGTGGTCCCCGATGCTGCCGCTGCCGCTGCCGCCGCTGCCGGCCGAGCTCATGTACCTTGACGGAGGGAGAGTCAAGCGCGCCATGGTGAGCACTTGCATGCAAGGCAGGTCATCAGTGTGGCAATCAACGTACCTTGACGGAGGGAGAGTCTCGCGCGCCATGGTGAGCACTTGCATGCAAGGCAGGTCATCAGTGTGGCAATCAACGTACCTTGACGGAGGGAGAGTCTCGCGCAGCGTGCTCAGCACGACGCTCGACACGACAGGCTCGCAAGCAATGAAGCCCTCCACCGCCGCAGCGGCTTTGCCAGCAGTGCCGGCGGAGGCGGCGGGCGGGGGGCGTCGCTTCGAGTGGCTCGTAGCGACCAGGGTGGCGCGGAGGAGCTGAATGTTGAGCTCACACGCCCCAAGCGTCTCCTCGCACTCCTCGAGCTGCCGCTCAACCTCGGCATCTAAAGAAGGCCGCGGAAGGAGCGCTGTGCTGAGCGCTGTGCTGAGCGCTGTGCTGGAGGCATGTTGCACGGCGGCGAGCTCGCGCGCGAATTCGTCAATCCCCATCGGCGGCGGCGGCGGCAGCACGTCGGCGCCGTCGAGGCCCTCGGTACCGTCGGCGGTGGCGGCGAGAGGTTCCGCTGACTTGTCGCGGGCGGGCGTGATGGGCGGAGATTCGTCACGGAGGGCAGCGAGGGTATGGCTGAGGAGCTCGTCCGCGCTCTTCGACTTGAGGCGCTCCTCGAGCGACTCCTCGGACGAGAGGGACGCATGCAGCGCGACGGCGTCGTAGTATGCAGCCTCCTCCGCCAGCAGCTGTGCCGCCGCCGCCTCGGCCGCCGCGACGCTCAGGGCGTCAAACTTGGTGGGTGAGACGACGGAGGGAGGCGCGGGAGGGGGGAGGGGGACTCGTATCGGCGCTGGCGGTGGCGGCGGCGGCGGCGGCGGCGGCGGCGCGGGCGCGGGCGCGGGCGCGGGCGCGGGCGGCGGACGTGGGGCTGTCGCGGCGGCGGACGAGGCGGCGGCTGGCTCGGACGAGGGCGCCGTCGTGGGCGAGGGCGCCGTCGTGGGCGAGGGCGAGCTTCCCTTGGGACCAAATCCGAGCAGCTTGCTAATGCTGCCACGCGGCGCCGGCGCTTTTGCGGGTGCGGGCGCGGGCGGCTGACCGGCAAGGTGTGGCAGGGGTGGCGCGGCGGTCGAGGCGGTGGCGGCGGCGGCGGCGGCGGCGGCGGCGGCGGCGGCCCCACCTGCCGGTATGGGCGTTGCCTCGAGCGCCTTCTTCTGCTCAAGATGGCGCTTCCACATAGCATCCTCGGAGTCGCTCCCTTCCACAGAGGCGGCACAGCCCTCGGCCGTCCCCGCCGCCGCCGCCCCATGCGCGGCGGGGCCGGGTGGCTTGGCGTCGCCGAGGAACTCCTGCATCAGCCTCTGCATCTGCTCCTCCCTCGCCGCCTGCTCTCGCGCCGCCTCCGCTGCTCTTGCGCGCTGCTGAGCGCTGATCTCCTTGGGCACCGGCGTGGGCGCCACCTGGACCACGGGCTTGCGCCCCTCGTGCAGTCGTTTCACGTCCACCGCCGACGGCGCACCGCCTGCCGCCGCCGCGCCCGCGAGCGCCGCAACGCCCGCCGTCGCCGTCGGCGGGGCCACCCGTCCGGCATTGAGGGCGCCGTACTGGGCATTGAGGGCCTCCACTTGCGTGGCGCTCGCGTGCGCGGCGGCAGCGGCAGCGGCGGCGGCGGTCGGGAAGCCTCCACCAGCGCGCGTGAGCGCCTCGGGCGCGCTAGCCCCGCTCTCGTCGGGCGCCGCCCCCATCGCCGCCCCCATCGCCGCCGCGGCCGCCCCAAACCCGCGCGCTCGTGCGTCCTTGGCTTCTTGGCGCCGCCGGTGCTCGTCGGGTCGCTCCCTTTCGGCGATCTTCTCGGCGAGTTTCTCGGCGAGTTTCTCGGCGGCCCGATCCCTCTCCCTCTCCTTCTCCTTCTCCTTCTCCTTCTCCTTCTCGCGGAGTTCGAGCCTTTGCTGCGCCTCCCCGCGCCGCAACCGTGCTCGCCTTTCCTCAAGGCGCTCACGCTGTGCCTCAAGCTCGGCGAGCTGACGCTGCAGCTTGGCGCGCGTCGGGTCCTTCGGGCGCGGCGGCGGCGGCGGTGCTGGCGCCGCCAGTTGCTGTCGCAACCGATTCCGTGCGGCGAGGTCGGCGGCGGCGGCGGCGGCCGCTGCCGGGTCTGCGCCCGCGGCGTGAAGCTTCAGGCGCCGCCGGGCCTGTCGCGCCTCTTCAAAAGCCACGGACACGGGCGCAGGCGGCGGCTGGACGCGAGGCGGCGGCGGCGGCGGCGGCGGCGGCGCGGGCGCGGGCGCGGCGGGCGGCGGCGTTGGCTTGCCGAGTGGGCGCTGCGGTGGGCGCTTTGCTGCCGCTCCCGCTGCCGCTCCCGCTCCGGCTCCCGCTGCCGCTCCCGCTGCGGCGGCGCCGCCAGCGGCCGGAGCGCCGCCCTTTGCACCGGCACCGCCCGCACCAGCGCCACCATCACCGCCCTTGGCGCCGGCGCTGCCCTCTTTGCCCTCCTTGCCCTCGGCGATGACGGCGGCGGCCGCGGCCGCCGCCGCCGGCGCCGACTGTCGCACAGCCAGCTGCAAGATGGGGCGCTGGAGGAGGGCGGCGGCGGAGGGTCGCTCCGCCGCGTTCGTGTGCAGCAGCGCCGCCGTCGTGAGCGCGAGGTCCTTGGAGAAGGTCGACGGGATCGGCGGGTACCGCCCGCGCACAATCTTCATCGCGAGCCCTTGCATATCCTTCGCATCGAATGCGTGGCGCAGCGTGGTGAGCTCGTAGAGGACGCAGCCGAGGGCCCACATGTCGGCCTTGTACGAGTAGCGCTGCTTGCGCATCAGCTCGGGGCACATGTAGAACGGCGTGCCCACACACGTGCGCGCCAGGTCGGTGGGCGACTCGAGCACACGCGAGACGCCGAAGTCGCCGAGCTTGAGCGTGGCGCCGTCGGCGAGCAGGAAGACGTTCTGCGTCTTGAGGTCGCGGTGGATGACCTGCTTGGCGTGCACGTACTCCAGCGCGAGCGTCAGCTGCAGCAGCCACGACACCACGCGCGGCTCGCTGAAGAGTTTCCCGTCCTTCCGATGCACCTGCACGCGCTGGTGCAGGTCGCCGCCGTCGCAATAGTCCATCACGAGGCACAGCTGGTTGGCCGGCTTGTGCACGAACGAGTCCTGGTACGAGCAAATATGCGGGTGCCGCAGGTCGCGCAGCAGCTGCACCTCCTGGAAGGCGCTCTGCCGCTCGCGCGACCCCATGCCCTGCAGATTGCACCGCTTCATGACCCAGGTGCGCTCGGGCCGGTGGCGCTCGCTCACGAGGTACACGGTGCCGTACGAGCCCGAGCCGAGCTTCTTGAGCGTCTCGTACCGCTCCATCCCCGCCGCGCTAGGCTCGCAGGCGGCGACGCCAATACGAATAAGGCTCAACCTGTATCGACCACCATTTTTGAGCAGGGTGTGAATGAACTGCAGCAGTAATGGAAGTGGAAATGGAACTTGCCCGATGGAAATGGAAGGGCAGTGGGGAAGGCGGAAGTGACGGCGCTCGATTGACCTCGCAATTTTCACATTCACGGAGAGGCTTCGAGGGGCGAACCATATTTGGTCCTTGGGATCCTATGGTGCAGGCTTTGTTAGAGCACGCGCGACAAGCGTTGCTGGGACATGCTCTGCAGCCTTTGGCGAACGGCACGCACGTCGCCAACGTCGCGACGGCCTCCTCCTCCTCGGACGCCCCCGTGCCGCAAAATTCCTTGGTGACCCTCTTGTACACGGTCGACGATGTGCTGACCGAGTTTAAGCACGAGTTGAGGAGGGAGATTTCGACCGGCGAGCTGGCAGACACGCCGATGTGGGGTCTCGGCATCGGTCTGATGGTCGTCGGCACCGTCGCCTCTTCGGTGGGTATGCTCTGCTTCAAGCGGGCGGGCACGATGACGAGCACGCCGTGGTACCAGAACAGCTGGTTCTGGGGTGGGCTGGTGCTCTTCGTGATGACGGCGGCGGTGCTCGACACGATCGTCTTCGCGGTCACGCCGCTCGGCCTCATCGCGCCCTTTGCCGGCCTCACCATCGTCGTCTCCTTCGCGCTCGCCTCATTCGGCTGCTGCGGCGTCAATGAGCCCCCCACGCGCACGACCACCTCTGCGGTGGTGCTGATCGTGATCGGCGTGACCGTCTGCGCCGTCTTCGGGCCCAAGTCGGACGGCACCATCAACCCCACCCAGCTCCAGGAGATATTCAGGGTCCACCGGCTGCTCTACGTGCTGTGTGCGATCGCGGGTCCCTCCTTCCTTATCTTCTACGCCGTCTCCCTTTACAAGCCCGCAGAGACCCGCAAGGCGCTGCGCTCGTGGGTCGGTGCGCTGGTGCTCGCGCTCTCGGCCGCGCTCTTCGGCGCCGTCACCCAGCTCCAGTTCAAGGCCCTCGCGCATGCCATCGTCACCGTCCTCGGAGTCATGAGCAGCGCCGACAGCAACACGGAGCACTGGAGCAGCCTATACCCCTCAACAGTCATGTGTATCGTGCAGCTGCTGTGCGCGGCCTCAACGGGCCTCGCGCAGATCGGGTTCCTCAACTTTGCGATCTCGGGCGCCCCCGTCGCCTACACTGTCCCGGCCTACCAATCGGCGCTCCTCGTCTTCACCTTGGGCACCTCGGGGCTGATGCTCGATGAATATGTGAATGAGTCCATCCTGGACCAGAGTATGTTCTGGTCCGCCGCCGGCGTGATCATCCTCGGGATGCTGCTGAATGCGTGGGGCCTCTCGCGTGCCACGCGCGCCAAGGGCGCCAGTGGGGGCGGAGCCGCCGGCGAGGGTTCCGATGACGAGACACCTGGAGCTGTCGCCTCGGAGGCCGCTCTGCTCGGCGCCACGGAGGCCGCTTTGATCGGCGCCAAGGAGGCCGCTTTGCTCAGCGCGCCCGAGGGCGCTTCGTTCGGTGCGGGCGCAGCCTCAGCCAAGAACGCGTGAACTAGAGGCGCGTGCTAGTGCGATTAGTGTAGCGACGGTACGCGTGTGGCGCTCGGCTCACACAGGCCGTCACCGCGCGGTACCGGACCGCGACCGGTACCGTCCCGGTCTCGGCTCTGTCGACGGAGGGGGCACGGGCCTCAGGAAGGTCATACAAGTTACAACGCGCGGCGCTCGCGGCTGCGCGTCTCATGTGTCCCTGTTTGATGAAAAAAAGATCTTTTCGCTTTTCGTACAGATTTCGCACGCCGCTCGGTGCGCGACCGGCACGCGTCGGAGGGCGCGGCGCGGGTACCAGGAGCGTCAACGGCCGGGCTTTAACCGCTTGATAGGGCTTTAACCGTTGATCGGATTCAACCTTGATGCCCCCCCCGCGGGAAGCTCGTCGCCACGCCGCCATCCAGTCAGTACATCGTACCTGCTCAACCGCCCTCGTTCGCAGCCCTTGCGGTCGCCACCCTCGCTGTCCTTGCCGCCGCCGCCCAGCGACCTTTTCCATATCTCCATCGATCTCGCCTCCACAGATCTCGATCTCGACTACCCCCCTTTGCGCGCACCTCTCACTCCTTCTTCACCACCGCCCGGGACGGCGCGTCCCTTTGGCGCATCGCCGTCTGCTTCCCCACAGCCCGGAAGTGGCACGGAGATCCGCCAGCGAGCTTCTGCTTCGCGCTACCGTCGCTGCAAAGGGGGGCGTACTCCTTGCCGTTGTCCTGGGCGCCGACGGCACGGCCGTTTGGCCGTTTGGGCGCCGTCCTGGGCGCTGGTGAGTCCGCATCCGTCGCGCCTGCCTCGGCGCCGTCCTGGGCGCTTCCGTCGTCCGCGGCGGTGCGAAGCGTACGCTCAGGACGGCGCTTGGCGGAGGGCGTGGCGGAGGGTGCGGCGTGCACGCCCGCCGCCTCTGCTTCTTCCTTGAATGATCCTTCCTTGCGCCGCTTGACTTGACCGGGACGGCGCCCGGGAGGGGAGGCAGCATCGGCGGCGGGCGGGTGGGCAGGCAGGGCAGGCGGGGTGGGTAGGGCGTCATCGGGTGGCAGGCTGTCATCGGGTGGGAGGGTGGAGGTGACCCAGGCGAGTCCGCTGTCCAGCCATTCACGCCAGCCGTCCGTATCGGAACCTAGCGGCCCACGCTTCTTAGTCTCACGTGCCATCTGCTCGCACGCCGCTCGCTCGGCCGCCTCCCAAGCCCGCTTGGCCTCGGGCGAGCGCCCCTTGTGCTCCGCCTGGGCGGCCTCGTACACGGCCAGAGCCTCGCGCCCCTGCGCCGACGCCTTGTCGTCGTCCTTCTGCTCGTCGCCCTCCTTGTCGCCCTCGTTGCCGCCCTCTTTTTCGCCCTCGTCGTCCTCGTCCTCGTCGCCGTCGTCGTCGTCGTCGTCGCTCTCCTCTCGCTCGCGCGCCTTTCGCTCGGCGGCGCGCAGCTTGGCGCGTCGCTGCATCTCCTCGGGGGTCGAATCCGGGCGGAAGCGCACCGGCAGCTGCCTCGAGGCACTCCGCCTCGCCCTCCCACCGTCTCCTGCCACCATCCCCTCCGCCGCCTCCGCCGCCTCCGCCGCAGACGCGTCCACTCTCGCCAGGCGCCGTGACGAGCGCAGCGACTCCAGGCGACGGGTTTCGTCAACCGCGCCCGCACCGCCGCCCTCGCCTCCGCCCTCGCCGCCCTCGCCCTCGCCGCCCTCGCCCTCGCCGCCCTCCTCCTCGCCAGCCTCTGTCGCGAGATAGCCAGCGAGATCGCCCGCAAATCGGACCTGCCACCAGGGCGGCGGCGGAAGCGGCGGCTTGCCGAGCGGCGCACGCGCAGCGATCGCCGCGATCGCCTCGCGCTTGGCCGTCTGCAGCATCCGATCGTGCGACTTGCGCACCACACGCTTCTCAAGCAGTCCCAACGCCAGACCATCCTCCCATGACAGAGCCTCGTCAGGGCTGTTGGTGAAGTAAAAGTCCTCCTTGGTCCAGCCGAAGAACTTGACGAAGAGGTTGCCGGCGAGCCGCTGGCGTGCAATGTCGCGGTCGTTGACGTATGGCTGGCACACGAGCGCGGGCCACCACGAGAATCCGCGCATGCGCACCCACACGATGGTCCCTAGAGGGTGCCGCCACGGCGCGCTCCACTCCAACTCGGTAAGTGGCACATCCTCGTCATCATCGGGATCCTCGCACCGACGAGGGCGGCTCTCCTCTGCCAGTGCAAGCCGGTAGAGCTCCTCCTTGTTGAGCGAGCGCAGCTCCGCCGGCAGCTCAAACTCGGTCGAGCGGCACATGCCTGTGACGCTCAGGTCGGCCGCCGCCGGCGCGCCGCCGCGTGCGCCCCCGTCGCCCTCCTCGCCGCCACCCTCGCCGCCCTTGCTGCCGGGCGAGCCGCCGGGCGCGCCCGCCGCCACCTGAGCCGCGAGCAGCGCCCAGGGCGGCAGCCGTGGGCCCGCGTACATGCCGAGCGCCAGAGGGTCAAAGTCCTCCCGCTTAGGACAGAGGGAGCCAGCGTAACCACATCCGAGCCAGTGCACCGCTGTGGGGGGTGTGAAGCCCGGTGTGAAGCCCGCGTCCGACGCGACGTCCTCGTCGTCCTCCGCCTCGCCGGCGCCAGCGGCGGCGGCGCCGCCGCGGCTCAGCGGCGGCACACGAGGCGCTCCATCGAGCTGGGGCATCCGGGGGTCCCAATAGATCGATGTGCATCGAGCGAGGCGTCTCTCTTGATCGTCGCCGTCGAGCCCGAGACGGCGCGAAGCGACGACGGCGGGTAGATCGTCGATGAGCCTCGCAATCGGCTGCGTGCGCTTCGGATACGGCGCGAGCAATTGCGTCCGCTTGAACGCCGGCCGATTGATCGGCTGCATATCCACGTTGAACCAGCCGGGGCAGCGGCGTGGCCACTCGGCCCAATGAGTCCACGCCCCTTCAGGGTAGGTGTCCGCGGGTACTTCGTAGCGGAGCGGCACGCCGGCGTGGCCCCATGTCGAGTACGTCCGCTTGTACGAGTTGCCGTACACGACGGTAATCTCCTCCGCCGGGTCGAAGTTGAGCTTGCGCGTGCAGAAGAAGGCGGAGCGGTCCTCGACTTCGGGATGCTCATGGGCGAAGCGCCGAAACTGCGCGAGGCTCTCTGGGCTCTGCGTGAGGCCGTGGCGCTGCATGAGAGGATCGTCGTCCGCGGCGACCTTGAGCTTGAGCTCGAGCAGCTCGGTCGACGGGGGCCCACGCGGCGGCTCGTTCGTGTTGCCCATGATGAAGGCCGAGTGACGAAACAGTGGATGGGCTGAGACGAGCAGATGTAACGGCGGCCCTCCTCCAACCTGCAGGCAGGGGCGACGAGAGGGCGCTCAGAAAGCAGACGCATGGCTCCGGCGAGCCCAATTGCAAGGCCAAGGCCAAGCACACTCGAGCTCCGAGGCAGCCGAGCAGCCGAAGCCGCGGCGAGCCGGTGCGCGGCTTCGTCACTGGCACGCACCTGCGAGCGTGAGAATTGTACGAGATGGGTGGCCATGTTGCGATCGGCGTGATGGTCCTCGCAGTGGCGCGCGAGCAGCTCGAAGATGTGTGGCGGCAGGTGCAGCAGCTCGCGCGTCTCGTCGTACAGCAAGTAGCACACCTGCTCGTCGCCCTCCTCGACGTAAGAGATGGTGCGCGAGTTGAACTCTGGCTCGACGGGCACCTGCAGCAGCCTCACGTCGGCGTCCTCCTTGATGGCGGGCATACCGGCTGCCTGGGCGTCCCGGGTGGGCATGAGCGTGATGTACAGCCCGTCCTGCACCCACTCGTGACCCTGCCGGCTCGGCAGGTCCTTGCGATGCACCACGTCAAACTGGCCGCAGAGCACCGTGCGCAGCACGCGCGCCTGCACGGCCGACTCGACCTCCGTCTCCTTGCCGAGGTAGGGCATCATGACCGGGCGCTTGAGAGACGTCCAGTCGAGCGCGCCGCCCTCGCGCGGGAAGAGCCCGAAGCCCTGGATGCCGCTCACGGCTGCCCTGAGCTCAGGCCAGTGCCAGCGCTCGGTCACGTTTGCGGACGACGACGTGCGCACCGGAAAGATCAGGTCGACGAGCTGGCGCTTGTCCTTGCGCTGGTCGATGCAGTGGACGACGGGCATCGTGCACGCGCCTCGCCCGCGCGGATGGTCAGCGCGGCAGCAGTCGCCTCGATTGAGGTCGAGAGCGGGCCCGAGGCGACTTGTCGCTTGTCGGTTTCGGGCGAAGCCACGTTCACACGAAGTCGTTTCACTTCGCGTTGTTTCACCGAGAAACACAGCAGGAAGATCCCCACAGAGACCCTCATGTCTGGTGGAGCGAGCACGCTCCTTCTTACATGCAGGGAGGAAGTCGACAATACCGGTACTTCCGTCATTGCGACTCTTCATGCGGCAGCAACTCGGGGCTGTCCTCCCCAGCCTCCTCTATCTCCATCATGCATCGGCCAAGGTTATGAACGCGGGCGGCGTCCCATACCGTATCTCCAACCCCGATTCGGCTGCGGCCGCGCCCTACTCGACCGACTTTGAGGCCAACATCGCTGGCCCGGTCGAGCACTTTGACATGTACGGCGAGGTGCGCACGATCTACTCTCAGACGTACTGGACGCGCAACGCGCCCATCCCGCTGCCCGAGGAGCTTGTCAAGCGCTTCGCCAACGGTGGCGTCATGGCGATCACCGGCTACGAGATCGATCAGGTCACGCACGACAACGCACCCCCGCCGCCTCCGGGCGACAAGCTGGGCGGCTTCTCATGCTACCCGTCGTGCGACGCGAGTGACCGGTCGGTGCCCACCTACCACGCCTACAACCACCACTACTTTGCGTGGCTAGTCGGCTCGGGCGCCGAGGTCTACGACCTCGAGCGGCCGGGCAAGTATCCCAACCCGTCCTGGACGGGCGTGCGCGAGGTGGAGGCAAACCCGCAGGGCGTACCGTCAAGCATCGTCTTCAAGGAGAACCCGGGCGGCGAGTACCGCAAGTCATACCACGGCTACCCGAGCGGCTACGCGCAGCTCCTGCACGAGCCCACGACCTGGATCTTCGAGCCCATGCAGATCGACACGCACCCGCGCGACGGCACGCAGCTCACCGACCAAGTGGGGTACAAGCAGTGGCTGCTCCCGGCCGCGTCAGGCAACGGCTCGGTGACCGAGCTCTACTCGGGCTCGTCTCCGCTGCTCGAGTGCCCTTGCACCGACCGCATCACGAAGCATGTGAACGAGACGAGCGGTGAGAGCTACGTGCTGTTCACCCACTGATGACCTCTGATGACCTCTGATGACCTCTGATGACCTCTGATGACCTCTGATGACCCAGGTGAGAGCTACGTGCTGTACACCCAGGACGATCGCACCGTCAGGGTGGACTACCACCACGACTGCAATGACGAGCCGCGGGGCGACATGCTTCGTCATGGAAACGGAGTCGGCACAAACGGTCCGAACGCCGCATGCAATGTGACCACGTACCACGGCGGCACGTTCTGCTGCCAGCACACCTTTTTGCTCACTGACAAGGCCCAGCAGCCCTACCTCCGCGAGGACCTTGTCGACCGTTACTACCTCAAGTTCCGGTACTACTTCCAGACCTACCGGCCAGCCCAACCCCCATCTGCATCCGCATCGCACCAGCTCCTGCACCACTGGGTCTTTCTCATAGATGCGCAGGTGAGGTGCCCACGGATCGAACCCTCTGATCGCCAATGTGGCTGCCAAGGTGATCTCAGAGGCGATCTGACCTTGACCTCTGACGTTCGCTCTGATGACCTCTGACGACCTCTGACGACCTCCCCTTGACGCAGATCAACGACTATGAGGAGGCGCACGACGACGAGCGAACGAACCCGTACGGCACCCCGAGCCTCGGGCGCATCGAGGCTCGATTAGTCGCCAATCAACTCTGCGACGCGGGCTGCGACGGCGGCCCGAACGGTCAGATTGACGGCGCGGGCGTGCAGCCGGCAAAGGATGGGAAGCTTCACTTCAAGACGATCACACCGCTGGTGATCACGCCGCACTGCCATGCACCCTCGTGCGTACGTGAGGAGCTGTGGAATGACGACACAGGCGAGCTCCTGTGCAACGTGACCGCCGACTACGGCGACGCCCGGTACGGCGCGCTCTCCGACGTGTTCAACGAGCGTGGCTACCTGGCCATCCCCCCTTGCCTCTTCGGCTACCAGCCTGGGCTACGCAAGCCCTTCTCCCTCGGTCCGGACACCAAGCTGCGCGCCGTCAAGTACTTCAACAACACCTTCAGGCACCTCGGCCAGATGGCACAGTGGACGGGGCTCGCGGTGTATGAGTGGCCCTGAGCGCTACGGAACTGGTGCCGGCACTGGCGGGGCTGGTGCCTGCACTGGCGGGGCTGGTGCCGGCACTGGCGGTACGGTGCCGGCACTGGTACGCCCCCGCAAGCGCCGTTGCGCCGTCCGATAGGGGAAAGACTCAAGAGCGCACATCTCTCGCCTCTGAGTCGGCCGCTCTCCGCTCCGAGCAAGAGACCGAGCACGGAGCAGTCGTGACGATCCAGTGTGTGACGCTGTGACCCCGGGTCCATGGCGCGGCGCACGCCCTATCGGATGTGTGTAGCTGTAGGCGCGGGTTGCGTAATCCTAAAGTGACAAAATCAACGCGTCGCAGAAAACCCAGTGCTCTTGGCCCGCTGGGGCACGCCGTCCCTTGCCCCCTTCGCAGTTGATATACCGGTACACAGATACTCTGCGCCCCCCACGTTGTGTCTCCACGGGACCTGTGGCTGTGCGTCTGGCCGAGATGGCAAATTAACGTGAACGTGAACGTGAACGGTACACAGATTGAGATTATGGTCTCCAACGACTATCAACCAACGCCCTTGTCGTGCGTCTCGAAGGCACAAATGGCGTACAGCTCTCTCCTCGCGCTCTTGACGGTCTCAACTCGACTCGATCCGCTCCTGGGCAAGGCTTCGACCCCAGTGATCGGCTTGGCCGGCGAAAATGCCACTCAGGCCCGTTGTTCAGCCCCGCCGCCCTACAACTCGTCGCTTGCTGCGGCAGCAGCCACGGTAAGCAGCGGCGTCGCTTTCCCCGCCGAGTTCGTAGCCCATGGCACCCAGTGGACGCGTGAGCCTGCGATGGGGCTCATCTCTCGCAACTGCTCTCTCGATGGCATGATGGGTGCCCTGAAGCAAAGCCAGTGGGCGAAGCCGCGTGCCACCGTGGGGTATTTCATCGACCCGGCCATTCGATTCATCGAGGAGCTCTTGGCGTTCAATGCGTTCAACCGCGACAAGGACGGCGCGCTCTCTATCCTCATAGTTCTGCATTGGTTCCTCACAAATCCTCGCCTCTGGCTCTTCGTGGTTACCTCCGCCGTGCACATCTTTATCATCTCGTGCACCAAGATCCCCAAGCTCATCGCCAGGGCTGCCAACCGTAGGCGGAAGAAGACGGACGTTGTGCTGCCGGCGGCCGGAGCGGCGACGGAGGAAGAGGCGGCGTCGGCAGAGGCGGCAGGGGAGCGACTGGTGGGGATTTTGCGCATCCGAGGTGGCATGGGTGCGGGTGCCTCTGCTTTGACCGACGAGAGCCCAGACGCGGACATCAAGGCTGCCTACGAAGGTGCATCGGCGCAGGAGCGGTCGGCATTTCTCGTCGATGCTGGCGAACAACACAAGAGGAAGCTCGTGAGTCTCGGCCTTGACGTGCCGGAGGCAGCTCCATCTGGGCTGACGCCGGGTACACCGCTGCCGCCAAAGCTGCGTCAGGCGCTCACAGAGCTCGACCAAATCGTCATACAAGTCCTTCTGCATGGAGCGATTCGGTTGCTATGCGTCAAGTGGCTACTGATGCAGCCGGCCAACTTCAAGATGCCGAATCGGCAGGCGCTCGAGGAGTTGGAAGAGAGCGGGGCCTCGCCGTCGCCGCTGCTGAGCCCTCAAGAGGCCGCAGCGCTCGTCGAACGTGGAGATCGGAGCATCGGCACACTTACCTACGGCTGGCTCAGTCCAGGCGATCCGGATCCGGACGGCTCGCGCATCCGCGTGCTTCGACGCGCTCTGATGGGGATGGCAATTCGAATTGAAGCCT
>Ga0210248_101525_pt1 | contig 17312 bp, 19 predicted proteins | sample ChrtobMetP3_32mM_FD_155493 | JGI IMG/M metagenome (GOLD analysis project Ga0210248, IMG submission 155493) | Chrysochromulina tobin associated microbial communities from unialgal haptophyte culture, Seattle, Washington, United States - P3_32mM | ecosystem: Host-associated > Algae > Haptophytes >...
AGAGTGGACAGCGAGGCCGCCGTGTTGCCACAGGACTTCGAGGATACGGTGCATGCGAGGCAGCTGAAGGCGTTGTGCAGAAGAGTGGGGCGAAGGATGAGTCGTCAAGGTCCGGGACGCTCACCTTCAATAGGGCTCACGCATCTGAACGCGGCGCGGCCGCGAGAAAAGTCGAGTGGGGTCCCGCATTGCGGGAGTTCGAAAATTTTGTCGGATCTCGTTTCACACCGGCGTGCAACACGTCCGCTGCATCGGCTCCACTGCCACCGTTGGACCAGCCGCCCAGCGAGCCCGACGTTGTAAAAAGCTCCTATTCTTCAAAAAATTCGAGCGGCCCCGCCGCCACCTCTCCCTTGCGCATCGCAACGAGCTTCGGTTCGTCACCGAAGAGAGAGACGTGCACTCGCAGGTGAATAAACTCGAAGGCCGCAATTTTAACCTTGAAAAAGTAGTTGGTGCCGTTCACAACCTGCGCAGCCACAGTTGTAGTGGTCGTCAACACGCGTTAGGCGACACGTCACGCGATCGATACGCTGGATCTGTGCCTCACCTGCGTCATCAGATCAACGACCTCGTATCTCTCGAATGGCGTGACCTTTGCCATCACGTCGCCGGGGATGTCCAAGTACATGCGACGCGCAGCACCGCTCACCTCGTCAGCCACATGCTGATTCTGCATCGCGGCGGCGGTTGCAGCCTGAGCCCCACCGGGGGGAGCAGGCGCCGCACGCGCGGCATCCTGTTCCAGTACTTCTTGGCGGGCGGCATCGGTCCCCTCGTCGCCCGTCGTCGCCATGAGGACCTCGTCGCCATGAGGACCGGCGAAGTCTCCTGTTCATGAATTACATTCACGAGGGGCTGTTTAAGCGAAGTTTACTGGTGCTTTCAGTAAAAGTGGCTTTTACCCTACTTTTACCCTGGATACGGAGGCACGATTCCTTTTACCGTTTTACGCGAATCTTGTGCAGCTGCACACTTTTACCGTCTTACGCCAAAACGGCCCACACTTTTACCCTACCCCCACCCTATGTATATTCCTCTCATTCTCTCATACTATCATACTCTCATAGGTTATTTCTCACAGTGCCCCTCGGAATATTTATTCACGAACGGCGCCTCTTCTCTTTCGATAGTGTTGCGCGGCTTTTGACGAAGCGTGGCGTCTTAGCCCGCTTCGCCTGCGCCCCGACCTTCTGCTTGTCGCGTGCGGCATGCCTCCCAAAGCTGGATGTGAGCGCCAGGCCATTCGTAAGCGCTGCTCGCTGAAGCGAGCATGACGCCGGCACTCGTTCCAGCGTCTTGCAGCTCACAGGTTGGGGACCACGACGGTCCAGCCAATCGAACTCGTATTCATCATCTCCGCTCTGGGCTTGCTCCTGATCAAGTTTTGCAGCTGCACGTATTTGGGCCAGACCGCTGCTTTGAACATGCCCGCCTCGTCGGCGAGTCCGATGGCCTGCACAAAAATATTTTCGTTGGCCAGCATGTAGTAGTTTCCGGTCTTGATGGTCATGGTTTGATGGCACCACGGTAGTACGGAGAGGAACGAGGCCGGCTCTCCTTGAGCTGCACGTGCTGCTGCAGCTTCTTTCTTCTCTTGAATATTTCTCTCGAAAGCCGACCAGTCCCAGGTGGAAAGGCCATTCTCCATCCCAGATGGAAAGGCGAGCGTCTTGGTTCGAATTTTCATCCATCCTTGCTGAAAGGAACCGTCCGCCAGTGGCTTCGCGTAGTCTTTGGGTGCACCATAGCACCAATGAAACGCTGGATCCATCTTGAGCTCGCTCTTATCCTTCTTCTTGGGCTCGCGTTTTGGCTTGTATGGAGGCTTCTTGCTGGGCCCCTCGTCCTCGTCGTCCTCGTCCTCGTCGTCGTCGTCGTCGTCCGACTGCATCTCCACTCCCCGTTTGTCGAACTCAGCTCCCTTTACCGATCGCCGCCGAACTCTCTTGCCACTCGAGCTTCCGCCGCCGGAGGAGCTCTCGAGTGGCAAGAGCGCGGGATCAGCCGACTGCGCTTTTGGCAACAGCCACGGCTTCGGATAGTATGGGCCCGGGAAGAAGACCTGCTCCGCCGCGGTGAGGTCCTGTTGGCCACCCTTCACGGCGTCGGCCGACTGCAAACCGGCAGCGATGTGAGCTGCGATGTTATCTGCCGCGATGTCCGCAGCGAGCACGCCGTAATCAATGCCGGCGTCGTGAGCGCCTGCCATGGGGCCAGGTTTTCCCGGGGCCTCCATGCACAGAAGCTCTTCACCTGCCCGACAGCTTCTTTAGGGTCTTTTGGTTCTCCCAAATGCAGTACTATGAACAAGTCAGATCAAATTCAAGGCAATTCAAGTCAAATTAAGGTGAAGGTCGGTACTGTACTCTCGATGTGGGACCCTTCGGTGTGAACATGGCTCCGCATGCACCTTTCCTTATTTGGGAGATTTTCCTTATTTGGGAGATTTTCCCAAAACCCAGAATGGGGTCTCAACTTTGCGTGACGGCTCGCTGGATGCTCGCCGATGGCGAGTATTTTGACGTCGGTTCCATCAAGGGCTGGATTTGTCAAGCAAGACACGTCCCTCACGGTTTGGCCAAATGAGAACATGCCGTGCTTGGGAACGCGACTACACAACTTTGCAGCGCAGCAGATCAGGGTTCCGCATGGAATATACGCGGGCGAGCTGGTGCTTGATCCCATTCCGCTATTTCCCGCTCCGCCTGGCTTGCCGGTGACTCCCATCAACGGCTGCGTGGATATTCTCCAGCTAATCGGTCCATTGGATGCAACCATACATCAGACATATGCTGGTAGGCTCGCGGCAAAAATTAGCGGTTGGGCAACATCTTCTCTGGTGAGTGACGGAGCAACCTACAGAGAGCAAAGCCGCGATGGGATCGCCCGCGCCTTACCAGAGCCGCCAGCCGGTGGGCCAGCTTGGCATGGGCCAATTCAGATCTACCAGCCAGCGAATACGATGCCAGCGGGCCAGATAGACGTTCTATTTGCTCTGGCGAAGTGCAACTGGCGCTGTGGAGTGCCATTCTGCCAGAAGATCCTGAACCCTCTCTCCATTGGGGACGACGCGCCGCGTTTTGTGCGGAACAACAACTGGATCTGGCACCATGGCATGCGTGGCCTCACGGCGGCGGACAACAACATGGAGCCGTTCATGATTTGCAGCATGTGTTGCAATAAGGGAGAGAATTGACTCTTGATCACTCTGTGTGTGTCTTCATGTGTGTGGCCTTATGTGTATGTCTTGTACATTAAACCGCACACATCGATTATGACCAAGTCGTCCAGCCAGTCATGAAGACAGACATTGCGAGCGCGCCGGTGACAGTCTGTGAATGCGATCACAAAAGAGTTCCGATACTGACGCGCGCTCGTGGGTCGCGGTTCAAGGTCGAGCGGGGTCATGCAGGCCTCTTCTTTCGGGGTTTTCGTGGATTTCCGACGAAATTCCGTGCAGAAATTCCGCATGATTCCGCGTCCTTGACGAGTCGATGCGGAACCGAGATCGACGCCAGCAGCCGGCGGCATCGGCCGAAGTGCGTATTGCGCCAGATGGCGTCGCCTACACCAAGATAGAATTTGTTGAGTTCTTTGGCAGCACCCGGGAGTGGGACCAAGCCGCTGCCCGAAAGGCTGCATCCGATGCCCTCAATGCTGCTATCCCGCCACCAGCGCCTAACGCGCCTGCGCCCTCGCCTTCACCAAAAGGCGCAAAGGACCCAACGGCGGATGTGGTGCTCGACACAAAGGCCACAAAGGCAACATCGGCTGTGGTGATCGATGCGTGGGCTTCATTTGAAGTCCTGTATGTGCCTGATGAGCCGGAGGCGCAGGCGGTCGCCGAGCTCGCAGCCAACGAGCGCGCCGCGAATGTCGAGGCGCAGGACGATGAGCTCATGGCCGTTGAAGCCATCTACGAGCGCGAAACGCGATATGTCGCGGAAGGTCCGGAGGCTGGTGCAGACGATGGCAGGCGGCGGCCAAAGGTCGTCGAGCTGTGCGTGCCGCTTCTCGAGCGCGTTGAGGGCGCAGACGCACACGTGGCGCGGGTTGTCGTGCCACCAGGGCTGCGCGGCCTGCCTCAGACCTCGGGCCTCCACTGTGCCGACGATGGCCTGTTTGCGCTCACCACGCTCCCTCCCCTCGTCCTTCGCCTGAGGCGCCCGCTCACGTACCCTTCGCGGTCTCCACCCGTCGTGGCGCTGCGCTGCGCGTGGCTGAGCGACGAGGAGCTCGCGCATCTCGCCACGCAGCTGGACGAGGTGTTCGCGACATCGCTCGGCATGCCGGCGATCTGTGAAGCGGTTGAGTGGCTGCGTTCCTCGGCCCTGAGCAGTCTACCATCGCTTGTGCTCGATCATTTGGCGTTGCCCGCCACGCCCGCCGCAGCCACTACGGGAGCCGCTCTCGAGAACACGCGGCTTGCTGTGGCCGGCCGCGCTGCGCGCTGGCCGCGGTCGGCCCCCGAGGTCCTCTCTGCCTTGTGCGCTCACGCGCAGTCGGACTCTGAGCGGTTGTGGCGCGAGAAGCTGCACACGTGCGGCGTGTGCTTCGAGGAGCATGCTTCCCTTGACTGCGTGCGCTTCATACGATGCAAGCACACTTTTTGCAAGGGGTGCGTTGGTACGTACTTCGAATCTCTCATGGCTGACGGCGCTGCGAGCGCCCTCAACTGCCCGGAGCCGAGCTGCCGAGCGGCGGCCAACCCATTCGAAGTGAAGGCGCTGCTCTCGCCTGCCCTGTACGAGCGGTACGAAAAGCTGCAGACCGACACGTGTCTCTCGGCCATGCAGGACGTGGTTTGGTGCCCGCGCTGCGAGTATCCGGCGTTTCTCGTCGAGGGTGACGAAAGCACGGGCGCTCGCACGGCCACGGCGGGTGGACCCACCGATTCCGATAGAGGAGCAGGCCGCCGGCTAGCGCTCTGCGGCAGCTGTGCCTTCTCCTTCTGCTGTGAATGCCGCCTTGCCTGGCATGGCTTGGCGCCGTGTGCCAACCTGGCGACGCGCTGGCGAAACGCAGACGAGCAGGGGCGTGAGGAGCTGCGCCGCAAGTATGGTAAGAGCGTCGTGGATGAGGTCGAATCGGCCGAGTGGATGCTGAAGCACACGAAGCCGTGCCCGAATTGCAGCACCTCCGTCGAGAAGAATGGCGGCTGCAACCACATCACGTGCCGCCACTGCAACTTCGAGTGGTGCTGGCTCTGCAATTGCAAATACCAGCCCGGGCACTACCGAAAGGGCAGCGGCACTGGTTGCGAGCAGTTCTCGCAGGACTTTTTTGATGAGCTTGATCTCACCCAGGAGGAGTTTGATGCGCGGTTCGTGGTTTTGAACCATATGTGAAACGTGTGAGCTCCTGATACCTGAGTAGCGCTCAAAGTTGTTAGCTGTGTGTTTTCGGCTTGCGTTATTTTACGTTTTTCACCCACGAGGGGGTAGCGGACCACGGGAGGCGGATGAAACCCGGTCTAGAGAATCGATATACGCCGGCTGGAAATTCATCCGATGATTACACCCGATTCCTCGTCGGATACGCACGTACCTGTGGTTACAGCTTACCGACGTACACCCTGAGGCTGAGCCTGACGAGCTCACCTACCACATTTCAAACTCGGAGTGAAGATTCACCCAAGGGCCAAGGGGGTAGGCGGTACCGGTCGGGTAGGGGAGCAGGGGCAGGGGAGGGATTTAATAATCCTGGATAAAATCCTGCTGGATTTGCACCCATTCCTCATACCCCGATTTCAAACTGAGTGCTGAGAGCTGACAGAGTAACAGATCGACCGTTAACGCGACGAATTTCGGCTGATAAGCGTGATAGGTCCCGGCTATACTGTATAGACGTCTATAGCCGCCCGAATCTCCGAGCTGCTCGCTTCGGTCACTTACCATTAACCCCCCAGCCGGTTATCCGGAAGGGTGCGCTGCTGACCCAACCACGCGGAAGGGTCCGCTGACGAGGTTGTTCTCGTCGTGCTCCTCGATGCACGCTGGCCAAAGAGAATAGAGCTCCAGATGCGTCCCAGTGCATCTAGAGCTCTCCATAGTACTCCGGATGCTGATCTGTGCATGCCTTGAGAGCGAGGGTGGCCTTGCCGCACTTTTCGACAAAGTCCTCGCCCGCATCCTTGGCAGCGTCGACGCATGCTTCCCAGGCGATGAAGACGTCGCCGCACGGACCATTCTTCATGAAGCGGCAGAAGCCGCACTCGGGTACCTCCGACTTGGCCTGGAGCGCAAGCTTCTCGGAGGTGGCCGAGTCGATCAGGCGCACCGTGACCGTGCGTGGGTGCACCCCCGGGTTTTGGCCGCCCGCGGGCAGCTCGCCGCTCCATGCGATGCCGCCGGTTGCCAGGCTCACGCTCAGCGGCATCGCATCGGCATCCCTCTCGATGACGAGCACACCTGCCCTCTCGAGCAGCTGCCATGGCAGCTCGACCTGCTCCCACAGCGTGGGCACCTCCCGTTCCTCTTCAATCGAGCCGGTTGAAGCCGCATCAGGCTCGCTGGCTTCAGAGCTGGGAGCCACCGCCGCCGGCGCGGCTGCTCGCGGCGGCGGCGCCGGTGGAGGTGGCGGCAGCATTGAGGGCGCTGGCTTAGCTGCCGACGTGCTCGCGGCATCGTCCGGAGGCGGCGGTCGCGGTGGCGACTGCGGGATCTGCTCCTCGCCGATCGAGATGGGTAGCACAGGATAGCCGACCGAGTCGGAGCTTGAGCCGGAGAGGTCGGGCGGCCCTGTCCAGAGCTTCACGGACGGCACAACAAGAAGCGACTGCGTGGAGCCGTCCTCCACGATGGCGAGCGCGCGCAACGGCACCGAGGCAAGGAGCTCGGTGATGCAAGGTCGGATGAGCACACGGTCGGCCACGACGCGCTCATAGAGCGCCTTGTAGTTGTCAAGCACCACCGTTGTTGAGGACGGCAACAGATTGAGCTGCAGGCATTGTTTGGGCTTCTCTTGGGGCTCCTGATCCGCAGCTGGCTCGGCGAGAGACATGGCTGCGCTACGGGCAGCAACAACAGACGCCGCAGCGGCCGCGGCAGCCGAAGCGGTGGCCGCCGAGCGCAGTCGCATAAGCGATCGTCCCAGCATAAGACTTGTGCACTGAGAAGCCTGCCACGTCGACCAGCTTTCAGAAACGCCTTTATTCACAATCCGGATACAGGTCGTGTTTTGCGCTCAAGCGCTTGGGCCGAGTTCATCCGAATGACGAATGGTTGTCACTTGTGACCCAGCTCCGCGTCTCAACTTGGGTCGGCTTGCCGATGTGCGAGCGCTCCGACTTCGTGGCAGCCGAGCGCACACATGTCACGAGCTGCGGCGTGCCTGCCTGTGGAGGCGGCAGATTGTACACGACGTGCCGCTTGCGCCGGCAGTTGGCAGCCTGAAGATGCGTTCCGTCCACGCCAGCTTTGTGGAGACGCGCGTCGACGAGCTCGGCCTATTACGGCGGCGCAACGCGAGTGATCCGCCCGCACCATCGCAGTACAGCTCTTGCGTGCCGCTCGTCTGGCTGCCAGTGTGGGGCTACAACATCGGCGAGTTCTTCCAGAACAGCGTGCTTGCAGTGGCGGAGCTCTTGGCCGCGGGTGTGCTCACTCGAGAGGTGATGCTGACGCCCGAGGTCGGGGGCTGGCCACTTCGTGACTACCATACGCAGATGTTGCGCGCGTTCAGCTCGCATCCTGTGAAGACGATCGCGCAGCTCGCTCCATCCAACTGCCCCGCCAGCAGCAGTGCGCGGCAGCAATCGCAAGCTTGCGCCCAGCCGCGCTGCTTCGAGCGCTTGCTCCTCTGCCGCTTCCGAGACGTATATGATCATGAGCACCCAATCGCGCCGTGGCACGCGGCACGCCATATAGTCGCGAGCCTCAGACGAGGCTACCGCCGCTCTGCGTGGCTCGTCAATGGTGGGTACAAGCAAGAGGCGAGGAGAGAGGCGGCGAAGAGTGCGGCGGCGCCGTACGCCGTGCTGTTTGCGAGCCGCGCGAACGCTAAGAATGGCGCACGGCAGTTGACGAACGAGGCGGAGCTCGTCAGTCGATGCAACCGTTGGGTGCCGTCGCCTCGCTGCGTTGTGAGCACCAACGGTGACGGTGACGCAGGCAGGAGTGCGAAGGTTCTTTGCATGTCGCGCGTCTTTGGCCAGCTCGGATTTCGAGCCGACGTGGCGGCCGTGCAGGAGGCAGACGTGCTCGTCGGCACGCACGGTGCCGCTCTTGTGCATGCGCTCTTCATGAGACGCGGTGGCGCGCTCATCGAGGTGCGTCCTTACGGCTTCAACGGGCGCTGTACGGCAGCGAGGCTCGAATGTCTGACGCACGCAGCCCACGAGAGAGGACCCTGCCAACCACTGCATGATGCTCGAGTCTCGCCACTGCAGGGCCCGACCAGTACCATTTCGCCATGGCCCGCCAGCAGAATGTGACGCATGCGTTCGTCATCCGTACGCTCGATCGCACGCTCTGCGAGAGCGCACACACGAACGGCGTGCCGCCTGCGAACGTGTCCGCGTGGGATGCACGACCGCTGAACACGTATGTGCGCGTCGACGCATTTGACAGGGCGCTCGCCGCGGCAGCGTGCACGAGCGGCCGAGGACCCGCATCGATCCCGGCGCGCACATTGAAACGCATCCCGCGGCACCCCGACGAGCCGTTTGAGTACGGCGAGCTGCACTCGGCAGTTGTAAACAACGGTCCGTAGACCATTGTGATAATTTCGTTGGATCTCCTGATTGATTGCTTCATTGATTGGCCTTTTTAGCCTCATACAATGTATCACAGACTGTTCCCGCTGGGCGAATAAGCTGTGAACGCTTCGCGTTGCGTATTGCCGATCCCGACCGCGACGCGCGTACGTCTTGACAAGCTTGCTATGGCAGAGGAGGCCGCGCTGCGCCTGCGTCTGCAGGCCAAGGAGGTGGCGCTGCGCAGTCTCACAAAAAAATACTTGGCCTTTTCAAATGCCATCGAGAAGAGCTCCGTGGAGGAGTGCGAAGCCATGCATGAGGCACTCATCCTCGAGATCAAGACGTACGAGTTTTCCATCAGCAAGGGAAGCTTGCTTGTGGACACCAACGTGCAGCAGGTCGCGGAATATGACGCGATGCAGCAGGATGTGGAGGCCATGATGTGCGCACCGCCTGTGGAGCACCATCGACTTTCTTCGTGTCTGACTGTGCTCCTCTGATCGCAGGAATACAACGCGCGACGACATAGAGCGGCTGACCAAGGTGCTCGAGCAGGAGCGCACCATCCGACAGCAGAAAGAGCAGTATTCTGCGCTCGCTCGCCGCATCCACACCTATCCCACGCGCAGTGAAACGCAATCTGAGATTGAGCGTCTCGAGGCCGAGATTGCGACACTCAAAGGGGAGAGCGACACGGTCGCGAGCGCACTCGAGCTACGCTCGAAGCGTTTCGCCGGCTTCATGCACGCGTTGCATGATATGCAACTGCTGCTGGAATCGGAGCAAGCAGCGCCCATGGCCTTGTGAGAAGCGCTGCGCACCGATGTCCGAGTCGACCACACACCGTAAATAACATCTGAGACATCACGCGCAAGAGACGTCTGACGGGAAGTTGAGCGTTCTGAGATGAAGGTGGGAGCTAGCTGGTCTCTTAGAAAACCGCGGCCCACATAGGGTACTTGTTTCAAACATTATTTCTGCACGCAATACCCAGGACACCTATATGATCAAAGAATCAACGCAATGATGACGGATCCTGATTCCTGTGGCGCGGCCCACATTGGCCCACATATGCGTCACGGAGAGTTGTAACGATAGCGGCGGGCGCCCCGGCCCCGCGCCGGTAAGCCCTTAGCTTACTCGACGCTTCAATAGACGAGAACTTCGTCACTTTTGGACAATCTTCGGTGCGGATAGTCCTACGAGCCGCACGCAGCAAGTTCGTGCCGTGGGGCAGGATCCGCTGCCGATCCCCCCTCTGCCTCGCTCCTCATGTCATACGGACACCTCCGTCGAGGCGTATGGTCTCGCCGTTGAGATAAGGGTTGGTAATTACGTGCTCAATTAGGGAAGCAAACTCGTCGGGAGCTCCAAAACGTCGCGGGAAGGGGATTGCGCCGTACAGACCTTGGCGCACCTCGTCGGAAGCCTGCGCCATCATCGGCGTCTCGAAAATGCCGGGTGCGATGGTGCATACGCGTATGCCCATTGGAGCCAGGTCCCTTGCCAGTGGAAGGCACATGCCCACGATAGCGCCCTTGGACGCCGAGTACGCACACTGCCCGGCTTGGCCATCAAAGGCTGCAATTGAAGCAGTGTTCACAATGACGCCGCGCTCGCCTGTATCTCTGTCAGGCTCGCGGGTAGCCATCCGCTGCGACGCGAGCCTCGCCACGTTGAAGGAGCCAAGCACATTGACTCGGAGCACGCGCTCAAAGGGTTCGAGTGGATGAGGCACTCCCTTGCGACTGAGCACCTTCGCCGCATAGAGCGTGCCCGCTGTGCTAATGGCGGCCGAGACGGGGCTGCCAAACGTCTTCTCCGCCAAGTCGAGGGCCTCAGACACTTGTTCCTCGGAGGTGCAGTCTGCCCTTGCTGCGACAGCCGACGGCCCCAGCAACTCGGCGAGATTATCCGCTGCGTCCTTGTTCAGATCGGCAATCACAACCTTGGCACCTGCGCCCACCAGCCGCCGCACCACCGCATTTCCGAGACCAGAAGCGCCACCCGACACGAGCGCGATTGTTGACGGCAACCTCATCGGGAAAGTCGAAGTCTGCTCACCGGTAAAAAGACACCGGGGGGAGCCGGTAAAATGACACCGGGGGGTAAAAAGACACCGGGGGGAGCCGGGACACTCACGGTAAAAGACACCGGGGGAGCCGGGAGACACACGGGACACGGGACAAACACGGGACACACGGACAACAACCCACCGACGCACCTGCCGAGACCCGCGCGACCGCGAGGCGACCGAATCCAAACCGTACCGATAAAAAGACACCGCAGGGAGCCGGGACACACACGGTACACACGGGCACACACGGGCACACACGGGAACCCACCAACGCACCCACAGGCACGACGACCGAAACCGCGGACGTCTGCACGTCTCAACCCAACTCAGCCGCACCGATTTCGACGTTTCGTGTGTTTGGGGCCCCCGTTCACAGATTGGGCCCACTTCTCTCACTGTCACTGCTGCTTCTGTGTCCGCGGTTGTGTGCCACGAGTGACCAGACAGTCTTGACTTGCCTTGACTTGACGAACCTGGAGGAGGGGTCGCGGTGTCGCGGGTTTTCGTGTTCAGGTGTGCTTCTTTGGCCGCCTGTATGCGTGCTTCTTTGGCCTGTATGCTGCTGACGGCACGAATTGAGGCATATGCACCGAAAAGGAGTCATGGCGCCGGGCTGCTGCACCAGCGGTCATTTCACGAGCGGCATACGATTGCTGTGTGCCGCTCTGGCGTGGTTCAGCTCCGAGGTGATACTGGTGGGCCCCTTGCGCAAGCGCGCGCCTTTGTCGACAAGCGATATTTCATAGCAGGTGCTGTAGTTGCCGTGGCACTGGCTGCTGCTGCACCAATGATCGGTTGCACCGGCGGTCCACTGCGGCCGGAGCTGACTGTCAACTGGGGCGCGACATGCGGCATCTTTCTGATCTCGGGTCTCACGTTGCCGACCTCCGAGCTTGCCGCTGCGGCCTTCAGAGTCCGCGAGCACGCTGCGATACAATTTTTCAACTTGGCAGTGCTGCCAGCCGTGATGTGGCTCATCACGCGACTGCTCGACGGCCTGATTTCGCCTTCGTTGCGCGACGGCCTTCTCGCTATGGCAGCGCTGCCGACGACGATCAATATGTGCGTGGCGCTCACGCGTTCGGCGGGAGGCAATGAGGCGCTTGCCATTTTCAACGCAGTAATCGGGAATGTGCTTGGCGTCGTGGCCACGCCCCTGATGGTGTTGCTGCTTCTCGGTGCCTCGTCCCAAATCTCCCTTGTGGATGCTATGGCGAAGCTGAGCAAGAAAGTGATCCTGCCGTTGGTGATTGGACAGATGCTCCGCCCGCTCGTCGCCAAGACTATCCAGGGGCGCAAACAGGCCCTCTCGCGCACCTCCGAGACGCTGCTCCTCGCCATCCTGTACACCACCTTCTGTGACACCTTCCTACGCGGCTTTGGACTTCCAGCGTCGTCGGTCGGGCTCTTGGCGGTGCTTCTCGGCTCGATGCACCTCGTGTGCCTCGCCACGGCCTGGCAGCTTGCCCGCACGATTGGCCTCCAGGCGCGCGACTGCGTTGCATTTGCTATGTGCTCGACGCACAAGACGCTCGCCCTTGGCCTGCCGCTTTTCAAGATCATCTTCCAAGGGCGCGCGGATCTTGCTGTACTCCTCACCCCTCTCATCTTGCAGCACCCCCTGCAACTCATCCTTGGCTCGATGCTCGCGCCCCGGCTAAAGGCAATAGTAGAGCTGGAGGAGCAGTAGCTCAATCGTAGCTGGGGGATATGGGAAAGTGAATTAAGTGGTAATTAAGTGGAAAGTATCGAGCACCGACCCCGGCCCGGCGAACAAGATAGCGTGGGAAATGAGTATTATTGTGTGAATTGATTCGGGATTTCAAACGCGCCCTTGCGCGGGGTCTCGTTGCGCGTGGGACGCGCGGTACATTACAAAGTCCTGCGTGTTGCGAGCTCCCGATGAAGCCAGTCAAGCAAGATGAAGACTCGCCAATGCATCCTCGTCGTCTGGATCAGGTGTACGGCAATTTGGGTGGAGGAGAACATAACAACGCCCCCAGCGGCATCCAAGGACTCATCGGCCAAGGGTGGAGAGGAGGAAGAGGAGGAGGAGGCATCCTTTTCGGACGCTGTGGGTGGTGGAGGCGGCGGCGGCACGGCAGAAACTCGGGGGAGAGGTTCTGTGGACGGCCAGGTGAGAATGACGCGCAGACTATGTACAGAGGCGAGCGAAACGTCAATCGAGACAGAAGGGGGGGCCCAGGTGTGGGCCCGAGAGATCCGGCAAGCGTGCCCGGAAAAGGAAAGTCCCCGGAAAGGAAACTCTTGACCCCAACGGGGGCGAAACCTGATCTCCAAAACTACTGAAGGGATTTGAACGAAACTCAAGCCAGAGGTGTCCCACGCTCTCCCATTGAGTTCTAGCTCAAAACTTTCAGAATCGAACGTGGAAATCCTATACTCTAGTTCACAAACCAGTCCAAAACCCTAATTTCGCCTAAAAAAGCAAGCGCGGGAAGTGCCCCCTGAGACTCGAATCACACAAGCTAGAGCACGGCGCGACTTAAGCCGGCCGAGCAGCTCAAGTTGACTTAAGTCGACCTCATCTGGGCTTAAGGCACCGTGACTTAAGCCGCCTCCACGGTGACCTAAGCCAGCGCGGCCGCTCCGCTACGCATACACAATCCGACTCGTCGTGTCTATTTTATCGAGATCTGGGCGCGCGACGGCCGTCTGCATGGCAGAACGCGAACGCTCAAACGACCGAAACGCCGAGACGGTGGAGTCTCGGATGCCAGTGAGGAGAAAAAGGTCAGTTCGGCGACTAAATCTGAGGCGTACAATGCCGTGTCCGAATTATCCGTTCTGAAAAGGCTAAAGGGCTGGGAATGCAGTGAAAATACAGAATGATTCCAAAAATTAATTCCGAGACAGCAGTTTCTGTTTACGCTCCTGCGACTCATGCCTCATCTCGTCTCGGATTCTTATATCAGGTTCCCCGTGCGCTTAAGCTTCATCCAGCACCGGACTCCGGAGCCGCCCTTGGAGGGTCCTTCCAGCTTCCTTTTCGCCAACGTGATCCCCAAAACGCACACAGTACTGTAGTACGGCAACGGGTGTCCCACGCGGGTGAACGCGTCGATCGCAGTCGAGAGAACACTCACGTGCCTCTTGCCCTCTTCACGCCAGCTTCCCACTGAGCACTGTTGTTGAGCTCTCGGTGGAACCATTCTGCGCCACTTGCGCGACATGGGACATGAGCGCAGGAGTGCATACAAGGTTATCATGCCGCCCCAACCGCATGCACAACTGTCGCGAGGACCTGCGCATGCTGCGGGTAATCCTGCGAGAGGCCCTCCACCACGCTTAGCAGTTTCGCGAGCGTATCCTCGGCCTCAGCGATCCGCAACTTCAGCACCTCAGTTGGCAGTGCAGGAGGTGGGGCACCCTGAGCCACGCTCTGAAGCCGCAGTGCGAGCTTCGTCTGCGTGGACTGCTGTACGGTGCGGACCCTATCAACCCGCTGCTTGGCGCTGAGCGAGGCCCCCGCTGCCATCACGTCATCGCTGAGCTTGCGCAACTCATTGGCCCTGGCCTCGACTTCACCGCCCGTGACGGCCTGGGTGTCTTGCAGCTTGAGTACGTTGAGCTGGGTCAGGTTGGCGTCGTGAGTCGTGAGCTGCAGTTTCTTCGAGAGCTCGGCCACCTGCTTTGCGAGCACAGCTTGCGTGGGCGGTGCGTCCTTCTTACCCGAGAGCACCTTGCCCTTGGCCTCGATGTTATCCCGTTTGTAGATGGCACGCTCCATTTCACCGATCATCTGTTCCTGCCGCCGCTGCAACTGCGAATACCGCAACCGCATGCGATGGATTTCACGCTCCATCGCTCGCACCTCGGCGGCGCCCACCTCAGGATCGAGTGCTGCCTGCGTCTCGCGTTCGAGGGCGATCTTCTTTTCGATGAGCATGTGCTGCTTCTCCGCCTCGACGACGTCCAGGAGCAGTCCCTCCTTTTGCTCCTTGAGGGCCACTATTTGCTGCTCCATACCCACTGCCTCCGCCTCGAGCTCCTTGAGCCGAAAGACAAAGTCGTGCTCCATGATAAAGTTATCATCGGCGAGCGTCTGCTGTTTGTCGGCATGCTCCGCGATCAGCCCGTTGATCTTGGACAAGTCGTGGTGCAAGCCTGCGGTGCCACGTTCGAGCTCCTTCAGCGCATTGTTGGCACGCTCGTACTGCGCGTTGACGCGCGCCTGCTTTTGCGCGAGTATAGAGAGCTTCGCGCGGTGATCGTGGCACTTCTCGCCAACACTCTGGTTGCGGTTCTGTAAGGTCACCAGGTCGGTCTGCTGCGTAATCCACGCGCGCTGCAGTTCATTGCACTCAACTGTCTTCTGCCGAATCTCTTTTTTCAGATGCACGATTGTTGCCTCGAGCGGCCCAGCATCCTCATCGAGCTCGGCGACGCCCGCACGCTGTTTCATGAGCACGTCAAACTTCTTGTTGAGTAGGTCGAGGTCGTGCTGCTTCTTCTCGATTTCAACGGCGCGCCGCTTGGCCTCGAGCTCGTAACGCGCCACTAACGAGTCCTTCTCGGCCAGCTCCGCTGTGAGCGAAGTGTTATGCTGTTCGAGCTCCGATATATGGGAGCGCGTGTTCAAACTATCCACATGGATACGCGCGAGCTCATTGGACATCAGCGCCTGCTGCTGCTCCTTGTCTTCGCGCTGCGCCTTGAGTTTCTCGGTTGCCTGTATGGTGTTCTGCGTGCCCTTCTCTGTGGCCATCTGCTCGCCGAGCGTCGCGAAGATGGTATTCTCGATCGTTTTCGCTTCCATGAGGATCTTCTGCACCTGCGCCTCGAGCGCACCCACCTCGAGGCCGAGCGCGCCCTCAGTCTGGGTCACTTTCGCGAGCTCCGCGTCCGTCTGCTCCAGCGACCGGTTGAGCATCGCGAAGCGCTCGTGATGGCGCTCCTGCTTGTCTGTGCACGCTTGGATGTTAGCCTCAACGCCCCTTTTCTCGGCCTCGAGCTTCGACTCAGTCGAGATGAGCACCTCATTACGTTCCTCCTCCTGCTTGATTGCCTTCTTTACGCCGATCAACTCTGCCTCGAGCGCCATCTCGTGCTCGCGCTGCTTGAGCAGCGCCTGCTCTGTCGCCTGCAGTGCCTCATCGCGCCTCTGCATGCCAATGAGCGCCGATTTCCACTGCTGGAGCAGCTGCTTGCGCTCAAAGTTGATGGCCTCCATCTCAGTCGATGCCTTCTTGAGTGTCGCCGCCGCTGCCGCCGTCTCGCCACGCTGCGAAATAAGCTGAGCCTCATTGAGCGCGAGTTCCTCTTGAGCCCGCTTGAGCTTTTCGTTGAGGCCATCAATGAGCGAATCTTGCTGACGCTTGCTGCCCTCGAGCGAGTTGATCGATTCCTCAGCCTTGTAGGTCGCACGGCGCGTGACAGCAATCTCGCTCTTCATCTGTTCGTTGTACCCCTCCACCTGTCGCAGTGTCATGTTGAGCTGGTCGAGCTCCGACTGGTACCGGTCGTACTTACCGCGATACTCCTTGACCTCTCGCGCCTTCTCGGCGTATGTGGGCTTGATCGCGGACAGGTCGCCCTCAGCCTGCTCACGCAGCTGCAAGATGATCGAATGGTTTTCATGGACCTTATCTAGATTCATCTGCAGCTTCGCAAGTTGCTGTTGTACTTGGTAGAGCTGTACTCCCACGTCCTCACGTTTGCGCTTCTGGCGCGCTAGTTCTTCTGTCTGCTCGGAGAGCTTGAGCGTCGTCAGATCATAGGCCCCTTTGAGCTGCTTTTGAAGCGCAAATTGCACGCGCTCCATGGCTGGCTGTGGAGGTAATGACAAGCCCGCAGAAAGCAGAGACCAATCATGTGAGATAGACAGAGGAATTTCTGGAGGCGGCGAGGGGCGGTATGGCGGCGCACGTGGTCCGGGTCGAGCATGCCTCCCGCTTCGTGCACGTCGGTTGACATTGTTGGAACGTTTGGAATTGCGGTTATGAATTCCGTCTGTACAGTGTAATCAAGTCAAGTCAAGTCAAGTCAAATGGCGGGTGCCAATCCGCCTCCTTTGGTGCCCATCGCTGGCGCGAGCGATCGGGAGGGCAGATCTCGGCGCAACCGGCACCATTGGATAGCCCCGAGTCGGGGCATCATCCACCCTCGAGAAAGCGAGAGTCAGACAAAAAGTACATCAACGTCGCGCGACGGGCGACTCGACGGACGCGAGCTTGGACGGCCGCTGTTGCTCGTCCCGCCCAAGCTGATGCCCGGCCCCTGATGCCCTGCTCCGCGGCCCATCCGGATGATGTTGCGCCGATGGACTCGGCCTGCCTCATAATCTGCGCCAGTGTGACGCTGCACTTGGGGGGGGAGCGCTGCCATGTGCGCTGCCATGTGAGAGAGGGTCGGACTTGAGACGATATTAACATTTTGATAAGATATTCTTCCCCACCCCCGGTTTCGTCTGAATACCGGGAGGGAAGCCTCAGAGATTAACCGCCAGCGTGAAATTAGCGCGTGCGCGAAACGATAGGAATTTGCGGTGGAGCCCGATTTCCGTCTTGTGTG
>Ga0210248_101526_pt1 | contig 17312 bp, 7 predicted proteins | sample ChrtobMetP3_32mM_FD_155493 | JGI IMG/M metagenome (GOLD analysis project Ga0210248, IMG submission 155493) | Chrysochromulina tobin associated microbial communities from unialgal haptophyte culture, Seattle, Washington, United States - P3_32mM | ecosystem: Host-associated > Algae > Haptophytes >...
GACGGGGGAGGTGGGGGGGGCGGCGGGGGCGGTGGAGGTGGCGACGGCGGGGGCGGCGGGGGGGGCGACGGGGGTGGCGGCGGGGGCGGTAACGGTGGTGACGACGGCGGCGGCGGCGAGGGCGATGGGGGTGGCGGCGAGGGCGAGGGTGGCGAGGGTGAAGGCGGCGGTGGCGAAGGCGAAGGCGAGGTTGGCGGCGGCGAGGGCGATGGGGGTGGCGGCGAGGGCGAGGATGGGGGTGGGCTACAATTGGGCGCCGTCGAGCTCGGGGTACAACAAGTGGGCATCGACCTGCTCGTTCTGGAGCTGGGATCGCCTGGATAGCTCAGGCCAGTGGTGAACTGGGCGACAGTGCCTAGGGCCCACGTACAGCAAGGGTCGCCCATCTCAAGACCGTTGCTTTGGCCATCAGAGTCATCGTCAGCTTGACAAAGTGCTAGCGTCCACACATTGCCAGCATCACGCACTGAGTATCGGAAGCCGCCCACGTGGCCCACGTTGTCATAAAATTGTTGGCCGTATTCACTGCTGTACGCATTGGGAAGAACATCTCTACGGCCCGGATAGCCTTCGACAGCACTCATGAGTGGCACGGTGAAGAGCAGAAGAACAGAGCGAGCGTGAAGGATCACCATCGTCCTTTCTGGCCAAGCAAGGTTCGCCGACGGCTTCTTGGCTTGCTTGAACCGAGCCTCTCGGACAGTACTAGCTCGGTCGGCACCTCGGCAGCTTGGGTCAATCGCCGTCGGCTGCCCGCGCGGACGCTCCCAAATAAGTTGCAGAAGAAGTCGACGTGTGAACGCAAACACGACAGACGCGACAACCGTGTTAGAATCACACATACACACATTCACATTCACATTCACACGTAAACATTAACACAAAGGCGGTACCGTACGTCCGTACCGCACGAACAATTAATTCAATGTTAGTGTGTGCACGACCTGATATTACATGGAGGGCCTATCTGGCCAGTACCCCTTAAAAGTGTGATCTTGAACGGCGCACGTGCGATCCGATTGATGAGCGTCGCAATCGAGGTAGGCCCATAGGCGTTCGTGGTTGGCCTAGATGGGTAGGCTCGCACAGCGTGCACTAAAACTGAACTTTTGGGTGAGGCTCAAGCAGCCCGAAGCCGTCCGCACTGCCGTCGCCAGAACACCCGACCCCTGGCTCGCCGGGCGGCTGCAGCAGCATGGCGTTGGCGGAGAGTCCGACCAAGCGTACCCTAGGCCGCGGATCGAACCAGCTTCCGAGCCCGGTGCGGCTACCGCCATGGGCGCCTCCGCCAGCGAACCAGCTCGTGGACACGCGGGCATTCACCAACCCGGAAGGTTATTTCAACGGCAGGTCCATTGACCAAACGGCCATGGTCCACTTCGTGAGTATTGGGCGCCAATCGACGATGAACGGCGAGCTGGTGCACAAGCCTAAAGGCCCCGGGTACGGAATGAACAAGGGCATCCACATCTTGCCGCACGAGAAGTTGCAAATGCCCAGATTGTCCAAAACCAGCCCAAAGCGCTCGCCATATGAGATGGGTCGATTTGGCCATGCGACTCCGCCCAAGATAGACATTCGACCCGTGAAGTGGTCCGCCAAGGAAGCGAAGGCCGCGCGCATCGAGCACGCGGCCGCCGAACAGGAGCGCAGCGCCTACGAGGCACTCTACCGACAGCAGGATACGATTACGCTCGCCGAGCAAACCGCCATGCTGCAACTTGCTGCCGAGGAGGCATCTACCTGGACGGTTGCCGCAGTCTTCAGCTTCCCGCTGGTGTTGGGCGCCCTCGCGACTGCTTGCGGCTTCAACAGCGGTGCGAGCGCGCTCGCCATCGCGTTGCCCCTTGCCGCGCTCTCTGCTGCCGTCGCGACGCCACTCACTTCGGACTCGGCCGCGCTTGCCAAGCAAAGGGGACGCGGTGGGTGCAAATCGTGGCTCGAGGCGCGCCAAGAGCTCGTTGGCAAGCTTGTGCAATGCGTCGTCGGGCTGGCCGCCTTGGTGCAGGCGTCCCTGCTGCTGCTCTCATTCGAGGCTTGGTGCGTCGACTCGGGCGTGTTGCCTGCGGACCGTTGGGTGCCCCCCGAGTGGATGCGCACCACAAACGTGCTAGCGGCGCTACTTCTAGTCGTCTGCACCACCTACTCGCTCGTGGACACCTTCATCTGGCTCGTCAAGAACGCGCCGCGAGTGTGCTGCCTGCCCTCGATGGACAGGATTGGCGAGAGACAGAGGAGAGCCAACTTCGTCCTCATGCGCACCGTGGAGGCGATCGTGAGGAAGCAGGTAGCGCAGCTCAGACAATGGTGTGCCCCAACGCCGGGGAGTTTGCGCTCGGAGCGGTTGATGAACCGGTGGCGGCAGCCCTCGAAGCTCACATTACTCGATGACTTCTTCGACACTCACGACGTCTTCGACGCCCCGATGCACCCGGTGCGCCCGCGTACCGTTTTCGTGCTGCCGTCGGACCTTGAAGAAAACGCCGACGGGTCCTTCTCCTTCAGGCGAGTTGACTCACATGCGACTTTTGAGCATGCGAGAGCCTCGCCTCACATAGTGGCTTTGGCCGCGTGGATCAACAGCATCGGAGCGCACGTGCGTCTCGCTCCACTGAAGACGGCTATTATGTCGATGTACTTTGTCGTGGCCGCTCAGGGGATGGCGGTGCTGTCGGCGCCCACAGTCCTTGCGCTCGTGTCCGCCCTTGCAACAGCTCTGTCGGGCAGCGAGTTCGTGCGTGTTGTAACAAGCGAGGTTGCACACGCTGAAGGAGTGCGGTCCGAGCAAGAGCGACGGCAACATGGCGAGGCGCTGAAGAAGGCGGAGGAGAGGTTGCGGTCCATGATTCTGGAGTCCACCAGGCAGATCGATGAGCGCAAGCTGACGTGTGCGATAGACGACGCCTTGACGGCCAACGTCCCAATCAACATCGTCAAGCAGGCGAGCGAGGCGCTGCGTCTGGTACGCGAATTCAAGTTGGGACAGGAAGAGGTTGCCAAAGAGACCCTCAAGATGGAGGAGACCCGCCGCGAGAGAGCGATAGAAGCTCTCCAGGACGCCATGGCCGGCGATCCTCTGGAGCTCTCTCTGGCTGAGCTTAGGAATGCCATCGAGAATGCCATCGTCGCAGATGTGCCGAAGTCTCGTATTTCCAAAGCGAAGGAAGCCCTCAGCAAGGCGTCGCATGCGCAAAGCTTCCATGCTCGAGCCGTCGCGCGCTTGCAGGCTTTCCTTGACTTGGATCCACAAGCTGATGCGCCACAATCTGGGTCAGAGCCTGCCTCTCCTTTTGGAAAACGAGTGGACAAGCCAGCAGAAGAAGACGTTTGCGGCGCAGCCTCAGGCGTGCTTGCCCCAGCGGCGGCGCCAGAAGCGGCGCCAGCGCCTCCGAGCGCTTCGGAGATGTTTGCCACAGACTCCGCCTCGGAGGATCACGTCTCGGAGACGGCCAAAAGAGCCCTATGCACCATAGACGTGCAAGAGCTCGACGAGGCGCTCGAGGAGGCTCGTCGCGCGGGCGTCAACTCCAATCTCATCAAAAGGGCACATGGCATGAGAGTGAAGGCGCTTCTGGCTCAAGCCAACCTGACCGCGGCCGCTACGCTCTTTTATGTGAGGCTACGGCGCAAAGGCAAGGAGAGCAGGTGGGTCAACTCCGGGGGCGAGGATCGGCTGCTCGAGGCGATCGCGGCGGGGAGGGAAGCGCTTGAAGTCCTTCATGGTCAGCAGAAGGCGTTGCCACTATCGGAAGCCATCCCACCGCTCGAGAATGCGCTCAGCGAGACCAAAGCGGCCAACGTGGCTGTGCGTGGTTCCATGTTGAGTGAGGGTGAGAGTTTGCTCACCGAATTAGTGGAAGCACGAGATGCGGTCAGAACAGCGCAGCAACTACTCGAGGCGGCTATTGAGTCTGTCTCAGACGTCGCAACGCAGTCGCAGTTGCTGAGCGCCGAGGAGAAGCTCATGCAGCTCATCCCAGCAGCGCAGCGGGCCGACGTCGACAACCACATCGTTAGCGAGGCCGAGGCGAAGCTGAAGCGTTTGCGAGTCCAGATTCGGGAGGCGGTGGGGGTTGCTGACCGCGTCTACCGTGCCATGGCCTTCTGCAAAGAGCAGCTGAAACTGTTCCGCTCGGGATCCAACTCACAGCTCAAGATGATCGCGATTCCGCAGCTCGAGGGCGCCCTCGCCGCCGCCAAGTCGAAGCCTGTCCCCGAGGACCTCATCGTCTCTGCAAACAGTATCCTGCGCGAAGCGCTAGAGGCTCGCGGGGAGGCTGAGAAGGCCGCAAGCTTTATCACATCTGCCGCTAAGATGGGCGTCAAGGCTTTGAGCCGCGTGGGGGAGGAATCGGACGAGGCGGAGATGGCGCTCGAAAGCGCAGTCGAGACGCTCGCTTCGGCGTTGCAAGGCGTGCGCATGAACGGAGGGGTGGACGAGGCCGAGCTTGCCGGGGCAAACGAGCTCCTCGATAGCATGCGAACATCATTTAGGCGGGCGAAAGTCCGGCGTGGAAACACTGCGCCCTCGATAGTGATTGCCTTGAACTAAGGAAAACGTTTGTACTCGTCACATGCACAGTGTATTCTAAGGACCTCACAGGGTCATAGGGTGGGGTGCGACGTGCGAAACTTGAAGCGGTAAATCGGTAAAACCCTCCGGGGTGCGGGGACGCGAGAAACAGTCACGCTCACGGTGAAATTCTAAGACTTGTAAACGTCCACCGTCCGCCGTCACGTTACACGTAATAGCTTATCCACGCACTATCATTCCCAAACGGCTGGGAGAACATCCTGATCTCACCCACTCTCCCCTTCCCCCGGTCCCTTCCCCCTGACCGGGCCTTTACTTGAGAAAGGGTCAGTTGAATCGACACACAAGGTACCGACCAGCCACTACCACGCAAAACACTGCCACGCAGTGGTCGCGTCGCTCGGTGGACTTACTTCTTCAGCTTCACACGTTTGTTCACGGTTCGGTTTTTCGGGCGCGCCGAGCGATGATGAGGAGCGCGCTGCTTCGCGAGCTTTCCGCTGCCGAGGCGGCGAAGAGCAAGGCCAAAGATTACGCCGCAGCCAAGGAGCTGGAAAATGCCAGGGTGAGCCTTGAGGGGCTCGTCTCCACCATTGAGACGCTCGAGGCAAATGAGCAGGAGCTCGTGCGGGCGAAGCAGTACGCCGATGCCGAGGAGACCAAGGCACAGGTGGAAGCCGCGCAGTCCAAGCTGGCCACTGAGGAGGCCGACGTGCGTGAACGCTTGGGAGCCTGGCTCGTGATCAAGGACGACCGGGCAGTGGCCGCGGCGGCCACCCGGCAGTCGCCGAGCGCCCCTTCGACGGAGACGACCACCACCGTGAAGCGCGCGTCGTGGTCGGAAAAGATGGGGCTCGCGTGGAAGAGCGCGGTACATGCGGGCTCTAAACTGCTCGGCTCCGCCGACGACGACCGCATCTACAAGCTGCTCGAGAAGGCGAATTGCGCACTCGATGCGGCGGAGCTCGAGAAGATCGTGGCGGCGGCATGGGTGAAGCGCGGCGACGCGGAGGAGTTGGCAAAGTCGAAGGACGAGGGCGTGGCCGCTGCGGCGAAGGAGGCGCTCGAGACGCGCTGCGTGGCCGTCGCGCTCCTCATCACCGCGCGCGAGCGTCTCGACGACGTGAGCAAGGCACGAACGGCCGCGGCTGCGGTGCTGCAGATGGCCAGACAGCCCTCGATGCAGGAGCAGGATGTAGAGGTGCTGCGGGCGGCGCTCGAGGCAGCGGACGCGGCGGGCGTCGCGCAGCCGAGCCACCGGCTCGAGGGCGGTGCGCCGGGCGCCGAGGTGGTGGAAGGAGCTCGAGCATGGCTGTACCAGGTGCGCGATGCGCGTCAGCGGGCGCGTGAGCACGTCGAGGCAGGGCTCGGCATGAGCGCCGCGACGTTGGACGTTGAGGCGTTGCGAGTGCGTGGTCTCGAGGCGGCTGTGCTCGCGGGCGGCATCGATGCGGAGCTGCAGGCCATGCTCACCAAGGGCCAGGGGCTCCTCGAGAAGGTGCTCGCACGGCGCGTGAGGGCGGTGGCGCGGCTGGTGGAGGCGCGGGCGAGCACGATGGCGGAGCAGGACGCGGCCGAGCTCGAGGCCGCCATTGGGGAGGCGCGGGAGGCGGGCGTCGCGCAGCCTGCGTACCGCCTCGAGGGCGCCCTCGAGCTCTCGACGACAGCATCGACTAGATTGGGCGACGAGCTTATGGCCGATGCAACGACGTGGCTGAACGCGGTGCTGTCCGCACGCACGGCCGTCACCGAATGCTTGCAGGCCATGCTGGCGCAGCCGCGCGCCGAGCTCGACGTGGAGGTGCTGCGCACCAACGGCGTGGAGGCGGCGCTCGTGGCGGGCGGTGTCGAGCCCTCCCTCCTCGACAGAGGGCGTGCGTTGCTGGCGGAGACGGTCGCGGCGCGCGCTGCCGCCGTGCAGCAGCTGCGGGCGGTGCGCTCGAAGCACATGGCGAGCCAAGACGTGGCCGCACTGCAGGCGGCGCTCGAGACGGCGCGCGAGTCGGGCGTGGGGCAAGCGGCGTACGAGGTAGTGGCCGATGAGTTGCCGCCGCCGCCGACGACGACGACGACGCCGACGACGACGACACAAGCGACGGCAGCGACGGTGGCGGAGGCGAGCGGGATCAAGTGCGATGCTGACGAGGACGAGGTGAGCAGCGCCGAGGTGAGCAGCGGAGGCAAGGACGGCGCGGCGGCGGCGGAGGTCGAGATGGTCGTCGGCAGCGCTCTGCCTTGCATGCATGTGCTCACCACGGCGCCTTCCCCCCTTCAGGTCGAGATGGTCGTCGGCAGCAAGCCGCTCGTCCTGCGAGCTGGGTTCGATCTGAGCAGTGCGAAGATCACTGAGTTGCCCGTGGGAACTCATCTGTGGGTCCTCGAGACCCGTGATGGCATTGAGGGCACAAGGCGCTCACGCGTTCGGTGCGGCGCGGGCTCGGGCGCCGCCGCCAGCGACGTTGCAAGCAACGGGCCCAGCGGCAGCGGCAGCGGCAGCGGCAGCGGCAGCGGCAGCGGCAGCGGCGCCAGTGGCGCGGAAGGGTTCCTCGAGGGGTGGCTGACTTCACTGCTGACGAGCGGCATTCGCAGCCTTCTCCGCCCAGAGGCCTTTGCCGCACTGCCGCAGCCTGGCCGTCGAGTCTTGGCAGAGGCAGAGCAATGGCTGACGGCGGTGCAGACGGCGCGCGCGGGGGTGCACGAGTGCCTGGCGAGCGCGCTCGACACAGCGCCCTCCATGCTCGACACGGCGCGCCTTGAGGCTGAGGGCGTCGGGCGCGCGGCGCTCACCGGCGGCATCGACAGCAACGAGCTGCTGATGGCACGTACGAAGCTCGAGATGGTGATCTCGCTTCGTCAAAGCGCGGTGGCGCAGCTCCGGGCCGTGCAGGCGGCGACCCTCGCGGAGCAGGTGAGTGTCGTCAATTGCCTCTTGGCTGCCTCATGATTGCCTCTTCTGATTGCCTCTTGACTGCCTCTTGATTGCCTCTCTGACGAAGCGCGGCCCTGGAGGAGCGCATCTGATTGCCTCTCTGACGAAGCGCGGCCCTGGTGGAGCGCAGGACACGGCTGCTCTCGAGCAAGCCATCCAGCAGGCGCTCGAGTCGGGCGTCGCGCAGCCCGCGTACCGCCTTGAGGGCGGCGAGCCAGGCGAGAGGCTCGTCACCGCCGCCTCGAGTTGGCTTTCCGACGTGCAGGCAGCGCGGGCGGCCGTGCGCGCATGCCTCACGAGCGCGCTCACGACGCCCGAGACGGCGCTCGACGTGGACGCGCTCACGACACACGGGCTGCTCGGCGCATGCAATGCCGGCGGCATCGATCTCGAACTGCTCGGGGCAGCGCAGGCGAAGCTCGAGCATGTCCAAATGGCACGTGCGAACGCGGTGGCGGAGCTGCTCGCCGCACGCGCCGCCACAACGGCGGAGCAGGACACGGCCGCGCTCGAGGCCGCGCTCGACACGGCGCAGCAGGCGGGCGTCGGGCAGGCGGCGTACCAGATCAACGGCGAGCCGGGCCTGCGCCTGATGCGCGATACGTACGCGTGGGTGTCCCAGTGCCGGCGTGCGGCCGCCGACCGCAAGGCCGAGCTGAACGCACCCGTGCTGCAGGAGGCTGCGGAGCAGTTGGCTCTTCTCGGGCGCCTAGAGGGGATCGCCAAGGGCCAGGGGCGCGAGGAGCTCAGTGCGTGCATCTCGGGACGGCGGGAGAAGCTCGAGCGGCTCACGCGCACCTCGGAGCTCGAGATCTTCGACGAGCTCACGCATCTCGTCGGGCAGACGAAGGTGAGGGGCACGCTCTGGATTGTAAGTTGATTGCCTTTGAGTGCCTGAGATCGCCGCCCATGAGCTTCGTCAATCTCGACCCGATCTCGACCCAGGTGGAGTTCGGGGACGACTTCGCGAAGCTCGCGCGGGGCGACAAGGCCGAGGTGGAGTCGGCGGCCGAGGCGGCGGCGGCGGAGGCGGCGGCCGATAAGTCTCCTGAGAGCACGAGCGCGCGGCTGCAGCGGCTGCGGGCGGAGGCCCTCGAGGGGCTTCGCAAGGGGCGTCACGAGGCCTTTGGTGGCATCGAGTGCGTCGCGGCCGCGGCGGGGCAGACCGACGAGGCAGCAGCTGGGGCGCGTGTGGAGGCGGCGCCGGCGGCGCTGCTCAGCGACGCGGAGAGGACTCGCCGCCTCGCCCTCGCCCCGCCGGCGCTGCTGCTCATGCAGGAGGGCGCGATCGAGGGCGAACGACCCCCGTACGAGGGCCTCTATCGGCTGGATGAGGGCAGCTTCGTCAACCAGCGGCCTCTCTTCCGGCTGACGGAGATTCCAATGGAGACTCCCGGACATTCCGTGCCGCGCTTCCTCGCCTTCGTCAACGAGGGCAAGGTGCAGACGTGGGCCGGGCAGCTTGACACGCATCTGGGCTCCACGACCGCCTATTTGCAGCTCGTGGACTCCACCGTGCCTGCGACGCCCGACCGGCACGCGCCCTCGTGGCAAGGGGCCGTGTGGCAGGATGCACTCTCACCCGAAGGGCAGTGGACGGTGCGACCCAAGCTGCGCTGCACCGCACTCACAGAGGAGCAGACCGGGGCGTGGGCGGGCATTGAGGTCGAAGGGCAGCTCATGGCGACGGGGATTGCGATCTCGGTGGTCGGTTTCGTCGACGAGGAGGAATTCACCGAGTACGTGCTGCACTCGATCCTGCAGGCCGACGACGGCACGATGACCGAGCATCGCGCCAAGCACCGATTCTCCAACTTCGTCCAATTGCATGCGGCCGTGCAGCCCTCGCTCGCGCCGTACGTGCCGTCCAAGTTCCCCCTCGGTCGGATGCAGGTCGCGCTCACGCCCGCGGGCAAGGCGGCCGCCAAGCAGAAGCGCGGCCAGCAGCTCCAAGGCTACCTCCGCCAGCTGGCCGCCGCCGCGGCCCTCAAGGGTGTGCGCCGTGGCGGTCCCAGGCTCTACGCCTTCATCGACGTCAACGCGTGGCTGCATATGGACGCGGACACTCTGTCGGCGATTGGCGGGGGTGGCGCTGGTGCAAGCCCTCTGCTCTCTGCCGAGCTTCTCGGAGCGCCGTCGCCGGCACGCGGCGCGGCGCCACTCCTCTCGGCTGAGGCACTCGGCGACGAGTCGACCGATCCGTCGCCGCCGCCGCCGCCGCCGCCGCACCACTTGGACCTACAGCCGCAGCCGCAGCAGCAGCCGCGCTGGCGCAGCCTGTGGGGAGGAGGCGCGGGATCGAGCGAGGCGCGTCGCACCTCGGCCCTCGACCTTGATGACGACCGACGCACCTCGAGGCTCTCGTTTGACGAAGCGGAAGGGGAGCCGAGCGCCGTGGCGGGCGGCGCGCCTCTGCTCGATCTCGATGCGCTCACTCCGGCAGCGGAGGTGCCCGGCGCGGCGCCTCCCAAGGATGGCAGCAGTGGCGGCGAAGCGGCGGCCTCGGCCGGTGACGAGAAGCCCACCGCCGGGTTCGTCACCGCCGGCGGGGGCTGGTTCTCTCGAGCGAAGGCGATGGCGGCGGCCAAGCTAGAGGCGATGGCGGCGGAGAGGGAGGCGGCTAAGGCGGAGGCGGCGAAGGCGGCGGCGGCCAAGTCGGCAGCTGTGCCCGTGCTCACGTCACCCACTGGCAAGGCTTCGCCACCGGCCAAGTCGGCGGCGGCCGTGGCCGCCGCCGAGGCATCGCGGCTACCCGACGCCGCCGCCGACCCGGCCCGTGCCGTCAGCGCCGGGTCGGCGCCCACGGGGCTGATGGCGGAGTTGCAAGTGGCCGAGGCGGACAAGGTGGCATCTCGGGACTATCTCGGCGCAGCCAAGGTGCAGGAGGCGATGGACGCGATGGACGCCGCCCACCACAGCGCTCTGAGTGCATGCTGATTGCCTCCCTCATCAGGTGCAGGAGGCGATGGACGCGATCGCCGCCCACCACAGCGCTCTGAGTGCATGCTGATTGCCTCCCTCATCAGGTGCAGGAGGCGATGGACGCGATCGCCGCCCACCACAGCGCTCTGAGTGCATGCTGATTGCCTCCCTCATCAGGTGCAGGAGGCGATGGACGCGCTACGTACGATGCACGCAGCCCTATCAGAGCTCGAGGCCACGGAGCGAGCGCAGGTGCTCTCGAAGCAGTACACGGCCGCCGCGGCCACGACGGAGCTCGTGCTGGCCGCACGCGCCAAGCTCGATGCGGAGGAGGCACGCGTGCGCTCGCAGCTGCTCGGCGGCTCCGGGCTGGTATGAGAGGCCGCAATTGCAGGGGGAGCGGCCTCTCTCGGGGGGAGCTCGGGGGGAGCTCCGGCCGGTATGAGAGAGGCCGCGATTGCATCGGCGCGTGCGGCCCGATGAACAGCGGCACGGTCGCATGCCGGGGGGAGAGAGGAGAGATCAGGGACAGAGCTGCGCTCGTGCGTGCGCAGTTCTTGCAGAGCGCATGTGGCATGTCGCCGCGGGTTGGGGCAAATGCGGGCACGCTCTTGAGTCTGAACGGAATGGGCGGGCGGCGGAGCATCACGCACGCATGGCGCCAGGGGCGCGCGAAGACTCACGTGGGGACATCGACTCCGCTAACTTTAATTGAAAGCGTCACATGTGTCGTGTCGTTTCGTCAAGTTTGCGCTAGAAAAGCTCGCACTCGACTGTGACTGTCTGAAACGAGTGAAAATCGATATCGTCGTGTGGCGAGCGCAAGCGCGCCGCGTTCGAGATTGCCAAACGCCGAAATACTTATTAAAGCGCGCAGACACGCGCCACGGGCACAGGGCCGCAGGCCTCAGCGGAGCCGGTAACACCGTACACGCTTCGTATGCCTGGGGGAGACCCCCTCGCCACGTGTACGCTGCCAGTTGGCGTTGTTTACTTACTTACTTACTTAGCGGAGCCGGAGGCGGCGGGGCCGGCGGGCACAACACCGACGGCACACGTGTACGATCGACGGTTGAGGACACGCCGACTCACCTCCACCTTCCCCCCAAACGCCAACCCCCCACCTGATTGCCGATCACAAGGATCCCGCCCAGCAGAGGCTGAGGCAGCAGTACCGTTGACGCGACACCAAGGACTCAGCTCGTTCGACGAGCGAAGATGCGGGGGCCGGGGCACAAAAAGCCCAGGAAGCGCGCGCAGAGTCGATCAACGAGTTGTTGGGCAGGGCAACTGGATTGTGACTTGATAGATATATTCATTCGCTAGTATTCCTCATATTAACTAAACACAAGTTAGAATTCCGCAGAAGGCCTATTTTAAATAGGGCATTAGTTTCGGATCGGACGCGGAAATCTCAAGGGGCTGGCAGCCCCTTGGAAATCTGAACGATCATGTCGAGCGAGGAACGCTCGGATTAGGGTATTGCGATCCCCTGACCGACGATTCGCGCTCTGCGTCGGTACCATGCCACAGACAGCGACGCGCTATTTTTCAGCCCGCGACGACCGTGACATGACGATGATCGCACCGTTTTCCGAGGTGGGCCACGTTAAGTCCAATGTGGTCTCCGCCGTCTTCGCTCCGCTGCCGGTGCTGATCAAGGGAGGCAGCGCCGTCGGCGCCCGGTCGAACCGATTCGGTTCGGCCCTCTCGCCCCCGCTCGACTTACGCCCGAAGCTCAAGACGCTGCCACAGATCTCTCGATATGCTCCGCTCGTCGGGAACAGCGTCGTCGCGCTGAGCCCTGGCTTGATGTTCACCGACGGCGAGAAGTTCACGGGCTCGTCGCGCGTGCGCATACGGAAGCCCTCGGATCCGACGAGCCGCCCGCCCATCTTGCCGCCCGGCACGCTCGGCAAGAAGCAGACGTCGCCGGCGGAGGCCGAGGCTGAGGCCATGCCATCGCCGGAGGAGGATCCCGCAGCCGCTGTCTCGGGCGCAATGGGGACTGCGCAGAAGCAGGCCGAAGAGCAGGAGCGGAAGCGGGTCCGGCGCACGCCCGAGGATCTGCTGATCGAGCAGGTGGGCGCGGGCAACCATGACCTGCCCGGCGTGGGAATCAATGCCTCGCCCTCTACGCTCGCCGCACCCCAAAAATGGGAGTCGATGAAGGAGAATTTGAAGAAGTCGCTCGCAAAGACGCGCCGGGCGTCGTTCCTCATGCTCAGCGGCCAGGTGGAGAAGCTGCTGCAGTCGCCGCAGGCCGGAGACAACCAAGAGGGCCTCAACCTCGCAGGGCGCACTAACGCCACGAAGGTGATCCAGATGCTCAACGCGGTCACATGGTTCCGCCGCCTTTCAAACTCCGAGCTGCGAAAGCTTCTCGGACGGAGCGAGATCGTCCTCTTCAAAAAGGGGGCGCAGATCTTGCGCGAGAGCACGTACGGCTCGGCCTTCTACATGCTGATCGAGGGCGCTGTCTGCTGCAAGTCCGAAAGCAAGCACATCGACGTGGCACTCCAGCCGGGAGCCTGCTTCGGCGAGTCCGCCCTCGCGACCTCGGTACACGTACGTCGGGAGGCGACGGTGACGGCGCTCGACGACTCGTGGTGCCTGCGCATGACGGCCAAGGACATGCTGGACTTGCCCGTCGACCTCGACTCGCTCAAGAGGATCTACTACGCCAAGCTCCTCCATACGGTCACGTGGTTCGATCGTCTGCCGTACTTCAAGCTGGAGGCCCTTGGACGAATCTCGGAGCTCGAGCACATACCCGCCTCCCGCGTCGTCTTCAACGAGGGCGACGCGTCGGACAAGATGTACGTGCTCGTCTCGGGCGCCGTCGGCATCTTCAAGCTCAAGGGTGGCGAGGCCGGGAGGGAGACTCACAGCGTTCCCAGCGTGCCGCCGCCGCCGCCGCCACAGGCCAGCGCGCAGGCCAGCGCGGAGTCTGGCGCGGAGGCTGGCGCGGAGGCTGGCGCGGAGGCTGGCGCGGAGGCTGGCGCGGAGGCTGGCGCGGAGGCTGGCGCGGAGAGTTGGGCCGAGCGTAACGTAATGGTCTCCCAATGCGACGAGCACTCGAAGAATCCTTGGTTCGGGGAGGCGGCGCTCTTCGCGGACGGCCGACCGCGCGTCGCGACGGCATTCACAGTTGCGGAGAGCACGCTGCTCTCGATCCATTGCAAGCACGCGGCGAAGCTGCAGGAGATCATCCCCGAATTCTTCCGCATGAACCTCGCGTACTCGAGCATGTACAAGAAGGTCAACCAGATCAACGGGACAGAAAAGTCCAACTTTGGCAACTTGAGCGACGTACCCAAGCCCAAGACGAAACAGATCATCACTGAATCCGGCAAGGTCATCGACATCAAGTCGTAAAGGAAACGGGCGCTTGGCTCGCCTTCCCATTCCCCCTCCGGCTATTCGTAGGCCCGAGCGTGCGAGAGGGACCGTGACTCTATGAATACTTGTACCTGAGACTTCGCTCGTCGCTTCGCATATTCCGTCTGAAAGTTTGCGGCCTTCTGTACATAGGAAACGCTCTTTTGTTTTGTTTTGGGGGGGGCTCTGACTCTGAGAACGAAACACCGGGTCCCTCAAGAAACGCTCAGAACGACGCGTTTCTCGTTTATGAATGCTCTCCTCGCCATGGACGCTCGACGGCCGGGCCTGGAAGCCATACGGCCAGCACAACCGTCTGCGCCGGCGCCTATCAAGGCGAGTGACAAGCTCAAGAAGCTCAAGGCTGCAGCAAGCAAACTCACGCTGCCGCTGCCGCCGATACAGACGTCCGGCGCATCCAAGCGCCGCTATGTCGTGTTTCGAGGAAATGGCACGTCCTTCCTGCGCGATGCCTTTGAGCGCAGGCCAGAGTGGTGTGGGCCGGAGTTGACATCGTGGGCGGTTGCCACCAACGTGCTGCCTGTCCGGGGAGCCTTGCTCGCGAGCAGCAGCGCTGCCGCCGTCGAGCCGTTGACGAAGCAGCAGGAGAACCTGCTGCTGTCGAAGGCTCTCACCGAGGGCGGTGTCAGCTTCGTTTTTCGGGATCTGCTATGTGGGCCCCACTTTGGTGCTGGTCGGCAGGCGGAGGGATTCGCGCCACCGAGCGCCTCCCTCTATTCTGCCGACTACCCGGCGGTGGACAGTCATGGGCGGCCTCAGACGGTCAATCGCTGGCCAAGCCACGCGAGCCTCACCACCAAGGACGGATCGCTCGCGTCCTTGGTGGCCTACTACCGCGAGCAGGGGCTCTCCCCATGGGCCTTCGTGCCCCTCTCCTTCTACGTGCCCAACCTCAAGCTGCTCAAGGTCGAGCCGGCCAACTGCCACGCGTGGCGTGCCGTACGCGCGGCGCACAGCCTCGTGGGCCGCGGCGCCGACCCGCGCGTACCTGCCGAGCAGCGCGCGACGAATTTGACGAACCTGTGGCTGCTCAAGCCGACGAACGGCAGCGGCGGCGAAGGCATCGCCATCGCTTCCGACATTTCGGAGCTTGAGAGGGCGCTCGAGACGGCGCGACCGTCGACGCAGGGCTTCATCGCCCAAAAGTACCTCGAGGCCCCCCTGCTCTACCAGGGGCGCAAGTTTGACCTGCGCGTGTGGGTGGTGGTCGAGTCGGACCCGGGCTCGCTCGCCGGGCTGCGCGTGTGGGCTTACCGTGAGGGGTACGCCCGCACCTCATCCGAGGTTTTCTCGTTGCCGAAGCCTTCGACGCCCGCTACGGCGCCCGCTACGGCGCCCGCTACGGCGCCCGCTGCGACGCCCGCTACGGCGGCCGCTGCGGCGGCCGCTGCGGCCACGGCGATGGATCGAGAGGCGACCGAGGCGGCGGCGGCACACGTGCGCCTGGTGCACCTGACGAACTATTGCATGCAAGCCCAGAGTGACAAGTGCGGCCGGTTCGAGGAGGGCAATGCGATCTCGTTCGATGAGATTGGGCGGCACGTGCATCCTCACATTGACTTTCGTGCCGACGTGCTACCGCGCATCTACGCCATCGTCGCGGATGCGGTGCTGGCCGCCCGCAAGGAGCTCGTCGGCGGTCTGCGGGAGCAAGGGCGCGGCCGGCGCGTGTGCCACCTCTTTGGGTACGACTTCATGCTCACAGCGAGTGGCGTGCCGTACCTGATCGAGGTCAACGCCAACCCACTTCTCGCGGCCCAAAACGAGTGGCACGGCAAACTGGTCGCACGTTTGGTCGACGATTACGTGGAGCTTGCTGCGGACGGGCCCGCAGCGGTGGCGGCGGGCCCGTGCACGCCGCCACAGCCGCGCCCTGCGCTGGATGGGGTGCACTGTGCAGACTTTGTTGGATCAGGATTTCAATTGCTCATAGGTCGGGTGGTGGTGCCGACGGTGGTGCCGGCGGCGACCGAGGCGCCGGCCGAGGCGCCGGCGGCGACGGCGGCGATAGGGGCGACGGAGGCGGAGGTGCTCATGGGCATTGCGGACGACGACCATGACGACTTGTCCTCCCCCGCCCCGGCTGGAGCCGCGGGGCCAACGCAACCTCTCTTTGGATTGCGAACCATTAACGAACCTCTCTTTGGACTGCGAACCATTAACGAACCTCTCTTTGGATTGCGTACCATCAACGGCGTGCTCGCGCTCAGCCGATCCGAAAGCGAGCGCGAGGCGGCGGCGGTAGTGCCAGAGCCAGAGCTGCCGTCAGATGTACTCCATCCGGCCGCCATCAATCCTGAGCCGCCGCTCCCGCCGCCGTCGATCGCGCCGAAGCTCGCGGCTATGAATACGATCCGAAATGAGGCGGTGGCGACTGCGGCGGCGGCGCACGTGCGGCGGCTTGCAGCCATGCGTTTTGCGGAGGCTCATCGGAACAAGGTGCGGCGTAGTGTGGTATAGGCCGCTGCGGCGGAGATGTGCCCTTAGGTCTGAAATGTAAACTTGTAAACGTTACAAACTGCACGGGCCGACGCGAGGGCGCCGAGCCTCGAGTGTATACTTGAGCGCCTGGACCCCTGATTGCGTTTAGCTTTGGCTGTTGAACAGCGCCACGCCTCGGTATGAGGGTCGAATCAGCGTCCTTGAGCGTCCCGTCGATTCAAATTCATGAGGGAAGTTCGCGAACGAAACAGGCCTGCCCCGGTTCTTGCAGCTCGCGCCGCGCGCAAGGCCACGATGATGCTCTGGATTTCCCTCGTCAGCGCCCAGCTCGCCGCTGAATCGGCTACCATCCTCATGAGGGACGACTTCTCGACTGACGGCAACCTCGTGGGGTCGACGCCAGACGTGGGCGGCGTGTGGGCATTCCAGACGAATGGTCTAGATCCCAATCAAGGCTCGGGCCCTGTCACTGTCAGTCAAGGCGCATTCAATGTGAGCAGCACTCTTGCAGAGGACGTCTACAGCAACCTCACAGCGGTGGTGTCTACGGGCTCAGTGTACGCCGGTATGGACATCAACCATGCCACCCCGTCTTCCCTTCCTATCTTTGGCATAGGTAACGCCTTCACGCACTTCTACGCCTTCAATGTGAATCAAAGGATATGTCTCGTTCGCGTCGTGGTCGACACGAGCACAGGCTACCGGCTGAAGTTGGGGAACGTCAACGCCGGAGGCATCACCGCAGAGATGGCGTATGGCACCACATACCGCCTGGTCTACAGCTACAACACCACGGACGACAGGTGCTCGCTCTGGGTCGACGCCACCTCGGAGGCCTCCGCGCCTATCAGGACGACTAACCCGGTCGCGGCTAGTACCACGATCAGCGCAGTCGCATTCCAGCAGACGAACTCGACACCACCCTGGACCCTCTCGATCCGCAACCTCATAGTCGCGACCACCTTCGCAGAAGCGTGTTTTCCTCCTCCTCCTCCTCCTCCTCCTCCTCCGCCCTCGCCCTCGCCGCCCTCGCCGCCGCCGCCCTCGCCCTCGCTGCCGCCGCCCTCGCCGCCGCCGCCCTCG
>Ga0210248_101535_pt1 | contig 17212 bp, 7 predicted proteins | sample ChrtobMetP3_32mM_FD_155493 | JGI IMG/M metagenome (GOLD analysis project Ga0210248, IMG submission 155493) | Chrysochromulina tobin associated microbial communities from unialgal haptophyte culture, Seattle, Washington, United States - P3_32mM | ecosystem: Host-associated > Algae > Haptophytes >...
ACGCAGTGGTTTCGCCGCGACGCAGGTGCCCGAGTGTCGTTTTGTTGACCCGCGCCTCGCCCGTCGGCCATCCACAAGCGGCGATGACGAAGAAGATATCCACTTGCTTCACCTGCGACCCCTGCGACACATAGTTCGGCGGGTGCGACTCCTGCGGCTGCGGCTGGGGCTGCAGCTGCGACCCCTGCGAAACATAGTTCGGCGGGTGCGACTCCTGCGGCTGCGGCTGGGGCTGCAGCTGTGGCGGCGGCTGCGGCTGCGCCGGCACAGTCGTTTGGAGAGTATGCAAGTGATGGTGGATATGAATCACAGTCGGGTTGCCAGATAGAAGAGTGGCCTTGCGCAGCTCTTCGAGCTCAAGACGGTTGCGTTCCCTTGCCTTTCGAGAAGTCTCTCTGTCTCGTGCTTTCTTGTCCTCTCGCAGCTTTTCGGCACGGTCGCTCTTGTCGGCTTTGAGTTTTTTCCACCAAGCCGCCTGGCTTTCTTTCTTGCTTTCTTTGCGTTTTTCCTTATGAGCAGCACTCGTGTAATCTACTTGTCCTACCCCTGGGTCCTTGAGCACCGCCTCATCATCCCCGAGATCTTGTAGTACTGCGAATCTGTTGCCCGTCGTCAAAGGCATCGAGAGTCTTCTTCCCGAGGCATCCATTTTGGTCGCGCGAGACGAAGCCGGATTAGGTTTGGTCTGGCCAGATATGGTAATTCTTCCCCACCCCCGGTTTCGTCTGAATACCTTGTGTCCCGTGCGTGTCCCGGCTCCCCCCGGTTTCGTCTGAATACCGGGAGGGAAGCCTCAAAGATTAACCACCAGCGTGAAATTAGTGCGACGTCGCCGAAACGATAGGAGTACGTCGATGGGCAAGAAGGACGGCGAGGAGCTGACCAAGGAGGAGAAGGCAGCGAAGAAAGCCAAAAAGGAGGCCAAGCGCGCGCTGGAGGCGGCGGAGGAGGAGAAGGCGGCCAAGAAGGCCAAGGCGGATGAGGATGATACGCCCGCAAAGCTGAGCAAGGAGGAGAAGGCGGCCAAGAAGGCGGCCAAGGAGGCGAAGAAGGCGGCAAAAGAGGGCAAAGCTGAGCCCACCACGGAGGAGGAGAAACCGTCCAAGAAGGACAAGAAGGACAAGAAGAGCGATGCCGGAGATGACGAGTGGACGGCCAAGAAGGCCAAGAAGGAGGAGGTCGCGGCGGCGCCTGCGCCTGCACCCGAGAGCGACGGCGAGGTGCGCGTCTACGTGAGCAACCTGCCCTTCAAGATGACTGACGAGTGGATGCAGGAGGAGTTTGCCGCGTGTGGCAAGATCACCAAGTTCGAGTGGCTCTCGCACTCGGATACGGGACGTTTCAAGGGGTCGGGCTTCCTCACTTTCGCCACCAAAGCTGAGGCGGACGCGGCGTGCGCGCTCAACGGCAAGGAGCTCGAGGGGCGCCCCATGAAAGTGGAGCTGGCCTCGCCGCGCAAGTCGGTCGTGCCGGGTGGCATCGCGGGCAGCGGCGACGTGGGTGAGCCGAGCGCCTCCATCTTCGTCGGCAACCTGTCGTGGAGCGTGACCGAGGAGATGCTGCGCGCCACGTTCAAGGACTGCGGCACCATCAACAACGTCAACATGGTCCAAAAGGACGGCGAGTTCCGCGGCTTCTGCTTCATCGACTTCGATTCGATCGAGTCCGCAACCAAGGCCGTCGCGTACGCCGACGCCGACTGCGCCGGCCGGCCGATGCGCATCAACTTCTCCAAGTCCTCCGGCAAGTCCTCGCCCGACAAGAAGCCGTTCGGCGACAAGGGGGGCGCCGCGTGGAAGGCGAAGCCGGGCGGCGAAGGCGGGCGCACCGAGCGGCCGTACAAGCCGCAGAATCCGAAGCCCGATGGCTGCCTCGAACTCTTCTGTGGCAACTTGCCCTGGACGATTGACGAGACCAAGATCACCGAATTCTTCGGGAAGGCGGGCGCCAAGGTTGCCTCCACGCGCTGGCTCAACGACAAGGAGACGGGCGAGTTCAAGGGCATCGGCTTCGTTGCGTTCGAGAGCACGGCCGACGTGGACAAGGCCGTCACCCTCGGCGGCGAGAATCTCGAAGGACGGCCTATCCGTCTTGACTACGCTGGCCAGAAGAGCGACAAGCCCAAGGGCGCGTGGCAGGGCGGCGACAAGAGCTGGTGAGCCGCAGTGTGGGCGGCGCCCACGCATGCGCCGCGCACGCCGACCCCGTTGGCGCGATGCCGGCTCTCTTCGCCCCGGCCGGCGCGCCGGGGGGGGGCTGAACGGGCGGCGAAGCCGGAAGCGCGCCAGAACCACAGGATGATCGTGTGTGCTGGATGACGTGAGTTCTGATCATAGAGTGAGGCGAAGATCGTGGATGTGATGCTGATGGGTCGTGCGGGGGTGGTCTATCTGCCCTCGTAGTCTCCTGGAGAGGGCCGGGCTGACGGCTGTGTAGCGGATGCTGATTGTACATGTGATTGTAATTTCGTTTGCGGGAGTTTGCTGTTTCCGTGTTTGCGTTCACGACTTCACGTCTGTCGTGTCTCCGGTTCTGCTCTTGCGTGGAGTTGCGTGAAAGAGTCTTACATTTCCTCTGACGATTTACGAGAACGGTCTACATCAATCAGTAGGTCCGGGAAATCGGTGCAAACCCTGTTCAGGGTTTCCCGGATCCTCTCCATCAATGTGCCTCCATGGCCCTGCGAGCAAGCCTCTCTCAGAGGAGTGAGGCGGCCCCCAGCCCACGGCCCGGCCGCTGCGCGTGGTTCAGAACGCAAGATCTCATGGAGGGCTCTCCCGATGGGACCAATCTGGTCGCGTTATGATTGGCTGGTGGCACTGCTCGAACACTCTGGGTCACCACCTGAGTGCCCAGCGCCCGGCGCCGCGTAGGCGTACCGCGCCTCGCGGCCATTCGATAAACGTCCATTACGGCCGCTCGATCGATTCGGCAAGGTCGAAACCCTGTAACGCGGCGCCGAGGCGACCAGGCGAGACAGACTCATCGACGGACACCATCGACGCGCCCCCCATCGACGTTTCGAGCGGCGAGAGACGCGCGCGGTGGTGGCCCGGCGGACGGGAGAGGTGCGCGGGCGATGCGGCGCCAATGAGCGCTGGCCCGGAGTGCGCGGCTGCTCCAGAAGAGAGGTCTACTCCAGCGTCGTCCTCGTCCTCGTCCTCGTCATCGTCTTCAAAGGACTCCTCGGCGATGTCATCCTCGACCTGGTCGTACTCGTCGTCGTCCTCTTCGTCCTCGTCGTGGGAAGTGGGCACGGCCATGCGCTGGCTGCTCTGCCAAACGGTAGCGCCGGCCGCAATGCCGACGCTTCCGAGGGCCGAACTCGAGGGCGGCAGAGCCGGCGTGTGGTGACGCGACAGCGGCGCCAGCTGCGCCCCGCCTGTGCTCGCGCCACCTGGGCGCAGGGGCGCCCCGGAGCTGCCGAGGCTTGCGAGCTTGCTCTCGAGCGCCTCGAGGCGCCTCTCCTCAAGATGCTCGTCGGCGATCATCGCGGCCGGCGATGGCGACGACGCACCCGTCACACCGAGCGGGGGCAACGAGGCGCGGCTGCTGAGCGGTGGCAGGTGCGCGCCCATGCCCTGGGAGGGCAGCGGCGACAAGGGCGAGGGAGGCGTGAGCGGGCCGCTGCCGCCGCGAGACGGCTCCGGCTTGGACGTGATGTTGATGGTGAGCGGCTTGGACGGATCCTTAACAACAGCACGCGCCAATGAGGCGGCCGCTGGCTCTCCAGCGGCATCACCAGCCGGCGGCCGCGCGCCTGTGGGTTGCGGTAAGTCGGCCGTGAGCGCCGCACGCACGAGCTGCACGAGCAGTGGCTCGCCCGTGCCTGCGTCCAAGCTGAGCGCTCCTGCGAGTGCACCGCGGTCCAGTGACGTCTCATTGAGGTCCGCCTCGGGCACGAGGACAGAGTACGAGTAGTCCAGCTGGCAGTGTTGGAGCAAGTCGAGCACGAGCTGCGCGGCGACGCGACCGGCGCTGTCTTGGTGGAGCAGTGCCGGACGCGCCATGCCGCCATGCGGCTCGCTCTGCTGCTGCTCGTGAATGGCCGAGAAGACGCTGGCGCGCAGCTCGGCACGGATTTTACCGAGGACGCCACGCGCCTCGAGGGCCGTCGTGACGATCGACGTCAGGTTAGAGAGCGAGTCTGCCTCGGCGTCGGCGGTTGTCGAAACCATCATGTCGCGCCGGTGGGAGGTACCGCTCCGTCAGGAAAGCAAAAACCCGCCAAGGCGCGGAAAGCCGAAAACTCCCCTAGATTCTACAATTGTATGCACAAGTATGTGGTGAAACACCGAACGCGGTGTTTTTCCTCTGACAAGCGGAGTATTGACATGTGCACAGTCCATTCACACATGTCCGTGCTTGCACTTCTCATGCTTGTGGCCCCTGGCAGGGCATTGACCAACTGGCACGTCTCCAAGAGCCAGACGCATGACGCCCTGCTCTCGCTCGTGCGTGACGTGCTGGTCTTTGGCCCTCGCAGGCTTCCAGAGACGTGCGTCCATCTGGAGTCCGTGGTGAGGACGCTGCCCCACAGCTATGGGTTGCCGTCCTCGGCACCGGGAGGCTTGCTGACTCCCGATCTGGTTGCTGCCGATCATTCGCGCGGTGAGCTCCTTATTGTTGAGGTCACCTGCGTGCCTGACGCGGCTCTTGGCCGCTATGCGAGACGCAAGGCCTCCAAGTACTACAGCCTTTGCAATCATGCTGCGCGTGCCTCGGGCTTGCGGGTCGGAGCGCCGCTGGTGGTCGCGCTTGGTACTGGGGGATGCGTACCAACCGCGACGCGCGACGCATTCTGCCGACTTCTCGGGCTAGATGAGGCACACGACAGCGTGGCACGGCGTGCGCAAGAGTGTGTGGACGCCTATGTTGATGCCGGCGCGACCCTCGATGAGGGTGGTGAGCCGCCAACATCGCTGCAAACAGTGCTCACGAGAGCGATTGCGATCGCGAGGGGCCGCGTGGATGCGCCTCTGCGTAGCATCAGCCAGCGAGGCCATGAGCGAGGCACGCGAAGGGAACGATGGCAAGCTCGGAAACAGCCTCAGGCTCACGTGCTTCAAAGTAATGAGTCGGTTGATGAAGGACGGTTTTAACAGTGTTTGTCCAGTGTTTGTCCAACAGTGTTTGTCCAGTCAAGACTTGACTTGACTTGTGTGCTTTTGAGACTCCGCCGTTTCCACGCACGAAGGCGAGCGCACATCCGCCGAATTTGGAGCAATAGAGATGGCGAGCCTCGGCACCCGCGGCCCCTGGACGAAGCTCCAAGCGATCGGAAAGGGCTCTTTTGGTACCGTCTACCTCGTGCAGCGCACCGGTGCCGGAAACCAGCAAAAGTATGTGATGAAGGAGGTCAATCTACGGGGGCTTCCCAAGGCAGAGATGCTCGCCGCGCAGAACGAGGTAGCCGCTCTCCAGAAGGTGAAGCACCCGCACGCAGTCGCGATCGCAGATGCGCTCGTTGTGGACGACACACTCTGCATTATCATGGAGTGGGCGCAAGGCAAGGATCTGGGCGCGCTCATCGCGCAGCGCAAGACGGAGAGACGGCCCTTTACCGAGGACGAAGTGCTCAAAATCTTTTGGCAACTCACCTCCGTGTTGGCCCATTGCCACCACGAGCTGCACCTGCTCCACCGCGACCTGAAGCCGCAGAATGTCTTTCTCTCGGCCAATGGCGACGTCAAACTGGGCGACTTCGGGCTGGCCAAGGCGCTCGAGGCGACATGCGCGATCGCCAAGACGCAGTGCGGCACGCCGATCTACATGTCGCCCGAGCTGTGCCTGGGCCAAGATTACAACCGCGCCGCCGACGTCTGGGCGCTCGGATGCATCCTGTACGAGCTGATGACGCTCACCATGCCGTGGGCCGATTGCCGCGTACAGGGGCCGGGTGGTATGTCGGCGCTGCTCAAGAAGATTGCGAGCTCGTCGCTCGACCTCACGCAGTGCAAGAAGCAATACTCAGCCGAGCTGTGCGGGCTGCTCTCGGCGCTGCTGCACAAGAAGGGCGAGAACCGTCCGGCGCTCGATCAGGTGCTGCAGCTGCCCTTCATCGCCAGGGCGGCCACTCCCAGAACGGCGCCCAGAACGGCGCCCCTGCCGCCAGCCGGAGCCGAGCAATCGCTCCCGCCCTCGTGGCAAAAGGTGCCCTCAAAGTCGCGCCCGGGCCAGTTCTCGTACGTGCACGTGCCCACCGGGTACAAGCAGGCCTTCTTTCCCGAGCGCGACGAGCTGCCTGAGGAGGTGATCGCAATGCTCAAGAAGCAGACATTCACGCCTGGCAAGCCGCCGCCGCCAACCGCACTGGCACCACCGCCTCGGGCGTCTCCGATGGGCGTCGCGGCGTCGCCCCGCGCGGCGCCTACCCCGCCGCCGCCGCCGCCACTCTTCAACATGGCCGCCCAGTCTCCGCAGCTGCCCACACCGCAGGGCGCCCGGCCCACACCACGCGCGGCACCAGCACCGCCGGGGGTGGAGCGTCCCCTCCCCCCCTCGTGGCGCAAGGTCCCCTCGGCGTCCCGGCCGGGCGCCTTCTCTTACTTGCATGTACCCACCGGGTACAAGCAGCAAGAGGTGCCGCTGACCGACACGCCCGACCCCAAGATGCTCGAAGCGTGGAAGAAGGCCAAGGCGGCGGCCACAGGCAACCGACCGGTCGCCACCGCTGCCCTACAGCCGGGCGCGAGTCCCCAACCATACTGGAGCCCCAAAATGGGAGCCAACAAGCTCGAGCCGGTGCCCGAGAGCCGCGCGCTTCGCCCGACGGGGCAGGCCAACGGGCCCAATCAGACCCCGCCCGGTGCAGCGAAGAACCCGTTCGATTTCAAAAGCCCGCAGCACCAGCAGCACCAGCACCAGCAGCACCAGCAGCAGCCGGTGGGCCAGCGGCCACGCTTTTGAGATAAGGGAGGGAGGCCAAAGCGCCCCTCACTCTTCTGCTCAAGACGTGGAGCCGTGGAGGGCTTGGAGGCAGCGCGGCACAATGACAGTGACCTAGCCACTTCGCAGCGTGCGAGTGAACGATCGCCGTTGGTGCGGCTAGAAGTGTTCTTCCTATAAGTGTTGTACTTGTGAAAGTGTGGGTCAACTGTGGCGGAACGTTGTAAACGCGATCGCGAGAGTGACGTGTGCTGGTCCTGCTGGAACACCTCGGAGCTCGGAGCTTTTGATTCTTTGAGAACGACTGAATTTCATCGACAACCCGAAACAAGTCAAGTCATGAAACAACCGGGGGTGGCGATCTAAGCTTTCACGCCGCCCTTCACGCGAAACCCGTTCGGCACGGCGCCTACCTGCCGGACGATACGAAAAAGCCGCGAGTGGACTGGCGCACACATGGCTGGGCCGTCGCCTACAGCGCAGAGGCCATCACCGCTTCTCCGGGGCCGTTCCTCACCGAATTTCCTCAGCAGCCCACGCGATGGTTCAGAGTACATCGACCGTCGCTTCATCAAGCGCAATGCCCGCGGCTCGCAGGAGGCTCATTCAGCCAAGCCGCAGCTATGGAACTTTCACGGGACAGAGGTCGACCTAGCGCCGGAGCAACAGTACATCTATGGCCGGCAGCTCTGGTACCTCCGTAGTCGTGCCTTTGAGAATATACAATTGGGCAGACCAATAGCAGGTATGCCCATGAATGCAGCAGCACGCTCATCAGGCATCAAGACCCTCGAGCGCGCGCCAGAGGACCTGGACCATCTGGAGGGTCTCGAGGGCCTCGACAAGGTCCCGCCGTGCTCTGCGGTCATCGGACCCAGCGGTCGCGTCTACTCGTCGAGGACCTTTGGATTCCTCGAAGTCGGCCGCGCGCCGCGGCCCTGGGCCATCAAGCTCGTCGAGTGGGCTCCGTTTGATGCCTTCATCCTGGTCACGATCTTGGCGAACTGCGCCACCATGGCTTGGAACTCGCCACTCGACCCGCCGGGCACTCCGAAAGCCCAGTTCATTGATGTGTGCGAGTGGGTTTATCTATACATCTTCACCTTCGAGATGCTCGCCAAGATCTGCGCGTACGGCTTCGTCGGCCACGACCAGGCCTACCTGCGCGACGCGTGGTGCCAACTCGACTTTGTAGTGGTGAGCCTCGCGTGGCTTCCAATCCTCTTCCCCTCGTTTGGGAACTACTCGGTGGTGCGCTCGGTGCGCGCGCTGAGGCCGCTGCGCGCGCTCAAGCGGCTGCCGGGCATGCCCGTCCTCGTCAACTCGATCCTGGCGGCACTGCCCAAGCTCGGCGACGTCACAATGCTCCTCGGGCTGCTCTTCGCCGTCTTCGGCATCTTAGGCATCGAGCAGTTCAAGGGCGAGCTACACTATCGGTGCGCGCTGCTCGGCTTCAACGAGACGCCTGGCCACCCAGAGCTGCGCGAGATGCTTCCGCTGCCCGATGGGCCGAGGCTCGTGCCGCGGCTGTACGACGGGCAGGCGGCGCAGGCGCGACGCCAGCTGGAGGCCATCGGGCGGCTGCTCAAGGGAAACCAAGCTGATGCGAGCGCGAGCGAGGAGAGCATCAGCCCTCAGCAGCAGTCGGACTTTGACACGGGCGTCTTTTGCGATCCCCACGAGCCAAAGACTAAATGCCCTGCCGGCGAAACGTGCCGCTACTTTGATGACAACGTCAACTACGGCGCCACCAACTTTGACAACTTTGGGTGGGCGAGCGTACAAATCTTCCAGACGATCAGCTTCGATGGCTGGACGTCCGCCATGTACGCGGTGCTCAATGCGACGGGCCAGCCGCTCGTGCTTGTGTACTTTGTGCTCCTCATCGTGCTCGGGGGCTTCTTCATCGTCAACCTCTTCCTCGCAGTCCTCTTCCAAGAGTTCACCGAGGCGCAGGCTCGAGAGAAGGCGATCGCCGAGCAGGCCGCGCGTGCAGCAGCCGCTCGCCAGGCGCGACGTGCGCAGCGCAATGGGTCAGCGCGAGGCGCCTCACCGCCCCCCTCGCCGCCGCATTTCGAGCAACAGAAGCGAATCCCGTTTCCCGACCCCGACAACCTGCTGGAGCGGGAAAGGCACAAGTTGGAGACGTTCAAGGCTGAGGCCGAGGGCGAAACCAGGGCCGCACTGATCTCAGGAGCGCAACGATACGTAAGCGATGCGTCGCTCGTGGTGCGAGTGGAGGCGGAAGACGATGAAGATGAAGCTCCGTCAAGGCATGTGTACATGGCGTTGAGTCCGTCGGCGAGCCCTGTGCAGGCGCGCATGGAGGCTGGCAAGGCGACGGTAGCGCCTGTGCAGGCGCGCATGGAGGCTGGCAAGGCGGCGGTGCCCAACGACGACAATGACGACGACGACGACGACGACGACGAGCGCACCGATGACGGTTCCTGTGTGAAGTTGTGCAACTGCGCGCCTGCGCCGCGCTCTGGGCGTGCGTCGCTCGCCGAGATGATGAACGGGCCGCTCGTGAGCAACGCGTCGACGGGTTTGGTGGTGCTCAATATGGCGCTAATGTGCATGCCGTACGAGGGAATGAGCGACGCGTATGCTGCGCAGCTCGAGAGTTGCGCCGAGTTTATCAGTTGGATCTTCATCATCGAGATGGGCCTCAAGCTGTTTGGGATGGGATGCCGTGCCTATTGGAGCGACGGGTGGAACCAGCTCGACGGCACCATCGTGATCATGTCCATCGTTGAGATGGCGCTCACGGCGCTCTTTGCCGACTCGGGAACGAACCTGTCGTTCCTGCGGATCTTGCGGATGCTGCGCGTGGCACGTATGCTGCGTCTCATGCGCTCGTGGAAGGGGCTGTACAAGATCATCAGTACGGTCGTTAGCGCGGTCCCGCAGATGTCGAACGTGCTCATCCTCATGCTCCTCATCTGCACCATCTTCGCGCTGCTCGGCATGCAGCTCTTCGGTGGCCAATTCTCGGAGGAGCACGGCTACGGCGACTCGCCGCTACTGCCCTTGCCGCGCTATAACTTCGACTATTTTGGACCCGCACTCCTCTCCGTCTTCGTCCTCATCACCGGCGGCTGGTTCACCCCCATGCTCGACGGTCTCAATGTCGGAGGTCCCTCCGCCTCCATCTACTACATCACGGTCACGTGCATCGGCACGTACATCCTGATCAACCTGCTGATCGCCGTGCTGCTCGAGCTCTTCGCGGAGGACTCGGACGCTGATGGGGAGGCCGACGCCTTCCAAGCCGACAAAGGTCCCAAAGCGGCAGAGGCTGCCCCCGCCCCAGCTCCCCCCGCGCAGCTCACTGAGGAGGGCTTCGACGCCTCCGACGCGCCGACTGAGGAGAAGGATGACATGGCCCTCGGGTGCCTTCCGCCGAGCGATCCGCTGCGGCGGGCGGCGCATTACATTATCGAGTTGCCGTCGGTGGACGCGCTGCTGATGACGAGCGTCATTCTTTCTTCGGCGTCTCTCGCATTCGACACGCCGCGGCTCGACGAGTCCACACTGCTCGCCGAGGTGCTCGCCGTCACAAATGTGCTGTTCACGCTTCTCTTCCTGCTCGAGGCGATCCTCAAGTCGATAGCGTATGGCTTCTACGGCTACCTGCGTGACGGGTGGAACGTGCTCGACTTTTCACTGCTCCTCATCTCGATTGGCGCGCTGCTCTCCGAGGTGGTGCCCGCGATCGCCTTTCTGAAGTCGCTGCGCGCGCTTCGGGTGCTCCGGCCGCTTCGGCTGCTCTCGCGCAATGCAGGCATGCGGATGGTGCTCGTCTCGCTCTTCGAGTCTCTACCGGCCGTCATCAACGTTCTCGGGGTCCTGTTTGCCATGCAGCTCGTCTTTGCCATCCTGGGCATGCAACTGTTCATGGGCACCTTTGGCTCGTGTAACGACCCTTCGCGCCAGCTACCATCAGAGTGCGTCGGCGTGGCTGTGAGAGCCCCGAGCGCACCTCCCGGCCAAAACCACCACGCGCATAGCCACGGACATGGCCAAACGCTTTCGCCGCCACCGCCGACCTTGCCCTTTGCGTCTGTCTCGCTTCACTCGCCGCTCCACTCGCCGCTCCACTCGCTGCCGCCCGAGCCCCACGTAGCCCATCTGTCGCACTCGCCACCGACGCCGATGCTGTTGCCGACGCCGTCGCCGCCACCGCTGCAGCTGCCACTGCCGCCACCGCTGCAGCTGCCACTGCCGTCGCCACCGCCGTCGCCACCGCCGTCGCCGTCCACCTCGCCGCCGCCGCCCGCCGCCTCGCTCGAAGCCGCGCTGGCCGCGCGACCGAGCTTTGCGGCCGAGTTGAAGACGCTGCACTCGACTGAAGAGCTGCAGGCCTACCTGCATACGTTGCAACAGGAGCGCCCGTGGGACCTCGAGCTGATCCACGCGCATCCGGAGCAGTTGCTTGCCGCAATTGGCCGGCGACTGCAGACGACGGTGCCTGCGGAGGAGTTGGCTACGAGTCGGCGCCGCGAGCTCAGGGGCGGTGGCGGCGGCGAAGATGGCGAGGCCTTCGTAGGAGAGCGCCTCTGGCAGAACCCGTCGTTTGGCTCGTTCGACAACTTTGGCGACGCGATGCTCTTGCTCTTCGTGCTCTCGACAGGCGATGATTGGGACTCCGTCATGTTTTGGAGCATGGACTCGCCCTCGGTGCCTGGCGGGCCGCGCGAACGCAACGACATGTCGGCGTCTTCCATTTTCTTCATCGCGTGGATGTTCATCGGCTGCTTCTTCGCGATGCAGCTCTTCGTAGGCGTGGTCGTCGACCAGTTCAACAAGATCAAGGCCCAAAAGGACGGCTCAGCCACCATGACCGAGGACCAGCGCCTGTGGGTCGAGACGATGAAGTCGATGGGCGGCGCAAAGGGCCAGGGCAAGCCACGCAAGCCGAAGACGACTGGCTGCGTCGGCCTCATCGACGAGGTGCTCTACCGCTCGATCACGTCGCCGCACTACCCGGCGGCCGTCACGATCCTCGTGCTGATCAACGTGATGCTGCTCGCGTGCGACTACTGGGGCTTCGAGTCGGAGCCGCCGCACCCGACGCGGGAGCAGACCGACTCGTACGTGTACGAGATCGTGCTCGAGGCTTATACGGTGCTCTTCTATCTCGAGGCGCTCGGGAAGCTGCGCGCCTACGGCTCCCTCTTCTACTTTCGCGACGAGTGGTGCCGCTTCGAGTTGCAGCTTGTGGGGCTCTCCGTGGTCGATCAGTCGCAAGCGCTCTACTTGATCTCGGAACGCGTGGTCCCGCTGCCGCCTATGCTGCTGCGCGTGCCGCAGGCGCTCTATGCGCTGCGCGCGTTGCGGCTTCTGCAGCACATGCGCGGCGTCCAGTCGCTCGTGACGACGACGATGCTCTCTCTACCCTCGCTCGCGAACGTGTGCTCGATCCTCGCTCTGGTGGTCTTCATCTTCTCGGTGCTGGGAATGCAGCAGTTCACGTTCCTGCAGCACGGCGAGCAGATCACGGACGATCGCAACTACGAGACCTTTGGCAACTCGCTCCTCGTCAGCCTGCAGTGCCTCACGAGCGACGGCTGGTCGTCCATGATGTTCGAGGCGCGGAGCGACCCCGAGCACGGCTCTTGGCAGGCCGTGCCCTTCTTCCTCGGCTTCCAAGTGCTCGTGACCGTCATCCTCAATCTGGTGGTCGCCGTGATCCTCGATAACTTTACGAGCCTTGGGGGCACCAATGACGACTTGATCGACAAGCAAGACATTGAGCTCTTCTCGGAGACGTGGGCCGACTTCGACCCGGACGCCAACCAGACGATCCCGGCCCACCTGCTCCCCGACCTTCTCAAGGCCATCCCACAGCCGGTCGGGCTGCAGGGTGCACCGCGCACTTGGGTGGTTGGCGTGTGCATGAATCTCGGCCTCCAGGCCGATGAGAACGGCGAGCTCCACTTTCCCGCCGTGCTTCGCGCGCTCGTCAAGTTCAACTACATGATGCATATGGAGGAGGGGCTCGGCGCCGCAGCGAAGCTTGCGCCCGGGGCATCGCCCGAGGTCAGCCCGATCAAGGGGGTGGCGAGCCCGCCCAAAAGCGCGAAGGGAGTACCGCCGCCCAAGAACAATAAGGTGTCGCTGCTCTGGAATAAGGGCAAGTCGCCCACGCTCGAGCAGCGCGCGACAGCGCGCATCTTCGCGCTCGAGCTTCTCAAACTCACGAGCGGCACATACCAGTTCCGACGACGACTGCGCGTGTTCGCGAGAGCGCAGGACATGAAGGAGGGGCTCAAGGAGGGGCAACGCGGCCCGATTGGCGAGAACGGTGCGAGGCGCGTCGCGTACGGGGTCGAGGCGGAAAGGGGCGGCTTTGGGTACGCGACTCTAGCCAAAGCGTCTAGCCAAGACCCCGAGGGTGCAGCGCAAAAGCAGCTGGGCGGCGATGCGGGCCATGCGGCGGCGATGGCGAAAGGGAGGCCGCAGGCCATGCAAAAGCAAAAGACCAATTTGCGCGCCAGCGGGCGGGCTCCTGGAGCTCAGTTTGTGGTGGTTGAGGAGGCGGCGGACAGCCCATGGAGTTCAGGGTATGGACGCGAGTCTGTGCACACGCTTCGGGCGCAGCACGATTCGCTACTGCACCTGCATCGGCCCCCTTCGCTCTCACTCTCCGCATCGCCGACCGAGACGACGTCCGACGCGACGTCCGCGCACGCCTCTCTTGTGTCGCAGCCACCGCCGTCGCCGCTGCTGCTTCGCCCCGTGCTGTCGCCATCGTCCCCGAACGTCACGCGCCTTGCACCGTTTGTGAGTGCGGATGGCAAGGTGAACCTCGGCCTCTCCGAAAGCCTGAAGGCGAAGGCAGTAGCCGGCGCTTCGGAGGCGATCATCACGGCCAATGCCGCCTTGGCCACCGCGCAAGCGGTGGCGAAGCAGGCGCTTGCGGCGGAGGCGGCCGCGGCCGAGGCGGTCGCAAGGGCCGAGGCTGCCGCCGCAGTGGCCTCGATTGCGAAGAACGTAGTGGAGGCGGAGGAGTTGCAGCAGGCGATTCAAGCCGCGGTCGCACGAGAGGACTTTACGCAAGCCGCGGCACTCAAGCAGGCGCTCGAGACGATGCGAGCGAGACTGAACGAGCCTGCAAACGTCAAGACGCCTTCATCGGCTGCAGAGTTACCCCCCACACCGGCGGCACTGCCGCTGGCAGTCGCACCGCCCGCCGCCAAAATGGCTGGTACACTCACCCTGAAGCTCGAGGGGCATCTTGACGCGTTCAGCCCGCAGGCAGAGCAGGCGGTGCTTGCCCGGCTGGCCGCACTCGGCGGCGTGCACCCATCACAGCTCGTGGTGCTCTCGCGCCGTGCGGGCTCGGTGATCCTCGAGGTGGCCGTTCTGCATTCGAATTACCAACGGCTGACGGCGCCTTCGTTCCTGCGCGCTGTGCAATCCTCAAGTCACGAGGAGCTCAGCAAAGTCATTGGTGTGCTCGTACTTGCGGCGCACTGCGAGTTCATGAGCGCGGAGCCGCAGTCGCCCGACACGGCGCCGAGAGGGGTGCCGCAGTCGCCGCCGCCATCACGGCCACTATCACGGGCGTTGCTGCCTCCGCAGGCAACGGGGGCGATGACGGCCGAGGAGGAGGAGGAGGCGGCGATGGCCGAGGCCTTGGCGGCGGCCGAAGCGGAGGCGATGGCCGAGGCGGAAGCAGAGGCGGAAGCAGAGGCTATGGCGGCGGCAGAGGAGGAGGCAATGGCTGAGGAGGAGGCGATGGCTGAGGAGGAGGCGATGGCGGAGGCGGAAGCGATGGCCGAGGCTGAGGCGATGGCCATGGCGGCGGTCGAGCAGCGCCAGCAGCAGATGGCCATGCAGCAGCAGCAGCAGCAGCAGCGCCAGCGGCAGCAGCAGCGCCAGCAGCAGATGGCCATGCAGCAGCAGCAGCAGCAGCGCCAGCAGCAGATGGCCATGCAGCAGCAGCAGCAGCCGCCGCCGCAGCCGCCGCAGCCGCAGTCGCAGCAGCAGCAGCAGCAGCAGCAGCAGCAGCAGCAGCAGCAGCAGCAGCAGCAGCAGCAGCAGCAGCAGATGACCATGCTGCAGCAGCAGCAGCAGATGCAGCAGATGCAGCAGCAGCAGATGGACATGCTGCTGCAGCAGCAGCAGATGACGATGCAGCAGCAGCGCCAGCAGATGACCATGCTGCTGCAGCAGCAGCAGCAGGCTCAGGCGATGGCCGAGGCTCTTGCGGTGGCAGAGGCCAGAGTCCCAGCGGCCATGCCTCCCGTCTCGCCGGTTCTACAGAATCTGCTCGCGCTCGAAGCGCAGGCGGCCAGGGTGCCGGCGGCCATCGCCTCTGCAGCTAATGCCCTCGCGATCATCTCTCCTGCGGCCAGTGCTTCGACGGCCGTGCTGGTCAGCGAACCGGCGCGCCCCACGCCCTCAAGAGGTGGGGTGCTTGCCCCGACTGCATCGATGGCACCCGCGGGCTGCTCCTCGATGTTGTCGGGGCATCCTCCACCGCCCGCGCTGAGGCGTACGTCTTCACCACCCGCGCGCTCTTCCTCGCCTTTCGCGCTGAGGCGTCCATCTTCTGCGCTTGAGGCTGACGAGGTAGGCCCCGGCCAGAACGAGGAGGCCGAGGAGGCCGAGACACCCGAGATGAACTTCCGGAGCTTTTTGGCCGAGGCGGAGGCGTTGGCCGTCTCTTCCGAAGTGGTTCACAGCCCATGGAGCCCACCTACGCTTGCCGCGCTCGCACAGTACACCGCCGCCGCCGCCGCCGCCGCCCCTGCTGTGGACGCGCCAATGCTCAGCGCCTCGCGGAATTCCGCGGCTAGTCGCGAGCGTCGCAGCTCTGCGCTCGAGGCGACGGCGGTGGCACATCGGGCAGCTCTGAAGGCGGCTGAGCTTCCCGACGTGGGTGGACTGCCTCTAGGGACGACGGTGACGCTCACGACGACGACGACGATGACGTCAAACCCTCCCGCAGCTGCACCAGCACCCCTTGCCAAGGGAGTAGTGGTGGTCGATAAGGAGCTTAGGAAGGAGGCTGCGGACGTGATCGAGGCCGGACCAAGCAAAATAGCGCTAAATGGGCGCACGATGGTCGGCGAGGCGGCGGCTGCGGGAGCGGCGACCGACGCCATGACGCCCGAGGGCGGCAAGAATTGGCTCGCAGCGTCATCTCCAGCCATCTTCATGGAGCCTGTTCCAGCTAGTGCCAGCGCAGCACTCATGGGCCGTGCCAGTGGCCTGAAAGGTGGCGTGGCAGGTGGCGTGGCAGCTGGGACGAACCTTGGTGTGAAAGGTGGCGTGGCAGCTGGGACGAACCTCGGTGCGGACTCCCTCATCGCGCCAGGTACGCGCGGGGGCGGGAGGGGCGACTTTTTGGCGAGGCTCGAAGCCGTTGAGACTCGGGATGCCGGACGGGCCGGGTCGAGGGCGTTGGCGGGAGCAGGCCTGGCGCCCCCTGCGCCCCCATCGCCGGCCATCCAGTTTGCGGAGTGGGCGACGTCGAAGGCGGCGTCCGTGACCTCGAGCCTCATGCCCCGACCCACGGGCGCTGTAGTGGGCGAGCCCGAGCATGCAGAAGCGCCAACGCCCACTACAGCGCCGACGCCCGTTCGCACGCCTTCACGTCTGCGGGCTCGCGAGCTCTGTGGGGTTGGTGGGCTGTGGGGTCCTCCGTGGGGCGCTCGCGACGGCGCTCGCGACTGTGGGGGATGTGGCGTGTGCGGCATGTGTGCCGCGCCTCGAGAGGGAAAGACCCTCCCACCTCTCCCACCACCCGCGCGTGATCGCAAGGCGCCCTCGCCCCGCTCGTCCCGCCCTACCCAGGCGATCACGATGTACGCCGAGCATGTTGCAAATCGCTCCCGCTCGCCTCGCCCAAGCCAGACCCCAGCGGCAGAAGCGACGCCGCCGCGAGAGCGAGAGAGTGGCGGCGAGCGCCATCGGAGGCACCACTCGTCCAAATCGCGCGCAGGAGCAGCCTCACCGACAGCACCGTCGCCACGTGCGCCGCCGAAGAGGACGCTCTCGCGCTCCCAGGGCCTTAAAGTATAGATGAAGTAGACAGGTAGAAACTAACTCGAGTACTGTAGCTGGTCCGCATCCGGAGGCGGTTTGATTGCCGACACTCTCCGATCAAAAGTTTCGGAGGATATGCCAGATCTCGGAGACATGGGCCACTTTGACGCGCGCCTAGACACGTGGGCGCACGTGCGCTCGCCTGGTTGTGGCTCACGTGTTGTGTTGTATGTGTCGATTCTACAGCTGGCTCACGAGCTTCTGGCTCAGAATTGCCTCGTTTCGACATGGCTCACGTGAAGCTTTCGACGGCTGGCTCACCTGG
>Ga0210248_101540_pt1 | contig 17172 bp, 10 predicted proteins | sample ChrtobMetP3_32mM_FD_155493 | JGI IMG/M metagenome (GOLD analysis project Ga0210248, IMG submission 155493) | Chrysochromulina tobin associated microbial communities from unialgal haptophyte culture, Seattle, Washington, United States - P3_32mM | ecosystem: Host-associated > Algae > Haptophytes >...
ATCTGGACGCGCGGTGGCAGCACGACGACAGCCGGTGAGGAACGCTCAAACAAAAAAGCGGTGGCACCAGTCGAGGTGTCGCCACGAGACGAAAAGTGCGAGAAAAGCCTTTCACAGTTATGCTGCGTGATGATATATAATGATATCTTGTATAGAAAACTCCCTTTTCTTGTATAGAAAATAACCCCAATCCCGGATGAGGACGTCATGGAGCACACGCTGGTTGCGGGTCGCGCCCAGGCGAAGCAGCTCGGCCTCCCACGCCTTCACGAGCCCGATCGTGCGCCCGTTGCTGCGCACACCCATGAAGCCCGCATTGTGGTATGTGTGCGTGCGGAAGGGCCACACGGCTGGCTTTTCTACGGGCATCCACATGTCGTACTCGCGCGCAAAGTGAACCAGCGGGTTGGAGACCCAAAAGGCGTCGACGTCGGTAAAGAGAAGGTTCTTCCCGACCGTCATGTGGCGCAGCATGTGCGTGGCGCGCGCCGCCATCATCTGCTTGTACGCATAGCTTCCGAACACAGCCGCCTCTGAGGAGCTGTTGATGTGGCCGCGCTCGATTTGCACCGGTGGCACCGCTGATCCCGGCGGGTACTGGTGTCGCAAATTCCTGAAGGCATTGTCGTCCTCCGCGACGACGAGCACTTCGTAGGGCAGCCCGAGCTTCTTGTATTGCTCATACCAAGCGTAGAAGAAATCGACGTAGCCGTCATTGAGGGTGAGCATAACGGTAAATTGCACCTCATTCGGAGCCACAGACCAGAGGCTGTTGGCGATCGGCGATGGGCACACGCAAAAGTGGTACTGACCCCACTCCATCCACGAGTAGTGCAGCGCGAGCAAGGTAGTTGCTGCCACGGCACACAAGATACGACGCAGCTGTCTGGCGCGGGCTGCTGACGCTTTCGATGCCCTCCACGACTGCACCTCCTCTTCCTGCGCAGTACGCCCTAGAACCTGCGCGTACTGACTCGCCGGTCGGTAACCGACATGCCCGTAGTCGACCATGATGATTGCCAACAAGAATGTTTCGTCACTCTCTCCTCATTGAGTCCGCGGGGCTGAGTGCGGCCGATGAGACGCGGCTCGGCCGACCGGGCGCGCCGCTGAGCGTGACCCGCGACACGCGCAAGGGAAGGGACGCGCGCGCCGCTCCTCACTCTCTCCTCATTGAGTCCGCGGGGCTGAGTGCGGCCGATGAGACGCGGCTCGGCCGACGCGCGGGTTTGGTGGGTTGGGTTGGTTGTGAGGTCCGTTGTGAACGTGTCTCTCTGCGGCTTTTTTCACGGTGTTTTTGTGACCGGACGCAGCCGGACGACGAGGACTATTCGCTCACATGGTAGAGGACTCAGCATCGTCCGACTCGGACGCGCCACCCGAGGAGCTCCCTTCGGGCGCGCCCGAAAAGTGGGGCCGCGCCAACAAGAATCGGCCCTCGCAGCTCTCGACAAAGAAGAAGGTGTCTCCCTATCGTGTTGCGCCTGGCCTCTCAGCGTCGACTGCAAAGTCTCGCGATCCACGCTTTGATCCGGGCGCCAAGGTGGATGAAGAGGCGTGGAAACGAAACTATGACTTCATTACCGACATGCAGAAAGAGGAGGTAGCGTTGGCGAAGCGCAAGCTCGAGGAGAGTGCTAGAGCGGCACACCGCGCATCGCAGCGTGGCGGCGGCGCCAAGCGAAGGCGAACGCGTGAGAAGGTGCTTGCGCCGGATGAAGCGGACGCCCTTAAGCTCGAGCTTGAACGCACGGCCAACCGGCTGAAGCAGGAAGAGATCTTCGCCAAGCGTGAGCGCGTGAAGACGGACATGCGCCGGGAGGAGGTTGCGGCCGTCAAGGAGGGCAAGAAACCATTCTTCGCCAAAAAGTCGGTGATCCGCGAGCGCGAGCTTCTCGCGCAGTACGACGAGCTGCGCAAGGCAGGCAACCTCGAGAAATTCCTCGAGAAGCGCCGCCGCAAGAACTCGAGCGCCCAAAAGCGCAGGCTGCCGCGGGCATTGGACGGTTGAGGCGTTCCGACAGACTCTTAGAGACGGGCTGTCGCGACGGCCGGGCTATGCGCTGACCGAGCCCGAGCCCGAGACCCCTTAGGGGCTGAGCTTATTGACCTCCTGATTCTATTCGACGAGTACAGATGCATGTAGGGGTTTTAGCCGCCCCTTCTTAGCTCGAGTTTCATTTGAGTGGAGGTACGATCTACGATCTGTCGAAGGATGAGGGTTACTTTTTTTGTTAACCGCGCCCCCCGCGCGCCCGGGGGCGCATTTTCGGCGCCCCCGCGGCGCTCCACGGCGTGTGGCGACACCGTGCATGCGCGGCAAGGTGCATGGGCGGGAGATCGGATTTAGACCGCGACATATCGATTATGTGGCCTTTATGTGGCCCCGAAAGCGTGGCACGTGTCGCACCGCCATGCGCATGCCATCCGATCGGCTGTGTGCGCTGGCTGCATGTGCTCAGCGCGTCTGCTCGCGCAGTAATCGCGTCGGGCGCGCCGCGAGGGGCGACTTGCTGCGATCCGCCGGGCCGCCGCCGCCCTCGACCTCGAGGATCGTCGAGCCGCTCGCGCCGGCGCCGTTGGCCGAGGGCCCAGCGCCAGCGCCTGCGCCAGCAACGCCAGCGGCGCCAGCGGCGCCAGCGGCGCCAGCGGCGCCAGCGGCGCCAGCACCAGTACCGGTGACGTTGGTCGGCGTCCTCTCCGAAAGAGTCGAGCCACTCGCGCGCGCGGCGGCCGCACCCTTTTCGAACTGGCGGCGGAGCTTCTGAGCCGTGTTGGGCGAGCGCTCGGGACTCGCGCGGCGCGGTGGTCGACTTTGGGCGCGTGGTGCTCGCCGAGGTGGTGCCCGTACCTCCGCCTCTCCCAGCCGGCAGTGGCTCGGCAGACGTACCCGCCTCCTTGCGATCGACTTCTTTGCGGTGTGCGCGCTCGGCGGCGGCCTGGGCGGCGGCTTCCTTGGCAGTGGCCCGCTCGATGGCGCGCAGCTGCTCAAGAATGCGTGAAAAGGGCGGCCTCTTCATGGGATCTTGGTCCCAACACAGCTTGATGAGCTTCTCGAGCGCAGGAGGCACATTGGAGGGCAGCAGTGGCCGTTTATTTCGGTACACGGTGGCGAAGGCGATCTGCATCGCGTCCATGCCCGCGTACGGCTTCTCGCACGAGAGGCACTCGGCGAGCACCACCGCGAATGAGTACACGTCCACCTTGTGGTTGTACGAGTTGTGCTTGTACACCTCCGGCGCGGTCCAGCCGGGAGTACCCACCTGTCCTGTCATCGAGGCCATGTCCTGCTGGAAGCGCGAGAGCCCAAAGTCGGCGATCTTGGCGACGCCGCCCGCGGCGAGCAGGATGTTCTGCGACTTGAGGTCGCGATGGATGATCATGGGCTTCTGGCCGTGCAGGTAGTGGCAGCCCTGCGCCACGTCCATCGCGACCTGGAGCAGCCTCGGAAGGGGCATCACCAGCCCCTCACGGTGCACGGCCTGGTGCAGCGAGCCGCCGTCCATGTACTCCATCACCACGCATAGGTTAGGCTGCTCGGTGACGGCCCCCACGAAGGCGACGACGTTGCGATGGCGCACGCGCGAGAGAATGGCCACCTCGATCGAGAACTTGGTCACCAGCTCATGGTTGAGGTGCTGGTACTTGAGCCGCTTCACGGCCACCTGCCGGTCATTGTGCAGCCCGCGGTACACCACCGAGAAGGCGCCCTCGCCGAGCACCTCGAAGACGTTGAGCGCCTCAAAATCGATTCGGTGCGCTGAGTCGGCCGCGTCCGTGTCGAGCACAAGCTCTTCGGACCAGCCGAGGAATACATTCGCCTCGCCGTCGCACTCGAGCTCGTGCGTCGACGGCCCCGGCTGGAGCCGCAGCCGGAACCGGTAGCGGCACGCGGGCGAGAGCTCTGTGACCACGAACTCCCTGGCGGCGCCAGAGTAGACGAGGCGGAAGGGCGAGCCGCCGCCGCCAAACGGGTCCTCGACGCCGTCATCGTCGCCAAGCGCCTCCTCGTCTGCGTAGCGCCGCCCCGCGTCGCCCGGCTCCGCAGCGCGGGAGAGCATGACAGCAGTGGTCAACGCGGGGCGCGGGATCTGTGATGGCTGCAGTTGCGTCGCCGCGGGGGGACCGCGAGGGGTGCCGACCGGAGGCGCCCCGTCGACGTCGACATCCTCGTTGAAGGTCTCCGGCTCCTCATGGTGACCGTGGTCCTCCATCGCCTCCTCTGGGATTTCCTCGTTGATTCCGCCTATGTCCTCGTGCACAGAGCCGAGCGCGCCCATGCCGCCCTCCTGCACACCGTCCTCGGGCCCGGCCACGTGCTGCATCGGCTCTTCCAGAATGCCCTCCTCGTCGTCTTCCGGCTCCTCGAAGTCCTCGCCGTACTCGCCCTCGCCGCCGCACACGACGCCCATGGCGGCGGCGGCGCCGACCACGCCGCCGACGCCCTGCGGCGCGCTTGCAGAGAGCGACGGCGGCAGCGGCAATGCGGTCGCGCCCATCGGGAGAGACTGGCCTACCCTCCCTCGCCCATGGAGCGGCGGCAGCGGGCCGAGCATCGGCGTCGTATGGAGCATCGGCGTCGCACCCGAGGGCGTCGCGTGCCTCGGCTGGGGCAGTTTGCTCGGCGGCGCGCCCTCGATGAGGTTGGGGGGTGGCCGGTAGCCACGTGGCATGCCGCCGCCACTAGCGCCACTCGCGCCGCCGCGCCCGTCCTCTGCGCCAGCGGTGCGCTCGCCCAACAGGGCGGCGGCGGCGGCGGCGGCGGCGGCGGCGGCGGCGGTGGCGGCGGCACCGCGCCGTTTAGGCACCATCTGCTGCTGCGCCATCTGCTGCTGCACGATCGCCTCAGCCTGCGCCTGCATGCCTTGATGGAGAGCTAGCCCGAACGCCGTCCCGAGCGACTCTGATCCGGACTCGCTGAACCCGTACCCTGCTTCAATGCCGTCAGAGTTCTGGGTGATGCGCATCCCGCTGTCCATGAAGAGCTCCCACGTGGCCTCGATCGCGTTGGCCGCGCCCCACCCGGCGCCCCATCCGAGCTTCACCGTGGTCGACGTCTTGGCGATCACGTAAGGAGGCGGAAGCGGCCCCCCACCGGCCCCCTGCGTGCGCACGAGCACTGGCACTGACCACGCACCGCAGCCCACCTCGTTGATGCCGCGCACGCGGAGCACGTAGACGCTTGCGGGCTGCAGGCCGCCGATTCGGCAGCTCGACTGCGTGCCATCGCCGCGCCAGACGGCCCGCAGCTCACATGCGTCGGCGCCGCCGGGCGAGAGCGCTGCCGCGGGCGGCGGGTACAGCGGTGGCGCGGACGCGCCGGTGCCCAACGGCGAGGGACTGCTAGCGCCCAGTCGATTCGCTTGGCGCTCGGCCGCGAGCACAATCGCGAGCTCGCGCTCGGCCGCCGCCACGGCGCCCTCGCTGTCCGTCATGCCCACCTCGTACTCCGAGATGTCAGAGCCGTTGGGTCCGGCGGACGCCCATGTGATCGTCGCCTCACGCGCACCCACTGCGCACGCCTCGATGCAGCTGGGCGGCGAGGGCGCCGTCGCCTGCGTGCGGAAGCGCGCGGGTGCCGACCACGGCCCCTCGCCTACGCCATTGACGGCACGCACGCGGAAGAGGCACTGGCACGCGGGCGGAAGATCCGTGGCACTTGCCACCACACGAGGCACCACCGCCGCCGCACCATTCGGCAGGCCGCCGCTGCGCCGTACGTCTCCAACATTGCCGCCGGCGGTGCGCGGGGGGAGCGGATAAGCATCCTCGCGAGGCGGCGGCGGAGGTGGCACCGTGAACAAGCGCGGCGCGGCGCCCGCCTGAGGCTCGACTTGCAGCTCATAGTGGGTGATCGGCTGTCCGTGGCAGTCGGGTGCGAGCCACTCAACGACGATCGTCCCTTGCTCGCGCTTGAGCATCGTCGGCGGCTCGGGCGGCGACGGCACCGCCGCATCGGTGCGCAGCAGGAGCGGAGCCGACCACGCGCGCCCGCCGCCCGAGCCGCCCTCCGCACGCACACGAAAGGCATAGAGCGTGCACGGCGTCAGCTGGCGAGCCTCAAAACGGCACGCCTTGCCTTGAAAGAGGGACAGCCACTCCAAGTGGATCCCTTCCGGCAGCGCCGCGCGCTCGAGCGCAGTAAGCGCCGTAGCGGGCGCCGCGCCCAACGCGGAGGGCGTTGATGGCACGGGCGCTGTCAAGGGCGCGTTCGCCAGTTGCAGCCACGTGGCTTCGGCGGCGGCCGACGGCGGCTGCGCCATCTGCAGCTCGTATGTAAAGGGCGAGGCGGCGGCGACGGCGTCGGCACCCCCTGCCGCCTGCGCGCCCGCCGGCGACGCGCCGCCGCCACTAGTGAGCGGCCGGCCGTCGGAGCCTAGGTCGGTCGGCGGCAGCCACACGAGGAGCACCGTGTACGCAGATCGCGACCAGGCGCGCGGCGCGGCCATCGGCTCGGCGAGCTCAGAGAGGGTTGAGAGGACTGACGCGACCGACCAAGGGCCCTCCCCCACCCGATTGCCCGCGCGCGCGCGTATCCGGTAGTACGTGCAAGGGGCGAGGCCACGAGCGGCGAGCACGGCGGTGGTCGCGCCATGCTCGACGCCCGGAAATGATTGGTAAAAGGTCTCCTCCATGCCCTCCTCCCCCGTGTGGAGCTCAAGGCGCACGCATGAGATGGCGGCGCCCTGCCCGTCGAGGCCCGAGCAGAGCAGGCGCAGCGTGTGCGAGCCTCCACCGCCCTCTGCGAGGCTGATCGGTTGAGGCTGCAGCGGCGGAGCCGGCTCGGTGCTGTACACGACCTCGGTCCATGCACACCACTCAGCCTCGTCACCGCTCGTACCAGTGCGCACGCTCAACGGGGAGCGCGGCGGGCGCGCCGAGGCGGTTGCGTAGCCGCAGCTGCCGTCGTCGCTCGCATCTTGCGGCGTACGCGGCGGGCATCCGGAATCCACGAGATATTCTTGGTCGCGCGACGTGAGCCGCTGTCGTGATTTTTTGCTCCCGCCGAGCGGCTGCCCCAGCGGGTACTCGAGTGCGGGCAGCTCACATAGGGCTGAGAGTCGGAAGCAGTAGGGCATGCCGGGGCGCAGGCGGTTCACCTCAAAGCTCGGCGTGCGCCCGCGGTACAGCTCGACGAAGGACATCGACGCTGCCTCGCCGCCGTCGGCACTACCGCTGGCCTCGGCGAGTGGTGTCGACGAAGCGCCACCCGTCTGTGCCATCTCGAGCCTATACGTGACCACGTAAAAGGGCGGAGCGCCATCCTCGGCAGCGAGGACGGCGGCCGTGGCGGTGGCACCCGCGGTCGCATGCGCGCCGCTGCTCGTAGGTGGTCGGGACGCGAGAAGAGCTTGGCCCGCGCCGAGAAGCACCGTCGCCGAGCCGCCGAGCAGCCCTCCGGCGCGGCCCTTGTCGGTACCGCTGCTCGTGGGTGGGCGCGAGTCCGCACGCACAGCTGGAAGCGGCGTGCCGCCACTCGAACCGAGTCGGGCGTGCGGTGCGGCCGCGAGAGCGGCGCCGTAAGCGGCGGCGGCGGCCACCGCCGCCGCGTACACGGCGGCGGTGGACGTGAATCGCAGCAGCAGCGTTTGAGCCGTCGCATGATCGAGCGCGAGCGCACACTCGAGAGGGGGCACGCGCGGCGCGGCGCCAATCGCCTCGTTCCGCATCCCAAGGGGCAGCCGTACAGCGCCGAGCGGGACCCCATCTCGTGAGGGCGGCAGGCTCGGTGCACGGCTAGCGTCATTGTGTGCACGGCTGGGTGGGCCCAGACTGCCAACAAGTGGAGGCACGCCCTCAAGGCCACCGTAGCCCGTGGTAGGGCGTGAGGGTGGCAGCGAGCCGTGGCGCGAGACGTTGTCGCGCGGCTGGCGTCCCGCGCGGAGGCTGCCATCGGCCGGTGGCTCCGCCGTCTCAAAGAGATCGCCGTCTTCATCCACGTATGCAATGGCCTCGTGTGAGTCGTCTACACCCTCGCACATCGTGTCGAGGCGCAGGATGTTGACTGGATGATTGCTGTCGCCGCCGCCGCCGCCGCCGCCGCCGCCGCCGCCGCCGCCGCCGCCGCCGCCGCCGCCGCCGCCGCCAGCACCCGATCCGGCGCCGACGCCAACACCGAGCGCCTCGTCTCGAGGGGTCTCCGTCGAGGAGCCACCCCTCGAGAGCGAGATGCGCTCACGCGAGGCGTGGTGGCCGACGGGCTTGAGGCCGCCGCTGCCGGCGGGGCCATTGGAAGAGGAGAGTGGCCGCAGCGGCGACTGGGGTGGCCGCGACGACGAGGAGAGGGCCGCACCGCCATTGTCGCGGTGGCGGCCGCCCACCTCCGAGGACGTGCGCGCCGAGGAGCCGCAGCCGCCAGTAGGACGGCCGGGCGCTGTTGGCGGCGGTGCGAGACATCCGTCGCGACCGCTCTCGTCGCCGTTGCGCCCACCCGGCATCACCGGTGAGGTAGGCGACTCGGCGGTAAGAGGCCGCTCGCCCGTGCGCGTACGACGGCCGACAGGCGCCTGCGGTGGTGGGGTTGAAGACCCCGTAGTGTCGACGTTGTCGGACCAATACAGCTTTGGACGCTCGCGTCTAGGGGCATCCGATGGCGCGTCCGCTTGTGCGGAAATCAAGATGTGGCCGACGCTGCTCTCGCTCAACACAGTCACCGATGGAGAGAGCGCCTCTGGGTCCGTTAGCAGACCGCCGTTGGTGCTACTGTGGGTGCTGCCCACGCCAACGCCATTGCTCTCGACTGCTGCGGGCGCGGATGCGAGCACCCTGCGAGGCGAGGGCAATGGAGCGTGCTCGAGCAGATCGGCCTTGGACGGCTTGGGCTGGGAAGCGCCACATCCCATGTTGCTCTCGACAAACCCCCGTCGAGGCGGTTGTGAACGTGAATGTGAAAATAAGCACACTCGGGACTTCAACGCCTGAGTTGTTCAAAATTACCATCGTCATTCTTTGACTCATTCGACAAGCGATACCCTAAGACACTTCCAACACCCGCATTGGCCGCTCCTGAACGACGCGTGATGCAGCTGCCTTCGGTGCTGAAGGACATCCAAATGACGCCGGGGATGATGCAAGGAGCCAACACCCTTTGGAAGATGATGGATGAGATGGCTGCCAACGATCCCGAGGCGTATGAAAAGTTCCTCAAGCAGCAAATGGTGGCGGCGGGTGTGGCTGGCGGTGTGGCCGAGGTGAAGAAGCCCGAGACGCCGCTCGCCGCCTTTTGCGTTCGCTTGCGGCTCGAGGGTGGCATGGCCATCTTTGCCAACGTATGCCACCACACGCGCATCCAGGCGCCGAGTGCCGTTAAAGATGGCACTATCCCGATCGCTGTCGGCATCCCTCGCGAGGTGATGCACAAGACGACCAAGGGCTTCGCCCTCGACCTTGTTGTGCACGTGGAGGTGACGCGGCGTTGTGAGGTGGATCCGAGCTTCCGCGAGGAGATCGCCGCGCTCGTGTCCGAGTGCGTCCGCGATGCGGTCGGCCGGCACCGGTTGCTTCCTGGCAAACTCATCTTGCCTGGCTTCCGAGCGCTGCCCGCATCCGACGCGCGCTACGTGGGCACGCCGCAGCCCTTTGTTGACGCGGCCGGCCCACCGAAAGCGCCGGCCAGTGGCAGCGGTTCGGCCGAAGGGTCGGGCCTGGGCTCCATGCCTGCGTTTGTACAGCAGATGATAGGAGGCATGGGCGCCAAGGGCGGCGGCGCTGGCGGCTCCAAGGCCGTGAGCGGCGGCGCCAAGGCCGGCACGAGCGGTGCTCGGCCCGGCGTCGCCACATCCTCAACGCGCGCCACGGACGAGGCGGACGAGACAAGCGAGTTGATTCGTGGCCTCAAATTGCCCGGAGGCCGCGATGGCCCTAGTCCGGCTGGAACTAGCGCGTCGGCGTCGTCGGCAGCAGACGGGACGTCTGTGGCACTGTCAACGCAGATGCCCCCACCCGGCGCGCCGCCGGCGCCGCCACGCAAGCCGCTTGTGCAGGAGCTCTCCTCTTCGGAGGCGGTCGAGGAGACCCCTGAGCACGAGCTGCTCGCTGATGAGGACGCTCTTACATTAGTCGTGCGAGTGCCTCGGGTGACGGTCGTGTCCGATCTCGATGTCGAGATTGGCGAGGCGCTCGTTTGTGTGCGGGCCGAGGGCGTGTACGCGCTCGAGCTGCCCCTGCCGAAGACGATCCGCTCCGACGACGCCAAGTGCAAGTTTGATAAGAAGAAGCGCGTGCTCACGATTGCGATGCCGCTCGTATGAACTTCTTGTCTCTTGATCGAGAGATCGAGAGACGATGGAGAGATATCTCGGATGATCACGCACCGGCCAGACGCCACCCTCTATCCCTCTCGCCGCACGCGGCCGTGGGTTGCACGCGCGTGTGTGCGAGCGGACCCTAACTGCGCCTGTGCTGCGTTCAGGAGACGAGCGGCGGAGCCGTGACACGTGCGGTCTGGGTGCGGTCTGGGCGCGGTCTGTCCTTGCGCGCAGCTCGCACCGGACTGTATCGCCGACCCCACTCGTCACTGTCGGACTCGGCTCATCTGTCACCAGCGATGCGATCGTTGGATGTTTTTGGTGGAGTTGAGTCATGAGTAATCGCGGTACACGGGTGGCGCGGAGTATCCGTAATTCGATGAGATTTCTTTGAGCGCCACAGCGTTGGTGTGACATATGTATCTGAGCCCGCTCAGACACGCATGCGTCCCGGGCCGAAATAACTTAAAAGGCGCGGGCGGGCCGAAACGAAGATTACCGTGTAGAGCGGAGCAGCGAGTAATGCTTATACCGCGCGCTATCTTCCATCGCTCACGGCACGCTGGAGCTCGCGCAGTCCGCCTGCCCCCGTGGCCGCGAGCTTGAGAAACCAGAGCGGTGGCGAGTGCGCTTGATCAGCAGGCGCTCTGGCGGCGACGACCGTCCCGTAGACGCTGATGACGAGGTGACCGACGGTGAGCGCGGCAAAGCAGAGCTGCACAGTCGCGATAGCCGTGGGCTCGAGCACCTCCGCCGTGGTGCGGCCGTAGCCCACGGCGAGCAACGCGAGGAGCAGCGCGAGCTCCGCGCGCTGGAATCCATCCAGGGATATGGCAGGTTTCACGGTGGGGCTGCTCGAGGACTTGCCGGCGGCGGCAGCGGCGTCCTTGCCTGGCCGCCGCACCGGGATCGGCGTCAGCTGATCTCCGCGCGCCACGCCCACCACAGTACTGCTAGGCGCTACCGCGGACGCGGCGGTGCCCGATGCAAGCCGCGCGAGGTCGGCGGCCATCTTGTCTTCCTTGGCGGAAGCGCTCAACGAGACGGCCACATCGGGCTTCTCCTCCACCAGCTGGCTTGTCCACGGGTTGACCTTTGGCGGCGGCGCGACCACGTCCTTGACACGCACGCCAAGCTTCTTGCTCACGGCGAAGTAGCCGCCATGTTTCATGATGCCCTCGACGAGGTCGGTGCGGCCGGCATTCCGAAGCTCGAGGTAGGCGAGTGGTGAAGGTGCCTCCGGATCGTTGAGCGCCGCAGGCTCGATGGTTGAAAGATAGCTCTTGACTGCCCCGGCGAGCTCGTCAAAGGTGTCAAGATTCTTCATTACGACTTGCGTCGCACTCACGTGTGCGAGAGCCCCAGGAGGTGCCCTCATCGGCAGCACATAGGCGCAGCAGCAGAGGAAGAGCGCCGGGAGTGCCATCTCGAAGAATTGTGTGTGAAGATGTCTTCGGTGAGAACGAATCCCGCAAATCAGTTCATCGCGAAGCCTGGATAAAGACCGTCATCGGCTCCGTAAGTCCTTGAGGACCTACAAGCCAGCAAATTAGTCGAAACATCACAAGTACCGGTGTGGTGCGGTTTGTGGCGACGCGTGCGTCCCAAGGGTGCGTCCCGGGGTTTGGGTGTGGACTGGCGCGGTTTGGGTGTGGTCTGGCGCGCGCGAGTCGGTGGGTGGGTTGGTTTTGAGGGGGTTCGGTTTGTGCGGTTCGTGTGTCTGTCCCGTGTGTGTCCCGGCTCCCCCCGGCCCCGGGGTCTTTTTACCGGTACGCGGTACCTACCCCGCTACCCGGTACACAAGCGCAACCGAGGTACCAACTACCAAGTAGCCAGCACACCTCCGTCCATTGCGATAGAGGCCCCCGTGCTTGGGGGTCCGGTGAGTGTGCGCGTTTGTGTTTCACAGCAGCAGCAGCCAGCAGAGTTGCCTCGTCAGCTAATAATCTCTGCAGATGGGCCGCAATGTCGTAGTCCACGTCCGACGGCTTCTCGCTTGCCCTCGGTGGCCTCTCGCAAGCGTTGCCCCTCTGAGGTCGGCCGCGCGGCGCTGCAGCTCGATCGCGCGCCCTATACAGAATATGCTCGACCTCATCAAGCATGCACCCTCGGGCGCGCCCGTTGAGTACATCCCGCAGGATCGGACGGTGGCTGAGGCATTGCATGCAATGATGGCACGGAAAGTTGGTCATCTGGTAGTTAAGGACGCGGGCGATCGCATCGTTGGTTTCGTTACGCAGCGAGATCTGCTCCGCTGCATCGCGCGCGCCTCCGGCGATCCTGAGAGCCTGCTCTTCAACCCGGCAAAGGAGCCGCACGGCTGGAACTGCTCCGTGCGTGAGATCATGACGCTCTCCAAGGATCTGATTTTTCTGACGCCGAAAGATACCCTCGAGGACGCGCGCGCGCTCATGTCCGTCTCGGGCAAGCGGCACATCCCGGTCCTCGCGGGTTCGACACTCCTCGGCGTCATCTCGCCAAAGCTGATTGCGCAGGTGCTGCACCTGCAGCGGCCCGATGTGCAGAGGGAGACGGCGAAGAAGTCGTACGTCTCGACGGTGATCCCGCGCAAGGGCATGCCGATCGGCACCAAGGCCAAGCAGGACGCCGAGGACAGCCAGTTGCGTCTCGCGATCCGCTCGGCCGTTTGCAACCTGCCACATCCACACAAGAAGTCGCTCGGCGAGGACGCCTTCTTACTCGGGCCGCATATGGTGGGCGTGGCGGACGGCGTGGGCTCGTGGTGGGAGCATGGCGTCGACCCGTCCGAGTACCCGCGCGGGCTAATGCACGCCGCACTGCACTTCTGTGAACAGCACAAGGCAGACCTCGAGGTGCGTCCATCTAAAGTCCTACAGGCAGCGTGGCACAAGATGCAGTCGGTGGGCACTGTCGGCTCGTCGACCGCATGCTTGGTCTCGCTGCACCCTCACACAGCCGAGCTGCTCGCGGCCAACGTGGGCGACTCCGGCTTCATCATCCTGCGGCGCAACGAGGCCCTCGGCGGCGGCGGGCGGGCAGCGGGCGCGCGCGCGGCCGTGAGTGGCACTCTGGACGTGGCGGCGGCGGCGGCGGCAGTGCCGACTCGCAGCGGCAGCGGTAGCGTCAGCGTCGGCTCGCATCACGTGGCCTTCCGCTCGCCCCAGCAGCTGCGCGCCTTCAACGCGCCCTTCCAGCTCGGTCATGCGCCGGACGTGGCTAAGGGCGCGCCCGACTCGCGCTTCGAGACGCCGCAGGACGCTGCACTCGTGAGGGTGCCTGTGCGCGGCGGCGACGTGATCGTGCTGGCGTCCGACGGGCTCTTCGACAACATGCCCGAGGCGGCGGTGCTCTCTGTCTTCGAGAAGTATGGAGACGCGCCTGAGGAGGACATCGCACGTCACCTTGCTACTCAGGCGCAGGAGCTCTCGCTCGACCGACACACCGACTCACCCTTTGCTATCCTCGCCAAGGAGAATGACATCCTGTGGGGCGGCGGGCGGCCCGACGACATCACCGTGATCGTCTCGTCTATCGTCGACACGAGCGTCTCGGCCGCGCCGCCCACCTTCGCTTCCTTCACCGGACCAGGCCCCGCCCCCAAATGGGCTGACGAACCCGAGCCGGAGCCCGCTGACGCTGCCAACGTGAACGTCCCCGTTTTTGAGGAGTGGGCATGAAAGTAATCGTTTCACTGTGTTCCACGCGGTGTAAGAATGCGTGCGTCGAGGATTCGTTCTAATTCGTTCTTTGAAGCCATGGCACATAATTCCGGTACATGTAGTGTCCCGGCTCCCCGGGAGTCTTTTTGCCGGTACCGGTAAATACCGAAGTTCACACGATGTGGATGTCTGGGACCTTGGGCTGCACCGCCGCACAGTCCGCGTGCCGCACAGAGTGGCGCTCGCGGCTTAACCGCCGCGCTGTGCGGCACATAGAGGCCAGTGAACCCGTCGCCGCCCAGACGCCAGAGTGTATGATGGGCACGAGCATGAACTGGATGATTGTTCGGAACTTCATCTCCGTGGAGGAGCGTGCGCGCTTGCTGATCAAGGCGAACAAGCACATGGATTCGGAAGAGCTCAAGGCGAATCCATGCGGACCTGGTCGTTATTTTGCTAAGGCCGACGACGCGCCCGAAGTGTACGTCGACGCGCTCCTCGAGCAGCTGACACGACGCTGCGAGCGCTGCCTGCGGCTCGGCAATGTGCCATCGGACTGCGTGCTGGGGCGCACTCTGTCGCTGATTCTGCCGGGCGGCTTCGTCCATCCTCACACCGATGCCTATCAGCTCGGACGGCCCGGGCATCGGCCTGGGCTGGAACACTTGCGATGCAACCTTGTTGTCCGCCTGGCCAACCCAAGTGGTCGGCCTGTGATCGAAGGCCACGCGCTGCCCGTCGAGGAGGGCGATTTGTGGGTATTTTTCGCGTCGAAGTGTATGCACGAGACCAAGCCCCTGCAGGGCTCCGACGCTCGCATAGTGTTTGGATTCGGCTGGAGTGTGCCACCCGACCACAGGCTGATGCAGCCTCCGACAGGCTGGCGGGAATGAACGACCCTCCGAACCGGACAACGTGCCTGCCTGTTAATTATTGCAATTATTGACCCACTGTACACGACGCAGCAGTACAGTAAGGCGTACACAATCTCTAAACAAACGTCATGCAAAGTCAGGCTGAGAGGGGGGTAGAGAGCGCGGAGGGGGTCTCGGGCGTTTCAATATTAATTATATCGGCCGGCGCCGGCGCCTTGCATTTCCCTGCCCCAGAGCAGCGACCGGGCAGTGGCTTCCTATTATAGAAGCCAAAATCCAACGAAACTGCGGACTTCTACTATGTAGCGTTGCAGAGGGCGAGCTGATTTTTTGTGACGAAAATTTCTAACGTGCGACGGTTGGCCCTCAGGCAATGGCGTGGTCCGCGCGGTGGTGGCCCTCTGGCCAGATCTCGATGAATAGAGTAGGAGGCGAGCCGCAGCTGATGGAAGATGTGTTCGTATACTACACCCGGTCCCTGAGAATGTATATTTTTTGCGTCTCGTCTCGACATCGGCCATCACCACTCACGCCAAAGCTGCTGGTCCTGATGGCGCAAGGCTTGGCGCCGACAAGCTCGCCGATATCAAAGAGCCGAAAGAAGGCGATGGGGGGGGCGCGCTATTGCTGCGCGTGTACGACCTAAGGCTTGGCGGGTCCTGATGGCGCGTGCATCGGCTTGTTATCGGGACCAGCCCGCCAAGCTTCCGCCGTGACGATGAGCATCTTCGCGTGAGAGGTGATGGCCGATTTCGAAATGATTTGCGTCGAATACACATCCTTAGGTATTTGGTGCAACATCAAAACACATCTTGTATGAGCTGTGGCTCGACTACGTGCCTATTTTATCGAGATTCGGTCGCGAGGTGGCAGTCAGTATAATAAGTCAGCAGTGTTACCTATGGCCGACTCTACACGGCTTCTTGTATAGGTTATTTGTTGATTGTTGTTTATGTATCGACGTGACTTGACATGATAACAGCACATCGTGTCTCACACAAGAACGTCCACACGTGAAATTAAGGGGCCCGATCCACCACCGCCGCCCTCGCCGCCCGCCAAGCGCCCAAGCCCTCCGTCACCATCACCTCCGCCACCATCATCACCACCGTCGCCACCGCCACCCTCGCCGCCGCCGTCGCCGCCGCCGCCGTCGCCTCCTCCACCCTCGCCACCGCCGCCCTCGCCGCCTGTCCCAGGCCACCGGCCCACCGCCGCCCTCCAATGCGCAATGCCGCTCTCGCCGCCGCCGCCCTCGCCGCCCTCGCCGCCGCCGCCCTCGCCACCGCCCTCGCCGCCAACCAGGCCGCACCCGCCGTCCTCACCGCCGCCGCCCTGGCCGCCGCCGCGCTCGCCTCCTCCGCCCTAGCCACGGCCACCCTCGCCGCCGGCGGTGCTGATGCTGAGTCTTGTTCCTCTCTTGTATTACTACACACACCGCAGGATGCGCTCGACGACGCCATGCACGTGCACATCGAGGACGCCGCTTTGTGCGGTCGCTGCGTCACGCGTAGATGCGCAGAGCACGGGCGCTGCGCCGGTGTATAGCAAGCAGGTGTTTACCAAGCTCTGTATACTCGAGTAACAGGAAGGGCCGACAAAACAGCCGAGAAAATGGGAAAAATCGAAGGTGCTTGTGCAAGCGCGCATCGAGGACGCCACTTCCTGCGGCCGCGGCTATACGCGTAGATGCGTCTAGCACGAGCGCTGCGTCGGTGCATAGCCGCTCAGCGTCACAGATCTCGACGTGAGGCACGCAGGATCCACTTCCTTGCAAGACTAAGCGTGTGAGGTGCACCTATACGTGCACACCGCAGGATGCGCTCGACGACGCCATGCACGTGCACATGTTCGAGGACGCCGCTTCGTGCGGTCGCTGCGTCACGCGTAGATGCGCAGAGCACGGGCGCTGCGCCGGTGTATAGCAAGCCGGTGTTTACCAAGCTCTGTATACTCGAGTAACAGGAAGGGCCGACAAAACAGCCGAGAAAATGGGAAAAATCGAAGGTGCTTGTGCAAGCGCGCATCGAGGACGCCACTTCCTGCGGCCGCGGCTATACGCGTAGATGCGTCTAGCACGAGCGCTGCGTCGGTGCATAGCCGCTCAGCGTCACAGATCTCGACGTGAGGCACGCAGGATCCACTTCCTTGCAAGACTAAGCGTGTGAGCACCTATACGTGCACACCGCAGGATGTACTCAACGACGCCATGCACGTGCACATGTTCGAGGACGCCGCTTTGTGCGGTCGCTGCGTCACGCGTAGATGCGCAGAGCACGGGTGCTGCGCCGGTGTATAGCAAGCCGGTGTTTACCAAGCTCTGTATACTCGAGTAACAGGAAGGGCCGACAAAACAGCCGAGAAAATGGGAAAAATCGAAGGTGCTTGTGCAAGCGCGCATCGAGGACG
>Ga0210248_101545_pt1 | contig 17145 bp, 7 predicted proteins | sample ChrtobMetP3_32mM_FD_155493 | JGI IMG/M metagenome (GOLD analysis project Ga0210248, IMG submission 155493) | Chrysochromulina tobin associated microbial communities from unialgal haptophyte culture, Seattle, Washington, United States - P3_32mM | ecosystem: Host-associated > Algae > Haptophytes >...
CGATGCACGGCGTCCACGCGCAGAATAAGGCGCTCGGCGCGGTGTGGAAGGCGCTGAGCACGGCCGATAAGGCGCCGTGGGAGGCTCAGGCGAAGGCTGCCAAGGCCCCCATCGCTCCCAAGAAGCCCCGGAGCGCGTACCTACTCTGGTCCGCAACGGTGCGCGCAATCGAGCCGTACGCGTCGATGCACGGCGTCCACGCGCAGAATAAGGCGCTCGGCGCGGTGTGGAAGGCGCTGAGCACGGCCGATAAGGCGCCGTGGGAGGCTCAGGCGAAGGCTGCCAAGGCCCCCATCGCTCCCAAGAAGCCACCGAGCGCGTACCACCGCTGGTCCGCAACGGTGCGCGCAAGCGAGCCATACGCGTCGATGCACGGCGTCCACGCGCAGAATAAGGCGCTCGCGCAGAATAAGGCGCTCGGCACGGCGTGGAAAGAGATGAGCGAGGCCGAAAAGGCGCCGTGGGTGGCTCAGGCGAAGGCTGCCAAGGACCCCATCGCTCCCAAGAAGCCCCAGAGCGCCGAGAAGGCCGATGACGACGAGGAGGACGAGGAGGCGCCGCCCGCCGCCTCGGCCGCCGCGCCCGAGACGGAGGCCGACACGGCGCCCTTTGACGCCAAAGATGCGAAGGAGCCTGACGCTGTGGCCGCCGGCCAATCCTCGAAAGCTCGAGGCAAGATGCTGTGCCGCTCGTACCAAGACACGGATGAGGACGAGTGCGAGTACGACTCGTACCGATCAGTGGATGAGGACGAGTACGAATTCGGCTCGTACTCGGACGACGACGAGGAGGAGGAGGAGGAGGAGGAGGAGGACGACGACGAGGAGGAGGAGGAGGCCAAGTACAAGGACGAGGTCACGGACGAGGAGGTGGAGGACGAGGACGAGGACGCAGAGCAGACGGAGACGCAGACACTGAGCGTTCCCACACTCACAATGTGGCAGCGCATCGCCGGGTTCGCCGGGTTCTTCAACGTCGACGGCAGAAGTGTGTCCGCGGCGTCCGCGGCCGCCAGCGAATCCACGACGGGCTCGAGCAGGGAAGGCGGAGCGCCGCTACCGACCCTCAAGCCACCCACGCTCAAGCGGCCTCGCCCTGCGGCCGCCGTACCCCCATGGCTTCCACTTGGACGGCAGCGAATCTGAGAGTGAATTACCAGGTGAGTACTCAGGTGTACGACAGAAACCGACGTGAGTAGGCGGTCGTCCCGGTACAAACTCGCGCGGAATCTCGGATGTGAACGCGAGACGAATGGTACGGAGATGTGTGTCCACAGTCTGTGACTGGGTGACAGCTAAAAAACTCTTAAAACTTTCAGCCGTAGTTGATCGCCACGCGCGCATGCCTCTTGCCTGATCGCTCTTCGCGCTGAGGGCATCGAGTCTGGGCACCGCCCGCGGCCCGGCCCGTCGTTTGTGAAATATATTTTTACTGGCTCGAAGCGAAGCTGGGGCGTGCTCGTGCAGTTCGAAAGTGCGACCTCCGCTCGCAACAACCACCACGTTCAGCGTTCTGGATTCTCTTCGTAGGCAACTTATACTATAGTACGCACCAGCCGTACACAGCCGACACGGGTCATCGCAGCACCTGAGAGGCCGACAGGCTGCGTCTCATTTTATCGTAAGGCCGCCTTTGAGGGGCGCAGTGCCGCCCGGGTAGCCCCCGGCGCTGGGCGGCCCGCCGCCCAGCCACAGTTGCCAACTGCCCGCGGACACGGCGAGCGTGCAGCTCGCGTCATCAACGAGCGCGAGCGCGTCACGCGTCACCTCGAAGCTGATCGGGACGCTCGCGCCTGCACTCACGTTCGCGACGCGCGTGAAGGCCAGCAGCTGCAGACGCGGTACAGACGCGCACCCACCCGCCGGCGGCAGCGGGCCCGTGAACGACGCGAACAACATCGCGACCTCGTCCGCGGCGCCCTGAAAGCTGTCGACGCTCGCGCGCGAGAGAGTCGCAGACGCGGTGAAGGAAGCGTCGCCAGGCGCGAGCACGCCTGGGGTGACACTCAGCCCGCTGTACGAGAAGCTTGCGAAGCTCAGACCAAAGCCGAACGGGTAGAGGGGCGTGCCGCTGTAGTATGCAAACGTGCGGCCGGGCGGCGTGGCGAGTGAAAAGTCGCGTACGTCGGGCACCTCGCTCTCGTCGGACACGACCGTCATGGGCAGCCGGCCAGCGGGCGATTGGGCGCCGAGCAGTGCATCCACGATGGCTGCTCCGCCCTTGACGCCGGGGTACCACGCGAGGAGCACGGCGTCCGCGGCTGTGTACACGGTCGGCGACGAGACGACGCTCCCAGCGAGCACGACGACGACGAGCGGCGCCCCGGGCTTGCGCGCGGCCGCCACGGCTGCAGCGAGCTCGAGCTGCGCGCCCGGGAAGTCGAGCGTCGCCGCAATGCTGTTGTGGCCGCGTGCGCGGTCGTTCGCCTCGCCTTCCGAGCAGTACGACTCCTGGCACGTGTCGAGAGCGAGCGCGAGGATCACGACATCAGCCGCGGCCGCCGCAGCTGCTGCCTCCGCAATGAGCGCGCTCTGGTTCTTCGCATCGTTCACGCTGCTCACGCCCGGTGCGAATGCCGACGGCCATCCGCCCACAGCGGCTGCGGCGGCCAGTGCAGCGCGAAGGTCGACGATCGTGCACCGTGGGTCGTCGGTCACGGTGCCGCCTGGCCCCTCCTCGCAGCCCGCGTAGTTGCCCAGGTACGAGCTCGTCGCGGTCCCCGAAAATGTCGCGCCCGGGCCGATGAGCGCGACGCCGCCACGCACGGCCGCGGGCGATAGCGGCAGCACGCGCTGCTCGTTCTTGAGCAGCACGAGGCCCGCGGCGGCGGCGCGCTTTGCGAGTGCCAGGTGCGCTGGCGAGCCGACTATGTCCTTTGCGACGGCGTTGTAGGGCACCGGATCGAGCGTGCCCTCCGCGAGTGCGGCCAGCGTGTCGAACCAGCCCGTCGACATGAGCGACGTGAACACGCGCGTCGCGGCCTGCGCGACGCGAGCGGGCGCGACGGCGCCAGAGGCGAGGCACTCGCGCAGCGTCGTGCTGTACTCGCCGCCGAGCGCGAGGTCGGTGCCCGCGTTGAGCGCGAGGCACGCCGCCTGCACCACCGAGGACGTGTACCCATGGTAGCCGGGACCCGCGAATGTGATCGAGCCCTCGTCCGAGATCACGCTGCCCGACCACCCGAAGCCTCCCGCTTCGGGCGGCGCGCGAAGAGTGGCGTCCATGAGCGGGTGCAGGCACGAGGGCACACCCCACGGCTCCGGGCCTGAGGGCTTGCCGCGCGTCGGGTTGGTGCCGTTCGTGCCGCCGTACTCGCACATGTAGAACGACACGTTGCCGACGAGTGCTGCGGCGCGGAACGGCGCGACGTAGGTCTGCGTGAAATCCGCGGGAGTCACGTTGAAGCAGTGGCTCAGCCTGTACTGGCCATCCGCGCCGTACGACTCGATGTGGTACGCAAACACGTGCTTGGCGACGGCGAGCATCTTGACGTACGTGCTGCAACCGAACTCGCACGCGTCGTCGAACTGGAGCGCGCGGATGAAGGCCGCGCCTAGCTGCGAGGTGAGCGTTGCGGACTCGCCGAATGTCTCCTGCGCTCGGCCCCACTGCGGCACCACTGCGACGTTGAGGTTGGGCACCATGAACGACAGGCCGTAGAATTCCGGGCTCCCGCCGTCGGGCGTACGCGCGTCGATCCACTTGGCGCGCGCCTCAATCGCAATTGCGCGGCCGACGTCCGCAGTGAGCTCGACATCAAACGCCGCGCCGAGCGCGATCGGTGATGGGAAGACCGTCGCCACACCCGCCCACGCGATGCCGTGCGACGCCTCGCCCTCCCACTCGAAGGCGGGGAGCCCCAGCCGCGGAATCGCGGGCGACGCGTCGTTCAACCACGAGATCTGTTCGTCCGTGGTCATGGCCGACACGAGCGCCGCAACGCGCTGCGCGGTTGGCACCGACGCGTTCCACCAGATGGCCGTGCGGTTGTGTGCCCCGGGAGGCAGGGCGCCCGAATCGACGCCAGGTGTGCTGGCGTTGGACCACCCGGACGCGGCCTTGAGATAGCACCATCTGGTGCCTGGCCCGCCTGCGTTCAACGAGAACGCCGCGCAGCCTGCAGCGGCGGCGGTGCAGCATAGCGCCGCACACTCGCTGGCATTCGACAGCGTCTTTGACACGGGCTGGCCCGGCAAGTCGCCGCCGTAGAGGTCGAAGCCGGAGACGATTGCGAATGACGCCGGGCCGCAAGGTGGCGCACCGCGCGAATTCAATGAAGCGGCGAGCGCCACTGCAGCGGCTTGCATCGCCGCCGCTAATAGGGAGCTCGATTCGCAGCATGGAAAGATTCACAGGTTCGACCACACTTAAAGTGTGAGTGATGCCAGCACCGAGAACGCGTTCCCCAGAGTCGCCCGCATGCACCGCATGCGTTCTGTTGTACTTCAACGGACCTTTGTTTTTTCGCCGGACGCCGCCGCGTCCTCCGCGATGCCTCTCGTACCATTTGTAGTTTTGTACCATGGCTGTGGACGCACTTCTGCTTCCGCGGGCTGTGGGAAGACGAGATGTTTGCTCGTCAGCTCGTTTGTCGAGCTCGTGCTCGATATCTTTCGGAAAAAGCGATCGTCGCAAATGTTCAAGTCAAGTCAAGTCAAGTTCAAACTGGCGGTCGCCGATGCGCCTCCGTTTGGTGCCCTCGCCGGCGCGACGCGCGAGCGATCGGGTGTGAGCGCCTCCCACGCACGCCTTTTCGGGGCTTGTCGGTGTGTGTCTGGCCGAGAGGGCCCTGAAACGATCGAACGAAGATTGGAAGAAGGCAGAACTCTACGGTACTGTAATATACGACCCGACGCCACTTTTACGTGCGTGACATGGTCGAGGCCTTTGAGATCGAGGTACCCTTTGTACCCACGGACCTCAACCCGGCGGACTTTTTTACCAAACCCATTCAAAACGCGGCCAAGTTCTTCAACTTTCGTCGTCAGATCATGAACGAGCCGTTTCCGGTCTCGCCTCCACCTTCGACCGAGGGGAGGCGTCAGTGAACGCGCTCTCGACGTGCGAAGCGGAAATCATCGCTCTCTCCGAGGCGACGAAGGACGTCGTCTACCATCGCAAACTCGTTGCCGGCGTCGATACGCCTCTCGCCGGCCCGACTCGCCTCAGCACAGACAGCAAGAGCGCCCGCGACGTTTCTTACAACCCCGAGCACCACAACCGAATGAAGCACGTTGCCGGCACCGCCGAGATTTTCTGACACAAGTCAAGTCAAGTCTATACATAAACAACACAGACAACCATACGGAAGCCTATCGAATGTGCTCCGGAAGCCAGCAGGGGAGGACGGGAGTCGATGGAGATGGCGGAGGGGGGTCCATAATGAGGTGACACGTCATAAGTGCTGACATACGTGCCCTCGGAGAACAAGTAGGTGAGAAGTAACGGGCCGATCTCGAGCCGATGAGCGCCACTCTTACGCCGAAGAGGAAATCGGCTCGAGATCGACCGGGGCGTCAAGCAAAGATGAAGGGATTGGGGGAGAGAAAGAGGGAGACGTAGGCGCCTCGACCGCCAAATAGGGGCAAGATTCGGCGCGATTCCTTGGAAGCAAGAGAATTTTGCATCGTGAAGAAAATCGCCCGAAATTGGAAGGTCGTCTGGTACCGGTAGATTCGGTGCGATTCCTTGGATGCAAGAGAATTTTGCATCGTGAAGAAAATCGCCCGAAATTGGAAGGTCGTCTGGTACCGGTAGGGGTTGCGGCGTCCTTGGCATCGACCTTCTTGTAAGGCGACGCCTTTGCTGCGGTCGTGAGATTGTACGCGGTGACGCACTTGGGGGTGGGCGGGCACGCGTTGGCGAGCGTGCGCTTTACGTCGGGCAGTGACTTTTGGATGAAGTCGATGGCGGGATGGCGTCAAAGTCGTCGATCATGGTCACATGGTGTACCTTCCGATGCGCACAGCTCCATGCTCGACGAATAGGCGGAAGTGGCCCGTGCGGGTGATCCACTCCTGAATCTTGAGCATGGTGCTCGGGATGGTGGCGTCGTTGCCATCCCACGTGATGTCGAGCATGTCGGGTGTGACTGGCTTGAGCTTGATGTAGTGCTTGTCGTCTTTGGATGGTTCGCTGGTCATTTTCAGAGGTTCAGGACGATCGGGACGTCCACCGCTACCACGTGAATATGCGTGACCGAGTTAAAGGGAGCTCGGAAGCTTAACCGTGTGCACTGGGGCGAGCACGGGCAGAGAGACGGGCAGACCGAGAGTACTCCCTGCTGAATCCCAAAAACCCTAACGGACAAAACGCGCGCCTAGAGAAACGGTCAGACGTTTCAGAGCCGACTAGTGTACATATGAGGCTCGCTCACTGACGCCAGCGATGGGCACCAAAGGCGGCGGAAAGGCGACCGCCATTTTGAATCTTGAACTTGACTTGACTTGACTTGACTTGACTTCTGACACGTATCACGTAACACGAAACATGGAGGCACTGAACCGCGCCTTCACTCTCGCGTTAAATGGGAACCTAGCGGAGCTCCGCCCGTTGATGATTGATCGCCAGGTGGCAGTGGACGTCGTTCGTCCTGATGGTCTCTTCCAAGGTTACACGCTGCTCCATGCTGCAGCGAGCAAAGCGCACGTGGAAGTTGTGGAGTTTTTGCTCTCAGCAGGCGCTTCTCCGGACGTGCTGAACGCACAGGGTAAAACAGCGCTCGCGCTGGCGAGGGACAAGAACCACTTAGCAATCGTCGAAATTCTCGAGAGGGCGTCGAGCCCCTCTGCAATCCCGCCCAATGCCGTGCCCCCGCCGACGATGGCTGAGGCGAATCTGACGACCTGGAGCGTGGAATACAACGGACGATTCGAACCCTTTGATGCCGTGGCATCGGAGCGCCTCGAGTCTGCGTATCAAATGGCGGAGCGGCCCGCGACCGTCTCGGTCACCTTTCAACACGAAACCCACAAAGTACACTTGTCCACCATGGAGATGTGTGCGCGGGGAGCACAATACCAGGTGCTGCGGCTCGCAGATGCCGAACCATCCGGCAGGAAGCGATCGATGCCATCGGATGCAGGCGCGTCCTCCTCAGCGAGGCCGGCCACTTCCAAAGACATGGATTCGATCGACTGGGACCGCCTCGTGATCATGTACGACGCCGATGCGAACGGGCTCCTTGACCCAAGTGAGCTCGTCTGCTTCGTGCGTGATGCAATCAGCCTCGTCATCGGCGAGCGCATCGATTATGATCTTGCGACCGAGGTGACCTTTTCGCAGATCGCGGGGCGCCGCGAGTGCTGGCCGAGGCGTGACGTGCGCGTCGACGCGATCAATGGCGATCAGCTCCGGCTCGCGGCGGCGCGGGGCGTCTTCAGCGAGCTCCGACTCGCCAGAGCCGCCGCAGGACCGTTGGGGGACTTCAGGTCCTCCGACGCCGACCTTGCGAAGCGATTGCAAGAGGAAGAGTACGCCGAGTCCATGGCGGCCGACGGCGGCGCATCGGTGGGCAGCAGCCTGCTGGGTGCCTCCAGCGACAAGCTCCCGAGAGTGGTGTCGGTTATGGTACCGCACCTGCAGCTGCTCTGCTTATCATTTGATCTGAAGCGATGGAAGGGAGCGGGCGAGGGTGCGGAGGGCACGCAAGAAGATGTGGGTGTGAGAGCGGTAGGCAGACTCAAGGGCGTACTCGTCGCGTCGATGCTCGCGAGGACGCTCAAGCGGAGCGCGCTAGTTGACAAGGCGAACCCTGATTTCGATGCTGCCCTCGCCGGCATGGACGCGAGTGCGGATGTGCCACCGACCCCTGCGCGGCAGAGCTCCTCGAGGTCTTCATTGGACTCGCTGCTCGCCGGGATCTCCCAAGGGCTGATCGTACGCCGCTCCGTCTCCGCCGCCCTCCGGGAGTCCCAAGCTGCGGACGCAGAACCCGCCGCCGCTGGTGCAGGGTCGTGCGTGGCGGTGGCGGCCTCGGCCTCGGCACACCTCACGACAATGTCAGACGGCACATCTCATCAGGCCAATCGCTTCAAGATGGACGCTGCCAGTGCTGAGGTCTCGGCGCGCCTGCCGCTTGGGGAGCTTATGCGGCGTGCTCGGCTCGCGGGCGCTGCACCCGAGGAGATCGAAGATGCGGTGGATAGCGACGAGCCCAAGGTGGCGCTTCTCGCGCTCATCGAGGCAACTTTGCCGGCCGGGAGCGAGGCGCCTCGCCTCGCCGATGGAAGCCTTGGAGGAGGAGGAGGTGTGAATGAGGCGCCGGACGACGGCATGCTCGGTTGCGCTATCTGTACTGAGCAACGGCCGCGCAAGCACTTTTTCGGAGGCCGCACCGGGCTGCCGACTGCATGCGGCTGTGAGATGGGCATCTGCCTGAGCTGCGTGCGCGAGTCATCCCGGAGCCGCGTGCGTGAGGGGCGCAAGCCCGCGTGCCTCGTGTGCCTGCAGCCACTCCCTGCCGAGCTGGTCGCCTCGCTCCTCAAGATGGAATGCCCCCTTTGCGGCCGCCAGCCGGGACCGACGGACGCTGGCTGTGGGGAGTTGCGCTCGATGGGATGCGGCCACGACCATCGTTTCTGCGGCGAGTGCGCAGGCAAGCACGTGCTGGCGAGCTTGCAGGCGCGCCGGCTGCCCCGATGCCCGCGCCACGCCGAGTGCGTGTGTGTGCTCGAGCAGCCAGCGATCGAGACGGCGCTGCGAGGGCTGGGCGGCGCGAGCGCTCTGGATGAGGCGACGATCCAATCAAAGTTGCTGGATTGGCACGACTTGCGCACTAGCCACATACAAGATGAGCATCCGCTGCTCAAGCCGTGCCGTGCGCCCGACTGCCGCGGCCGCGTCGCGCTGCCCCGAGCAGCCAAATTCGACGGCACGCCCATTGCGGGCGAGTGCTCCGATTGTCGGCAGGCGTACTGCTCCCAGTGCATGGCCGCGCCCCACCCGGGACGAAGCTGCGCGGTCGCTGCGGCCCTTGTGGAAGCGTGGGTAGCCTTCCTTCGTTCTGCCTCCGGTTCTGTGGCCGTCAAGGGTGGCGGCGGCGGCAAGGGCGGCGGAAGTAGCGTGGACAGTGCCGTGATGGGCAGCGCCGAATCCGTTACTGCGGACGGACTCGCAGAGCTGCTGTTGAACATGGAGCAACGCAAGGCGGATCGCGAGCACCTGAAGCGTACGTGCAAACGCTGCCCCAAGTGCGCACGTCTCATCGAGAAGCTCAGTGGGTGCGATGCGATGGTTTGCGGGCGTGACTATCACAGCACCGATGCCGATCAGCAAGGCGGCTGCGGCCATGCGTTTGACTGGTCGTCCTTGCCCATTCTCGACGAGGGCGAGGCGCCAGCCGTGCTGCCTGAAGGCTTGCAGCTCGACACGACGCAGCCGCATTTTGGACTCGACTCGCTCAGCCCCACACATCCGCCGACGCAGCTGCGCTGTGTGCAATGCGTCCAGCCCATCGTAGGCACTGCCTTCCGATGCGTGCGCTGCGACAGCCACCCTTTGCTGTGCTGGAGCTGTGTGCGCACCAATCTGACGACTAAGATCGCCGCGGCTGCCAAGAGCACCGTCGGCGTCGGCATCGGCGGCGGTGAGACGCGACAGCCTAAGCACGTGGAGCATCTCTTTGAGTTAATGCAGCCGGAACGCTGGGGACTGCCCTCGATTCGGCTGGGAGGGTTCTACCTCGACATCTCGGGTGTGCTGAGCCTTTATGGGTGTGATCCACGTCTCGAGGCCCGCGCGCGCGAGGCAGTCATGCGTGCAGTCCCAAGGGCTTTAGGCAGCGCCGCCTGGGCAGCGCCAAGGCAGCGCGCATCCGCACCTGCACTCGGGAGCGTCATTGGCGGCTTCCGGCCGAGTCGGCGCGCGACCGAGGAGCTGCCGGCGCCGCCGCCGCCACTGGCATGCGAGCTGGATGCGGTGCTCGTGCAGCTCGATGTCTTTGAGGACGGACGTGTCGTGTACGCGGCGTCCAATGCCGCAGGACTCGCATGCGGCTGGCTCGCGCTTGGCTCGATCGCCTTCCCACTCGGCTCCGCCTCGAAACGCAACGAGGACCACACGCCACTCCTGCTCGACATGGGCGTCGTTGGCATCGGCAGTGATCCCGACGCCGACACCGACGGCGATGGCAACGGTGGCATCGTCACAGGCAGAGGGCGGGCGAGCGCCACGACCTCTGCACTACTTAAGCCAGCAAGCATGGCCTGTGGCACCCTGCGCGCTTGCTTCGGCCACGCGACGATCGGCGCGCCGAAAGGCACCAGCATCGAAGAGGCGCCCCTTCGCAACGACGAGGGCGCGCTCGTGGCACTCGGCGGCGCGCCGGGCGTCGTGACGAGCGCCGTGCTAAAGTACTACTGCGGCCGACCAATCGCGGCACACGAGGGTGCTGATGGGACCTCATCAGAGGTCGGTGGCGGTGCCAAGAAGTTGTTCACATGCGGGCCGCACGAAGGACACAACTGCCCGTCGTGCGCGCGCCTTTTGCCGCGCATGAGCCTCGGCTCCCTTCAAGCATGCCCGCCGCCGTTGGCCAGCCTCTGCACCCCTGTGGCCATTTTGCCCTCTGCCCATCTCGCATCGGCCTCTGTGGGCGCGGCTGCGGCAGCTTCAGAGGGCGAGACGGCCGTTGCTTTAGGCACTGTACTTTACACACCGAGCAGCGGTAGCGTTGGTGTGCAAAGCTGCCCGCTCGAGCTTGCCGACGGCGTGACAGCGGCGACGATGACTGCCGCACGGACGACGGCGATGGTAGGCGCTTCGGCATCCTTCGACTCGCCCCAAGCCAGAGGCAAGGCGCCCGTTGGAGAAGGAGGCGGAGGAGGAAGTGCCACAGTCGCATCCAAGGCAGCGGGCAAGGCGCCCGTGGGCGCCAAGGCAGCGGTGAGGCCTGCGGCCAGCCAACACGCCGAAACGTCGCCGCGTGTCGTCGCGGATGAAGATTGGCTTCACTTTTTCGGCACCCTCGACGTCACGAGAAGTGGGGCTGGTGCCATCCTGCTCACCAAGCCGATCGCTGTCCTCTGTGAAGAGAGTGGACTTGACTATTACGTGGACATGCTTGCGCTCGCAGAGCTCTGCCCCGACCACGTGCCGGCCCTCGAGGCGGCTAGTCCCGCAGGTGAGCCGCGTGGACGCCTCATCGGGGCCATCGTGCGCGTCTCAGCCGATGCATGCCTCACATTCGTCGGTGTGGCCGCCGATGCGAGCTCCGCATGGACCTCGCCGCCAGAGCTCGGCGTAGCGGGAGGCCCGCTCAAGGCTAAGCAGTCGATTTCGGCCGACTGGACAAGGTCCCTCTTCAGCGCATTCCGGAGCGCCGATGTGGCCCAGCTGCAGTTCGCACTCGATGCGTCCGGCGGGCAGGCAGCCACGCACTCGATTTATGCTCAAGCGAGCGACAAGCCTTTCGACCTCGAAGATCCCGATGGCTACTACAGGCTCGAGGGTACTGGCTCAGGCGGTTGGTACACGGGCCGAGGCATCAGGGCGGGCATGAGCGTGCTTGACATTGCTGAGGCGCTTGCGGCAAATATGCAGGGTACGTTCACGTCGATGCCCGGGGTCGTCAAGGCATGGCTGGCGCAGCAGTTTACGGGCCATCGTATTTCGATGCGAATCCGGCTCGATGGGCTGCGCGTGCGGCGCTCGGGACAGCGCCGTGCACAGCTCACGCTTGGCCCGCGGATCGGTCCTCCCAGTTACGTACCGCGGGCCGACGGCGTCGTAACGGGCGCACCACTGACGCTCAGCTGCGTGGCCTCCACAGCTTTCTCGCCATCGACCTCAGCGTCCACCTCGCAGGAAGGCGGGGCTAGCTTTGGCGTGCCGCCGCCGCCGCCGCCGCCGCCTGCTCCTAATTTTGCCGTCGGCACGAATGTACTTTTTGGCGGCTTCGCAGGCTGCTCCGTGGCGGCGCTGCACGCGGATGGGAGCGTCGACATCAACATCCCGGGCGTTGGCATTCGACCGCGCGTCGCACAGAGCGCCGTGCGTTGGCTCGATGGTGCTCCGGCGCCGGCCTTCGCGGGGAGCGCAATGCCGGCGCCCGGGCACGCAATCACGCCGGTGGAATGGGTCCCGCCGATTACGATCAAGAATGCGCCCAAGCCGCCGCTCAAGCACACCGTGCCGTGGTCCTGCTCCGCGTGCACGCTGATCAACGCGCCGCCTCGGAGCACGTGCAGTGCTTGCGAGACGGCCGCGCCGCCACCGCCGTCCGCGGCCATGGACATCGATCAGCCGGTGGGCGATGGGCGCGTGCCGCACTTCCAGCCGCCTGCGGCCTCGCGTCACCACGGATGCTGCCTAATGCACGGGATTGCATGCAAGCGATCGGGCGATGGCGACATGCAACTTGACGTGTGGAAGCCCGGGGACGTTGTCTGCCGGCTCGACCGCACGCTGCGCCCGGCACGGCGCGTCACATTCGTGGCGCTCGCCGGCGCCGGGCACTGCGTGCTACCTGCACTCGAGCGCGTGCGGGCCGCAATTGCTGCCGAGGTGGAGCGGGAAGTGGGCGAGTTTCGTCGGCTGCGCGAGGCTGAGGAGGCGCGGCGGCTGGCGGAAAAGCGGCTGGCGGAAGTTGAGCGCAAGGCGGCGATTGCGGCGGCGAGCGCGATCGAGCCGCTCGTGGCGCTCGTGCGCGATGGCGACCGTGAAGGCAAGGCGAAGGCAGCCGCCGCGTTGGGGAATCTGGCTGGCGACGACGATGCCAACAAGGCGGCCATCGTAGCGGCGGGCGCGATCGAGCCGCTCGCGGCGCTCATGCGCGACGGCGACGCTGAAGGCAAGGCGAAGGCCGCCGGCGCGTTGGGGAATCTGGCGGGCGGTGACGACGATGCCATCGTATGGGCGATTGCGGCGGCGGGCGCGATCGAGCCGCTCGCGGCGCTCGTGCGCGACGGCGACGCTAAAGGCAAGGCGAAGGCCGCCGGCGCGTTGCGGAATCTGGCGGGCGGTGACGACGATGCCATCGTATCGGCGATTGCGGCGGCGGGCACGATCGAGCCGCTCGCGGCGCTCGTGCGCGACGGCGACGCTGAAGGCAAGGCGAAGGCAGCCGGCGCGTTGGGGAATCTGGCGGGCGGTGACGACGATGCCATCGTATGGGCGATTGCGGCGGCGGGCGCGATCGAGCCGCTCGCGGCGCTCGTGCGCGACGGCGACGCTGAAGGCAAGGCGGAGGCCGCCGGCGCGTTGGGGAATCTGGCGGCCGGCGACGCTGCCATCAAGGCGGCCATCGTAGCGGCGGGTGCGATCGAGCCGCTCGCGGCGCTCGTGCGCGACGGCGACGCTGAAGGCAAGGCGAAGGCCGCCGGCGCGTTGGGGAATCTGGCGGGCGGTGACGACGATGCCATCGTATCGGCGATTGCGGCGGCGGGCGCGATCGAGCCGCTCGCGGCGCTCGTGCGCGACGGCGACGCTGAAGGCAAGGCGGAGGCAGCCGGCGCGTTGCGGAATCTGGCGGCCGGCGGGGGCGAGGACAACGGGGGCGGGGTCGAGGGCGAGGGCGAGGACGAGGACGAGGGCGAGGACGAGGACGAGGACAAAGATGAGGAGAAGGAGGAGGAGGAGGAGGAGGAGGAAGAGGAGGAGGAGGAGCAGGAGGAGGAGGAGAGCGAGGCCTCCTCTGCGCCACTCATCTCGCCCCCCTCCTCCCTCGGGGACGCTGCCATCAAGGCGGCCATCGTGGCGGCGGGCGCCCTCGAGCCCCTCGCGGCGCTCGTGCGCGACGGCGACGCTGAAGGCAAGGCGAGTGCAGCCGGCGCGTTGGGGAATCTGGCGGCCGGTGACGACGATGCCAACGTATCGGCGATTGCGGCGGCGGGCACGACTGAGCCGCTCGCGGCGCTCGTGCGCGACGGCGACGCTGAAGGCAAGGCGAAGGCCGCCGGCGCGTTGCGGTATGTTTGGCCATCAAGGCGGCCATCGTAGCGGCGGGCGCCCTCGAGCCGCTCGCGGCGCTCGTGCGCGACGGCGACGCTCCAGGCAAGGCGGAGGCCGCCGGCGCGTTGCGGCATCTGGCGGGCGGCGACGCTGCCAAGAAGTAGGCGGCCATCGTAGCGGCGGGCGCGATCGAGCCGCTCGCGGCGCTCGTGCGCAACGGCGACGCTCTAGGCAAGGCGAAGGCAGCCGGCGCGTTGTGTGATCTGGCGGCCGGCGACGCTGCCATCAAGGTGGGCATCGTTGCGGCGGGCGCCCTCGTGCCGCTCGCGGCGCTGGTGCGCGACGGCGACGCCCAAGGCAAGGCGCACGCAGCTGACGCCTTGAGGCGTTAGAGAGCATGCTTTGTCCCCGCTCTTCGGCGCCGGGGGGTTCGGCTTGTGTGCAGGGACGAGGGCGGAACCTGATCGGAAGGCAGGCCGGGACGAGGCCGGAACCCGACTGGAAGGTGACGAGAGATAAGCTTGGTAGGGGGGCCATCGCGCATCGGTCTCCGGCGAACGATATCGGAGTTTGCCGTATTGCGTTCTTTCGGACAGGGGGGGGCGTGTGTAGGCCCCTGTCAGGCCCCTGTACATGATTCGTGGTTATTCATCGGTTTACATGATACATCTCAGCGCGGAGAAATCCGCGCACCGGGGCGGATCCGACCATGGGTCCCCCGGCCTACGCGGTACGCCCTCGTGTACAAACGATCTATCTCTCAGTATCCAGTGCCACGGCTTCCTGTTGACGTGGACCCTCTGCTTAGACACTTTTCGTTTGATCGTGTTCTGGATGCCGTGTTCTGAACACGATGTATACTTGCGGAGTCACGCATGACTTGTCAAAAGATTACAATATGATGTTAGACAAAACCATAATTGACTGTTTCGAAGAAGTTCTTGAATTTCATTTAGGGCAGCGAGTCAGCTGCGTCCTCGTGCACGACGGTGCTGCGACTGTGTGTCACGGCGTGGTGACTCGTGGGAACACCGGGGAACACCGGATTCCCAATTGCGAAGTGCGTTTCGATGATGGACGCTCGCACCGCGTGGTGAACGCGGAACTCACGCCCATGGGGTGGGCGGGTAATGAGAGCGATGGCGAGGACGATGACGAGGCGCAGGGATAGTTAATACACGGAAAAGTTCTGTAAATTATTATGACCTATGGCCGCGTAGCTGGCACAGCTTCCGCAACATGCTCTCGGTGCAGCCGGTGCACGACACCGACAGCGTGTACCGCGACTCCATCGGCGTGCTCGCCGACGTGCTGGTGCTGCTGCTCTCTCGGAAACCGCAGTGCGAGAAATACGGGGGGCTGTGCCGACTGCTGCCGAGCTCCTTCGCCCCGGAGGCTGCAGCCCTTACCATGGGCGTCCGCGACCGTGCCGATCGAGGAGTCGGTGGCACCCGAGCCGTCCGCGCTGAGACCCTTGGAGAGTATCGCGAAGCAGAGCCGGCTATCAAGGGAGGTGAACATCTCGGAGCCGATCCCCGAGATGGTGGATCGGCAGCGACGGCTGCGCAAGATGATGTGGCTCGAAGACGTAAAGGCGTCGGTGCAGACGCAAAGGCGTCGGTGCAGACGCTAAGGCGTCGGTTGGCGTCGGTGCAGACGCTCGTGGGGCACGCACCGAGCGTGGCGTCTTTCCGTGAGCACCTCAAGCAGCGCTCAGAGGCCGCAGTAGAGCTGCTCAGCTTCGTCGTCGTGCAGATGCACGAGCTCAACGAGAGCGAGACTGCGTAGCTCAATGAGAGCGAGACTGCGCAGTTGCGCGCGGGCGCCGTCGCACGCATCGCGGCGGTGCACCTGCAGGGCATGACCTCAACCAATCCTCTCACGCAAAGCCAGCAGCTACCCCAAACGAGGTCGAAGAGGAGCTCAGGGCGCTGAACGACCAAGCGGTGCGCTCACTCGTGCTCTCGTTCCTGCCCGGGTTCCTGCTCTCCGAGTACCGAGCGATTCGCTTGTTCACAAGGTGAAGCTAGGCAAGGAGCGCGCCTTTGGCACCTCGAACCCCCTTGGCTGGGACACGTACCGCGTACGCTGTGCCAGCCGACGCGGCCATGTGGCTACAAGCAATCGCGGCCGCCGTCGAGACACTGCCCCTCGCAATCGGCATCGCAGACATGCGCATCGCCGAGGCGTAGAGCTTGTTTACGTCAACCAGGCCTTCTGCAAGTGCACGGGCTACTCGAAAGGGGGGAGGCGAATGGGCGCATCTGCCGCTTCCTGCAGCGCCCTGAGACCGAGGTCGCCTCCGTCGCGACGAACGTCCATTCCCTTTGGCGCGGTCGCGATCAACAACTACAAGAAGAGCGGTGAGGCGTTCCTCAACCTGCTCTAGCCGCGCTGCGCCCGGTGCACGACACGAGCGGCGTATACCGCTTCTGCACATCGGCGTGCACTTGGATGCGACGGGAGCTCATTTGGGAACATACCTGTGAAATCGCGGATGAACAGACTTGCCGCACGGTCCGGCGCGCACGGGCCGCCCCGGGGTGGCTGCAACCGAACCCATAGGGTGGGGGTAGGGTAAAAGTGAGGGCCTTTTGGCCGAAGACGGTAAAAGTGTCCAGGGTACAAGAATTGCGTAAAACGGTATGCGCTATCGGTAAAAGTCCCCTCGTGCCTCCGTATCCAGGGTAAAAGCCATCAGGGGGCCAAGGGCGGCGCACTTTTTTGACCTAGGGGGCGGGGGACCTTCGCACCACGCCACTACACTCAGGTAATTACCTCAGAGGGGCTTTGAACACTGTGGGGCGCACTTTTTATTGATGACACCTCGGGTACGGGTGTGCCTTTGCGTCCCAAGAAGCTCGACATCACGTGGAACGGCGCCAAGAAGATGATTGGGATGGCGTGGCACATGACGCCGTGACCCCACATCTTCGCCGCTGCCGCCATCACCCTCGCCGCCGCCGCCGTCGCCGACGCCGCCATCGCCCTCGCCTCCGTCCTCATCCCCGCCGCCGCCGCATCCATCGCCATCGCCGCCTCCGCCCTCGCCGTCGCCGCCGCCGTTGCCCTCGCCACCTCCGCCCTCGCACTCGCCACTGCCGCCGCCCTCGCCGCCACCGTCTCCGCCCTCGCCCCCGCCGCCCTCTCCCCCACCACCACCCTCACTCTCGCCGCCGCAGGCCGTCATACCGCCGCACAACCCGACCCCCCCGGCCCCCGAAACCGCTCGGATCTCGACCGGATGTCGCGAGA
>Ga0210248_101563_pt1 | contig 17002 bp, 15 predicted proteins | sample ChrtobMetP3_32mM_FD_155493 | JGI IMG/M metagenome (GOLD analysis project Ga0210248, IMG submission 155493) | Chrysochromulina tobin associated microbial communities from unialgal haptophyte culture, Seattle, Washington, United States - P3_32mM | ecosystem: Host-associated > Algae > Haptophytes >...
AGGGCTAAAACCGGTAGGCTGCTTTTGGAAACCTTTTTTCCTGATTGATGCAGAAAAGATTCGGTCTGAACGACTAAGGGAAAAACCTGTAACCACGGTCGCTGCTCTGGGGCAGGGAAATGCAAGGGGTTAGGCAAGGGGGGAGTCGGGAGAGCCCCCCGGGTATCGGCAATCGGGTTGTATCGGGGAACTCCACCCGCCCAGGGAAAGGGGATCACGGGCCCTAGATGCACGGGTAGGTCAATCCCGAGTGGACCAATTGGAGTGGACCCGAGGTGTTACAAATCCCCCCTATTATTCTTATCAATTCAACCTTAATACAACCCACCCGCCCCGCCCCTGATGTATCGTTGTCAATTGGATCGTTGTGTGAGCTGCTGGCCGCGCGCACAGCGCAGCGTCCAGCGACAGCCACAGCACCGACACACACACAACGCGGATCGAGCCGATTACGAGCCGATACCAAAACATAAGATGCACTGCTGCTGAAACTGCTGCTGCCTCTGCCGCGCACTGGCGCGCCATGCCAACTTGCTTGCGCGCCACGCCCCCGACGCATTTTTAGTCCACAAAGGGGTCGATGGACTAATGTTTTGAGCACGCTCGTGCCTTGTGCGTAGTATGTGGAAGCTGTGAGGTATGGCCTTCTTGAAGACGCCCAGTTCAGCAGGTGGTAGGAAGGCTTGCATATATCCAATGCGAGCAGCTGCTATGCTAAGCAGCTCCTCAAAGTGATGGCCTGCACGATGTGGGGTAAGAGGCATCATCTGCTCAAACCGATCCAGGTGAACAACAAGTGCTTGAGTCGATGTTGAGCTCGTATTGCCATATGGCCGATGCCAGGACGGGTCCTGGGGGCCCACAGCCCACACTTTGGGTTGCGTGTTCAGTACAGCAATCGCCAAACGGACCCAATGCTTGCCGTGCTCCCCATGCTGTCCAATTTTTGCATATGCTACTAACCGAATGTCGGAATCAACGTGGACAGCGTACAACGCGCAGCCCGCGCGCAGCCGCGCAAATCCCACTCGGTAAGCCATGGCATTACGCCATGAGTTGTACGGCCCAAGGCATTGAGTTGTGTTATGAAAGTACTTTGTCCAGTCTTGACTTCTGCACGTTTGCACGTTGATGGCTTCCACTAGTATCGACGTGCGGCCGTTGCTCATGTTCTCCAAACGTTCGGCCAGCCGTTGTAAACTGCCGCTGTTATTGTGAATCCAGTCATGCCGGCTACGCTCGCTATCGGCATCTGGGCGCTTGTCCTTGAAGTCCACAGTCACAACGACCATACATGGAATTGAATCCATGTTTTCGAGGTGATTTTGTAGACCACGTTCTGCGTCAAATTCATCTGATGTAGTCATGACTAGCACACCGATGCCACCTTCAGCACGGCTGCACGCATCGCATGGCCTCGGGCCGCTGACATAATGTGATGGTGGCGCGTGCTGCGCTTGCTCGAGTTGCGCGCGATGCCGTGAAAGCATGAAAAGCGGCGCACGCGCGGGACGCTTGTAATACAACAAGACGGACCCGTGGCCAACTTTCGAGTTCACGTACAGTTCAGTTCAGTTCAGTTCAGTTAACCATCATGCGCGCGCGCGACTCATGGCGCGACTGCGAGAGGTACCGATGTACATATGATAGCTTTTACTTTAACTTTTGTTCTTAGACTGGTTATGTACAGGACGTACACACACTCAGGGCACACACTGCCACCTTACTACACACACTGCCACCTTACTACATGTGACGTCCGGTCCACATTAAGTCCACAGCCGTCGGCCTGGGGCCGGGCGGAACTCCGAGCCGGGGCCGCCGCCGTCGCAATCGGCGTCGGAAGCCCAGTTGCACGTCTCGGCGCAGATGAGTGGAGGAGGCGAGAAGCGCGGGCCGCAGTGGGCGCAGTCGGTGCCGTAGATGCAGTCTGCGCACTCGGCGCCGGGGCCGCCGTCGTCGCAGAGGGAGTCGGAGGTGTAGAGACGCGCCCGTTGGCGCGCCCCCGGAGGGAACGCGAAAGAAGTCACTCGACGCCGCCGTCGCGTGACGACGGCGGCGTCGAGAGACGACAGTGTCGTGGCGCACGGCAGCTTTGCCAGCCGCCTGGAGTGATTCAGGAGATACGGTGGCCGCACGGTGGCCATGGTGACTGCGCGAGCGGATCTGCGCGAGATGTGGATGCGAGCGGATCTGCACGCTGGCTAGATCTGAAAGCTGGTCGTCGTCAGGCATCGCGACGACAGGCGCCGAGACCAGGAGCAGCCGAGGACCCAGGCGAGACGCCAGGAACCAGTGTGGACCCATCGCGAGAGACGATTTCCCCTCTGCCAAAAAACGTGCGGGGTGGGGGACGATGCTGGCTTCTGAAGTAGATTATACCCGATTACCCGTAAGTACCGCAAAAAGTCTTAACGGAAAAAGTCTCAGTCGAGTCTGTCAGTCAAGTCAAGTCACGTCATCGTGCAGCAGTTCTCGCTTGCGCAGGTGCCGGACATCGACCTGGTGATCCGCGAGGAGCAGCTCCACTGGGTCACCGCGCTCCTGGAGTACCTCATGCAGGTCCCGATCCTGGGCCTCGACGAGCTGCCGGAGATTGCGAACATCCCGCCGGAGGTGGCCGTGTCGCCGGTTGCGCTGACGCCCATTAGCGCGTTTGTGACGGACGTGTCGGGCTGGCTCAACTTTACGCCGCCGCCTGTTCGCCGCGAGCTCTTCCCCAAGGACGAAGGAGCCTAAGACCGAGGAGTGAACGGCGCGCGGTACATGGCGCGCGCGAAGTCCCGCCGCGTCGCTGAGACTGAGAAGGGCTGGCCGTGTCGGGTGACAATCCAGGCACGGCCACGCGCGCTCGAGAAGGGAAGGTGGAGGGTTGGGGACCGCAGCAATGTTAGGATGGCGCCCATAGGTGCTGTGTATACTAACATTCGAAAAAGGGATTCATTTTCCAGAGGTAGGCGGACGATGTGGGCACTCGGCATCTGGTTCACAGGGGCGTTGCTTGTGAACTACAACCTGCGAATCATTAACTCGAAGATACGGCTGTTTGAGGCTGCGTTGGATCGACCGGAGTTTAACGTGTCGCAGAAGCTCGGATTCTACAGGGAGCTGAAGAAGTTGGAGAGGGACCGGTACATAGCTGTGATCACGGAAGGTCTTGATTAGGCTCAACCGTGGAAGTCTCGGGCGTTTCTTCGCCAAACTAGACGTCGACGTTCGAGCCACCCCTTAATAACCGCGATGAGACGGTTGAGGATTTGTTCGACCCTGCTTCGCACTCGACGGGTGTTCTTGTAATGCGGTGTGAACCAGAAGGGTGGGAAGTCGTCGCCCCCCCCGCCGCCGCCGCCCCCTCCCCCGCCGCCTCCGCCGCCCGGATGGTTACCTTGGAATAGCATGTCGGGTTCGTCAATCATGAACGTCATTAGAATTAGGGGGCGCTCGGGGTTGCCGTCTTAGGCAGGTGCTCGGACTATCCATTTTCGGCAGGAGAGTGGGTTTCGTCGGAGTTCGTTAAAGATTCGTCACACATGTCATCGTATGCTTCAGGTTCGTTAAAAAAAATCTGATGTTCCCCCCGGGACACACAGGACGGACACACGCGCACGGAAGATGTGTGTAATGTTAACGACGAAAGTGTTCGCCCGCTCGCGTTAAAGGGCCGCGCCGGCGGGAACCTGCACGCTCGGGCGCAGAGCTTACTCAAAGTCTTCAAGACTGGTAATTCTCCAGGTTTACCAGGTACTCAGGGTTTCCACGCAGCTGCCCTCCCCCTTTGCCACTGGGCAGACTGGATGCGTACGTACCGGGGTACAGTCTGTACAGTGTACTCTCACCGCTTCTCTATAGAGGGCTCCTCAGGGCTGCCACTCAGCAGCTTTGCCACTGGCAGACTGGTGTTCTCAAATTTTGCACGCAACGGTATGTATGTGGATGGCGGAGCGCGCCGTGCCAGCTCAGCGAGCAACGGGCTCTTCGATCCCGCCCCATTGGTGTGCAAGACGCACGGCACCGTGCCAGTACGGCGAAACATGAACTTGCCGTTGGGGAGCTGCTCAAGGTCGCTCATGTTCATCTTGAACAAAGACAGGAACAGCGTCGCGTTGTGATCAAGCTTATAGTCGACGCTGCTTATGAACTCGTGAGTGATCGGGTCGAAGGTACCATTCTGTAGCGCTGATTGCGTGCAGAGCTGCGCCTCGACGACGCACCAGGGGGTTGCGTCGCCACGAAGAACACGAGGGCAGCACGGAAACTTGGAGAACTGCGCTCGTTGGATGTCTCGTATCCGCGCAAATGACGCTCTCGTGCCCATCACGACGCCCGAGTTTGGATAGCGCAGCATCGATGGGGTAGGTGGCCAAGGGTCATGTTGGTATGCTGGCTTTGGGTTCCACTCCAGCTCAGTGCCAATCACAAGTGGTGCCTGAAACGTACGCCACCGCTCGAGGAACTCCTTCGCCGTGCATTGAATCAAAATATCAGTGTCTAGGAGGACGAACGGTTCAAGCTGTCCCTCGCCTGCCGACTCCAGGATCCAGCTGAATTGTTGGGTGGTTGCAAACTGGATGGGGATGGGCTTTTGTTTCTGCTGCCGAAACGGGACTGCGCGCAGACCGACCCTTCTCAGGTCCGCCTTAGCGTCAAGCCAGTGTCGAGTCCACCACCAGCTCACGGTGACCCTGAAATCTTCCGGCGCAGGCGCAACCTTGAAGTTCGTGTGAAAGAAAATAGAGAGTTGCTGCGGCGATCGGTCCATGGCGATTGGCGGTTTTGCTTTTTTAAGATTGACTGGACGAGCGAGCTGCGCGGCGCGCAGAGCGCCGCGCTGCAAGATCCGGTAGGAAGGTGTGGCTCACAGAATGGCCAACTGATCCAGCCAGATGAGCAGAGCCGCGTCGTGCTCCGTTGCATCCACACCTATAAACAAATTCCGCAAAAAGGTCTGCTGTGAAACACAAAAAGCAAAAAGCAAAAAGGCTTAATTTGATCCGAAAACGCACGCGGTGTTTTTAGAACAATCAGCGGCGCCTCATATGGGCGGTGTGAATGTACCCCGCCCGCGCTAAACAAATTTCTGAGTGGGTTTCTCACCTTTTCTGTGTGTGCTCGGCGTACTGTTCGCGGAGCTGTGTTTGGGGGGTTACGGTTACGGCCCGAAGCATTGAAGCATACTATATGCAATTCGCATTGGTGCCGGCCGGTGTCGATCACCCCTAGACACAGGCGCGCCCGCCAGGGGCGCACACACATCTGATCGGTGTCGATCCCTGACCCTCTGTCCGGTCGAAAGTCGATTTTTATTTTGGGTCGCGCCGAATTAAGCGCGCGAAGCCTCAAGCCACTACACTTGAACATGGTTTGTTTTTTTCAGTTGTACATGAGAAGCGAAAAGCAGAAAATATTGCAGACTCTAATGAGCACCGCAGAACGGTCCCAGCCGAGCATAGCTGCATAGGTACGCATCTGCATAGGTACGCATCTGCTGAAAGGAACTTGAATCGCTCCGGTGGCATCGCGCTGAGATATCCGCTGTCGACCCGCCGATTGCGAGGAGCGTGGCTGGCCACACTGTCAACCTGCCGGTTCGGCGGGTTGATACGCGGGTTGATACGCGGGTTGATACGCGGGTTGATACGCGAGTTGCACGTGGAAGACCCACGCGCATGAAGCTCGGCCAAGATCCTCTTCCCGATTGCAAGAGGCAAGAGTGCTCTTGCCGATGCCTTCGCGCCCGCTTTTGTGAGCTTCCTGTGCAAAGGACGCCTCAGCAGACCTACGAGGCACGACTCGCCAAGTACGTTGGCATTCTGCACAGTAATCAGGCTCGGGGTCACCTGCGCGACGACGCTTGCAGCTGAGCGCCTCACGCACAGCGTAGTTCATGCGGTTGGGTTGGTGCACAACAGAGATTGTAGCGTTGCGCATGTTGAGCACCACGCCGCGATGGTTGAGTAGGACATCTCGGCCGATCCTCATGCCCGCGGCGCCCGAGATGTACACCTCGTCGTATTGTAGCACACGCACCGGCACTGGGCGTGGCTGCCGAAGAAACTCGTCGTAGAGGAGCCAGATGTGGATGCCTTGGTCGTAACCCTTAGCGAGCATCCAATTCTCCGTCTCCAACCGCGGAAGCCGTGGCACCAGCAGCCGATTGACCTCTGCGGCCATCCTCTCCAGGTACAAACTCATGCCTGTCCGCCGCCCCATCGTGTAGCCCGACGTGCTGACGTTGCGCATGCTGATCTGCTCGAGGCTCTTTCTGCCGTACAAGTTCACGACCCAGTACTTGTTGCCGTGACTGCGGCCAATAATGTCCTTGTCGTTACCGAAGATGAGTTCATCTTCGGGACCAATGTGCACAAAGGGATCCGCTTGAAAGACCACATCCGAAGCGTCGCTGACTGCCACCTTGTAAAATGTGCGCCCCTCGGGCCCTCGGAGATAGTCGGCGTACACATTGTACCGAAAGACTTGCGTGAAGCGCGAGTGGTTGTAGGAAGCAGGCCAAGGAACCAGCTTGATACGAGGATGTGGTGGATTGAAGACGGACACGGCCGAAGCTGGCCGAACAAAGAGCACGAGAAGGGCATCGGGCACGTGCTTCAGGAAGGAGCAGATGAAGGGCAGGAACCAAGAGGGTGGGAAGCCGTCAAAGCTGACAGTGGCAAAAACTGCGTTTTGCATGGTTGGCCTGTCGTTGACCACGGTGCCGAGAGCATCGTCCGGCTTTTGTTGGCCGGAGCGACGCCCCTTTCGAGTGGAGCGGTTCGGCATGAGCATCTTGTCAAAGAGCTCGTAGATCGCAGCACGTTTGAAAATACGCGCAGGAGCGAATCGGTCCCCAAAAATGCGATGGCGCTCGGCGGCCAGTGCCTTCCGCTCAGCGGAGCTTAGGTTCGCAATTTGCCGATACGCGATAGCAATGCCCGTCAGGTTATCCCGTGTGATGTTTGCAAAGGTCAACAAGCCTGCGTACGCGTTCTCATCCTTGGGATAAGCGCGCTCGGAGATGACGAGGCCACCAGCATTGAGGATCTTGGTCACACGGAAGGTGATGGGGTTGTGCGGGTCGCCGCAACCCTTGTGGATGTTCAGAAAGATGTCGTGCTGCTGAAGCAGTTGCGCGTATTCTGCCTCGGTCCAGACGTCATCACGCCTGTACAATCCGTGGTTCCCGAGTAGGTCCGGCGATGCCAAGTGCCGAATGCACCAGTAGCGAGCTATGTAACCCATGTTCCGCGAGAACGAGCCGAGGAAGAAAAGCGGAGGTGGCAGTTGCGGGTGCCCCACCGAGTGCTTCACCGGCAGTGCTCCTAGAGGGACCCAACGTTGCACCGGCGCTTGCAAACTGCGCCGACAAACATCGATCGTATGCCATGAAAAGTCCCATATCTCGTCGACAACATCACTCCTGAAAGCGCACTCATGCAGCGGCTCAGTTTGGTAAAAGACACTGAAAACTCTGCGTCGTCGCAGATTGGCCCACGGAACGTAGCGACGTCCAGCCTCGCCTACCCAAATAAAAAAGTCGCCGCGTCGCGTGATCTTTGACGCATTGGCGATCTCCTCAGCCGTAACGCTAGCATATGAGAAGCGGATGTTGCTCAGCCCCGCATATTGTTGCACGCCTGCAACCAAAGTCGACACCACCGGCTCGTAGATGGAGGCGAGCTTCAGATTGTGCCGACGGACTCCACGTGCCGACCATATGATCAGCGCCGGCGCGTCCGGCGTGCTCGCGAGTGTCGGCGGCGACATGGTGAACGCCTCCGCGCCGCGTCGAGTCCAGGCACGACCCTCCGCCATGTTGTCGCCTCTCCGCGGAACAACGACGCCAACGACTGAGCAAACCCCGCATCTGTTCTTCCTATGTCCCGGCTCCCCCCGGTGTCGCCCCCGGTGTCGTCAGCTCGTCACCTCTTTGCTAATCTTTCAATGCCGGTTTGTGCCGTGAAAAACAGCATGCGCTTTAAAACTCAGTCCATATTACCATATTCGATGGTGCTAGTTCAATTCGCGTTAATATGCGGGTCGTCCGGCGGGTACAGCGATGAAGTGAGAGTACAGGAGCGTATACAGAAACTGCTGTCTCGGAATTTGGAATCTGTATTTTGTCTTTCAATTTCCAAATCGCAGGGCGAGGTGCGTAAGTTGGATTCTGCATGGCGATATCTGGATCTTGAAATCTGTCCAGGTTCCAAAACCCGCGGCGAGGCGCGGAATCTGGATTCTGGATGGCCCGCGCCGGTTCTTGGAAACTGGTAACTGTTCCCCCCTGTGTTTTGAACCGGTACCGCTCCTTTCTTGGGAACTCGGAATCTTGGAAAGTGGAAACTGCGATCACTTTACCGGTACTGTACCGTACGCCGCGGGGTATCCTTTACCCTTACAGTACTGTACATAGCGTACTGTACGGTACGTCGTACGTGTGTCCTGTGCGTGCGAGCATGCCGTCCCGGCTTCCCGCCGAGGTTTCTTCTTTCTTGACCAATTTCTTCTAACAATCTAAGTTCTATGTCAATCCGGTAAGTTGAATTTTAAAGTCGTTGAATGCGGCCGGGGACTCGAGGTGAACACGAAACGAAACCGGACACCGTTGAAACACCCGGGCATGAACACTCTTCATAAAGCCGAACACCCACCCACAGGTTAGAGGTTTTGATTGGGGGTCACCCACAGATGCAAGGCGCTTCCCAAAAGGTCAGCCAGATGAGACATTAGAAGACAGTCTGATGTGAGCTGAGTCTGTCAGTCGACAGGCGCTCGGACGAAACGCGCTCCGACGACGGGCGCTCTGACGAAACGCGCTCCGACGACGGGCGCTCTGACGAAGTCCGACTGGACGAGGATTTGGGGAAGGCAGCTTCGAGCATGTCGCTCGTCGACAGCCCCTTCCACTGGTCGAGCCGGTTGCTGTCGAACTCACCGAGGATGGATTCGTGAGCTGCGTCAGGCACTGCGCAGTGTTCGAAGTTGAGCTTCCTCTGGAGCACGAGGGCTCTGGGACCTGCCCGAGACGTGCACTTGCTGCTGGGTGCCGGGGTGCTGCACTGTGCCGTGCCTTTCTCGGAGTCGGATACGGAGGACTGCCCACCGTCGGCGTCAGCAACCTGTGCGAGCGTCAAGTACTGTTTTCCTTTCGCCTTGGCCGCACTCTTGGACGGCTTCAAGGCCGACTTGGGCGTGAGCTCCGAGGACGAGATCGATGAGGTTGACGAATGAGCCCCTGGCAGTCTGGACGGGGTCGAGATCGAACCTGGCGATCTGGAAGGGGTCGAGATCGAACCTGGCGATCTGGACGGGGTCGAGATCGAACCTGGCGATCTGGACGAGCTGGTCCCTGGCTGGCGTGACGTAGATGGGCTCTTCGTCTTCTTGAGGCGTGGAGTCCGAGAGGCCTTGAGGCGAGCCGACTTGAGCCGGGCGGTTTTGAGGCGGGCCGACTTTGAATGCTCATGCAAGCTCGTGATGCTCTTCGGGGGTGATCGTGCCCGCGCTTGGGCCGCTTCCACAGCTGCCTGGATCACGCTCAGTTCCTCCTCTCGTCTGGCGGAGCCGAGGCGTGCGAGCTCGTCTGCTTTGGACGGATGCGGCAACTGCGAGCGCCATGTGGGCGGCGCCCGCCCCTCGCGCTTCAGGTGGCTGAGCACACGCGTGGCCTCCTGCACACAGGCCTCATAGACGGGGTTACGGCTGTTCTGGTTGCCGGCGCCGGTGGCCTCGTTGAGAGCGCGAAGGAGCTGTGGGGAGAGGGGCGAGGCTCCGATTTGAGCACTTACACACTTACATGCAAGGCTAGGGCTTGGGGGTTGAGGGCAAAAAGGAGGAGCTGCGCGCACCTCCGCCGCCTCGGCGGTGGAGTAGCCGAGCCAGAGTCGCCCTTCTCGAGAGGGCGAGCGGGAGGGCGAGCGGGAGGAGCGTGCGGCCCCGCGTGCCGTCCCACGAGAGGACTGTGGGGAACGTGCGGACGTGCTCGAGGGGGAGCGCCTCGGCGGGGTGACGAACTCGAACTCGGTCTGGGGTTGATCTTCATCTTGTGGAGCCGCCTTACGGAGTGCCCCGCCTTTGCGCGGCGACGACAGATTGGTCGGCACCCAACTCGGCGCCTCAGTTGGCCCTCTTGGAGCGAGCTCGAACTGAGATCGCTCCTCCTCCTCCTCCGCGTCCTCCCACTCTTGGCGGCCGTGCTCGGGCCGAGGATGGAGTGCCTTCGTAAGCGCCACGTGGGCATTCTGCATGCGCCGCTCGGGGATCACGTGCTCAGGCTCCTGCTTGCACGGGTGCCAGCCCAGCCAGCCTTCGTTCCTCGCGTCTCTCAGGTTGCTGAGGGTCTGCCGGTCCAGATCGCGTCTTCGAGCGTTCATCTCTTCGAGCGTCTCCTTGGCCTTGGCGCGCTCTTCCTCCGTCACTCGCAGCACACTCTCCAACCTCGCTGCCTTGAGAGCGGCCTGTACCTGCAATCAGAGGTCATCAGAGGTCATCAGAGGTCATCAGAGGTCATCAGAGGTCATCAGAGCTCTCCAATCTCGCAACCTTGAGAGCGGCCTGTACCTGCAATCGGGGGGAGGCACTCCGTTGCCATCAGAGACAATCAGGGGTGGCCAACAGACGCAGCCAGGGGCCATCAGAGGCCATCAGAGGCACTCCGAGCTGAGTGTACCTGCACTGGATCAGATGAGAGCTCGGCGACGGCGAGGTGTGCGCCCGTCCCGGCGCCCGTCACCGCCGTCACTGTGGGACTTCCGTGGTCAACGCTCGGCCCGCCCGCTTTCAACGCAATGTCGAGCGGCGACGCGCCCCACTTGTTCTGGATCGCCTTGTGGGCCCCATGATGCAGTAGCGTTCGGATCACGGCAGGGTTGTTCTTGCGAGCGGCCTCGTGAAGAGCAGTACTCCCATCGACGCTGACGAGATTGACGATCTCGACGCCGAGATTGCTTGCGAGCACGAGCAACGCGTTGCACACACCGAGGTGGCCTGCTCGCACCGCGTAGTGCAGCACGCTCAAACCGTACATATCCACTGCAGTGAGCACCTCCTTCGCGCTTGTATGGTTGCCAAGGCGGCCGCTGAAGCTTAAGACGAGGTCTAGAACGGGCAGCTTGCCGCTCTTGGCCGCCCAGTGCAGCGGCGTCTGTCCCAAGGTATCGGTCTGAGTCAGCATCTCCCCCCTCTGGGCAGGCCCGGCACTCTCGAGGATCTGACGGAGCGGTTTGAGGTGCGTTCCGGTGCGCATGCATAGCCACACGAGCAGCTTGCGCCCCTCCCTAATATGGGCAAGCATGGCTCGCCAGGTGTTGATCGCACGCCGCGGGGCAATACCGAGGAAGGCGCTCGCCGCTCGCCTCCGCGCACGCACTTTTCTCATGATCTCATTCAGGCCGGCCCAAAACCGGCGCGCGCCCCAAATGTATTCTTGCACTTGCTTCACCTTTTCAAGCTTGGCCACCAACGCGCGCTTCTCCTCGACCAACTTGAGCCAGCGCCGCACGAGGTAGCACCTCTGATGATGCCGATCAGCGCGGTCGAGCATACTCTTGACTCGCAAGAGCTCCCTGAACCGCTCAAGCGCCTCGAGCTTCGCCGCACCTTCCGGGTCGACGATTCTGCGGAAGCCATCGCGCAATCGCTTGCGCTGGGCGGCCAGCTGCATGAACTCGACCCGCCACTTGTAAACCATCGCCCACTTGAGGACGAGCTCTTGCGCACTGCGTATCATCGATTTCCACTGCGTTGAGAGCTCCGCCCATTCTCCAAATGCTTTCAGTCCTTTCGCTTTCGCCCTCGACTTGTAGTCCCATCCTGACGCCCGCATACGCCGCTTGCCTTCGGTGATGTGGGCAAACATGCTCTGCCATCGACGCAGACGAATGCGGGCCTCAAACCTGGCGGGCTCGTCAACGAAGAGCCACCATCGGATCGAGGTTGAGCATTGAGCTGCAACTTCCATTATCCGTCGAAGAGCGAACTCCTTGGAAGAGACCTTATGGCACCTTCTGCCACCTTAGCAGGGCGCGCTTCGCGATGTTCGTCGCGGTGAAACTTGAAACTTGAGCAGAAACTTGAAACTTGGGGAGGTTAGTCAGATTCAGTGAGATCCGTGTGTACCGTGCCCCGTTTTTTTTGTTTCAAAAACACCGGTACATGTAGGAGGCAGACACACGAACCTGCAACCTCAGAACCAACCCCAGAGCCCAGACGCCACCTTCGACACCGACTCACGCGCCAGGCACCCGTATGTACAAAACCCTGAGGCCCCGGCCAACCTGAAGAGTGGTGTTGGTGAAACGTGTGCTGTCAGTGTGTGATTTCTAACAGTAACTTAACAGTAACTTAACAGTAACAGTAACTTAACAGTAACTTAACAGTAACTTAACAGTAACTTAACAGTAACTTAACAGTGTAACATAACAGTTTAACATAACAGTTTAACATAACAGTAGTGAGTAGATAACAGTAACACACATCGACATCCTGGGTTTCCTGGCCACACAGCCTTGACCCAAGGGGGAGTGGTCCACTTATTTTTCATGTATTTATAAGCGCCCCACACGCCACAGCCACACCGCCTAGAGCCCCTACTGCCTACACCTGTTTGGGAATTGAATGGGCCAATAGATAGCGCATCGCCGCCGCATGGCATTTTGGCATACTTAGCCCGCGCCGCGGTACAGAGCTCAGACGCTCACACACGACACAGGGACGTCACACGTCAGAGGTCGAGACCGGTCAGTTGGCCGCGACAACGCAACAGTTACAGTACAGTATTTTACAGTCAACGTGGAAAGCGCGGGCCACGATTCGCGACATCGCGAAACTGTACACGGAGCCCGAGATCGAGCGCATTCGGCGCCTGTCGTGCGACACATCAAAGCCGCGGTGACCGGTGAGATGGGGACAAGTGATCAACAAGCCATCTCCGCCTCCGCCCTTACTCAGCCTTGCTTGTGGGATGATGGCAAAAGCCTAGCGTCGCTTGCCATCATCCCATAAGGGGCGCACGAGCTTGACCGCAAGGCTTTCTCGAGACGAATGACAAGCCTAGCGTCGCTTGTTCATTCGTCTCGAGAAAGCTTTGAGGTCAATCTCGTGCGCCCCTTCCTAATGGTGCGTCCCTCCGACGGTGACGAGCAGCGGGTCAGACGCGCCGACCGTCTGTGCGTTACCCGAGAGGTGCTCCGACTTGGCCTCGAAGAGGCTCAGAGCAAGGACGAAGATGGTGATGAACGCCGCCATTGCCGCCTTGGCGTAGACGTACCAGTAAGCCGGCGGCACGGGGTCGTAGGTGGTGCTCTTGCCAGTGAGCACGAGGATGCCCGTGATGAGCGTCGCGAGCCCCGCGAAGACGCCAACGGTGCCGAGGAAGACATGGTACTTCAGGAAGCACTTGCGCACGAAGCTGCCGGGAGGGAACAGGCTGTTGTTCGAGAAGACGACGAGTGCGGAGGGGAACTGAAACCAGAAGATGACCAGCACGACAATGCCCACATACGAATGGACGGATTGGAAGTGAACAGTGCACGGCGGCCCGCCACAGCAATTCGCACCGTGCGCGTAGTACATTTGCGTGTAGCCGAGCACGGAGCAAACGAAGGCGCCCATCTGGCAAATGCCGTGCACGACCTTGGCTGTTATTTGGCTGAGGCCAAAGGTGTCGCGAACGACAACGTACGTCACCGCGCCGATGGGTGCGAACACCCCGAAGGCAAGGCTCATGAGAAAGACGTGCATGGCGAACGCTTTGGCTCCTGGCGGCGCCACTGCTTGGGTGTCGCACGGGGACGGAGCCCAGTCAATTGTCCACGTAGAGAATTGGGTGGTGATGGCGTTGTATTGCAGCGAGAAGAAGGTGATTGCGCCGATGATCACGAGGACTGCGAAGATCTTGGCCAGCACCGAGATGTCTTTCGATTTGCTGCCAGCCATCCTCGGCGGGGCTCCGATGTTGATAATTCTTCTGGATGGTTTTACTCAAGGGGCTGGTTGGATTTACTCCATGATGTGGGTTGCCTCGCTCTTGATTGCGATTGCCACCAGGTGACAGTAAGTCCAGTTTCGTCGCGGAACGCCGCGCTCACCACGACGCCTTGCTTGCAGATACAATTGTAGCATAGTCATTACATTAAGCAAAGTCATTACATTAACGGACGGGGCTGACCTTCTATGGTTTCAAGAATCACGAGACACCTGCGACCTGGCCTTCCTAACGAGCCGTTACGAGACACAAACGAGCAGTCCCGACTCGATGCACACCTGCGCGAAGCACACCTTGCCAAACTCGCACAGCAGCTCACTCGACTCAAAGTCGCTCACAGCGATGGGCGTGTCGGCGGTGATCTTACCGAGGCTCGCCGCCAGCGCGTTCGCAATCTCAGCACGCACGCGCAGCCCGCCCTCGTCCGCGTCCTCCACGCCGCCCTCCACGCCGCCCTCCGGCGCCGCCGGGTTTCGTCCAGGGTTTCGTTCACGAGGCGGCAGGGGGGGGTCGTCAGGACGGCGCCGGCGCACGAGCGAGCTCGGTTTGAGATGCAGCTTGGGACTCGTCAATGGATTCGTCCACGGCCGCGCGGCCATGCCTAAGGCCAAGCCCGCACCGGCCGCCACCGCCGGCACACTCGCTCCTCTCGCTGCGGCTTCCCCAGCGGCGCGCGCTGCCTCATCCTCATCTTGTCGCCGGTTGTGTGGGGAAACACGCTCCTCGTACAGCCGCGCCAGCAGGTCGCCTCCACCACAGTCGCCGAAGTCGCCGAAGCCGTCGGCGCGCAGCTGCAGCTCCTCTTCGACAGCCGCCGCCAGCTCCCGTGCCGCCGCCGCGTCCGCCACCGTGGCGCCTGGGCAGATGAGCGCGGGCGGCACTGCACGCCGCCAGAACCACGACGGACGAGCGAGCGCCGTACCGAGCGCAGCCTGCCTTTGGGGGAGCGCCGTACCGAGCGCCGTGCCGAGCACCGTACCGAGCGCCGCACCTCCGCCTCCCATCTCCGCTCTCTCAAGAGCTGCCTGCACAAAAGGGCGCGCCGCCTCTGGGCGCATCGCGGACGCGGCCACCTTGGCCCAGCACCAGTCGTGCGTCGGGAGTGCCAAGGTGACGTGGAGCGAAGGGGCGTCCGTTCCGGTCATCGCCTCATGGACCCAGCCCCTCGGGATGTAGAGTACGTCGCCGACGCAGAGCTCGAGCTCGTGCGCGTGCGCGCGGTCGCGCGTACTCTCGGGGACGGGCCGGCCGGCCTTGCCCACCTGCTCGTGGCTCATCGGGAAGGGAATCGGCGGCGCGGGGGGCACGGCACCGAGCAGCCGCCACTGCTTGCTGCCAGCGAGCTGAACGACGAGCACGTCGCGATCGTCGGCGTGTGCGTCGACGGCCTGGCCGAGGGGCGGCGTCAAGTACAGATTGGCAAAGGCGTGCGGAACGTCGTCGCGAAGGCTCGCGCACATCTCCGCGATCGGCCCACAGACCTTCTCGACATGGTTGACGATGACTGAGCACCCGTCGAGGTAGGCTGACGCGGCAGACGGGTACTCGCTGGTTGGCAGCTGATCCTTGAGGATGATCACGCTGTCGGCGTCGGCGGCTTCCGCGTCGCGCAGAAGCTGTTGCAGCGAGTCGAATGTCGGGAGCGAGCTCCAGCAAGGCAGACGGCCGTTGGCGAGCGTCGCGCGTAGCAATGCTTTCTCCCAAAAGTCTGCGTAAAAGGTACTGGAAGGTACTCCAACCAACGCAGAGAGGGTGCCGCGTGGCTTTCCTGGTGGTGCCGTCGAACTGCTGCTGCGTGGCGGCTCGCTTTCGTCGCGTTGGCGCTTGGCGGCTGCTCGCATTGGAACACGAGACACATTCACAAGTCTGGTATTCACAGTTATTCACAGTCATTCAGTCAGTCCCCCCGCGCTCAAAAGGATGGCTCCGCAGCCCTCGGTCCACACAAGGAGTACTCACTCGACGCTCATATATTCACACATTATCTTGAGGTAAGGCCGATGTAACGCCATACGCAACGTGTTGTCTATTGACGAGCGACAGTATACACAGAATGAAGGACTTATGTGTAACCGGGGGGCTCTCGCGCGCTCAAGTCAATTATAGTTACTCGTTGCGTTTGTTCGGCGACTTACACCACGCCCGACCCATTCTTCGCTTAGCCCGAGGAGACCTAACACCTAAGGCGTTTGGGACCTACGTGTCGTACCGGACCGTCTCGGAGTCCTAAGTCCGGTGTACAGGCGCTACAGCCACGCCCTGTATTGTCTTAAACTTGATGTCTATACGCGTACAAGTTCAAGTACGACCACCAGGGGATCGATTCGACTCTACTGTGTAAAGCTGCCCCGAGGGTCAGAGTTCGTTTTTCGGACCTCGGCGCTCGGCGAGGTCCGAAAACGGTGGGGGCGCAGAGACCATAGCACAAATAGTAAAGCCCGCCCGATTGGTGTCGTTGTCGCTCGCCCAGGTCACAAGTGTTCCGGCGGCCACTTGCACATTCATCGGCCCAGAGGAGCCGGAGTATGCGGTGTCTCCAACCGTGATGAGATCGACGCCGCCCTCGGTCTCAAACTCGGTGGTGGTGATCGTCATCGACATTTCCGCTCGCACCGTGCACGCCTCGTTCACGCCATAGCTCCCAATGCCATCGGTGATGCACATGCCATCGGATGAGACGGAGCAATATGATTGACCCGAAACAATCGTCCATCGCGGTGGCGCCCGTAGGACCGCCCAGGCCGCGGCAGCAAGCAGTACCACCATCATTTCAGCAAGCACCACCTTGCGATAGAGCGGTACAGCTCGGTCCGTGAACAAGGTCCACGGGGAGAGCTTTGTCGCAGGAGATGCACGTCGAACGCCAGCCTCGGGCTCCACCACCGCTCTAGCCGGCGCGGGCTCCACCACCGCTCTAGCCGGCGCGGGCTCCACCACCGCTCTAGCCGGCGCGGGCTCCACCACCGCTCTAGCCGGCGCGGGCTCCACCACCGCTCTAGCCGGCGCGGGCTCCACCACCGCTCT
>Ga0210248_101580_pt1 | contig 16838 bp, 15 predicted proteins | sample ChrtobMetP3_32mM_FD_155493 | JGI IMG/M metagenome (GOLD analysis project Ga0210248, IMG submission 155493) | Chrysochromulina tobin associated microbial communities from unialgal haptophyte culture, Seattle, Washington, United States - P3_32mM | ecosystem: Host-associated > Algae > Haptophytes >...
TCGTTGTAGATCGTTGACTTACCACTCGCTACCATGGGAACGGGAGCCCCTGGCTCCAGGACCCCTTGCATGCCGCTGAGAGGGTCCGGCGTGTAGACCTGACCTCTCTAGAGCGGGTCGAAGTCCGTAAGAGGTTCTTAGATGTCACCACTGGACAAACACTCTTCGACTCGCGCGCGGAAACCCCGCGCGCCCTTTCACCGGGACGGCGCTTGACGTAACTCTACGTGCATGCGACCGGAACGTCCCGGACCCGGTTTACCGACTCGCAGTACCGGTACCGGTACCGTGGTTTCACGGGCTCGCGTGGGCGTGTGCGCGCGGCCCGCCTAAAAAATGTCGACCGTCGGCCCACCGACAACAGCTATGACGAGGTTCCTCGACCTCGATCTCGCAAGCTTCAAGGCACGGTGCACGCGCAACCTTTGCCAAAGCCTCTTCTCTATCAGCTGGCGCTCGATTCCTGTATATGGCCGCGCTTGGGCGTGTATTCACCGTGGGCGTGTCTTCACAACAAGTGCTGATGCGTGCTTAAGATCTCTGCTTGCAAACCCTGGTTGTGGTATTTGCAGATCGGGCGGCGATCGAAAAGATTCCTTTCATCGCTTGATTCTCACGTACAACGAATTGTACCGCCCGGCTATCGATGTATGCATCACCTTGAACTGCCAAGATGCGCCAGTTCTTTACCGCTCTGGCCTCGTCGGCTTTGCATACACGGGCTCTCCGTCGAGCTACGACGTTCCCTTTCCAGATTATACAACATGGCAGTCGTACCCACTGTGGCTGCAAGATTTGGAACGCTCGCCTCCTCCGCCGTGGCCCGAAAAGTTGCGACGGGCAGTTCTGGTGGGAGGCGCAACGACAGCGTCAAACTTACGCAGGATGCTCTACGGTGGCGTTTGCAACGAGGTGTTCCACCGTCTCGGTTTCGTGGACATGGCCGGCGTGACGCGGAAAACTGCCAAGTTGCGCGATGGCAATCCCATTCCTCGCAATGCAACAGGCCGGGACATCGCGGCGGCTCTCGCAGATCGCAATGCGACAGGCCTTCGACAGTTCCCGTTCGTGCCGAGGAGTGACCTGTGTCGATATCGGATGATCGTCCTGTCGACTGGTCACAGCCGATGGCTCGATCACATGAAGCACACGCTGCTGTGCAAGTCTCTCGTCGTGAATCTCGTCTCTCTCGGCGCGAGCGAGCACGTGAATCGCCCCGACCGCGACGGCATCATATGGAGGGCTATTGCAGCTGCCTACTCGCCGATCGAACGCGTGCTAAAGTCGGGTGTGACGCACGTTGAGGTAGTACTCAACCACTCGTCGCCCGATATGTGCACTAAGGCGGCCAACACGCTCCAGGCAATGTGGGACGACGACGCGCAGGCACATGCGATCGCGAGTCGCGGTGAGGCAACCACGCGGCAGCATTACAGCGTGCAGGGCATTTACGATTATGTCGACGCTGCAATGGCTCGAATGGCCGCGATTCAGAAGGGTGCCTTCAACGTGTCAAAGTTCATAGAGCAGCACCGAGGCATCGAGATTACTCACGACAACTACGATAATGTCACGAAGCGCGTTGGAGACTATAGGTTTGCCAAGTGGGAGCGGCCACCGAAAGGGAGCTACACGGGGTGGCTCGGGTCAGGGGGTTGGCAGATAGGCATGGAGCAGCTGCGGCTCATGCTCCCGAGGGTCGGTCATGGGAACGGTTGACACATGTGAAACACCCCCGAACAACCACTACGAGGGTTGCCGTTGGGCCAAGTTGGGCCAAGTTGGGCCGATCTTAACTATGGGCCAAGTTGGGCCGTGGTCAGCTGAACCATAGTCCAACCATGGTCCAACCATGGTTCGTCAGCCCCAAACCCGGGCGCCGTAGTGAGCTAGCCCAACCGTAGCCCAACCGCGTCCAACTTAGAACTTTGGACCAGAGAGGTTTTTTTTGTGAGAAGTAGTCCATCTCTTAACCACCATACTGCCGTACGGGTCCATAACAAACTAACCAGACCCCCCCACCAGTCGGTTTCGTAACCTCTTCATCGATTCACTCGACGACGGTGCAGCTGCGCAGACCGCAGTGAGATGCACACGTCTTTATACCTTGAGCCTTGAAACGCGCTTCGATGTCGCCCACGATGGTTTTCGCTTCTGGCATCGACGGTTTGTAGTAGTTTTGTAGCAGTGCATCGAAGGAGGCGATATCCGAGAGCATGACTCTTCTAGCATGGCGGATGCCATCCAGATGCACCGTGTGCAGCTTGGGCAGCGAGAGGCATAGATTCTGGAAATGAAACCACTGTTCAGGTGCGAGGTGGGGAACAATTTCTCCGATCTCGAGGCCGACGACGATGAGCTCGCCGATGTTGAGCCCGGTGCTCTGCGCTGCGGTGCACCACTCCGACAACTTGACGTACGCCCAGAGCCCAGAGTACTTCTGATAGTTGATCTTGATGAGCAACCGCAGCGGATACTGAGCAGAGATCGTCTGCACACGACCTCTGATACCCCGACTGACCGCCGCCAATGTCGATGATCCTTGGAGACACTGCGCGAGGAGCTCGTCGGGAAGGAACATGATGAGCACCTCTCCACCTCCTTGCTGGCGGCCTTGGTTTGCCATGAGCGAGGCGGCCTTGACGACGTTGGAAAGCAGTGCAAACGTCGAAGGCCAGCCGCGACTTCTTGGCTTACTGTGCTGCGCGTGCCAACGGCTCGTCGACCTTCGCGCGAGAGGGAGACGACGCTCAACTCGGGCCCAACCATGCAGTTCGTGGTCGCCCAACTTTGGTTCGTCAGCCCGGAAATTTTTATAGTTGGATTATAGTTGACCTATGGTTGGGCTGACTATAGCCCAACTTGGCCCATAGTTGGGATCGGCCCAACCGTGGGCCAACCACAGCCCAACTTGGCCCAACGGCAACCCTCGTACCACTTCGGAACCAAGGCGACGCGTTTTTTCGAAACAATGGTAATTTCGATGCGGCAACACAACGCCGCGTCTCCGATCCCAACGGGCAAATCACCGGTCCAGCGGCAGCTCAGCGGGGGGCTGCGCCGTGCCAACGCCCTGTTTTATGACGATAACACCGAAAATCTCAAGGGCGCCAACCCGCGCGGCAAGCACCCGAGCGTCCTCGTGAAGCACTGCAAGGAGCCGTTGAGCGTGGATGATATCAGCAGAGTGCAGCAGGTTTTCGCGCAGAAAGCGATTGCTTCGGCCGAGGACGGGTCCACACCCGTGCCCTTCTTCTTCTTCGACTTTGACGGCACTCTCACCATGCGGGATGGGTTGCTCAACTTGGCCATTGAACAGGATGATCTTAGCGTGCTCTTCGGTACCTTCGAGCGCCAGCGCGCGCTGCAGCGCTTGCTGAGCGCCCTCTTGCAAGCCGGCCAAGTGTACATATTGACGTCGAACATGGCGTACACGCGCGCTGCGCAGTGCCTCAACGCGCTACTGGCGACCGGCCCTGCCGCAGGCAGCCGCAGCAGCTACAGCAGAGCAGGCAGCCGGGACCTCTGCACAGGCATCAGCGCGGGCGCGAGCAGTGGAATGGCTCGCAGCAGTAGCGGCAGCAGCACCGATGGCGAGGCGGCGCGTGCATCTCATGGCGCTGAGGGTCGAACAGAGGGGCCCGAGCAACCGCAAGGCCTCCGTTTCGCAGTGGACGATACAGTGCTCTTCGTGCCCGTGGGCAATAAGCTCAAAATTCTCGAGGAAATCATTCGCGCTCGCGGCTTCGCGCTGTGCATGAAGTAAAATGAGCGTCGCATCTCTTATTAAAGCGTCAGATCTCTCTTCGATGGACGCGCGGATTTCCGAATTTTTGCATGATTGACGATTTTGACGAAATTTGACCATGCTCTTCTTTCTCCTTCCGTCCCTTCCGCTTCGCTCTTCGACGCAGGCCATCCACACCGCGATCACATATTCGGCTGTTTTGCGAGTGCCCTGGGAAGACGCAAAGATACAACAGACGCTGCTGTCGACCCATCTGGAGCAGAGATACCGAGTTGCCTTGGAGGATCCGCCGGCCTCAGCCAGAGAGGAGGCTGCCTCGAATCAGTTCGAGCCCTCGGCAGCTGTAGAGGCACTCACCGCGCGGCTCCCAGAACTCGTTCCATATCCCCGCACGTTGTGGGGCGTGGACCTCAGTCTTGACACGCCACAGCGCCAGTCTCTGCTCTCGTCTTTCCTCCGTGCCCGTGAGTGGGACGTACCGGAGACGGTGTCATTTTTGAAGGAGACGCTGGCCTGGCGGCAGCGAGATGGCATCGACGAGGCCTACGATACCGATGCGCAAACGACGGACGTCGCGTTCCCTGATGATGTCATACAGGTCGTTCCCGGCGGCGATGGTTCGTCGACAGTCGTCATCATCAAGATGGGCGCGGTAAGCCTCGAGGCACTGCAGAACGTGGAGGCGTTCCTCGCCTGGCGAATCCGCATGCAAGAGCGCGCCTGCAAGGCCCTTTCTTCCCAGTGGGCCACCTGCCCGCGAGGGCCCAAGTACACCCTGGTGCTCGACTGCATGCATCTTCGCACGTACCATTTCGGGCGTGCATGCAGACGGGCGCTCTCGAAGCTGAGCCACGTGTGCACGCACTACTACCCCGACTTTGTGGGCGAGACGCTCGTGATCAACGCCCCGGGCTTCCTTCGGGCGGCTTGGGCTGTGGTCAACCCTCTCATGCCCGCTTGGTGGGGCGTGAGGATAGGGGAGCTGAGCGACATGCAGTTGCGTGCGGTGCCTGCGGCTCAACCCGGGTGCAGCTGAGAGGCGTCAGGCCGCTTCCCGATCCAGCTTGCCGAGGCTGCGTGCTGTCAGCTGACGGTATGGCATTGGGTATGTGAGAGGTGGGCAGGCCGAGTGGGCAGCGGGCCTAGGCAGAGGGTGATTGCTGCCGGTTAGAATGAGGATTTTTTACCTATGCGGATGGTGGTTCCTCCTGAATTTATTGGTTTTTGTCAGTTGAAATTGGGAAGGCATTTGGTGAACAGATGTCACAATAATCCGCATGTTTCGCTATACAATGTACTAATCATCCGCTATCTAATCAGCGATCCAATCAACGAACCTTACGGTATCGGATGGACGCAATCGGCTCGTCGGGCGTCCTCATGCGCGCTCTCTTTCGAAAGATGACTCCATCATCGTGCATTCGTGGTTTCGGCCAGGCGCTCTTCGCACTCGGCATGCATATCGGTTGCTTCATGTGCGGAGCGGGTTTGCAGCTGCTCCGCACCACGCTCAGCGCGGCGCTGAGCCTCGCTCTGCCTGCCGGCCGCTGCGGCAGCTGGCGGATCAATTCAGATAGCCCAGAGAGCCCAGAGAGCCCAGCGAGGAAGCAGACCTTCTCCCACCTCAAGGCGATAAGTGCGGAGACCGAGGCGGTGCGTCGCGTGCGGATCGCGTGGCTCGTAGCGAAGTCGCAACATGAGGTGCCTCTGGAGGACCAGACATGCGCCATCTGCCTCGAGCCCTTCAGCGACTCGACCAACGGGCCAGTGCTGATCCTGGATTGCCACCCGATGCACTGCTTCCATACCGGCTGCCTCGGACGCGCCTGGCACACCGCCTCGCGCCCGTCTCTGTGCCCGATGTGCCGGAGCAATTGCGAGGCGTCGCCATCCGGGCGAAAGGTCCGCGCGATGGCGATGGCGCACTTCCTGGGCCTCTCCCGAGGGTGCGCGCTGCGATCACCCTCGCCACCGCCGGAGCCTGAGGACATGTTCTGGGAGGAGCTTCGCAGGCGATGAACGCAGCGACTGAGCGCGCGAGCGTCCATCGCTTGCCATCATCAAGCCGTCGGAGGAGGCGACGCGCTTCTATACCCCGGGCCGAGCTGGCCGTGCTCGGCCTGGGCAGCGTGCCGATCCAGGGCGCGAAACGTCCGAGTGTATATAACCAGACCGCAGGCGAGCGGCGAGCGTGTGAGCGCGGGCCTCAGCCCCACAGCTTTGACCGCGGTCCGTACGCCGCGCTTTACACGCACGCCGCGCGCGCCGCGCGCTACGGCCTACGCGGCGCTCGCGTGGGGCGCGAATGAGCACCGTGTGTGTTCACGACTGTAACATTTTGTGTTGTACGAAAGACGGCCAATGCCAATATTAACAGCTCATCGCAGTCAAAAGATTTAACCAGATTTTACCGCGCCCCCGCATCCTATTTATATAAACGATTCGCGACTCAATCCCGCGTTTCCCGGTTCGCCAGCTCGGGCACGATCGCGCGGGCATGCGGCTTGCGGGCCCGCTGCCGAGCAGCCGAGGACAACGACACGTACAGTAGATGCTCATACCGACAGTATCGAAAATGGGCGTCGTCAGAAGCACGAGGCCGCCATCCCAACGGCTGCCCCACTCAGAACACGAGGCCCTCCCAGCTCGCCGACGCGGGAAGCCTAAGTCATACTCTTCGGCCTTCAATTGTTGCTCTTGCGTGCTGCCGTGGCTCATAGCTGCCGTGGCTCATAGCTGCCGTGGCTCATAACTGCCGTGGCTCGTTCCGCCCTCGACGCCACGCCATGCTTCCGGTAGGCCTGGAACAGGGAGGCCTGGAACAGGGAGGCCTGGAACAGGGAGGCCTGGAACAGGGGAGCCGGGGACGACGTGGGCGCTCGAGACGGCGCTCCACGGCTCGGGGAGGTCGGCGTAGGCGCCCCCAGCGTCGGTGCTCGATACCGCGCCTCCGATGCCTAGGTCGAGGGCCGCGTGGGCGCTCGACACGGCGCGCGCGGACGGCGCGGCTGAGGGCGAGGAGGGCTCATAGACTTGGCATCCCATAGCCTCGAGCAGCACTTGGACCACCTCCACGTGCCCCGCCTCGCGCGCCTTGGAGAGAGCCGTCGCGCCATCGTTCAGCTTCTTGAATGGGTCCGCCCGCCCGTGCAGCAGCAGGCAGACCACCTCGGCGTGCCCCTGGTGCGCCGCCGCGACGAGAGAGGTCGTCCCATACGCGCGCCCGGCGACCTCTGTGTCGGCCCGATGGCGGAGTAGGAGCTCCACGATGTGCTTGTGCCCTCCCTTGGAGGCCATCAAGAGCGAGGTGGTCCCGTAGACCGCGCCGGCCGCCTCCACGTTCGCGCCGCCCTCGAGGAGCAGCTCGACACAGCGCGTGTGACCCGCCTTGCTGGCCTGGCACAGAGGTGTCAGACCGTCCGCCCGCGCAGCATCCACGTGAGCCCGATGCTGGAGCAGCGCCGCGACGCACGCATCATGCCCCTTGTAGGCCGCCGCGAGTAGCGGTGTGCCTCCGTCGCGGAGAGCAGCGTCCACCTCGGCCTTGGCCGCGAGCAGCATGCGCACCTGCTCGATCAGGGGCGATGTGGTGTGAATGCTCGAACAGGGTGTGAATGCTCGATCATGATCAGGACACGCATTCTTCTCAGTGGCCATGGTCATCCAGTCAGTGGCACTCAGTGGCACTCAGTGGCAGTCGATGGCTCTCGATCGCACTCGCAGGCGTACCAGCTCATCGCGTAATCAGGCGTAATCAGGCGTAATCAGGCGTAATCAGGCGTAATCAGGCGTAATCAGGCGTACCAGCTCATCGCGGCCCGATTTGGCGGCCATGAGCAGCGCTGCAACGCCGTCGTGACAGCGCGCTTGCACGCACGCGCCCGCGGCGATCAGCGCCGCCACGACGCTCGAATGGCCCTTGTATGTGGCCGTGTGCAGCGCGGTGGTCCCGTCCTTCATGGCGACGTTCACGTCCGCTGTGGCCTCGAGCAGCGCCTCCACGGTGCGCGTGTGCCCGCGGTTCGAGGCCATGATCAGCGCCGACACCCCATCCAGCCGCCGTGCGCTCACGAGCGCGCCGTGCGTGAGCAGCCGGTGCACGGGAGCGCCGCCGTGGTAGCAGGCGACGATGAGCGCACTCGCCCCGTCTTCGAGGCTGGCCTCCGGGCTCGCGCCTCGGCGGAGCATCTCGGCGATAACGGCCTCATACCCGTGCGACGCCCCGAAGAGCAATCCGCCCTCGGGCTGCATCGCCCTCGCCACCGCCATCACTCGATCCTCGGGCAGCCGCTCGTCGATGTTCAGGTGGTGCAGCTGCCGGCACGCGCCCGCCTGCAGAGCGCCCGCGAGGGCCGCGGATGCCTCGGCAAGCGAGACGGACGGTGCGGCGATGGGCTTCGCGCGCCGGATGAAGAGGCGCGTCAGCCGCGGCAGCAGGGCCAGGCAGCAGCCGAGCCGGGGCAGCCAGTCGGCGACGACGCCCTCCAGCTCGAGGCAGATGAGGCAGTTGCCAAACGGCTGAAGGAGCGGCACGCACAGCTGCTCCTTTCGATGCAGGACGATGCGCGAGACGCCACGGCCAATCTCGTACGCCCGCGCGCAAGTCGCACGGGCAGCCAGCACATCGTCGAAGCACAGATGCTCAAAGACGACGGCGATGAGCTCAGCCGGAAGCTGTTGCAGCGCGGGCGACACTGAGGCGACGCCCTCATCGTGGACGCAGGTCTCGACGTGGAGGCGCTCCTTCTCTACCGAAGGAGACGGAGGTCTGACGAACGAGGGCGCCGCCATTGAAGCGCTGAGCTCAGCGGGCTCTTCCGACATTAGTGACTCACCCGCGAAGCTTCATGCGTTGTTGCTGCTGCTGTGAAACACACACACAACGCGCGCGCGCTCTCCGGACCCCCAAGCACGGGGGCCGCAATCGCAATGGACGGAGGCGTGGCCGACACAGCCTGCTATTACACAGGCCGTTAATCGGCGGCGGGCGGGGGAAGGAGAGACCCTCCCCCCTAACGTAACCCAATAGTACCGATGGGGCCACTGTTAGCAGCGGCTGCCGCCGCGACAGCGCGCACGCGCGCGTGCCGCGGTGCCGTCTCCCCCGCGAGCAGCAGCGTGACACCGTGACTCTCCTTGCGTTGTTGCTGTGGGCTTTGCAAATACGAGTCTACCCGCACACAGCCTGGAACAGCCACCTCTGCGCGCGGTCGCGGTCTCCTCTTGGGTCCTGCCACTGCGTTCCGATTGGCTCACCTCGAGTCGTCCCCACGGTGATTATCTCTCCTCTCGCATGCGCGTTCTCTAGGCGTTTACCCGATCGCGGGGTCTGGAGTACTTTCTACACAGCGTCGCAAGGCTGCCGTCAATCCGCCGGCGCACCCGCCGCGTGCCTTGTTTCCCGTTCTACTGCGTCGACCACTCTACTTGGTGTCTGCGACGCAAGATCAGTCGAGAGCGAACACAGCACGCGCTCAGAGGGTCATCGAGGAAAGCGAGGCGGCGGCGACGGAGGCGGCAAAGCCGGCAGCCCGGCGTGCGCGCGAGGCGTTCAAGCGCTGCGCGAGCGCGGCGGCGGCGGCGGCGTACAGCTCTGGATGGTGTAGTACTTGAGCGCCGACATGCCCGCTTCCGGATAGTCCTCCATCGTCACCTTGAGCGACGTGTCCTCCCCCTTGCTCACCTCGAGCTTACCAACGTACTTGACGCGCTCGTCGTTCTTGATGGTCCAGCCGCCGTCGGGGCCGTTGCTCGTCACCGCCTCCCGGAACGCCTGGTCCAGATCAGCTGCGGACATCTTGACTGAGGGATACACGGAAAACATCCCACCCACCACGGTCAACTTCGGTCGATCCCCGGGGGGAGGGTTGGGTTGGGGGGCGTTGGCAGTCAGGCGCGAGCGAGCACGTACAAGTGTAGATGGCACGGTACTGCGACTTGTAGAGCTCGCGGCGGTCGTTGCCCTGGGGCACCTTGAGGCCTGCGAAAGGAGAGGGCATTGAGTCAGAGCGTATGCCCGCCGCTGGCCTGGGCCGACTAGAGTGGCTGCCGGTGGATGCCGCGGGTTGAGCGGCCCAGTGCACCGCCGGGCACGCGCGCCAAGGGCGAGTGCTACCCACCGAAGAAGGAGTTCTCGTCGCTCGCCATCTCTTTTGTCGCACAACGCCTGGCAGCGCAAAAGGTGCCCTTTCCGCGCCACAGCGCCACGTTGAAAAGTCGGCGCGTCTTGATGGGCAGAATCTTGCTGCTTTACTGTACAGACCCATTGCAGTGATACATGTAGAAGTCACACAGAGACACATTCAAATTCACACACTCAATTTCCCACTGCGGTCACCTGCTTGAAAGCCACGAGGCGCGATGCGTCAATGATGATTCCTTCATCAGCAAAGTGAAGTGATCTCCTGCACATATTGTGTTCACACGTTCCATTCAACCCGACCGGTGTAATCAATCTTGGTTCTTCGATGCGGGCTTTGGTGCGTCGACCCCTCGCGGAAGTGGTGCGCCGCGAGATCCGTAACCACAGATGCTTCTCGACGCAGCCGGCCTTCAAGCACGAGCCGCTGTTTCAGAGCCACCCGCACCAGCCGATGCGCCTTCTCACCTCGGACTACGTTAGCGAGATCGAGGTAGCTGGCAAGAAGGTGCTGAAGGTAGAGCCCGAGGCGCTGCGGCTGCTCGCGTCGACGGCGATGGTCGACATCGCGCACCTACTGCGCCCGGGCCACCTGCAGCAGCTGGCCAACATCCTTTCCGATCCGGAGGCGACGTCCAACGATCGCTTCGTTGCGCTGCAGCTCCTGAAGAATGCCAATGTTGCCGCGGGCAAGGTGCTGCCAGGCTGCCAGGACACGGGCACGGCGATCGTCAAGGGCGAGCGCGGCCAGTACGTGTGGACGGATGGGAACGACGAGGCCTCGCTCTCGCAGGGCGTCTACGACACGTACACGGGCACCAACCTGCGCTACTCGCAGGTAGCACCACTCGACATGTTCACCGAGGTGAACACCAAGTGCAACCTGCCAGCGCAGGTGGAGCTGTACGCGACCCCGGGCAATGAGTATCACTTCCACTTTATGGCCAAGGGCGGCGGCTCGGCGAACAAGACGTTCCTCTTCCAGGAGACCAAGGCACTGCTCAACGAGGCCAAGCTGCTGCAGGTGGGATGGCACCCGATGGCACCCGATGGCAATCTCATGGCGCCTGATGGCACTCTGATGGCACTCTGATGGCACTCTGATTGCACTCTGATGGCACTCTGATGGCACTCTGATGGCACTCTGATGATGGCAATCTGATGGCAATCTGATGACAGCTCATGGAGGAGAAGAATCTCTGAATGCGAGGGAGTGCCTCTCATCGCCCCTGATGGCCCCTGATGGCCCCTGATTGCCTCTGAATGCGAGGGAGTGCCTCTCATCGCCCCCGAGTGCCACCGTCGACAGTTCATGGAGGAGAAGATCGCCAAGCTCGGCACGTCCGCCTGCCCGCCGTACCACCTGGCGATCGTCATCGGCGGTCTCTCGGCGGAGATGACGCTCAAGACGGTCAAATACGCGAGCGCGCGCTACTATGACGAGCTGCCCACGAGCGGCTCCAACGGCGGGTGCGTGCCAGCTGATGGCCTCCTGTGATTGCCACGCCTGATGATGATCGCCGTCGGAAGACCTAGGAGTGACCACGCTGATGAGCTTGCTCATCAGGCGCGCCTTCCGCGATCTCGAGATGGAGAAGCGCATCCATAAGCTCACTCAGACGATGGGCATCGGCGCTCAATTCGGCGGCAAGTACTTTTGCCACGACGTGCGGGTGGTGCGGTTGCCACGCCACGGCGCCTCATGCCCTGTGGGGATTGGTGTCTCGTGCTCGGCTGACCGGCAGGCCCTCGGGCGCATCGACTCGAAGGGCGTGTGGCTCGAGGAGCTCGAGGCAGATCCTGCGAGATTCCTGCCGCAGGTGCGAGGCACGGATACGCCACGGATACGCCACTGATGTGCCTCTGATGCATCTCTGATGGCTCCTCCGATGGCTCCTCTGATGATCCTCTGATGGTCCTATATTATTCCTCTAATGATCCTCTAATGATCCTCCGATGGCTCTACTGATGGCTCCTCCGATGGCTCCTCTGATGGCTCCTCGGATGATCCTCTAATGATGCTCGGATCTCGTGCGCCAGATTGACGAGTCGACCCTCGGCGGCGCCGTGGTCAAGGTCGACCTGAACAAACCGATGGCGGAGGTTCGTCAATTGCTCTCCTCGATGCCCATCAAGACGCGCCTCTCCCTCACGGGCACCATCGTTGTCGCGCGCGACATCGCGCATGCGAAGCTGCAAGAGCGCCTCGACCGCGGCGAGGGGCTGCCGCAGTACATGAAGGACTACGCAGTGTACTATGCGGGGCCGGCCAAGACGCCGGCGGGCATGGCCTCGGGCTCATTTGGCCCCACCACGGCCGGTCGGATGGACGGGTATGTAGATGCCTTCCAGGCGGCCGGCGGCTCGATGGTCATGCTCGCCAAGGGCAACCGCTCGAAGGTCGTGACCAAGGCGTGCCAAAAGCACGGCGGCTTCTATTTGGGTTCGATTGGAGGTCCCGCCGCGATCCTCGCCCAGGACTCGATCAAGAAGCAAGAGGTGCTCGAGTATCCCGAGCTGGGGATGGAGGCCGTGTGGAAGATCGACGTGGTCGACTTTCCCGCCTTCATCGTCGTCGACGACAAGGGGAACGACTTCTTCGCCAAGTGGAGCTCGTAAGCGACCTCGGACGACCTCGGACGACCTCGGACGATCTCGGAAAAACTCGGGCGCGCGGCGAGGAAGTGAACGCAAACGGCGCTCTGACGGTCCCTCGCTGACGGTCCCTGGCGGCCCAAACGGAACCACTTTGGACGTTCCGATGAACTTTCGGATCTCGTCAGTGAATCGTCCCGGTCACCCGACTGGCGCCACGCTCAAGATTTGTGCCGTTCAGGTCTTCAAAATGTCGCAGACGCCGTGTCGTGTGTGTGGAAGGTGCCAGAAAGTCGCGCGGCGCGCGCCCGGTCCCCCGTACGGCTCAGGCGAGCTCGCGTTTGTGTCCCGGTTCCGGTGCGCGGCTCTCGCGCGTGTGCGACTGGCGCCACGCTCAAGATTTGTGCCGTTCAGGTCTTCAAAATGTCGCAGACGCCGTGTCGTGTGTGTGGAAGGTGCCAGAAAGTCGCGCGGCGCGCGCCCGGTCCCCCGTACGGCTCAGGCGAGCTCGCGTTTGTGTCCCGGTTCCGGTGCGCGGCTCTCGCGCGTGTGCGTCCCGGCTCCCGCCTACGACCCCAAACGCCGCCGGCGGCGGGGCCCGCGCGCCCCGGGTCGCGCGGCGCGGCCGCCGCGTGGTCGCTCGCGTGCCGCGTGCGGTTTGACCGGTATCATGGTCACCCGCAATTCCTGAGTTGATTAGACAGGAACTTGTCAACAGTTCACCACCTGTCGCTCCTCCTCACTCCGCGTCCCACTGGGACAGCGGGATCTTATACGTCGATAATGATCGCTCTCCACACGCGCGGTGCTTCTGAATGATTATAGCTTCTCTACACACGATCCCACAGCCTGCGCGTCAGTACACCGGCCGCATGTGCAGAAGCATGCCCCCCCACTGGGGCGGGGGCGCACGAGGCGTAAGTGGCACCAGCTGCTGCCTCAAGCCGAGCGTGTCGGTGGGTGCGTACTTGAGCTCCGCATGGCGACGATGGCGCTCGTTGGTGAGTATTAGCATGCGCTTCTGCTCTTCGGTGACGCCTGTGCTTAGTCTGGCAAAGTGCGGCGAACCTCGTGGCTCGGGCCCCAGTATTCCGCAGTTTGGGTGAGCGGCTCCAGCCGCGCCGCTGCTGAACACATCCCTCGCACCTCTCGAGGGCTGCACGCCCCTCCGCTGCGTATGCATCTCGAGATCGGTCTCCCAGCTGTACGGCCATTGCGGCGGGACCGTGATCCCGGATCCAAAGGTGTTGGGAAGCCAGGCAGGCCCGCGCTTCAGTCCGCCACGGCCCGCCTCGGCGATGGACTGGATGTGAATCTGCCGCGATAACGGATCGCGTCGCGGGCCGGCGCTGAAAGCGCTCAGCTTAGAGAATGTGCTGAGGTCAAAGGCGGATCCGCGCGCGTACGTGTAGTACGAGGGCGTAAGCTGCTGCGGCACGGGCGTAAGCTGCTGCGACACGGGCGTAAGCTGCTGCGACACGGGCGGCAGCACCTCGACGACCATCTAAGTCGTCCTGAGTTCGTCCTTGAGGACGCAAAACTCTTCACGTAGCGGCGAAAGACGACCGGGCCAATTTGTTCGAGCACTGCGACCGGAGTGTCTATGTATGCTGATCAGCATTAGCCAAAATTGGCAGAATGACAGGCGACAGAGGGATCCATGAGAGACACGACACCCGATGAAACGCAGAGCGTCGTCCTCTGAGAAGGAAGAGGAGGATATTGTGAAGAAGGAGGAGGAGCAGCGCGCCAAGCGTGCGACAACGGTTGCTTCGACCAAGGCCTCCTCATCGACGCCATTCATCCGGCCGAGTCTCAAGTGCGTTGAACGCTTGCTCATCCTCCTTGCTCCGCTGCGCGAAACTCTCTGTGGCACTCGTGAGCCCATCCACTCACCTGCACGTTCGCCACGATCGCAGGTCGACCGTTGCACCAAGCGGCAGCATTTCGGCCGCCAGCCGATCGAAGGCGGCCGACAAGCCGAAGGCGTCTTCGCCGCCCGCGGAGAAGCCGAAGGCGTCTCCTCCGTCACTTGAAGACGGATCCGTCGACCAGTGCGATCGCAACCCGCTCTGCGTGCGCGGCTTTCGGCACCGGGGTCGCGGTGGCCATTGCAGTTTGCGCGGCGACTTCGCGTCTGCGGCGGAAACTGCCACGAGCGCGGTCTCGCCACCGCTGCCCGAGCCGCACCGTGGCACACCGTCGGCCAAGAAGGCAGCATCGTCCGCCGCGGCCGCCCCGCCGGGGTCGTCAGCGCCTCGGCGAGGGGCTCTGGTACCTCAACCGCGCACAGCGCCTCGGATAGATTGGGACGCTGTCGACATCAAGCCCGGCGAGAACGGCTTCGTATGGACAGGCCATGTGAGTGCCGCTGTGCCACTGAGTGCCGCTGAGTGCCGCTGAGTGCCATTGAGTGCCACTGAGTGCCGCTGAGTGCCGCCCATCGTCCCTCCAGGTCATCGACGTGCCAGACTCCGAGTTTGGCGAGGACGGCGGCTCCTTTTACACGGGCACGATCAACAACACCTCGGGGCAGCATGTGCAGATCTACTTCGAAGAGGATGACGTGGCCTACTGGTTCACGAAGCGGACGGTCGCCAGCTGGATGAGGTACGAGGCGTACGGGCAGATCGGTAAGAAGGCCGACTCGAAGGCGAGTGGCGCAGCCAGTGGAGCGGACGGTGGAGCGAAGGCGGCCACGGCGAGCAGCAGCGGCGGTGCAGCGCTCGACATGGATCTCGACGACTTCGAGATTGCGGAATTCGAGACCGCCGACCAGCTTCACTCTGCCAGTTCGCCTCTGGTCGGTGCCAAGGCGATGGCCGCCGCTACCACCACCAAAGCCGCCGCCGCCAGCCCCGAGGCGAAGGGCGACGCTCACGACGACGCTGTCGAGGAGCAGGGGGCGCCTGCGCCGGCCGCCGAGGCCCTTGATGGCGGTAATGGCGGTAATGGCGGTAATGGCGGTGATGACGGCAATGACGTCGTCGCCGAGGCCGCGCCGGGCGGTGGTAAGGGTGGCAATGGCTGTCATGATGGCGGCAAACCGGGCGGCGCCGCGCCGTCGCGGGCGCTATCAGAGGCCCGCAGAATACCAGCACCCACGACGGCGCTGGGCGCCGAGGCAGGTGATGAGACGAGGGCGACGGCGGAGGGCGAGGCGGCGGCGACGAGGCCCACGACGGCGCCAATCGGATCGGAGCCGAGGGCAGGATGGGCCTCGAATTTGGCCTCGAATTTGGACGAGGCATGCCAAGTATGCGGCGGCTCTCACGATGAGCACCTGATGCTCCTCTGCGACGACTGTGATAAGGGCTACCACACGAGCTGCCTGACGCCGCCGCTGCTCGCGGTCCCGGAGGGTGAATGGCTCTGCCCGCAGTGCCTCGAGAGACGCGACCGGTTGGCGGAGCTTGACGCGATTCGGCGCGAGCGCGATGCGGTGCGCAAGGTGGCGGCGTCGTGGACCTGACACGAGCCGACAGGGCCGCCTTGACACTGTGGCAGCGCCGCTGGGCAGGCGCGCCTGAGCCTCTGGCGTACAAGGTCACCTAATAAGGCACAGGCGCGCCTGGCACAAAATTCCGTGGCGGCGTCGTGGACCTGACACGACCCGACAGGGCCGCCTTGACACTGTGGCAGCGCCGCTGGGCAGGCGCGCCTGAGCCTCTGGCGTACAAGGTCACCTAATAAGGCACAGGCGCGCCTGGCACAAAATTCCGAGCGCGGCGCCCGCCCAACGGCAAGTAGAGTCGCGAGGCAGGTGCGTATCTGGTGGTAGACTGGAGTGCGCCCGATCGATACGTGTGGGGATCTTTTGAGACACAGAGTCGATCCTGGTAGGGTGGCCAAACGCGTCGTGTTGGGCACGTTTTCACAGCTTCAGTGACTGTGAAAGCTGCGGAATTCCAGTGCCGGCATGAGTCTTGCCATTAAGAGATTTTAAGGATGTTAAGTATGCTACTGTCATCATTTTTCTCACTGATTTCGGATCTGCAATCAGCTCAACCTCAAGTTATCATGGTCATACCGTACTGTGAACATCATGTTCACACCTCACTAGGTCCCGCAAGAAGTCTTGCCATTCAGAGCTACCAGAGTTTCAGAGAGATGTTAAATATGCTACAAGCATCATTTTTCTCACTGATTCCAGATCAGCACTCAGCTCAACCGCATGTTATCATGGTCGTACCGTACTGTGAACATAATGTTCACACACGTGCGTGACTGTCGTCGTTGATGAGTCGGGTGGCTCGTCATTGAGAGCTACCAAAGATGTTAAGCATCATGCTAAGTCAATTTCACGTATATATTGATGATCTGAACCCAGCACGGCGCGAAGTTATTAGGACTATG
>Ga0210248_101583_pt1 | contig 16810 bp, 8 predicted proteins | sample ChrtobMetP3_32mM_FD_155493 | JGI IMG/M metagenome (GOLD analysis project Ga0210248, IMG submission 155493) | Chrysochromulina tobin associated microbial communities from unialgal haptophyte culture, Seattle, Washington, United States - P3_32mM | ecosystem: Host-associated > Algae > Haptophytes >...
GCCGCCGCCGCCCTCGAGGCCACCGCCTCGCCCCCCCCCGCCGCCGCCGCCCTCGACGCCACCGCCGCCGCCCTCGAAGCCGCCCGCACCCTTCATCCCGATGAGCGTGGGGGCCGGCCTCACGAGCGCCGCCGATTCACAAACGGGGATGCTCATCGGTATCATCGCCGCCGCCGGCGGCGCGCTCGTCGTGTGCACCATCTGCCTATTCTTCCACTACCGCCGCAAGGCCAAGAGCAAGCTTCGCGCCAGAACGGGCCACTCGACCAACTCCACCAAGAGCCCCACGAAGGGCGCCACCGAGCTCTCACGGATCGAGAGCCCCACGAAGGAGCCGATCAAGGTCAATGTCAAGCTCATCCCCATGTCCGAGCTCGAATTGGGCGAGCAGCTGGGCACCGGCGCCTTCGGCATCGTCTACAAGTGCACGCTCCAAGGGACCATGTGCGCCATCAAGAAGCTGCACTCAAAGGAGGAAAAGTCGGAGAAGCTCATCCAGGGGCTCATGGACGAGTTCCACGTGATGAGCTCGCTCCGCCACCCGAACGTGCTGCTCACGCTCGGCATCGCCGAGGATTTCCTCGAGGGCTCCAAGGGCATCGTCATGGAGCTCATGGAGGCCTCGCTCGCCGACGTGCTCTTCAGCCCCGCCTTCGATCAGTACGCCACGTGGGTTGGCTCCTTCTACTCCGTCGCCTCGGACGTGGCCAACGGCATGGCCTACATCCACTTCAACAACATGCTCCACCGCGACCTCAAGCCGGGCAACGTGCTCCTCGACGCTCAGTGGGTGGCCAAGATTGCCGACTTTGGCACCACCTTCGATGCGACCGAGAAGGCGGCGGGCTCGGACGGCGGCGACATCCAGGGCACGCCGCCCTACATGGCGCCCGAGATCGTGAGGATGGGCGTGTACGACAAGCCGGTGGACGTGTGGGCCTTCGGGTGCATGCTTGCGCACATGAGCACCAAGCGCGCTCCCTACTCGTGGCTCACGCACATCGAGACGCCCAAGCAGCTCATCGAGGTGGTGCGCAGGAGCGAGTACTCGCCGCTCGAGATGATGATGGAGTGCGGCCCCTTAACCTGCCCCGAAAAGATCAAGCAGCTTGCCAAGAAATGCTGCCACCCAACGCCCTCGTCCCGGCCCACATTCAACGCGATCTCGTTCATGGTCACCGCCGCCATCCCCCAGGGCGCAGATCCGCGCCCCGTGGCGCGCATCAAGAACAAGCGCCCGGTGAAGCGCGCCTCGCTGGCAGACATCGTGCAGCAGAGCGGCGCCGAGAGTGATTCCGGCAGGTCGAAAACGCCCTCAGATGGGGTTCGCGCCTTGGATATGCAGAAGTCGTGGCGCGACAAGTTCAGGGGCCGCTCCAAGAAGAGCGAGCCCGGCACCTCGACCTGGAGCGACAAGTCGTACCGCGCGGGCAACACGTCGACCTGGAGCGACAAGTCGTACCGCGCGGGCAACGTAGAGACCTTCCAGTCCACGGTCCTCAACTCCACTGTCGTGCCAGGCGTGAGTACGCATGATGAAAGGTCCACTGAGACCTACACGCCTGACAAGAATGCGCCGGAAACGATGCCCAACACGGCCGGCAGCGGTGCGGGCAGCTCGAGTGGCGCTGGTAGCTCTAGTGGTGCTGGTGTGCTCGGCGCCACCATCACGCCCGATTCGTTGTCCCGAACTTTAGGGAACACTTTTGGGAACACCTTTGGGAACGTCTTCGGAGCCACGCTCCTCACCACCTTCACGCCCGGCTCGGCCGCCTCCACGGCCGACAAGACCAAAGGAGGCGATGTCGATGATGAGACCATGGTTTAGTTCCACGTAACCGAACGTCGGTGAAGTTCTGAGCTGGCACTTGAGTTCTGAGCTGGCATGTGCCAGCTCTGAGCATGTAACGAATCAGGGACCGGCCGCATATCATCGCATCGCATCTCCGAGGGGTTATGGCGTGTGCTACGCACGCTGACGGAGGCGATGTGGCACCGGCCGCATGCAAGGGACTCCCGGGGATGGCAGCCTGACTGATGAAAGCTCAGCAAAGTGCTCGCCTGGAGGCGACACAGGCTTGTTCATTGCACAACTGTGAACGGTATACTAGGGTGGTCGGGCGCGTGCCGAGGGAGGGGACACCCGCATGAACTGCCCCCGGGATTGCGAGGCAAGTTTGGAAGCGTCCGGATCCATACCATATGTACAGGCCGGAATCATACGCCGGAATCATACTATGAAAGGCCGGATCCATACCATATGAGGGCAACACAGGCGTGCAGTCCAGTACTACGGCGCCGTAGAGAGCCCCAACGTGAGTGGGTGCAGTGCAGGGTGCAGTGCGAGACTGGTCGGGTACAGTCGCAGTCGCGTGGTGTCGCCAAGCCCAAGGGTCGTTGTGTCGGTTCAGGAGGTGTGCATGTGCGGGGGAGGTTGCGTCCTGGGTAGGCGTTCGAACTTCTCGACTTTTTTTCCTTTTTTGCAAAGGCTCCCCACACAGGAACGCCATGCCCAACAAGAAGAAGCCGACTGCGCCGAGTCGGTGTGCGGCTATCCTCGAGGATGACTCCGAACTCGACGACGACAAGGCGAACCTGGTCGACGACAGCGCTCCGGCGTACGCCGCGTTGCAACTCGGCAATACTCATGCTCACCGAGCGCCGGCGGCTGGCGTCACGCAGCTGCGACACAATATTGAGCTCGTCTCGTACCTTGTCCAAAGGCTTCCGCTTGGACTGCGTCTTGCAATCTTTGGTGGCCTCGGCTCGTTCCTGCTTATTTTCTTCGTCATTTTTGCAGCTGGTCTGCACCAGTTCCAGGCACAAGCACAGTCACCACAGCCTCATCGGAGTTCATCTCACACGACTGTCCCCGATGTGTCCGCCGTCGCTCAGCAACGCCCGGCGAATGCGGCAAGCCACCCTCAACAGTATGCTCATTCGCACGGACAAGCTCCCTCCGACGCCGCGCTCGTCTTGAACTCAGTCGAGTTCATCGAAATCGATGAGCCCTTCACGCCGCCGCCTCCACCTCCGCCGCCTCCGCCTCCGCCGCCGCTGCCCCCGCCCCCACAGCCAACCAACGACTTTCCCATAGTCGCCGGTGGCGTCGCCGGCTGGAGCGAGGGGCATACGACCCGGTACTGGGACTGCTGCAAGCCCACCTGCTCGTGGGCGAATAACGTACCGCTCGGAGCGACGCCATCGCGCTTCTGTGCGCGCGACGGTACCGAAGCCGTCAGCTCGGCCACTGATCGCCTCCGATGACCTCCGATGGCCTCTGATGGCCTCTGATGGCCTCTGAAGTGATGGCCTCCGATGGCCTCTGATGGCCTCTGAAGTGATGGCCTCTGATTGCAGGTGCCGAAGCCTTCAGCTCGGCCATGCCCTCCGCATGCCAACCCAATAAAAACGAGCTCGTCGGCGTGGCATGTGCTTACACATGTGCGGCCGACGCGCCGTGGCGAGACGCGACCGATCCGTTGCTCTCGTACGGCTATGCTGCAGTGCCGGACAAGCGAGCATGTGGAGCCTGCTTCGAGTTCGAGTTCAGCGGCTCTGGCTACTACGACGCGACGCATGTGCAGCCCGGGCAGCCTGGGCAGCCGCCGCCCGATGAAACACGCGACGTCGGTTCGATGCGCCTCCTAGGCAAGCGGATGATCGTCCAGGTGATGGCCTCTGATGACCTCTCTCATTAGGCAAGCTGATGATCGTCCAGGTGATGGCCTCTGATGACCTCTCTCATTAGGCCAGCTGATGATCGTCCAGGTGATGGCCTCTGATGACCTCTCTCATGGACTCTCTCATGGACTCTCTAATGGCCTCTGATGGCTTCAGATGGTTGCTGGTGCCTATCTGATTGCGCCCCTCATCAGGCGTCCAATACGGGCTCGGACGTGCATGCAGGCCAATTCGACCTCTTGGTGCCTGCAGGCGAGTGGCAATTTCCCTTGATCTCCCTTGATGGCCTCTATGCATGCGGGCCTATTCGACCTCTTGGTGCCTGCAGGCGAGTGGCAATTTCCCTTGATCTCCCTTGATGGCCTCTATGCATGCGGGCCTATTCGACCTCTTGGTGCCTGCAGGCGGCGTGGGCATCTACGACGCGTGCTCGGAGCAATGGAGCGTGCATGAGCGCCGCGTGCACCTCGGGGAGCAGTACGCTGAGTGCCTCGGACTGCCTCTGATGGCGTCGGTCTTGCCTCTGATTGCCTCTGATGGAGTTGGTCTGATTGGTCATCTGCCTCTAACTTCCTCTTACTGCCTCTGATTGCCTCTGATTGCATCTGATTGCATCTGATTGCATCTGATTGCCTTGATGGCCTCTGATTGCAGGTATGGCGGCATCTTGAGCACTTGCACTAATCAGCTTCGTCATCAGGACTCGCCGCCGCACCCCGCGTGCGCGCCCAGCAGCGCCGAGCATCGCTACGACAACGAGGCGTGCCATAACACGATCAAGGCGTGCGTCGCGAGCAAGTGTGTAGAACTCTTTGCTCCTTCACACCTCGCGCGGCTCCGTGAGGGCTGTGAATGGTTTGCGAACTGGTGCGACTCGATCCGAAGATGCGCCACTGATGACCTCTGATGACATCTGATGACCTCTGCTGACAATGACATCTGAGGCCCTCTGATGACCATCTGATGACCTCTGATAACATTTGATGACCTCTGATGACCTCTGATGACATCTGATGACCTCTGATGACATCTGATGGTCTCTAGTGGGCCTCTGATGGCCTCATCTGATGACCTCCGAGTGCCTCTGATGCAGGGCTCTGATGGCCTCTGATGGCCTCTTTTGTACCTCTGATGTACCTCTGATGTCCTCTGAAGCTCTGATGTCCTCTGATTGGCCCTGATTGACCCTGATTGACCCTGATTACGACCTAATTGGTCCATCCTTGCAGGTTCGAGGCGGCTAACGATCCAAAGATGCGCTGGCGGCGCGTACACTGCCCTGTGGGGATCTTCGCGGGCGGCATCCAAGGGGATGGCACGACACCGGCAGCGGCCCTGCTAGGCACCGCATCGACGATCATTGGTGCGAACACTGGGCGGTGATCTGAGTCCGGAAAACCCCCGGATCTGAGACTTCGTGGAGAGTATTAGTAGAGTGCGCTTCATTTTATCTCTAATCATCGATTCCCGCATCCCGTAGTGTGTAGAAATGTGTGCGAAAATCATTAGAGTCCGCCGCTGCGCGTACGCTGCGCGCTGGCCCGCTGTTCCGCTCGCGTCGGCGCGCTCCTGCCGTGCGCTGCTCGAAGTCTATGCCGTCGAAGAACGAAGAGGGCAAGAGCCGTGGAAGTTGACTCTTGACAAGTTTTAGAGGACTGTCCACAAAAAGTGAGCTGAAGCTGTAGCGGAAACAATGACCACGAGACGAGATCCTGCTCCTGGATGGTATGATGTATAACGGAAGCTTGACGTTTCAAGTGTTCCCTCTGGACCTAAACCAATCGTCTGGACATTTTTGTCCCACCATCACCGAACCCTGCCCGTACCGAACCGTGTAAGTATGCTGTTCTATCCTACGGAGAACTGTAGACCGCTGTTGTCGCTGTATACACTGGTATACACACCCCGTTCTGGAGGCGGAACACACTCAGTCGTAAAATCAGGGTAAGCGGTACCAAGTCGTGGTCCCTGTGCTGCTGGAGCCGCGTCGCGCTTGCGCCTTGACGTACCGCCTACACCCAGAGAGATCTTCATGGACCCAGAGTGGCAAGACGGGCAGAAACAGGCTGACACCTGATTCACCCTCATCTCGTAAATCGCCGCGACGCCATGCTCTGCCTGACCCCCGGTACACCCATGCCTCCCTATTCCTCTCCGAATGCCTCGCCTCGGCTGATTGGGCCGAGCTCGTCGGCAAACTTGGCGCACAGACCCTTCCACGCGCCGAGGCTGAGCCCAAACAGATGGCAGTGCGTCACTGCCTCCACGTACCTCTCAGACAGCACGGGCGCTTGCGGCCCATTGAAGGCGAGCATCTCGACGCCCACGGCACCGTGACGGCCGACGATGAAGCCACGGCTGACGGGTTGCAGCTTCTCAAGTGCCGCATCGGATGATGAGATGGTGTCTACCTTGCCATCGCTCTGGTCGGCCGCGCCATCCGCCACAGCCACTATAAGGGCGTCGTGAGCGTCCTTGATGAGCATGACGGACCGCCGCCGCTGATTCGGAGTCGCAGGCGGTGACTTGGACGGATCCGTCTCGCTGTACCGGGAGTGTTTGGGCGGCTCGCGCCCGCGGTGGACCCGGAGCTTGCCCACATCGACCAGGTAGAGCTGGACGGCGGGTGCGCCCTTGGTGATGACGGTGTCACTCTCGAGGAAGAGTTCGGGTTGGAGTACGAGGCAGATCTCAACGAGGGGGAAGAAGGTGAGGTTTCCGAGCGCGGGCACATTGAGCAGGTGGTCACGATGCATCCATAGACCGAGGTCGCGGAGTAAAAAGGGCGGGAGCTCCTGGAGGAGATGCGCGTGCGAGATGCGTGGGTTGGACGAGAGCACCCGGTAGTACGAGGCGATGCGCTTGGCCAGCATGTGCGGCAGCGGGTGATGCCTCATGTAGTGCTGCAGGTAGTCGGTCTGTGTCTGGAGCAGTTCCTCCTGGACGTCGCCCAGGCGCGCATACGATGAGATGAGACCGATGAGGTATGCGAACATCGAGGCCGCCACGAGCGCGAGCACTATGCAGAAGCCGGTCTCCCACGCGTTCTGCGGCCGCACGTCGCCAGACCCGATGCTCGCCATGTGGAAGAGAACAAAGTGGGCAGCGCGAAGGTACGACGTCCAAATGGTCACATGCGCCCAGTCCGCACGCTTCCAGGCGATGTCCTCGGTCATCCAATTGCGCCCGAGGGCGGAGAGGGGGAGCGTGTACGCATCGAAGAGGAACCAGCAGGCGAAAACGTGCGCGACGTAGATCCAGAAGCTCCAGGCACTCAAGAGGCGCGCCTGAGCCTTCGAGAGCCGAAGTTGAGGAGGCAGCCAGCCAAAGGCCACGCGGAAGTGCTCGAGGCAGCGCGAGCAGCGCAGCAAGCGCGGTAGGCGCAGCAGTGCGACGGCGAGCAGGATCGTCTTCGTATCACTCGTCGTCGCAAACCCGATCGGCGCCAAGGCTTCATATGGCAGTGTGGCGAGCACGTCCAGGCGCAGCTTAGCCTGGACATAGTGCGTGCGGATTGCCGCGTACGTGAGCTCGGACTTCATGAACCCATCGCGCCCGCGAGGGAGGAAGGGGAAGCAGTTGGCACGCAGCACCGAGTCGCACAGCAGGATCGCGTCGCAGGTCCATTGCGTCGCGAGCGCGGCCCACGCGCTGTCGACGCTCACCGGGCTACGCGGCCCGAAGGCGGCGATGATGAAGGGGATCGAGATCGCGAGATAGAAGGAGATCGCTGTCATCAACAGTTCCCACAGCTGCCGCGGCAGCGTCGAGGGTGGATAGACGTGATGGTAAGTCGCCGGATGCCGAACAGGGAGGACCGCATCGGTGGCGGGGGGGGGCACTTGCTCCTTGCTCGCCCGCCGCGACGACGGGCGCGAGGCGGGCGCCTCAACTGTTGGCGCCCACGACGGCGCCTCGACTGCTGGCGGCCGAGCAGAGGGCTCCGCTGCCGTCTGAGCGATGAGCTCCGCTGACGACTGTGGGATGAGCTCGACCCCAACGGTGCTTACCATTTTAGGCAACTCGACCCCAGCAGCGCTGACCGTCGGCGCTGAGCTCTCGACGTCCTCGGCACTGACACTCACGACTTGCGATAAGGGCGCCGAGCTGGGCGACCGCGGCCGACGCTCAAGACGACGCTTCCGGATGGCGAGACGGCCCGAGATTTGGACGGGCAAGATGAGGCGGGGCGCCGTGTCGCGGGCCTCGTCTAATTGCCCTCGTGATTGCCCTCCGAATTGCCCTGATTGCCCTGATGGCCCCGGCATGGCCTCGTCCGGAACGGCTTCCCGCACGATGCGTTCGTTGATAAATCGCTGGTTCGCACCCATGGTGCGCACGAGCGACTCGAGCTTGGCAAGATACGCCGCGTCGTGATGCAGCCCGAAGAGCGCGCACGCCGCGTCGAGCTGCCGGCGCGTCAGTTGGATGACGTGCGCCCGCGTCACCGCGCGCACCGAGGCATTGCGCGCGGTGCCTTGGAGAAAGAAGGAAACTTCCCCGAGCACCGCGCCGCTGCTTACGGTGGCGACCACCTGCGACTTGGTGTGCTCGATCTGCTGCTTGGTGAAGCTCATCCTCTCGCCAAGGAGGTCTTCGGCTTTCTTGAGGCGCTGGACAGGCGTCGAGCGCACCTTGAGGCGGCCGCCGGTCGTGACGATCTCGAAGATGCCCTCGACGACGACGTACATGTCATACGTGCCTGTGTCGCCCTCGATCATCAGTAGCTCACCCGGCGTGATGACGAGATCGCTCATCTCCTTGGTGATGTACCCGAGGACGGCCCGCGGCAAAAGGTCAGCAAGCTTCGTCTTGAGAAGCAACTCAAGGCGGATCGCCTTCGACGTCTCGAGCTGGAGCTGCGGCGGCAGCTTGCTCAACACGGCGTGATTCTTGCCGACGCCTCGGTAACCCGACCAGATGAGGTAGCGGACGACGCGATCCTGGAGCGCCGGCGGGACGGCATGGCTCGCCTGGACACGTTAAGGGCGCTTATGGCGTTGAGGTTAAATAGGGGGGGTAATTAGCAGTGCAAGTAGGAGGGCAAATAGGGCAGTTTAGGCAATCAGAGATGCCCGGGATGGCTCACCATGACCTTCTTCGTGTTGGCTAGCACGCACTCTTCCTCATGCTCCTCGTTGCCAATCAACGAGATCACGCTGACAACCGTGCCCTGGACTGCAGATACCACGGTCGCCATAACGACGATCATGAAGACCATGGTGTACGTCTCATGCATCGTGGTGGGCGCGACGTCACCGATGACGACGAACAGGAACGTGCCAAATGCAATGTAGAAACCGCGCAACCATGCAAGCACCGCAAGCGGCTGGCATGTGGCCGCGCCCTCGATGACGACGGGGTCGGTCGCCCACCTGTGGGGAGGGGATAGGGGGGCGCCGTGATGAGCACTTGCATGCTGGGCTGCACACAGTGGGGTCAGTCGCCCACCACGAGTACGCAGACCACGTGTGTTCGCTCGTGTTGGACACGAAGGTCGCCTGGAAGTCTCGCAAGCCGATGATCGCCCAGGCGCAGCCTGCAAGGTGCGAGGTCACGAAGATGGCGAGCAGCATTCGGCCGAGGCGCACGTGCTGAATGTCGGTGGACGGCGAGCGCTCGAGCAGCCACGCCTCTAGGCTGTACAGGTGACGTGGCAAAAGGACGAGCAGCGGCAGCCGTACGGCCCAGACGATGCTCGCCGTCTGCGCCGCCGCGTCCGACACCGCGTCGCCGCCGCTGCGCACGCCGGCCACCGCGATGGAGAGGATGTCGAGGATGAGCACAGCGGCGAGGAAGAGCGACGCAAAGGGCAGTACGTTGCGTGCCGTGAGACGCGCCGTCGTGGGCTCATCGATCGCCCCCTCGGTGCCGGCCGCGCGTGCGCGCACAGTGCGTAGCTGCACCACGAGCAAGTCGACGCCGATGGCCACGTCGGCGAGGAAGTCGAAGACGCAGAGGCCGACCGAGTCGAAGTACTGCTGTGCGCTGGGCGCACTAGGGTCACAACTCTTCACGCCCCACGGGCTGTGAACTGTGGGAACGCCGTTGGGCTGGGGGAATAACGGCCAAGGCTGGTAGCCCCAGGCCTCGTTGGCCTCAAGGCGGTCGCGGTACAAGGCAGGCGTCAGTTGGAGCGCTTCCGACCATTCGATCGGCAGAGCAAAGTTCTCGTGCAGGCTCGCCCGTAACGTGTCGCCGCACAGCCGATAGAGGAGCAGTATGAACAGCAGAAGCGACCAGGCGTGCGACGAGCCGAGCCTCTTGGTAGCGGCGTCGAGGATCCGGTGGCACTGGTGCAGTCGCGCCGCCATGACCTTGTCTTGGCCGAGGATCTCGACAGCCGTGATGGACGCGGCGTCCTCAGTGACGCCTGCGAGGACGCCCGTGCCTAAGACGTCTTCTTCGCCCTGCGTAGAAGACGTCTTGTTCTTGGGCGAAGTGGTGAGCTTGTGCATGACCGCCTGGTCGCGCTGGGAGTTCGCATGGATCGCCTGCTGGGCATTCGCCTTGAGCGTCGGACCAAATTCAGCGAAGCGGCTCAGGAGCTCGTTGAAGGGCTTGCGGCGCAGTCGCAGGCACTCACACATCTGGACGGCGATGATGTCGTACCGATGTGTGACGCCCAACAAGAACTCGTCCGCGCCGATGCTGCCGCCCTCGTAGATCGTCTCTAGCAGGATTGTATTCGCGAGCGCATCCGCCATCACATCGGGCGTCGCTTTTCGCGGGTTGGACGGGTTGCTCATCGCCCTGCGAAGGAAGGTCATTCCCGTGGAGCGTGGATCTCGAACGTGTTTGATGCTCGGGGCACTGGAGCTGATGCTTGGTGAGCGTGTGGAGCTCGCCCGACCGGTCACCTCACTACTCTCACTACCCTCATCGCTGGACGCATCGGACATTCGGTCCATCTCATCCTCGGTGGGTTTTGCGCCCGTGCGCAAGGCGATCTTACCACGCCAAGGATTCGTGCCGAGTGCTGTGCCGAGAGCACCTGGCCGTGGGGGGAGGGGCGTAAGGGTGCCACCGGGCGAGTAGGGGCAGCGGTCGCCGAAGAGCTCGATCTCTTTCTCGATCTCGATCTCTTTGTCGAGCGAGGATCGAGCCGTCGGGGGCATTGGGGTGAAGGAGAGGGGGAGAGCGAACTGGTCCATCCTTGCTTCGACAGTAGAGCTGCGAGGTGATGTGTCGAGCTTCACCGATGCAAGAGAGAGATCTACCAGATAGCTAGTGGCTGGCCGTTCCGGCTGCCCTTCCGGTTCAGTGGCTGGGGGTCCGTGCGGCTCGGCCGAACTGGCACGCTGCTTCCTGTGCTGCGCCGACTGCGATGCGGCAGCGGCGTCCCCTGTGCCTGCGCTGTGGACGAGCTTGATCCGACGATGCGCCTCACCTCGCTTGAGAATGATGATGCCGGTCGTCACGTCGCCGGTCTGCGCGATGAATGAGTTTGGGACGACGAGCTCGACGTGCAGCAGCGCACACACCTCGAGCAGAAACGCCTCCGTACATTCGCGGAAGCACGAGACCGAGCGGACCTGATGAGGGAGGCCATCAAGGAGGTACTCAGTGGTATTCAGAGCAACCAGAGGTCATCCATGGCAATCAATGGTACTCAGAGGCAATCAGTCGTGCTCAGAGGCTCATCACGGCCATCACCACCGCCATCATCACAAGACCGCCATCATCACAAGACCGCCATCATCACGGCCATCATCACAAGACCGCCATCACCACAGGCCCGAGCGAGCATACCATGCCAAGGTAACGATGCAATCATTCGCAATCATTCGCAGTCGAAAGCAATCAGTGAGCGCGGACCATGCCAAGGTACAGATGCGCCGAGATGAGCACGTGCAGCGAAGGCGGGAGCGAATGAAGCAGCTTCGTCTCCGTGCGAACGCGCTCGCCGAGCTCGGCCAGCAAGATGATCTGCGAGCGCAGCGGTCCGGCGAGGCGATTACGGTGCACAAAGTCGTGTACGGCCGTTGCCTGCACGGTGCGTGCGGTCATCGCATCCATGAGGAGCGACATGATCGCGGCGATGATCGCCGGGTAGAGCATACTGCCTGGAGCCTCTAGGATCAACATGGCCCAAGTCTCGGGGATCGTTCTGGGCACGATGTCGCCAAAGCCAATGGGACTCATCGCGACGGTCATCCAGTAGACCGAGCGCACGTACGCGTGGAAGGGGCTCATCTCGTCATCGGGAGATGCAATCTCGTCATCTCGTATGAGCTCGCGCAGGTACACCGCGTCCCATGTGAGCCACGAGCCGCCCGTCCCGAAGTCGGACGCGCCAGCGAATGCATTGTCGCTCCGGACGAGGCCAAGCCACAGAAAGAGGCACCCGCTCCAGTGTAACCAAATGAGCCAGAAGAGGATCAGGTAGATCATGCGACGGATATGTAAGGACGGTGAGAGTGAGGGACGTTTCTGATGAATGTGGAAAAAGATCTCGCCAATCCAACTGCTAGTGCAGCGGAGGCGCACCAGCCGCGGCAGCATGAGGAACGGCGTTCCCGAAGGCGAAGGGTTCCACACGTAGCCTCCCCACTCCCATGGCAGGCAACACAGGACGTCGACGGCGATCCCAAGCCAGGCAAACCTGGAGCGGTCGCTCCGTCTCGATTCCTCGCGCTGGAGCTTCCCTGGGGGCATGAGCCAGTTGAGCTCGAGCGCGGCGACACACGCGGGGTTGTGCTGGCTCCACAGCTGCAGCCAAAGGACGACATACGTCACTACGTCGGCGACCAGCCACCATGGGTTGAGGCCGGCGCGTCCCTCAAATGCGCAGCGGAGAGGGAGCACGAGGGCGAGGTAGCCGGCGGTGAGCAAGCGCAGCGTGAGCCAAAGGAATGGCAGCGTCTCTCCGCGCGACGCCCGGCTGTCCACTGCCGGCGCCTGGCTCATGATCCCCTTCGACGCCTGCACGCCCATGACGGCGCGTTCTGCCGAGCGGCCGACGAAGAATCCGGTTGCAGACTGAGCCGACTGCTCGACGGCATGCTCACCGCCGTGATTGGTCGCCGCGCCACCGGCCATGACGCTGTCCACAGAGTGCCCAAGCTTAGCATGCATGTCAATCTCTGTCGACGGCGCGGGCTCCGTAGGAGGGGGCTCCGACTCGGGCGGTGTGGAGGGGGGGGAGGGAGGTGGCTCGCTGATGCCACCCACATCGCTGCCGGCACCCACAGACCACTGAACGAGCCGGGGTGCCGGCTCACTTGCCCGGAGCGGTGCTGCGTCAGGCATTGTGGGTGATAAGAAGGGCGATTGCGAGGAGGCAGCAGCTTCGCGCGCCGCAAGCAGCTGCACCACGTCGTTGCAGTGCAAGGCATGTACCTCCACGAAAGTCGCCGCTCGAAAGTCGGTGCGCGCTTGAACCACGCGCGTCGCAGCGGAAGGTAGGATGCAGTCACCCTCGTCGTATGCGCGGATCTGGCGGAGGCGATTGGCCGCGCGCTTTCGCCAGCGAGCGCTTAACGAATTCTCGGACAACACGCTGCGCTTCTGCGAACCCTCGGCCAAGGGGGAACCAGCGGCGCCACTCGAATTCTCCCTGACGGAGGCGTCTTCACATTCTTCCATCATTCCAAACTCAAGGACCATCCCTCGGACGAGCAGCCACGCGGTCGAGCACGTCTGCGGGACGATCGTGAGGGTGCCATCATCGGCGACGGACGAGCACTTGAGCAGATGCTCGTCCGTCGTGTAGATCACGGGGTAGAGCAGCCCGGCGAGGGCCGCGATCGTGTCCGCGTCCAAGCTGGCAAACGAGGGGATCGAGCGGAGCAGCTTGTGATTGAGTGCGAAGCGTACCTCGGAGCGGAGGGATGCAGGCAGCCCCGCAAAGAAGGTGCTCTCGTCGGCTCCTCTCAGGAAGAGCCATTGGTACTGCAGGTACTCCTGGATGCGCCTCGCGAGCTCCGGGGGGATCTTGTGTCTCTTGATGAAGGCGTCGGCACGCTCAACGCGCGCGAGCCACGTCTCCTTGAGCATGTTTGAGCCCTTGAGAGCCGGAATCAGTAGGCCGATCGAAGTACAGGCCGCAACCGTTGCCACAATTGAGGTGCAGACGTAGAAGATCAACTCTTCCAGCTTGGTGGGCACTATGTCACCGAAGCCGACGGTCGTAATCGTATTGGTTGCCCAGTGCAGCGCTCGCGCATAGTAGATCCAGGGATCTAACGGCCACCGAGACTCGAGCGCGAGCAAGTGAGACTAGGGAGACTCAATCTGGGGAGACTCGATCTGGGGAGACTCGATCTGGGGAGACTCGATCTGGGGAGACTTGAGCGCGAGCACGCGAGTTGAGCAGCCAAGCACTCGGGCGCTGCGGCGGGCGCGGTGTCGTGCGTCAGCCATCCGGCGGCGGCGCACCCGACGGAGGCGGAGCGCGCTCAGCATCCCGACTTCTACACGTTTGAGGCACCCACGAGCTGCCTAAAGCGACAAAGTCGACGTCCTGCCAGCCCGGCTCGTCGTCGACCCAGGTCCCCACCGCCTGCCATCCGCACGCAAACAGATGCAACAGCAGGATGTACATGGGGAAGTAGGAAGTGATTCGAGCCCAGCCAACGGTGAAGCCCGCCTTGAAGCGCAGAAACCAGTAGGTCCCGCCAACCGGATTGCCTCGGGTGTTGGCGAGGCGCAGCAGGCGCAGAAGCGAGACATTCGTCCAGGTGCGCAGCGATGCATTGCTGAGCAGAAAGACCAGGTCGATCGGCATCCACGCCAGTAGCCGGCGAAGGATCTCGAGGATGGCGATGCAGAGGCGGAAGGAGCGCCAGAACGGGGTGCCCTCCCCCTCGCCGCTAGCCTCCTCCTCTGCCTGCCTGACCGCTCCGATCGTCCGGTGCTCGACGAGCTCGGTCGGCGGAAGAAGCTGCCCCTGGGAGCGGGCGGCGCGGCGTCGAACATGCTCGCGCACCAGCGGCGTGATGCGGAGTGCGAGGAAAGCGACGTCCACGAGGTAGAGAGAGACGCAGTAGTTAGCAAGCTCTGGATACTGCAACGCCGGCCGGTCTGCGTACTCGCCCCAGGTGGTCGACGTGAAACATGCGCGGAAGGGGAGCAGAAAGCCGTGCAAGATGCCGAAGACGCCGCTGCCCAAGTCGAACAAGGATTCTCTCCAGTTGCTCGCTGCTTCATTCTGAGCTTTGAGCTCCTCCAGTTGAGATGAATCATGTGAGACGTCCAGCACCGCGTGGGCCACTGAACGCCGGCGACCGCCCGGCTTCTGGCGAGCTACGGCTGGCGACTGCCAAGCACAAGCATCGGCCATGAGCGGCGGGCGCTTTTCCGGGGAAGGCGATTTTTCGGCGCTGGGCTGAGCGTGACGGCGCCAGTGGCGAAGCGTGACGGCGCACAGGCGAAGCGTGACGGCGCACTGGTGTAGCGCTTCGTTCGTCGTCACGATGTCACTGAACCTTCCCAAGTCAGAGGAGCTCGTCATTGAAGATGCCGAGCTTCGCTCCATACTTGCGAAGATCGCAAAGCGATCAGCTGGCGGCCGCGCGGTGAGTGGCCGATACAACAAGCATGACACGGCGCGGCTTCGCTTCATCCGCAGCATCGCGCTGCCCGGCATCCGCTTCGGCCAGCTCGTTCCCGATGATGATATGCGAATGCTGCGTCTCGGGCCGATGAACGTGCTCCAAGGCGTTGACTGCAGTGTGTGGCTGCAGCACCGCCCGCAGCGCACGACGCGCAGGACAGCAGATGGCTCCAGGACAGCGCAGATAGCGTCGCATGGGCGGCTCACGGCATGCCGGAGTCGCCTCATGAGTTATCCTGACTGGGCTGATGATCGGAGAGCATCACTCTTCTTGCGTAGGGGAGCACTGTGCATGCTCGCGTGCGTCGTACAGGGCATCTTGTGTGCATAATGTAGGTTTCCGTACTGCAGTGTGCGTCATACGTCGATCACTCTTTAACTTAGGATCGCACACCACTCTATAAGAGACACTTTATCGATTACAGGCGAGAGAAAGTGTTTTGGAGCTCGATTTGTGGAGCTGTGTGGCCAAACGTTCACACGGGTCGATATTCGAGGCGAAGCCGGATTTCGATGCACATCTCCAAGGATCGCGAGACAGCACATAGCTGGAGGGCCCTAAATCGAGTCTAGGGACCGTATGGACTCATACAACACAGAGAACCACGCCATCCCAAGTCACTGTCGCCACTCAGATGTCACATTGTGACCCCGAGTACGGCCTGTGAGGTCGCGTTTTGGTCGCATCTCGGTACTAGGGGCATGCAGAGCGACCTGTAATGGCGTGCTTCTCGGTGTCGTATGACACCATATGATCCCCAGACTCGATCTATGGCCCTCCAGCTATGCACTATCTCTCGATCCTTGGAGATGTGCATCCAATTCCGGCTACAGCTCGAATGTCGACCTTTACGACCTACTTATTGTCTAAGGTCAATTTCGATGAACATCTCCAAGGATCGCGAGACAGCACATAGCTGGAGGGCCCTAAATCGAGTCTAGGGACCGTATGGACTCATGCAACACAGAGAATCACGCCAGTACAGGTCACTCTCGCCACTCAGATATCACATTGTGACCCCGAGTACGACCTGTGACGTCGCGTTTCGGTCGCATCTCGGTACTAGGGGCATGCAGAGCGACCTGTGATGGCGTGCTTCTCGGTGTCGTATGACACCATATGATCCTCAGACTCGATCTATGGCCCTCCAGCTATGCACTATCTCTCGATCCTTGGAAATGTGCATCAAATTCCGGCTACGTCTCGCATCTCGAGCTACTTATTGTCTAAGGTCAATTTCGATGAACATCTCCAAGGATCGCGAGACAGCACATAGCTGGAGGGCCCTAGATCAAGTCTAGGGACCGTATGGATTCATACAACACAGAGAAGCACGCCATCCCAAGTCACTGTGTTGAGCACATGCATGCACCATGCTCGGGCAGGTCTGTGGATGCGGCAATGTGTGTGATGAAATCGCTCCCAGTCGTATCTATAAGTTCCTATGCGCCTCCGGCGCATTGCCGCGCCTCCGGCGCCGCCTCCGGCGGCGCCCTCGGGCGCTCCGCGCCCCCGCGCGCTGCGCGCGCCCCCCCCTTTTCCTTTCTCCCCAACACGGAAAAATTGCC